>Ga0247839_1006017_pt1 | contig 14285 bp, 11 predicted proteins | sample LaCruzMarch2015__6_FD_192405 | JGI IMG/M metagenome (GOLD analysis project Ga0247839, IMG submission 192405) | Freshwater microbial communities from meromictic Lake La Cruz, Castile-La Mancha, Spain - LaCruzMarch2015_16m | ecosystem: Environmental > Aquatic > Freshwater > Lake | place: Spain...
AACGCAATTTTAGCGACCAACTTGCCTACATCGATCAATGGCAATTATTGATTAGCCCTGATGCACACCACGATAGACTACAAATTAATCAAGAAGCGTATCTTGCACTTGGCGAATTTCAAAATCCTGATAAAATGTTCAATTACACCTTGCATAATTCAACTCATGGAGTTTTTATTATGGTGATATCAGGACAATTAAATTTAGCTGAACACATTTTACATAATCGTGATGCAATCATGCTCCGCGATTGCACTGAAGTTAATTTTACAGTCAATCACTCAACGCGCTTATTGCTAATTGAAGTACCATTAACGATTACGTTATAACGCAACAGAAGGTAAATTTATTCAGCTGATTTTAGCTAACCACGAAATAAACTTCGTCTCCAGCCTGATTTCATACAAATCTAGGTCTAAACAGTGTTAAAATCTCGGGTTAAGGAGGATCGTTATGACCATACTTAACCTAAATACTGAATTAATCATGCTTGAAATAAGCGGGGCTGATGCCACAACTTATTTACAAGGACAATTAAGCAACGACATTCGCGAACTAGCAACTAAGCCATTCCAATTCTCCGCCCACTTAAATAACAAAGGGCGAATTTTAGCAACTTTCATCATTACTTCTCCGAGTGAAAATCTGTATTATTTAATCACCAGTAAAACGTTAGCAGATAAAATTACTCCACGTTTAAAAATGTTTATCTTGCGCAGTAAAGTAGATTTAGTTTTAAGCACTAAATCACTTAGTTTTAGCACTACACCACAAGAATCTATACATAGCCTACAACTCGCAGCCGAACATTTTTTAATTATCAGCGCTGAACCAATTAATGAGGCTCAAATTGATAGTAATGCCTGGCATAAAATTTTAGTTGAGTTACCCTTCCCGATGATTTATCTCGATACGCAGGAAAAAATAATTCCTCAACAGGTTAATTTTGACCTAATCGGCGGGATTAATTTCAAAAAAGGCTGCTATACGGGACAAGAAATTGTCGCACGCACACACTACCTTGGCAAAATCAAACGCCGTATGGCTAAATTTACCAGCCAAGTCGCACCACAAATTGGTCAGAGCGTCGTTAGCCCCAATTTAGACAACCAAGAAGTTGGCTTGATTGTTGATTTTTATCAAGCTGATAATCTATATCATGGTTTAATTTCACTCCAAAACGACTGTATTGCTAATGTCTTCTTAGATGAGAGCAATCAGCACCAATTAAATTGTTTACCCTTAATTACTGAAACAGAAGGAAAATAGAATGCAGAATATTCATGTTATTAGCCACCCATTAGTTCAACATAAATTAACTATCATGCGCGATAAAGAGACTGGCACCAAGGCTTTTCGTGAATTAACCCATGAACTTTCGCAATTACTTGGTTATGAAGCCATGCGCAATATTCGCACAGAGCTAATTGATATTGAAACCCCAGTTGCTAAAACTAAATCCCCAGTTCTAGCGGGACGTAAACTGGCATTAATCCCAATTTTACGTGCTGGTTTGGCAATGGCAGATGCAATTGCAGATTTTGTTCCCAATGCTAAAATTGGACACATTGGAATGTACCGTGATCCAGAAACCCATTTACCGATCGAATATTACTGCAAATTACCGAGCGATATCGAAGTCCGCGATGTATTTGTCTTAGACCCGATGTTAGCCACAGGCGGTTCGGCAATTTTAGCCATCGACGCACTAAAAGCTCGTGGTGCGAGCAATATTAAATTTGTGTGTATCTTAGCTGCGCCTGAGGGAATTGCCAAAGTCCAAGCTGCCCATCCTGATGTAGCAATCTACACCGCATCAATCGATGAAAAATTAAATGATCATCAATATATTGTACCCGGTCTTGGCGATGCTGGCGATCGAATTTTTGGTACTAAATAATGGCAAAACTTTATTTTCGTTATTCCGCCATGGATGCTGGCAAAACCTTAGATTTACTCAAAGTTGCTTATAACTACGAGGATCGTGGGCAGCATACCTTAGTAATTACCTCAAGCGTAGATCGTCGCGCGGGTGATAATAAAGTTAAATCACGCATTGGGTTTGATAAAGAAGCCATCTCAACAACTACAGAGGATAATTTATTTGAATTAGTCAAACAACATATGCAAGAACAAACTACCGCCTGTGTCTTAGTTGACGAAATTCATTTCTTTAATCCAGAACAAATTATGCAATTATCCGATGTAGCCGATTATCTAAACGTACCAGTAATTTGTTATGGTTTACGCACCGATTATCGTGGGCAAGTTTTTCCAGCCGCAAGCACACTATTAGCAATTGCAGATACGCTTGAAGAAGTAAAAACTATTTGTCATTGTGGACGCAAAGCAAATTTTAATATGCTAGTACGGGATGGCGTAGCGATTAAAGAAGGTAGCCAAGTGGTAGTTGATGATGAGGATCTTAAAAAAATTGACACTCGTTATGTGTCGGTGTGCCGTAGTCATTGGAAAGAAGGCATATATAAATAAAACAAATCAACGCTGAAATATCGTAAGACAAGGTATTGACTCTTTGTTGGTATAGAAGAGTAAAAATCCATACCAACAAAGACAAAATAAATGAAAGATTAAATACAAGTAGTCTATTAACTCACAAAGTCATGTTACACATTGATCAAATGAAACTAAACTCATTATAAATCAATAAATTTAGTCATTTAATGACGGAGCTGGAAAATAAACTGTTCCACCCCAGTTGGCTTGTAAATCAAAACCATTTTTGTAGAGTTGATAAACCGCAATTTCTGGGTTAAATGAAATTTGTTCACCTAAAACACCTAAAGTTGCCGATGCACCAATATCACCGCCACCACCTTTAGCACCGATAAATTGGCTCAATGCCATTTCGTTTTTAAAGACAAAAACTAAATATAACGATTCATAACCAAGACCTGGTCCAGTTCCACTTCTGACCGTATCCATATAAATAACTTGCTTATTTTTATTATCAAAAATAACGCCTTTGCCGTACGCTGCTACATACAATAACACATTAAAATTTTTAATCTCAAATACGCCAAAAGCCACTGCTGATTCAAATTTAGGACGCAAGGTTGCGTCATTAGAATACATGGTTTCCAAACTTATTTTAGCCAGTTCTAAATATTCAAGACGCGTTTTAACTATATCAGGATCTAAGTGAGCGGTTAATAATTTATGTGCAGTTAAAAAATCTACATTTAACAATGCCGATTGTAAATTATCAGGCTGTAAAGTTTTAAGATTATACGCTGATGAGTTTAAACCTACTGGAGCATATAAATAGCTAAAACTTGATTCATCTGGAGTAGGCGTCATTCGCGCAGGAACCACGGATTGTAAATCTGCGGTCAATAATGGATAGTATGCCAAATCACTATTTTGATAATCAACATCCAAAATCGGTAATTTCAGCGACATTCTGGCTTGACTATCATTATTAATTTTCCATTTTGTAACATTACCTGACTCAATTAATTTTAACACTGGCGCTGAATTCGTTACCATTAAGTCGGTTTCATCTAACTGCTCAACAAAACCTGCAGCATCGGCGCTGATACCTTTTTTATCTGCGGAAACATAACTTGGCAATACTTTTGCAGGATCCATGCTTTTACTATACAGATTACTTTCAAAGCTACTACAACCAACTAGCGCAACACCAATTAATGCGGCTAGGACTTTAAAATTATTCATACGTCCCCTTTTCTATTTTAATTCCAACACAATAAGGGTTATATTATAACATTTTTATCATCATTATCACCGCACTAAAATGTCCTTTTTAGCGGACATTCAACAACTTAGCTACATTTAACGCCAAACTAAATACATAGTTCAAGACTGATTCCTACGCAAAATATGGTAAAATCTTGGCTAATTTACACAAAGGATAGAATATGGCAATCCAGTGGTTTCCTGGGCATATGAACAAGGCCAAAAAGGCACTTCAAGAACTTAGCGAAGAAATTGATATCGTAATTGAATTACTTGATGCACGCGCACCATTCTCAAGCTGCAATCCATTGATTCAAAATATCATTCGCTTTAAGCGCACCATCCGCATTTTAAATAAAAGCGATTTAGCGGATCCAGAAGTTAGCAAAGTTTGGCTAGAATATTTTAACCAACAAGAAAATACTCTCGCAATACTTGGCGATAAAGACAATAAAAAACAACGCGATAAAATTATCCAATTATGTAAAAAGCTGGCTCCAGCACGCGGCACAAGCTTTGAAAAGCCTTTACGCGTGATGATTACAGGGATTCCCAATGTTGGTAAATCAACCTTAATTAATCAATTAGTCGGCAAAAAAGCCGCTAAAACTGGTGATGTTCCAGCAGTGACTAAAGCCAACCAACGCCTTTACTTAAATGACACTTTTGTTATTTTTGATACACCTGGTATGATGTGGCAAAAAATACGTTACCCGCAAATTGGTTATCATTTAGCCATTTGCAACAGTATTGGGCGCAACGCTTTAGATGAAGAATTATTAGCTTTATATCTAATTGAGCTCTTACAAACTAGTAAATATCAAGCAGGCTTTAGCGCTCGCTATAAATTAAAACCCGAACATTTAACCTTAAGCCCTGATAATTTGCTGGATTTATTAGCCAACAAACGTGGATGTATGATTACTGGTGGCAAAATTGACCGCCAGAAAATTAGCGAAATTGTGATTCAAGATTTCCGCAGTGGCAAAATGGGCGTAATTAGTCTAGAAACACCTGAACTGTGGGAACAATGGATTAGCGAATTTGTCGAATCTGAAGAACAAGAAACGGCTCAAGAGGAAGCACGTATCCACCCAGAATATGAATACAGCGAAGAAGAACAAAAAACAAATAAGCCAAATACCCATAATGGGAAAAAATAAATTATGATTTATAACATCATCGCAGACAAGAAAAATGAGTGGCTACAATCAGAGAATTGTGCCGTTAAAGATTTATTCAAGTATATCAAAAACACCAATCAACTACGTGATGCACAAATTGAAGCAATAGAAACTTATCTTTTTTTGAAAATAGCATGTAAAAATCAACCGTTATGGGCATTATTTAGCCAAGGAATTTTTACTTCTGAAATAGACCTAGATTCTCTAAATATCAATAGTGTTAGCCGTCACTATTTAAAAAGCAACTCGAATGCGTTAGCATTATATCAATTTGCAATACAGAATAAAATTATAGGATTGCAAGAAGCTATTTTAAGCAATCCCAATAGCATTAATTATGATAGCATTATCAAAGCGATGTTTTATAACGTTGGTTATGCCGATTATTTGATGAGTTTACCAATGGGTGCAGGTAAAACTTATCTCATGTCTGCATTTATTTACTTAGATTTGTATTTTGCACAAAATGAACCAGATAATAAATTATTTGCCCATAATTTTTTAGTTTTAGCACCATCTGGATTAAAATCGTCGATTATCCCAAGTTTAAAATCTATTGAAAATTTTGACCCAGCGTGGATCATTCCTGAGCCTACAGCCAGCAATTTAAAGCGCCAACTAAAATTTGAAGTTTTAGACGAACAGAAGTCAGCTAAAAAAAGTAATAAAACCCGTAATCCAAACGCTCAAAAAGTAAATAACTGTTTACCCAATCCATTTGCGTATGTATTTGTAGTCAATGCAGAGAAAGTTATTTTAGATAGCTTTGATTTTACTGGACAGTTAGAACTTGATTTAACACAAATCAATGACACTGACAACGACTTAAAAGCAAAACTAGCAGAAATTCCAAATTTATCTATTATGATTGATGAAGTTCATCATGCGGCAACGGAAGATAAGAAACTACGTCAAGCAATTAATTATTGGCAAAATAAAGGTAATATCACAACAGTTTTAGGATTCTCAGGTACTCCATACCTTTATAAACCAGAACAAATTGCTATAAACGGATACAAGTTTAAATTTACACTAATTACCAATACGGTATATTATTATCCATTAATCCATGGTATTGCTAATTTCTTAAAAATACCCAAAATTAAAATAGCAGAAAATAGCAATAAACTTGAAACTATTCAACAAGGTATTATTGATTTTAATAACACCTACGCAAAGACAATTTATACAAATGGTACAATTGCTAAAATAGCAATTTATTGTAGTAGTATTGAAATGCTTGAAACAGAAGTATACCCGCTATTAATTCAAGAGCTTAAAATACCTGAACATGAAATTCTAAAATTCCACGGTGGCAATAAAGAATATAAACTACCCAACGAAAACGAACTAGAATTTAGAAGCCTAGATCTAGCCGTGTCCAATAAACGCTATATTTTGCTAGTACAAATCGGTAAAGAAGGCTGGGATTGTAAAAGCCTAACTGGTGTAATATTGTCGCAAGCAGGTGACTGCCCCAAAAACATGGTGCTCCAAACCACCTGTCGTTGCTTACGCCAAGTAAGTAAAGACCAAGCAGAAACCGCCGTAGTCTGGTTAAATCGTGAAAATGCTACAATATTAAATGAACAGCTCAAAAAAGAGCAAAACAGCAGTATTGAGCAATTAAACAACGCTAAAGCAATCGGCAAAGATTTAATAATTCGTCATTCACGAATGGAGTTTTTACAAATCCCACCAATTGATTTTTATCAGATGAAAATTAATTATCAAAGTATTAACGAAGAACAAACTACAAACACTAATCATAAATTACAGAAACTGCTCAATGAAATAAATAATTATTTTAATCACTCGTTAATTACAGAAACAGAAATTACAGATTTAGATAATGGTAGCACTAGCTATATACAGCAAAGCATGGGGAACGCAGGCACATATAAACAATGGCTATTTGATATTTCACGCTCAAGCTTTGCTAAAATCACCTTGCATGAGCTAGAGCAATTTAATGATATTCTGCAACAAATTTTTGAACAAATATCCTTTGTTCAAGATAATATTACTTATTTGAATCAACAATATGATATTGATGGCATCATGGCACAAATAAGGCTTACTTATAGTGTTAGACGCGAATTGCACACTTCACATGAAATAATTCCACAACAGGCAGAATTATTAATCACTGATAAGCTAACGGCTATTGAAGCAAACAACAATCTACGCCCAACGCAAAAACACGTTGAGAAAATCCTAGAGCTGGATAAAACCAATGCTAGTTTAGACATTGACATAACTCAATTAAGAAAAAAACATGATGAAGCAAAAAAACTTTTGGAAGCACAAGGTATGGGTAACTTTATGCAGCCATGGGACAGCTTTTACCAAGAACATAATTTAGCACCTGAAATTAAAATCAAAAATCAAACCTATCATTATTTACCCTATAATTTTGGTGGCAGTGGTGCAAGTAATTTTGAAAAAGACATGCTTCAGGCGACCATAAATTTAAAAGCATTCAAAGATAATAAATTAGAAATTTACTATAATGGCGAGCGTGGCTTAACTGAATTTGTAATTGATTGTTTTTATAAATCTGGCAAGCAATGGAAAAGTGCTGGTAAATATACTACCGATTTTTTGATTATCAAACGTAATGATGATAAATCTATCCACAAAATATTATTGCTCGAAACCAAAGGTGCAATCTATGCTAACGATCAGACATTCAAGCATAAGAAAAAATATATTGAAACTGAGTTTCTTAAACTAAATCAAGAGAAATTTAATTATAAACGTTTTGATTTTCTATACCTTGAAACCACTAACGATAATCCACAAGCTACCATCAATAAAAAGCTTAGTGAATTTTTTAGAGATTCACCATCTCATAATAACTTTAGGATTTAACAAAATGATACTATCATTTAGCGCAAAGAATTTTCGATCAATAAAAAATGAAGCCGTTTTAAGTTTTATTGCAGATACTGAGACTATTGAGCATGATACGTCACTATCAAAAACAGATAAATTTAAAATTTTGCCAGTTGCAGGAATTTATGGTGCGAATGCCTCTGGTAAAACAAGTATATTACAAGCTTTAAATTTTTTCTTCGTGCTTACTCAAAAATCATTTGGTTTTGCAGGAGATAGCTTTCTTTTAAGATCTCTATACGCTCCTTATTTATTTGATACTAATACACTGAAATCACCTACTGAGTTTGAGTTAAATTTTATGTTAGATAATGTTCGCTATCAATATGGATTTAGCTTCACACACGAGAGAATTATATCAGAATGGTTATATGACTATTCTACTTCAGACATAAAAACCATATTTACAAGGGATTGGAGAGAAGATAACTATAACTATACTAATGTCAAAGGTACACTTGAAGAACAAATTAACCTCCCTAATCAACATGCATTATTGTTATCTGTATTAATGTCAACCGCACATGAAACAGGTAGAGTTTTAGCTAAATTTTTCTTTAGCAAATTGTATTCTATTGAGCCAACCGATCAATCATTAATTAACTCTCAAAATATAACAAAAAAATTAATTGATGATAGCTCTATTAGCAAAAATGAAGTCCTTGAGTTTCTACAATGCGCTGACTTTAATATTCACAATTTTGATATTGAACAAATCGCTGTAAATAAATCACAATTTCCACCCATTTTACATGGTGTATTGGGAGAAAATCCACAGCAGCTAAAAATAACCACTTACCATAAAAATGAAAACAGCATTTATTCTTTGGACTTCAATCAAGAATCGCGTGGAACACAAGCGACATTTAATCATTCTGGGGTAATTATTGACATTCTTAAAAAAGGTGGTATTTTACTATTTGATGAAATTAATAGTAGTTTACATCCACTCTTAGTACGTTACATCATTAACTTGTTTATGAATAAAGAAATAAATATACATGGTGCTCAGTTATTATTTACTACACATGATACATCATTGCTAGATAGTAAAATTTTACGTAAGGATCAAATTTGGTTTTGTGACAAAGATTCAAAAAATATCTCTACCAAACTATACTCGTTGCTAGACTTCAAAAAAAATGATTTTAGCAATATGGAATTTGCATACCTATATGGTAAATTTGCAGCGATTCCAAACGTTAAAGACTTTTTTCATCTTAGCGATGAGGTGACTAATGGCTAGAGAAATCACATTTGATTTATCACGTAATAAAATTGAAATCGATAATACTAGAACTATTCTAATTGTCTGTGAGGGTCAAAAAACCGAAATTGATTATTTCGAGAAATTAAAAACTATTTTGATCGATAATATGATCGGAATCAAAGTTATCCCAGTTACATCTTCATCTGGACCGCAAGCACTAAAAATAATTGAGTCAGCCGATGCCGAAAATAAATTACTAACAGAGAACCTAGGCATTTCTGCAGATCTAACCTATTGTGTTTTTGATGAAGACGATGCTAAAAATATTTCACCCAAGGCATATCAAAATATAAAAGATGCGATAAAACAGGCCACCGATAAGAACTATCATATAATTTTAACCAATCCATGTCTTGAATATTGGTTTTTATTACACTACGTAGAGCATAATAACGCAATAGAAAAACAAGATGATAAGAGTAAAGGCAAAGTTGCCGTAAAAGTATTACAACAGCATATTCCTGATTATGAAAAAAATGGTATTGAAAATATAGCCGAGATTTTTAACACGCTAAAGATTCAAACTGCGATTACTCATGCAGAATCAACGCTGAAAAATCATGCTAATACAACTGATTCACACCTCAATAAGCAAAAAGAATACATTATTGATAATAATCCATCAACCAATATGCAAGAGCTGATTTACGCGATGAGTAAAAAATTTAGCACTGAGGCATTTAATGAAATAAATAAACCCATAGAAAATAGAAGCCTAACTATATAGATGTGAAAAGCACACTATTTTATAAAGATTAACCATGCCAATAAAATATATACCATATGTACCCAACACAATTGAGGGACAAGCAATCCTTGATAATATCACGCGCAGCCAACGGATTTTGCGTTATCGTGAGAACGATAAAGTTTATCAAAAAATCAAGCGTGGTATGCCCTACTATGAAGTAGAAAAGCAGGAAACCGTTGGCGATACAACCACCGAGAACATTATTATGCGTGGTGAATGTTTGTCGGCATGTGCGTACCTCAAAGATCAAGGTATCAAAGTTGATTTGGTTTATATTGATCCACCGTTTGCGAGTGGTGCAGACTATGCCAAAAAAGTTTATATTCGCCGTAATCCACATTTAGCTGAAAAAATTGCAATTGCCGAGCAAGAAATGGACATTGAAGAGCTAAAAGCCTTTGAAGAAACCATGTATGGCGATATTTGGCAAAAAGAAGATTATCTTAACTGGATGTATGAAAACCTAATGGCGATAAAATCAATCATGAGTGATACAGCTAGTATTTATGTACATCTTGATTGGCATATCGGGCATTATGTAAAAATCCTAATGGATGAAGTTTTTGGAGAAGATAATTTTATAAACGAGATAATTTGGCAAAAAATAAGATCATCGAAAGGTCAATCTATTTCATTTGGAAATGTACATGATAATGTTTTTTGTTACAGAATCAACCAATCTTGTGTATTTAATAAAATATTTCTAGAACACAATAAAGAACGGTTAGAAACTCATTATAACAACATAGAAAAAAATACAGGTAGAATATATCAATTAGCTGATTTTACTCAAACAGGACAAGGAACATCCAAAGATTTTGGTGCTTATGGAGTTATAGAACCGCCAGTAGGCAAACACTGGATATGGTCACAAGACAAGATAAATCAAGGATTAGATAATGGTAGAATTATTTTTACAAATGGCAATAAGCCTAGAGTAAAAAGATATTTAGATGAAATTAACGGAGCAAGTCTCGAAGATATTTGGACAGATATTTACCCAGTTAATTCACAAGCTGGTGAACGTGTAGACTACGCCACCCAAAAACCAGAAGCACTACTTGAACGCATCATCAAAGCCAGCAGCAACGAAAACATGGTTGTTGCCGATTTCTTTGGTGGTAGTGGTGTAACCGCTAAAGTTGCTCATGATTTAGGACGTAAATTCATTCATTGCGATATAGGTATCAATAGCATTCAAACCGCTCGTGATAGGCTCAAAGAAGCTGGGGCTAGTTTTAATATCTTAGAAATCCAAGATGGGGTAAGTTTATTTCGTAATCCACAGCAAACCATGGATAAGTTAGCTACCTTGATAACGGGACTCGCAAAAAATGTAGCTGGTTTAAATAGTTTTTGGTTTGGTGCAATTACTGAATCACAAAATGGAACTGTACCAGTTTACGTACCAGATTTAATTAACTCACAACAAAAATTACTCGATATTCCGCTTATCAATACTATTATCAATCAAGAATTACATAATTTTGAAATAGATGTAAAAAAAGTTATTGTTTATTATATTGATATAGAAGATTATGCTGAAATTAATAAATTCATCCGTGATAATAATATGACCAATATTCAAGTTGAGTTGCGTGATTTGAAAAATTTATTACATGATATCGTAATTGAAGACATTGTTAATTATAAGCTGAAAGAAACAAACAATAATTTTACCTTAGAAATTAACGTGTTCATTAGTGATCGCTTAATCCAAAAAATTTCGTCATTTAATGCCAAACAAGATTTACTAGCTCAAAAACGCACTCAAGGAGTTAGCTCAATTACACTTAGCGACAATGGGTTAGAATTAATTGAATTAATCGCGCTGGATTGCCAAAATTCTGCTGGGCAATGGCATAGCAGCACTGAAATAAAAATTGATAAAAAGGGCTTTATGATTATTGACGGTAATAAAACCAAACAATTCTGGGATGGTAAAATCACCACTCAGCAAAAACCATTCCGCCTAAAAGTTCGCAATATCTGCGGCGATGAAACTATTTTGACTATTAAAGGTTAAATAATGGAATTCAATATTACTGCCCCAGCAGAAAAATTAATAATCAGATTATGGGAATCACTAGAAAAATCTACTATTGTAATATTTAAGCCGTGGCAAATAAAGAGAATTGCAAAAGCTGAAGCTATTGCAGAACAATTTAAAAATTTACTATCTGCACAGACAGAATCAGATATTCAAGATTTAAAAAGTGGTAAAAAATATTTTGATATTGAACAATCTAGACTATTACCGATAGCAGAAAACACAGAAATTTCTACCGAAACAATGTTGATTTCAAATGAATATGTCAAAATATTATGTAAATCACAAAATGTTGCTAATACCATAAAAATAGCAGTGGAACAATTAGAAAATGAGCAAGAGCAAACAATAACGGAAGAACCGATCAATCAAGATTGGTTAAATGAATGGGGTGAACATGCTGGATTTGTCTCTGATGAACATATGCAGCAATTATGGGGTAAAATATTAGCTGGCGAAATTAAAAATCCAGGTAGCTTTTCATTACGTACTATGCAGTTCTTACGTAACTTATCCAAAGAAGAAGCCAATTTAATTCATAAATATCTAAATTATAATATTAACGGCATTATTGCTAAAGACATTATTGGCTACACAGATAAAATAAATTTACCATTTGGCGATATAATTAAACTCACTGAAATTGGCATTTTAGCGCCAGATTTTGCGGGCTCATTAGTAATAACGATCAATATCGCGCTCAAAGCCTCTAATGGTAAAAATGTAAGTACACATAAATATTATTCATGGTTATTGATCATTGAATCAGATAAGGAAAATATTTCTTTTGATTTACCGATTATAAAACCAACTCAGTTAGGACTAGAATTAGCACAGCTTGGTAACTATACTGGTGATCAAAATTATCTTGAATTGGTCGGCAAAAAAATTCTCTCATTAAATGGCGAATTGAAGATTTTTAACACAACTTGTTTCAGTATATCTAGTAATAATATTCGCTGGGAAAATCTTCAAGAAATAACATTAGAAGAATAACTTATTAAGAAAATTAAAAGGTAATAACATGACACAAAATAAACCCATCATTTTAACTGGCGATCGCCCAACTGGACAACTTCACTTAGGTCATTACGTTGGCTCATTAGAAAATCGCGTGCGCTTACAAGACAGCCATCAGCAATTTATTATGATTGCCGATATGCAAGCCTTAACCGATAATGCTGACAATCCTGACAAAGTACGCTCAAATGTAATTGAGGTAGCACTAGATTATTTGGCGGTTGGCTTAGATCCAAGCAAAACCACGCTCTTTATTCAATCGGCAATACCTGAATTAAATGAACTCACCATGTTTTACCTTAATTTAGTCTCGGTGGCACGTTTACAACGCAATCCAACCGTCAAAAGCGAAATGCAACAAAAAGGCTATGGCGCAGAAGTTCCAGCTGGTTTTTTAATGTACCCAGTCTCGCAAGCGGCAGATATTACCGCGTTTAAAGCTACCGTAGTGCCAGTTGGTGAAGATCAATTACCCGTAATTGAACAAACTAACGAAATTGTGCGCAAGTTTAATAATGTTTATGGTGATGTCTTGGTTGAAACTAAAGCTTTACTCTCAACCAACGCACGTTTAGCTGGTCTCGATGGCAAGGCTAAAATGAGCAAGTCATTAGGTAATTGCATTTATTTGGGTGATGATGCTGATACACTCAAAAAGAAAGTCATGTCAATGTTTACCGATCCTGAACATATTCGCGTTGAAGATCCAGGTAAGATCGAGGGAAATATGGTATTTGCCTATTTAGATATTTTTGCGACTGATAAAGCTGTAGTAGCAGAAATGAAAGCTCATTACCAACGTGGTGGTCTGGGTGACATGAAAGTCAAACGTTATTTACTAGACGTATTAGAAGCTAAATTTGGCCCAATTCGCGAACGCCGTGCCGAATTTGCTCAAGATAAAGCCGCAGTTATGGAAATACTCCGCCAAGGCTCACTTAAAGCCAAAGCAGTTGCCGCCCAAACTTTATATGAAGTGCGTAAAGCGATTGGTGTCGAATATTTTTAAATTAACTTACGTTATTATGGCAAATTAGATTTAGTTTAAAAAATATCGCGATAATTTAACTTCTCAAGTATAATAACGCAATAGTTGACTAATTTGATAAGGATTAATATATGCAACAAGATTTCACTTTAGCTATCACCACAGGTGGCGAATTTACATTCAGCCGATTAAATAAACCATTAGTTTTATTTTTCTATCCGCGCGACAATACTCCTGGTTGCACAGTTGAAAATCAAGACTTTAGCCGACTCTATCCCGAATTTAAGGCAGCAGGGTTTGAAGTTTTGGGGATTTCACGCGACAAACATGTTACTCATTGTAATTTCCAAAAAAAACATACCTTACAGCATCAATTACTTGCCGATCCAGATGAGGCGGTGTGT
>Ga0247839_1006021_pt1 | contig 14278 bp, 15 predicted proteins | sample LaCruzMarch2015__6_FD_192405 | JGI IMG/M metagenome (GOLD analysis project Ga0247839, IMG submission 192405) | Freshwater microbial communities from meromictic Lake La Cruz, Castile-La Mancha, Spain - LaCruzMarch2015_16m | ecosystem: Environmental > Aquatic > Freshwater > Lake | place: Spain...
TTTGTATTCCATGACTATCACTTTCTATAGGTTTTCCACCTGAAATTATAGTCGAATACGCAACTGGCCTTTTCTTTTTTTAAGCCAAACACTAGGGGTGGTGCACTTCATTCTTTAATGGGGCTATTAACTAGATATGCCAACTTTGGTTCGATCTTATAAACAAGATTAGATCCAGAAGCACATAATTTTGCTAGATTTTCAAATGATTTATCCGCTTGAAATTTTGCGACCAACTCAGCACTAATTTTACCTTGCTGACGCTCTACAGCTGCAGTAGTTGATCCACTACTCGCATTTTGTGCAGATAATCCAAGTGATTCTTTAGATAATACCACCCAGCCAATCGGTATTAAATCATTTGGCACAGTTTGCTGATCAGAGTAATTAGCCGATATCATCCACTGAACCACACTACGGTCTGCTGCATAATGCTGATGAGCTTTACTCGGGCGCGATATTCTTGGATTTACACTTTCAGGTAACAAGTGATGCAACTGTTCAGAGTGCCACCCTAAATGAATTATACACATTTCATCTTGACTTTTTTCAACCCTAGCTTGAATATCCTCTAATTGCTGAATAATACTATCACTAACAAATTTGCCTTTTCCACAGCTTGCATCTTTGATTTTAGCTATGGCCGCGCTAAATTTTGGCAAATAATAGGAGTTTATTTTAGCTGATAAATAAGCAAAATCACTTATATTATTTACTGCCTGATCAAATTCTTTACCAACTTGCAGATTAGCATTAAACTCAATATGTGATTTAATATGATCTCCATAATTAATTCTTCGAGGTGTAGGCTTTTCATAGCTCCATGCCTGTATTGATGTTTTGAACTGTGTATTAATATTAGCAGTTTCCTTATACCCTAAGAAATAACCAATTTGAGTAATATCAGGCTGCTCAGAAAAGCAGTCACTAATTTTTAACCACTTGAACGGACTTTCTTGAACTGCCATACTTTCTAATCGTTGCGTAGTCAACGAAGTACGAATTGCACCTTTAAGCGAACTGCCAGGTATATATGCCTTTTCAGTTAAGCTATCCCAAGTATTACGCTTTAATTCTTTTAAATTAGTTACCTTACATGGTAATTCAAGAAGTGGTTTAATCGAATTACCTTTTACATTTAATAATGACTTTATACTTGATAAAATACCATCTGAAAACATATCTATCTTACTTGGATTATCTGCAATAAGTTTAGCAATATCATTTTCTGCATAATAGCGCAGTTTTCCATTCGCCACGCTGTAACGATAATCTTCAAATAACTTACCGCTACCAATATGCACTGGTGTAATAGTAGTTAATTTCAATGGATAACTTTTAAATAATTCTACCATGATTTACTCGATTCTAAAAGGAATTAAAATTGAATAAGCTTGCAAAAATGCCTCATGCTCGTTATTCTTACCATTCACTAAGCCATTACCGATAAACTGAGGGGCTAAGCCAGCAAATTGAATTGTTGCGCCACTATCCATCATAACCACAGGTTTTTTAAATACTTGCTGGCTATGTGCCATAAGATTACCATGCCGACCAAAACGGGTAAAAACATCATAATAAGCATTAGTTAATTTGATCTTCGCGGAAATAGGTACGGCTGGAGACAATGAAAAAGCACTGTTTTGGGCTAATGGAAATGAAACAGCCTGATAGTCTTTAACATCAAACTTACCCTTACCTATCGAAGCATCCGCACCAAAACCAGTTAAGCCGATGTTATCCAACATCTCTTTAACGGTTTCAATTTTGATTAAGCTATCTAGTAGGACAAACAAATCAACTAAAACCTCTTGTTTAATTGGTTTATTTTTATTATCTAGGCTACGAAATGTATAATTAGATACATCATAAGGAGTAAAAGACTCTCCAGCCGTGGTACTACCCATAAGACGGTGAATACTATTGTGAGTTTGAACAAACTCATGCTTAGTAGGCAGATGCGCATCTTTAGCACTTAATGCCATTACACTACTATCATTACTACTTAGTGTATTTAACCAAATATCTTTTAGCGAAATGCTTTTATCTGTAAAAATGTACTCTTGCTTAATCAACTTCTTGCTCTTCAATTCCTTACGCCGTTTAGCATCATAATTTGCAGCAAAATCACTTAATGGATACTTGGGTAAATTAAAATAACCAGACGACAGAGCATCAGAGAAAATTATTTTTGGCTGCTGTTCGGTATAACCAGATAAAATATCTCGCTCTAGTTGAGTTTTACCAAATTTTTCACGATAAGCCCAACAAAACTGCCCAAATAAAGTATCACCTTTTAGTGCGGTCACAAAGTGCCCATGTAATTGCAATGTTATACGATATAACTGCATGTTATACCCTTTATTAAATTTCAAAAACTGACTTTAGGTTTGCTTCATATTCATCTAAGATTGCTTGATGTGCTTGGTTGGTCAATTTAAATTTAACTTTACCATAACCACGTGACCCACTTGCACCAAGGCTATCTAATTCCAATAATTTCATGCCACGCAATAAAATATCGACTAAGTTAGACTAAGTTATCATTAGCATCTTTATCAAAAACTTTTAGAGTTACTGTAAAATCAAATTCAGCACCAGCAACCACTCGCTCCATTTGGCGTGGACCAGATTTTGCGGCTGCACCAGTTCTGCGATCAATTGCAACTTCGGTTTTTTCTTCAGTGATTGATTTATTTTGTTCCAGCACATCATCAAGCCATTTTTTATTAAAATCACAATCAAAAAAGCTCACCCGCGTTGGTTCACCATCTTCATCACCAGCAGATTGACCAAATATCTTAACAATAGCTTGACCAATTTTTTGTTCATTCGGTGTTTTTGCTTTTTTAACATCAGTATTTGTTAGTGGCTTACCATCTGATAATCCAGATAACTGCTCTAATAAACAGCGAATTTTGCCTTTCAGACTACTACCTGGGATATATGGGCGATCATTGCTTGGATTACGAATAATCGGCGCATCAACGCCACCAATCCGCATACCATTACCACTGCCACCGATTCTTAAACCTGATTGTAAAATAATCGTGCCACTAATTTTCTCTATAGTTTGTAATTTCATAATTTTCTCCAATAATTATTTAGAACGATATCCAGCATAATATCCCATGATGGCTTCAAAGAGTAATCTGAAGTTATTAAAGCTTTCGGCATTATCAATTTGTTGAAAACAGTCAACCATAAAAGATTGAACTTCTTTAGTTACATGCTTGCGTCCTTCGCTATATGCAACCTTAGCTAAGAACATCCTAAGCAATGCTTCATTCACTTTATAGACCTCATCATCAATACCAATTTTGTCATTCCAACTCACAATTTCATCATAAAATCCGCGCATTTGAGTCCGAGTATTTTTTGTTTTTTGACCTCTGTCATCAACACCTCTACTATCAAATAATTCGGCAAACGTCTTGGCTGTGGTACAAAATAAATCACGATGAGGTTGATGTAAATCAACTTCTAGTCCTAATACTTTTGGCATAATAATCTCCTAAAAATTAAATTCTATATTGATATAAATAGTGCATTAAGGTAATTTTATATTTTTGTTTCTCATCACGAATATTATTACCAACCACATCAGCCAGTTTAGTTACTAACTGAGCATTATCTCCAAATAAACGTGCCGTGCGATAACTATAATAGCTATGCCAAATTGCATCTTGTGGTTTATTGCTTGCTGCCATGTCACACAGGGTTAACATTCCATAGATATAACTGGTACTAAGTTGCTTTTTATTTTCATCTAAACCACTAAATACTAGCTCTTTCAGTTGTGAGCTATAACCAAGTAGCTGTTTATACTTATCCCACTTACATGGAATATCAAACACGCACACGCTATTTTTTTCATTGGCTTTTGCCATCTCCAGTGATTCTTCTGCCATATTGGCAATAGCTTTAATCGGAATACCAGGTTTGAATAAACACACACCTGATGAAAAATGGACTTTCTCGTTCTCAGCAACATAAGTAGCAAAATCATCTGCCATTTTACTAGCTAATTCCAGGATGGTTTTCCAGCTACCAATAAGAAAGAAGTCATCGCCACCAGCAAATACGGTATAAACATTTTTATATTTCCCGCCCTCAACATGCTCACATAGATATGGCAGATACACCGCAAAGAAGTTATTAATTTGTCGCGAAACGCTGACCATTTTAGCAAAGCAGTTAGCGTGAATACCCTGCTGAAAAATTGCTCCAAGATTATCCACATCACCTTTTAGCACCGCCAAGGCTTTTTGCCCTAACCAAGTTTTTTGATCCTCTTGTAAGACTTTATCATCACAAGCTAAATAATCCCAAGCTTTAATTTCGTCTGCTTGTGGCTTCTCCTCGTCTCGAATATCAGTATATTTACCTAATGTTGTTTCAAATAGACTTTCTCTATCCCAAGTTGCAACATAGCCATTAATATAGCGTCGTGCATAGCCATTCCATAACTCACCAGCTACATCAGCACAACTATAATCCCAACAGCGAATTAACGATTGTTCACGAGCCAGACCGCCAAATTTACCCGATTTATCTTCATCTTTGGTTAAGGCTATTTTATATCCCAAAAAATCCTCAATAATGACTTTTGTTGAGTAGCTATCCTGCAAGTCAGAACCATTGGCAGTAACCAATATCCGATCTTTTTTAACTAAATGCTCGCCAATATCAATTTGCATCTTGCTAAGTTTACTAACATTAGGTTTGCCATCGCTTGATTTATGTGAGATTTCAGCAGGTAAATATTTATTATAATCACATACTCCGTTAGAATAATCTGTGGCAAATACAGTGTCACCAGACAGGAACCCACTATATTTACGTAATTTTTTCTCTTCTAAGTTGGCAAATAATCGTTTCATTAGATTATTAAATTTATCACCAGCAACAAATTCATTTAATCCAGCAGGCATTGTTGCAATTCCAAAGCCATTGACCGCAAAAGTATTATCCCAAAACCATGTGCTAACTTCCTGTTCAACTTGAGCAAGTGCAGCTACCACGGCTTTAGTATTTGGTGCGACAATCAAAAATTTACCTGCCGCATTTAACACTTGTGAAGTAGATGGTAAAGCACAAGCTTCCAAAACTTTAAGCGCAACTAATTCCGTGAATAACGACACGCTAAATGAGCGCCCACGAAGCAATTTAGCTGAATCTTTATTGGCTTTGCTACCTTCAGTAAAAATATAGTCCTGAATACCGTAAAAATCACCTTGGATTAGTAACAATTGTTTTTCTGGTTGAGCTTGCCAATTTTTTAAATAACCAATCCATTCAGGATATTTACTCCGATCATTATAACCATCTTGACTAGCAAAATATCCGTATAATGCGGTTGCAATTGAAGCCGTGGTTTTACTGTGATCATATAATGAAACATCGGCATTAAATCCTGCGATAGTTGAGGCAGGTACCGCATGAGCATAAATACTGTATAGGCTATCAAAATGGTCTAACCACAACTGCCAATTATTACGATGGCTCTCTGGGATGCCTTTTAGGCCAGCTGAAAACCCACTCCATAAATTTGCATATTCAGTCACGCAATCGACCTCTGATTTACCAATCAACTCTTTTTTATCCACTGGCATAATCGTTGTTGCATTTAAGGCTTTAAGCTCTATCCGCTTATTATACCCACTATATTCTTTCTGATTTTTAACGCCATCATAATCAAGTGCTTCAAGTATCGTAACCAAGCGTCGTTTAATATAATGATTCTCATCAGTATTTTTGAGATCTTCTTTTGGATCAGCTTGATTATTATATTCATCAAATTTTTCACGCTCAAAACCCGAGGCAACTCGATCAGCAGTGGCAATTATCCACTGTAACAATGAGTTATCATCTGGGCGATGATGTAACGCTGCGGTATTAATTAAGCTTTCCAATTGAGCTTCTTTACCTTGTTTAGTTCCCTCGACTGCGAATGGGCTAGCATCTAAATCTTTAGGTAAAAAACCCTGAATTTCATCATACATTTTGCTTGTATAAGCTACATGCTGATGAGTATAGTTGCGAATATTTTTACTATCATCCCATAGCACTCGCTTAGCATACAATTGACATTGACGCTCAAACTCTTGTTCCGTTATTTCTAATTTAGCTCGTTGACCAATTTTACCCAGATCATGAATCAATGCGGCAAATGCTACACGTGCGGTTTCATCAGCTGTATAACTAAGTAAATTATATTTTTCACTCATTAAATTATCTCACTATAAAATAGTTATATTTTGCGGTGCGGGCTTAACGCCATAAATTTTGGAATTTCCATGCCCAGATCGAATTGAATCAATCATATAATAACTAGCATCGCTACCTAAAGACTCTCTAAAAATATTATTAATTTTACTAATGTACTCATAAATTTTATTCGCAAAATCAGTACCCTGCAATGATAACTTTAACTGCTCCACTCGACCAGTCAGCACACCTTTGCTGGCTTTTCTTACTAATTCAATGATATGTTGATAATCATCAGCAAATTTATTAATTGAGCAATAAGACTCATTTTGCTGCTTGATTTGCGCTAAAAATGCATAAATACCAATTTGAGAAGCGGTTAATTTAATCACAACATCGCTACAATAAACCAAATTTGACTCCAAATCAATAACTAAATTGAAATCATGGCGACTTAATTTCGCCTGAAGAAACGAAACTGCCTGAGAGAATGAAATTTTACCACTTAATAAAGCCTCTGGTACAGTATAACGCATCCGAACAAATGGGATTTCAGCCAAATCAATTACGGCTGTTGCAGAATTTATCACTTGACCATTAGCTAAAAGATAAGTTGCTGGAGGTTGACTTGGATAAAAGAAATCTGGAATAGAATCAAATGGCTCATTAACTAAAACATGCATTAATTTATCTTGTTGACGACCAAATAATGATAAAGCATAACCGAGGTAATAACCCATTGTTTTTCGTCCACCAGCCAATGAAACATAGAGTTGATTATCTAAATTTTTACACAACTCAAATAACTGACTACTGATAAAATCAGCAAAATAAGTATTTTCTTGATTATTACGAATATCATTCAGGTAATTAGCCCCAACTGTTACAATTTTAATATCTTCAGGCAATAAATCAATCGTTAATTTTAATTCAACACATAAACTTGCAAATACGCCAGAATTAATTAATTGATCAATAATTTTTTGTTTACCTGATGTAGTGGTGTATATAATGATTTTATCTGGTGCCCATGGAGCACTGCCCTGCTGCAAAGCATATAAGGTCTCACTAATAATCGCAGGAGATAAGCCAGAAACAAAAATTAATATTCTATACATTTGCATTACTTACTTTTTGAATTTGATACTCCACCAATTCAGCTTTTAAACGATAAAGGTCTTCTTTAGTTAATTCTATACCACGATCAGCTGCAGAAAGAGCTAGATTTAAACTAAAATAGCGTGCTCCTTTTAAAATCAAATCCGCCGCAATATTGACAGGTAAAGTTCCAACCACGATATCACCAGATACAATTTGCTCATTATCTAAATGACTAATCCATTTATCCACACTAAAATTTTGTTCTTTTGCCCACTCAACAGCACCAGAGTGTCTAGATATAAAATACGTTGTCATACAATCCCTTAATTACATACTTGAGCTAACGCATTATTTTACTCTACAATTAGCCTACATAGTAAAACTCAATTTTAATTTATAAACGCACACCAAACTCCGCAATCCCGTTGAATCGGGATATTTGTTAGAACTATGACAAGCTTCTGTGTGTCCGTCACAATTCAATTTGTTTTCTATATGTATAGAATCTAAATATGCAGCCTCGATATATTCAGAACACAATTCTAACGACCTACCCATTTTATCCTTTAAATCGTTAATAATTAACTTAGCCCACTATTACTAATGAGCTATATAATTACTAATGACTGCACATTATTAATAATAATGGTATGCTACACAGTGATAAAAATAAAACCAAAGACCAAAATTTATCTTTATATGCCTGCTTGGCTTTTTTCAATTGTTCAAGCTCATTAAGCTGAATAAGTATCTCAGCATTATATAATTTCTCATCCTCGGGATGTAGCCTAATATGTTGTTTAAGCTGTTTAATGTTGTTTTGAATATCAACCATTGGTTGTTTGGATTGTTTATCCAGTTGGTCTAATACATAATAATCTAAAAAAATATCGCTCATTTTATAATCCTTTACTAGTTTGTTTAAGTTTATTCAATATTTGCGTGTTAGCTATTGAGTCGCAATCCCGTTGAATCGGGATATTTTTTTAGAACTTAGCACGTGATTTTAACCAAGAGTGCATTTTAGTGTCGCAATCCCGTTGAATCGGGATATTTTTTTAGAACTTAGCACGTGATTTTAACCAAGAGTGCATTTTAGTGTCGCAATCCCGTTGAATCGGGATATTTTTTTAGAACAACTTTACTAAAGCAACAAAAACAAGCGTACTGATGTCGCAATCCCGTTGAATCGGGATATTTTTTTAGAACTCTTACAGGGGCGTAAAGTTGCGAGTAATTACAAAGTCGCAATCCCGTTGAATCGGGATATTTTTTTAGAACATTTTTGCGCAGATAACATCGCGACTTGCTACGGCGTCGCAATCCCGTTGAATCGGGATATTTTTTTAGAACCATCCTAATCAGAGGCGTTGAAATACCAGTTATGTCGCAATCCCGTTGAATCGGGATATTTTTTTAGAACGATAACATCGCGACTTGCTACGGAAAGTATGACGTCGCAATCCCGTTGAATCGGGATATTTTTTTAGAACATTAAAAAACATTTTAAAGGATTTTAAACCATGAGTCGCAATCCCGTTGAATCGGGATATTTTTTTAGAACCTTGTAACGTTGCTTATAATGACGTGGGTAGCTGGTCGCAATCCCGTTGAATCGGGATATTTTTTTAGAACAGGGATATATAAAATATTTTAACCTAGCTGATTTGTCGCAATCCCGTTGAATCGGGATATTTTTTTAGAACTATCCATGCAAAGTAAGCAGGGTAGTTATATAAAGTCGCAATCCCGTTGAATCGGGATATTTTTTTAGAACGGTTGCGCATGCGCAACTAGAGCACTTTTTGCGCGGTCGCAATCCCGTTGAATCGGGATATTTTTTTAGAACACTATGGCAAGCAGGTATTTATTAATAACGTTTGCGTCGCAATCCCGTTGAATCGGGATATTTTTTTAGAACACAACTTTGAAGCTTTAGTGTACGTGTTAGAGGAGTCGCAATCCCGTTGAATCGGGATATTTTTTTAGAACATACCAAGTGGAATGTAATGCCGCTGGAGTGTACGTCGCAATCCCGTTGAATCGGGATATTTTTTTAGAACAAGCTACGTAACTATAACAAGCCAATCAGCTTGGTTGTCGCAATCCCGTTGAATCGGGATATTTTTTTAGAACAACGCTATAGTAAATAAAACAAAACTTTTTAAGGAGTCGCAATCCCGTTGAATCGGGATATTTTTTTAGAACGTGTAGAGGAGAACTTGCGCGCTCATGCGCAATTGGTCGCAATCCCGTTGAATCGGGATATTTTTTTAGAACTTCAAACAAGAATGTATTTTGGTGATTGATATCACGTCGCAATCCCGTTGAATCGGGATATTTTTTTAGAACCAACTTTGCACAATCAATGGCACAATCAATCCAAGTCGCAATCCCGTTGAATCGGGATATTTTTTTAGAACTTTACCCAGATTTTAAAGTGTTAGGCTTGAAGGTCGCAATCCCGTTGAATCGGGATATTTTTTTAGAACCCACATGGGCTGTGAAGAGCTATCGTTGATAAAAGTCGCAATCCCGTTGAATCGGGATATTTTTTTAGAACTAACTTAACTTTTTTAAAGGGTTTTATATGTCAATGTCGCAATCCCGTTGAATCGGGATATTTTTTTAGAACATTGAGACTATTGTGATTAAGGGCGTGAGTGTGGAGTCGCAATCCCGTTGAATCGGGATATTTTTTTAGAACTAAGGCAGTGGCAAAAGCTGCATAAATAGTCAGTCGCAATCCCGTTGAATCGGGATATTTTTTTAGAACGCTGCATAGCATGGTCTAGCTGCATAGCATGGTCTGTCGCAATCCCGTTGAATCGGGATATTTTTTTAGAACGCTTTAAGTTAAATAAATAAATAACCCTTGCTAGTGTCGCAATCCCGTTGAATCGGGATATTTTTTTAGAACCAACTTCAATGCTAGAGTCAATACAAGCTAATAAGTCGCAATCCCGTTGAATCGGGATATTTTTTTAGAACAGAATACATTGTTGATCAAGGGCCTTGCGCCGCGTGTCGCAATCCCGTTGAATCGGGATATTTTTTTAGAACCCCTGACTATAACATAAATCTATATATATAACAGCACATTTTATTTACTCCAAATTTTTCATAAAAATGCGAGCTAGTGTCAATTAGCACCAAAATAGTACCAAATTAGCACGTTAAGAAAATTTTAAATTATTAAAGATCTAGTCAATACGATTAGGTTAATTTCAAGCAAGTTAGATTTATTTTAACCGAGCTAAAAAACCATTTCTAGGAGCCCACGTTTGATTTTGCAAACTCAAGGGAAAACTCTTACTTTGCGCAATTTGATGAAACAACAATCGAATGGCTTGTGCTGTAGTTATGCCATAATTCGCCAAGATAACTTCAGCTTCTTGTTTTATCGTTGTTTCAATTTGTGATTTTACAATCGATTTCATTGTTTTTAACTTCCATATAAATTACTGCGCAACAACACTCAAATAGATTTGCTTAATCCACAAAACTATTATAATAAGACGTAAATATAGCACACATATAGCTAGGTTCAGGAAAACTCAAGCTTGATTTACTAAGTTAAGCAAAATCAAGCTTGAGTTTTATCTCACATAGCTGCTTATAGGATAAAATTTTTAGCTAGAAATAAAGTTTTGGATAAATTTAAATGGCTCGTCAACTTTTTTTAATTGCTTATGATATAAGTTGCAATAAACGCAGACGTGCGGTATATAAGATGTTACTTAAATATCGCGTGGGAGGACAAAAATCTTGTTTTGAATGTTTGTGCAGCACTTTTGAAATTGAGCAAATTTGTCAATTAGCCACATATATTTTGGATATTTCTGTTGATCGCCTACAAATCTTTCAACTTAATCCAAGTTTACCAATTGAATTAATTGGTGTAGCAAGCTCATATAGTGGCAATTTCATGGTTTTTTAATAAGGGCACATCATGGGAACATTATATATTGATCGAAATAATTTGTCGCTTCAATTTGATCAACAAACCTTAGTAATATATGAGAATGAATGTCTCTTAAACCGCATTCCTTTAATTGCAATTGATAGAATATTTATTTATGGCGATACCAATATTAACTCAAAATTAATCAATAAATTAGCAGAAAATAAAATCGGCTTAATTTTCATTGGTGGTAGAACTAAAGAGCCACGAATGTTTTTTAATTCTCCACATAATGATGCAAAAATTCGTTTAAGTCAGTATCGCTTACATTTAGACTCAGATTTTCGGATTAAGTTTAGTCAAGCTTTAATTAAAGATAAAATCACTACTCAATTAGAGTTAATTCAGAACTTTAGACTAAAAATAAATACTGACTACACCAAATATACAGAAAAATTTGAACAACTAGAACAACTTTTAGAATCGGTAAATTATGCCACATCAATTAATTCAATTATGGGCTATGAAGGTGCAGCGAGCAGTATTTATTTTGACTGCATCAAAAATATTCTACCCTTAGATTTACGTTTTAAATCACGAAATCGTCGTCCACCCAAAGACCCATTCAATTCAATAATTTCACTTGGTTATACACTACTACATAGTGAAGCTGTTTTAGAAATTTACTCACGCGGCTTAGATCCTTTTATTGGCTTTATGCATGAAATCGATTATAGTCGTGAATCTCTTGCCTGTGACATAATTGAGCCGTTACGCTATATTATTGATAAGTTGGCTTTAGATCTTTTCTTAGAATTTAAATTAGATGAAAGTTTGTTTAGTATTCAAGCTAATGGTGCCTGTTGGATGAATAAAACCGCTCGTGGAATATTTTTCAAAGCGTATCAAGATATTCAAGATAAAATTCATTTTCAATTAAATCACCACTTAAATGACGTGCGTGAGATTGTAAAAGCTTATGGCTAAATATCTAATTTGTTATGACATTCGCGATCCTAAACGCTTAATAAAGTTACATAATTATTTAAAACGCGTTGCCCTACCATTACAATATAGCTTATTTTTATTGGAAGGAAATACTAAACTTAAAACGCAGTGTATGCTCAGTGCAAGCAAAATTATTAATCCCAAAGTTGATGATTTACGCTGCTATGTTATTGCAGATAACCTATTTCAAATTCGGATTGGCGCACCTATTTTAGCCACAGGAATTTATTTTAGTTCAATTCCGTACCAACTATGATGAAATTTGCTAAAATGCACATCTTGCTTCATTGATTATGCGCTAGTTTTGTGTTACGAAAGATAGTAATGAGAGATCCAATTCAATTTCCAGTTCAACGCTATACCTTCAATTGGTTAGCTACCACCAACATTTCACTCCCTGTTTATAGTGGCTCAATCCTTCGGGGGCATTTTGGTAATCAATTACGGCGCACGGTATGTTTTACAAAACAGGAAAACTGTAACGGTTGTCCATTAATTCGGCGTTGCAGCTATGGTAAAATGTATGAGTCTATACCTCATAATGAGATATTAGGCTCAAAATTTAATAAATTGCCACATCCTTATCTTATTGAACCTTTGCCCTATAGAACAACTTTTCTGCCTCAAAATAGTGAATTTCAATTTAGTATGGTTTTATTTGGTGATACACTTCTTGAATTACCGCTAATTATATTTATTTGGGAACAAGTTTTTACTCGAGGTTTAAGGCATCATGGCAATTGTGGCTCCGCACAACTACAAACAATTACGATAGATAATAAGTCAATAATTTATACAACAAGCTCTGAACTCAATGAACAATCAATACGCCCACATCAACAGCATTATTTACTACAGCACAAACAAGTTAAGCACATTAAAATACGCTTACTTACACCATTACGGCTACAAGGACGCAAAAATGAAAAACAGATAATCATAGGCTGTGACTTATTTGATGCAAGGTGCTTTATTCAGGCTTTATTACGCCGTATTACTTTACTCGCAAATATCCATGAAATAGATCTAGGAGAAACTCCAGATTTATACTCTGATTTGAATGAAATAATTCTTGGTAACGCCAATCTTCACTGGAGTAAAACAACGCGTTACTCTGGACAACAAAAAGCCGAAATGGAATTTTATGGAATTATCGGCGACTTTGAATTAAACGGTAATCAATTAACTACATTATACCCATGGTTAAAGTTAGGTGAATATTCACATCTCGGCAAATCATCAACTTTTGGCTTTGGACATTATCAAATAATTGAAATAGAATAAAAAAAAGTAGGTCATAAATGACCTACTTTTTTTATTTAAGCAATCCAGATTATTTCAATTCAACACGAATTTCTTCACCTGCATTATATTCATCATGGTAACCATGGACATGAACTTCTTTGTTAAGATCAGCTAAATTGGTAAAAATAATCGGTGTAATCATTGACGGTACTTGAGCTGCAATACCCTCTAGATCAAAACGAATTAATTTAGTACCACGTTTTACTTCATCATTAACACTAACTAAGGATTCAAATCCAGCACCACCAAGATTAACTGTATCCATACCAATATGCATCAATACTTCAACACCATCTGCCATCGTAACGACACAAGCATGTTTAGTTTTGAACAGCATGGTTACTTTACCATCAACTGGAGAAACTAAAACATTTGAAGTTGGACGAATAGCAAAACCATCACCCATTATTTTAGTTGAAAAAACTTGATCTGGCACTGATTCTAATTTAATCAATTCACCTGCCAAAGGCATAACAAAATCACTCACTTTAACATCCTCTACTAATGAAATTTCAACTGGAGCTACAGGCATAACCATAGTTTTATGCTGTTCCACGGGAACAACTGGTTCTTGATGAACTACAGCAGCTTTAGGTTCTGGAACTTTAATATCAACTTTACCCGATACAATTTCTTGCATTTTAGTTTTAATAATTTCAGCACGCGTTCCATATACGGCCTGAATACTGTTACCAACTTCCAAAACGCCAGCAGCACCTAAAGCTTTTAACTGACCTTTATTTACTTTAG
>Ga0247839_1006047_pt1 | contig 14234 bp, 12 predicted proteins | sample LaCruzMarch2015__6_FD_192405 | JGI IMG/M metagenome (GOLD analysis project Ga0247839, IMG submission 192405) | Freshwater microbial communities from meromictic Lake La Cruz, Castile-La Mancha, Spain - LaCruzMarch2015_16m | ecosystem: Environmental > Aquatic > Freshwater > Lake | place: Spain...
CCATGCGCAAAAACACCATGCAAAAACACTAATTTTGTACCTTTGATTCCTGCTACGCTGAACACAATCTCCAGGTGTTCACTTTGACCGGAATTGGGTGTTCACTTTGGCCGGAATTATGCAGTATGCACTGCGGTTCCAGCCAACGCCGTAATCTCCTCGATTTTCCTTCATCCAGGGGAAAAACAGCGAGAATACCACCAACCAGGCGTACAGGGGCCAAAGCGCCGGCTGCAGGAAGGATTTTCCCGACAACTCACTGGACAACACGATGCCTAACCCCAGCGCAACCGAAGGCATCAGCATTTCATATCGTAAATACGCGTTCAAGACATTATAGGCTGTAAACGCCAACACCAGTAAAACGGTCAGCGGCCACCAACGCCTGCCGGACACCTCGTGCAGTTGCAATCCGGCATAGAACAATACGCCCAGGGGAACCCAATTGAACAAAAAACTGCCGGGAATACCCAGCTTTAGAGGGATCAGACTTTTTCCGAAAAAAAGCACTGCGGCTGCCACATGCAGCGCAACAAACATCCCGTGCCCTTGAAAAACGTAGCTTCTGTTGTCCGGACGCCCTCTGATGCCAAGATGCTCCACACCCCACATGCCCAAAAAAATACTGCCCGAACCCACTAAAAACAGCAGCGCCGCGTCGAACGCGTGCGACGGCGCTGCATAGAGAAACACATAGCTTGCAGCCTGTTTGACCGGCAAATAGCCGGATGCGTTGGCCACCGCCGAAATCAGGCATCCGAAGGCAAAAAAGTGGAAAATCCGCGGTTGCCTACAGGAACCGTTGTACAACGACCAAGCCAGGAAGGCGCCGTAAAGCACAGCGGGAAGCAGGATGAGTGCTGTTTCGGGGAGCGAGGTCATGATCGAAAAAGGAGGCCGGGCCGGCAGCGAATGGTCACACTGCTACCCATCTGCCCTGCTGATAACTCTCCAGCGCCGCAAACGACGCCAGCGTGGTGTTCACCAGTTCATCCATGGGAATCATATCGCCTTTGCCCGTTTTGAGGAACTGCACGTACCCATGAAACTGCGCCTTGTGCCCCTTGTCCATGCGCGTGCGCAGGGTCTTGAACCCTTTGACCCCGTAGGCGCGCGTCTCCCGGAAGTTGTCCATCACCCAGGTGCGCTCGCGCGTGTACACTTCCACGCGCTCCTTGCTGTAAGCCCTGGAGCCGTTGGCGAAATAATTGACCACGGCGTTGCTGCCGTTGGCGTAGCGCAGCAGGATGCTGGCGTTGTCGGTGTTGAGCGGAGCGTCGGGGCCCATGGCGTTCATGCACACGGACACCACCCGGGAGCCGGTCAGGTACGTGCAAAGGTCGATGTAGTGGCAGGCCTCGCCCAGGATGCGTCCACCGCCCGACTCCAGGTCGTGCACCCACGCACCGGGCGGAATGGCGCCGGCGTTCATGGTGGCCACCAGGTTCAGCGGGCCGGGCTGCTCGCCCAGCGCCTGCCGGATGGCCCGTATGTGCGGCGAAAAACGCCGGTTGAAGCCCACCATGACGCTGCTCTCCGGATGCTCGCGGTGCGCCTCCAGTATGCGGTCCAGCTGCTCGCGGTTCAGCGCCAGTGGTTTTTCCACAAACACATGCTTGCCGGCGCGCAGGGCCTCCGTCACAAAATGCGCATGGCTGCCGTGGCGCGTGGTGATCAGCACCGCGCCCAGGACCGGGTCGTTCAGCAGGTCGCGGTAGTCCGTGGTGCTGTTCGGTATGCCGAACTTTTTGGCCAGCGCCGCGCCGCTCACCCCGCCCGAGGAGGCGATGTGGCGGATTTCGGCGCCCGAGCCTTTCAGGGCCGGCAACAGGGTCATTTTGGTGAAGTTGCCGGCGCCGAGAAGACCCAATGAATGCGGAATGCGGAATTCGGAATGCGGAGTCTCGAATGCGGAATGCGGAATGCGGAATGCGGAATGCGGCGTTGCGCTTGGTGTGGATGGGTTTTTTATATCGACTGGCTCTGCTCCAGCCTGTGTCGTCGCCTGCTGTGCACTGTCGTATTCGAGGATGGAGGCGATGGACTTGCTTTGTCCGATGCTGCCGTAGATCTGGCGGTAGTCTTCGAGTGGTACGCGCTCACTGATCATGTCTTCTACCCGGATGGCGCCGGAGGCCAGGGCGTGCAGCACCGCTTCGAAATTGCGCTTTTCGGTCCAGCGGACAAAAGGCAGGGGATAGTCGATGCCTTTTTGCTCGTAATCGTCGTCGTAGCGGCCGGGACCGTAGCTGCACGACACCTGAAAGCGGAGTTCTTTTTCGTAGAACTCGGCGCGGGACAGCTCCAGGCCCACCACGCCCACCAGGACGATGCGGCCCCGCTTGCGGCTCATGCGCGCGGCTTGGGATACGATATCGTTCGTTTTGGCCGAGGCGGTGATGATGACCGCGTCGGCGCCCACGCCGCGCGTGTACTCGAGCACGCTGTGCACGGGATCCTGGCCTTGCGCGGGGTTTACGGTATGCACACCCCAGGCGGCCGCCAGCCGGCATTTGTCGGCGTCCAGATCGATGCCCACCACCCGGCAGCCGTTGGCCAGCAGCAGCTGGGCGGTCAGCAGGCCGATGAGTCCCAGGCCGGTGACCACCACCGTTTCGCCGAAGGTGGGCTCGGACAGCCGGATGCCCTGGAGCCCGATGGCACCAATCACTGTAAAGGCAGCCTCCTCATCGGAAACATTGTCCGGTATTTTGGCCACTAAGTTTTGAGGTACGCACACATACTCCGCATGCGGACCGTTGGAGGCCACACGGTCGCCTACCCGGAATTCGGTGACGCCAGCACCGATTTCCGTCACCACGCCCACATTGCAATAGCCCAGCGGCAGCGGCTGCTCCAGTTTGCTGAACACGGCCTCTAAGGTAGGCAGCAAGCCCTCGGCGCGTATTTTGTCCAACACCATCTTCACCTTGTCGGGCTGCTGCCGCGCCTTTTCGATCAGGCCGGCCTTGCCGAATTCGACCAGCATGCGCTCGGTGCCTAAAGATACTAAGGACCGGGTAGTGCGGATGAGCAGGGCGCCTCGCTTGACCTGTGGGGGGGGGATGTTGTCGAGGGTGGTGTCGCCACTGCGGAGGTGTTGAATGATTTGTTTCATTTGAGAAAATTGCGGATTTTACTATACTTTCTTGTTCATATGGATGTAGCAATGATAAAATGAATAGAATAGTTATTGTTGTATTTGTTACTGCCTCACCTGTACTCAAATCAGTGAGGACATACTTTGGGGAAAGATATTTAAGAGTTGAGCTTAACTAACGGCTTAAATATTTGCCCGCTCACTTCAGCTAAAAATGAGAAAGTTTCCTCAGCACATTTATCCCAACTTAAGGAGCTGGCCTTTTCTAACGACTTGCAACTCAGTTCTTCCCTTAAGGCGTCATTTTCGTACAATCTCACTATAGCAGTTTTAGTAGATTCTAAAGAAAGTGGATTGAAGTATATAGCAGCATCGCCAGCTGTTTCGGGCATGGAGCTATGATTCGAACAGGCTATGGGAAGCGCTGCTGCCATGGCTTCAGTTAGTACCATGCCGTAAGTCTCACAGGTAGAAGCAAATATGTAGCCATCTGCTTTTTGATAGAATTTATGCAACAGTTCGTAGGGCACTTTTCCGTGATATATTACAGTTGGAGCATAATCGTACTTTTTCATGATTTTTTCCATCTTTCGCAGCGAAGGTGGATAGGACGGCCCTATTAGGTCCAACTGTATATAAAAACCTTCTTGATTGAGTTGAAACACTGCCTCAGCAACCTGCCATTGGTGCTTATACACATTTATGATAGATACATATAATAATCGGAATGGAAACTCCGGTGTAAATGTCTGCCGTCTGGGGGCATTATCCTTTGACCGCAAAAAACGAGGATTTAGACCGTGCGGGATAATAGCCGTTTGCTTAATCTGGGTTCCAACACTTGCCGGAAGTACTTTTCGGCAGTATTCATTCAGAAAAATTACCCCAGCTGCCCTGCGATAGGCGGCCAAATGCAAAAAACGGAGGAGACTCAGTCGCAGCCAGGCGATTGAGGGGAAATAGCGATTCATCTCTTTTTTATCCAGGGGCAACAAGTTGCGACACATGGTGACATATGGGAATGGACTACTTCCAGTTCCTGGAATAAATAACAGCGCTTGTTTTTCTTGCACAAATCTTGGCAGCACTTGTTTTTTCCATCTCCAAAGCTTCATATAATGGCTGTTAAGCCAAGGATGAGGGCATTTAACCAGCCAATTCGCAGCTGGTATTTTCTCCAAAGTGTCATCTGGTGCCCACACGAACACTTCCTTAAAACCTGCATTTACCGGTCCATTGGTGGACAAAAGCTCTCGTAGATGCGTTAACCCTCCGCCAGCTTTGATGTTTGTGGCGTCAATGATGAGTTGCATATTATCAAATAAACCAGTTAAATATTGACAATTTTTTCCTAAATCAGAATTAACAACTAGCAAAGTATGACTTTACCTTATCCAAGGGGCAGTAGGCCGAAATTTATTGGCACCTTCAGTAAAATCAATGATTTGCAAAAAATAATTTGCTGCAATTTCAGGTGAAATGTGATTTTTCGACCATTTTTTGATTTCACTTCGCCTGGAATCCGATGGCTTTCCTTTTAATATCATTGCCTCCAATTCTGTTGATAGCTCGGTTATATTTTGTGAAGAAAATACCTTGCCAAATCCAGACTGACGGATTAAAATAGATGCACCACATGCATCACTACAAACTACAGGTGTGCCATTCATAAGGGATTCTGATATAACTGCGCCCCAGCCATCAAATGTACTAGGTAGAACTAAAAGATCAGCTAGTGAAATCAACCTTTTCACATACTCGTTGGATACGGTTCCAATCCATTCTACTTTTGAATCAATGCCTAGTGAAATTGCTAATTTAGTCAATCTTTCTTTTTGCTCCCCATCGCCAATCATGCAGAGCCTAAAAGAATATTTATTAATCCGTTCTAAAGCTTTGAATAGTATAGATATGCCCTTTCTTTGAATAAACCTTCCAACAAATAGGATTTCAAAAACTTCACCTTTGTAGTGGTCAGAGGTGCAGATCGTTTTGCTGAATGCTTCAACAAAATATCCAAACTGGAAAACCTTTTCTTTTGGAACACCTATTTGTACTAGTTGCTTTTCTGCTAAAGAACCCGTAGCTAATAGAAACGACATACTTGACTTAAATCGAATGCTCTTAAAGTATGCTTTGGCCAGTCTTAACGAGTAGAAAACTTCATCATTTCGAAAGGGTTCAGAGATCACTCCAAATCTAAAATTTCTCTCATGCAAAGCGTTAAAGATGGGCAGGGAAAAATTATTCGGATAAATGCCTGATATGATATGAATCGCATCGTACCCTAACGTCAAATCAATAAAACACTTTTTCTCTACCGCTTCTTTTGGGAGTAACTGTAACATAGCTTCACCATAATCAGGCATTTCCCACCCCATATTACTACGCTTTTCCCCTATTGTCTCTCCTACACAAACTTCTACTGAAACCTGCTTTGCTAAAGCTTTCATGAAAGGGGCCTGATGAATGGAACTTGCATTTTGCCAAAAAATAATTTTTTTCATTTGGACTTTTTAATAATTTCACGATAGAGTGCTAGGTATTCCAATGCAATTTTCTTACAACTGTATTTTGATGCATTAATGTAACCGAGATTTTGTAGATTTTCTTTCAAACTTTTATCTTCTATCACCCTCTGAAGTGCATCCTTAATGCTATCTGTTTCCTTAGGGTCTACCAAAATTGCTGCATCATTAGCAACTTCTTTCATTGCACCGAAATTAGAAGTCACAACGGGAATACCTAATTGTTGTGCTTCAAGTATCGGCATGCCAAAGCCTTCATAGAAAGAAGCAAAATACAACAATTCACTGCGGTTATACAATAAATTCACTTCTTCGCTCGAAATATTGAAGTGTACTTCATAGGAAAGGTTATAAGCTTTAAGCATAGCCAAATGCTCCGTATTTGGTTTCCCAATAATTAATATATGTACTGGTAAACCTTGGGCAGCCTTAATTAATCCAGATAGATTTTTATGTGGGCCTGTCCCAATCTGGAGGATAGTAAATTTCGAATGCTTAGCAATCCCTTCCAGTTTCCTGAAATGTGGCATGACGGGATTTGGAATTAAGCGAATTTTTTCTTCCGGAATATGAAATACATCAATAATTTTTTGTTTGGTAAATGCACTTACTACCGTGATAGCACGAACATGTTTAAGTGGAAGGTCAAACCATATTTTCCTGTATATCTCTTTTTTTATTTTTCCACCTGGATAATTTTCATATCGGCCAATGTCGTGTACAGTTAAAATAGTATTCTTTGAGGGAAGCCCAAGGGCCAGATAATTGATAGCACCAGTTATATGAAATGCATCTGCTCGCTGGAGAGGCATTTTCAATAAAGACGAGATGTCAAAAAATGAACTACAATAATACTTTTGGATATCAATCTCACCCGCCAATTCTCTGGATATCGCATCAAATATGTTTTCGAAACTGAAGTTACCTTGCCATTTGGGTCGGTTTATGTACTTAACAGTCATCTAATAACACGCTTTTCTTTAAGAATTGCTAATATTTCTTTTGCCCTTGCATCAAGTGAATATTCAAGTCCTGCACGCTCGTATCCACGTTCTGCAATTTGAATTCTATCATCCGGGCAATTCAGGAAATGCCGCACCTTCTCTACAAGTTCTTCGGGTGTATCAAAAAATGCAGCTTCTTCATTTTCTTTAAAATAATTTGTAGACTCTTCCGTGCGTTGATGAAGCATAAAACCACCGGATCCAGTAATATGAAATGTCCGAGATGTGATCAAATCTCCTGAAGAAGCTCCTTTAACCTTTTCGGACAATATACCCAGATTAATATCTGAGGCATTAATCGCAGCGACATAGGCGTCGCCTAATAAACCTTGACCTTGTATATAAGGCCGCAGAATGTGCCGTTGGTATTGTCCCCAAGTACTCCCCCATATTTTTAAATCCAATTCGGGCAACTGCTGTGCCAGGATTTCTAGGAGGGAGGCTTTATAAGGAGAGTAATTGCCTATGAAGGAAGCCTGACATCTCAAATTTCCAACTAGTACAGACAGACGGCGATGTAACAATGGGTCAAATCCATGTGGTATGAATGTAACATTTTCACGAGGGTAGTTGAAGTGGCTCGTTAAATCATCTGCAGCAAAAGTTTTGGTCGTGAAAACGTGATCGTAAAGTGATATACAACGTGGGATGTAGGGGCCGTGTGCCAAGAAACTTACGTCGGGATAAAATACGACTAAAGGAATGCCTTGTGCCTTCCAATTTCGCAGAGTTTCTGGCTGTACGAATGCACCTTTATAGACCAATACCCAATCTGGTTTAAAGATGGCACACTGTCGCAAGAGGGTAGAATTGTAATCCCAAACTTGCAAGGGACGTAACACACGGTGGGAAAGCTTTAATAACTTATAAGTTGCACCCGTAGATATATAGCGCATCTCATTGACGATATTTGTAATGCACCCACTGCGGCTTAATGCATAAAATAAGCCACTGGCATTACTACCTCGCCATTCCTGGCCAATGCATAGGACTTTCATTTATGTTATGGGTTTGCTTTGGTCTCCCAAGCAGCTGGACTGTTCTGAGACGAGCGGTATTTATTGTTGGTAAGATGGCCCAGAGTACGGTCAAGCGCCAGAAGAATTAAATAAACCGCCAGAAGTGTAACGAAAATTTGCAGGTTTGCCCCAAGCCCAATAAGACAACTGTACATCAAATACCCGGCCAGTAATGATCCTGTTAAGTTTAGTGGTTTCTTCAAAAACTGAGTTGTTTCCCATAACATTCTAAGAAAAACCCCTACTAACCAGCAACCTGTTCCTAGTCCAAACCATCCAAAGTCCAGATACAAATTTCCAGGCACTGTCATATTAATTGAGTTGTTGTACCAGCCATCTTCTCTTTGCAAAGCAGCACCTATTTCCAAGGCAAACCAAACGCCCAATGCAATTTTAGGTTTGCCGGGCCACAGAAACCGCGGGATCAACGCGGTCAATAATGGCGCAGAAGCTTTTCCTTGATAATATCCACGATCTCGTACCAGTCCCGATACTGCTGAAACCTGGGCGATAGAAGAACTGCGCTCGAAAACAGAAAGCCCCATTTCTCGCTCTTTAAGTTCTGATGCGGAATATGCCTTTTGTAATGATGCAATCCTGTCAAAACCGCCCTCTAAATTTGCCCTGCTGGCCCCAAAAGTAGTAAAAAACGCCATAAAAAGTGTTATAAAAGCGTAGAGTGGATAAAATCGGGGCGAGCGTAGTACCCAGATGTCTCCGTTGGCAGACAAAGTCCCTAAAACGAAAATCAGTCCTGGAATTACCATCTCCATACGCAAATAAGAATAAAAAATAGCGTGCACGGTAGCCAAAGCTGCCAAAACCAATCCTTGCGAAAATAGACGTTTATCAGCCTTTAACTCGGCGATGCGAGCATACATCAAAATGCCTAATAAAGGAAGTAAGTTAATAATATTATTAAAAGCTCCTGGCAGCGAAATTGGTAACCAAAATCGGCGGAATACCATTGCCACCGATAGCAGGAACAAAAAATTAAGGTGATTCACTTTATTCAAGTGGTATTCCAGTGCAGGAAATTTAAAACGTATCTCACGTTTATATCCCTCAATGATCATCAAGTTGCCAACAGCCCAAATTAAAGCTGCTTCATCAAACAATTCAGGTTTGGCATATCGGTAGCTATGTAAAAAAAAACCTCTCTCGAAAATTGATATGATTTTTAAATTGGCCAAAGTTGATAACAGTATGGAAATACTGAAAAAGAAAATAGGATTAACCCATCTTCTTGAATAGATCACTGCATAACAAACTTTGAAGAATAGATAGATCAAAAAAGCAATAGAACTACCCCAAGCCCCAAAGATGAAATTGGATATAAATATAATGTATAGCCAAGCTATAAAATGCATTTATCCATATTTTCTTTATCCAAACTGGATATCCAACTCTTCATCCCTTAAAAACGATTGGATTTTGCCAACCAATTCCCGGGAAGGATATTTTCCCTGGCGATCAAATCCAGCGTAGCATCTTCCCGAATCAAATAGACCTCAAAGCCGCTGGAGCTTAGCCATTCATACAAATCCGCTAAACTGCTCCATCCATCCCCTGCTTCCAGAAAGATGAATGGCCTGCTTTGGGTTATTATTTTCTCTCCGCCTTTTAATAAATCGAGTTCTGCACCCTGGATATCCATTTTAATAAAATGCAATGTAGTGATCCCTTTTTGTTCGCAGTAGGTATCTAGGGTAACCTGACTTACAATGATCTCATTTTTCAGGTGCTGATTGACCAAACGTTTGCTGCCCATACCCTGGTTGGTAAACGCCTCATCGGCAATATAGAATGAAATTGAGCCATTTGATTCTCCTAATGCCAGCTGTTCGATGATGACATTATCCAAGCTATTCAGTCGGCAATTTTCCTCCAGGCGATCCTTCAGGGCGGATACGGGCTCAAAGGCAAATATGCTTCCTTGGTTGCCCGCAAGCCGTGAGAGAAGTAGGGTTTCTGTCCCGATATTGGCACCAGCTTCAATTACTATGGAGCCTGGTTTAATGTACTTTTCCAGGATTTTGTTTGAGGAAGCTTCGTATACACCTGTGAAAAGAACTTTGTGGTCTATCAGACTCTTTGACCATAATCTGATTTTTAAGCCATATTTTGTCGATAGATAACTCCTTGTCAAAGAAATTCCTTGAAAGAAATTGGAGTGTAATGGATAGAGGTGTAAAGCTATCCTGTAAGTCCTAAGAAAAGCCAGATTGCCAATCAAAAAAGCCAAAGCACTAACGTATATTATTTCTGCTGACCGAAATAGATTCATCTAAACAGGCTTTTAGTATTTACAAAAAAATTCAGTCTAACTGCCAACCAATTCATCCATGATTCCAGTTAATCTTTTAGTCTGTTCAGCACGGCTATATTTCTGAATTTCTATTTCCTTCAGATTCAATAGTGGTAGATGGTTTTGTTTTTTTTCAATTGCTTTCAGTATATATTCAGCTAAGTCTTTTACATTGTTAAAGCTTTTGCCGGTTTTTGTCTGTTCCACAAGCGCATCTAATAAACCGTGATCTGAAGGTATGACCAGAATTGGTTTCTTTAGGCCTAAATACTCAAAAGCTTTTCCTGGATAGAATCCCTTACTAAAATACGTATCGTTTTCCTTCTTGGACAGTAATATCAACAAATCGGACTGGGCGGCTTTGCTAAAAGCTGCTTTTCGTTCAATCGAACTACCAATTTCCGCATTAAGTACAGGACAGTATTTTTCTTTTTCTGAAATCACTTTTGATTTACCAGGTCCATTATAACCAAATTTAATGTTTTCGAAAACATGAGAATGCTCTTGAGAGAGTAGATTAAGCGCCCTAAATAATAACTTAAACGATTGTTTAGACTTAATTCCTCCAAAGTAATACAAATGCAGGTGGTTTGATATTACTGCTTCAGGCAAGTCAATGAATTCTTCTTCATCGTACCCATTAGTTATACAATGACAAGGAATTCCTGAAAACAACCTTTTATCTAACTCTACCCAAGGCGGAGTAACATTTATTATCGCCTGACAAGTTTGGCTGGCTCTCTTGAGATGTAATTTGAGGACAAAGGAGATGAACTTCCCTTTCCCCGAAAGTACTGGGTCTCGAAAATCAATTAGCCATGGGATTCGAAACTTCGCATGTATTTTTGAGGCAATATAAATACCGGCATCCGGCCCGTGCTCCGCGATCTGCGCATCGATCTTCATGCTTTTCTCCACCAATACTTCGCTTGCATATATGGCAACGGGCTGCCAGGACTGTGAATGATCACCTCTAAAAAGTTTCAGGAAAGTGCTCATCTTCCTTTTTATTCCTGTCCATACACCTGGTTTTGGAGCGAATACCCCATTTATAGGATCAATGATAACCGTGTCGAACCACATCCGGTCTATCCCATCTGCGTGTTGCAGCGAAGGCAGGTGTATGATCAGGCTATTGCGCCCATCCCATCCTTCCAAAGCATCCTGTACTCGTACGCGTATTACTTCCTTCCAATCTCCCCGGGAATCTAGCGTGTACCGCCTCGAAAAATCGCAACAAAGCACAATCGCTCTCCAGTCAAATTTGGGTAGGTGTTTGGCAAATTGATAGGGACGCTGTGCGCCTATGGTAGAACCAGGGCGGTGGTAGGGTGCGCACTCGTATGCGTGGATAAGAACGGTTTTCAAATAAAGTAAATTAAAAAAGTATTTGCAAGGCTATCCTTGAATTCTTAAAAAGAATAGGAGTAAAATTAAGAGGGTTATGCAATTCCTTCATAAACCAATAAATCCCTCAACCCCGGCGCTATTTCCCATTTCGGTTCCCACCCAGTAATTTTTTGCAACCGTTCAAAGGATCCCAATTGCACCATTTTATCCACCTTTCTAAGGCGGTTGGAGTCTATTTCTATGCGAATATCGCGATTGAGCAGTTGACTAATTATTCCAATCAGATTTTCAACAGCATAACCCGTGCCTGTGCAAATATTGACTGGAGTAAAGGCGTTAGGGAGCTCTGCCGTCATTATCCGCATTATAGCCTGAGCGGTATCCCATGTATGTATATAATCCCTTATCGGTTTAATGTTTCCAAGATGCAGTAAATCGTTGCCGTTGCGCAACTGTTTCATAATCTCGGGAATGATATGGGCATTTGTCTCCCGGGGTCCGTAGTTATTGAACAGGCGGCAAGCAACAATTTCAAAATCTGCCCTTGCATTTAAGCGGCAAATGCCCTCACCAAAGAGTTTGGAATATCCGTATATATCTACTGGCAAAATAGAGGATTCCTCGGTAAGCATACCTGAGAGATCGTCATAAACAGCACCGCTTGATGCAAAAATAATCCGCTTTGTACCAGCATGCTTTGCCGCTCTTACAATAGATGAAGTGCCTTCGACGTTGATCCGCAAAGTGCGTTCAGGATTTTCGTTGCACTCAGGAATAAAGTGAATTGCTGCAAGGTGTACAACTATTTCCGGCTTCAATACCTGAAACAGCGCATCTAAGGCAGGAAAATCCACAATATCTATTTCGTAACACGCCGCAGACACTAGTATATCATCAATCGCAGGAGCTACCCTGTTGCGGTTATCCACGATAGCTAATGGTTTATTTTGCCTTATGAGCTGTCTAGCAAGTTCGTTGCCGATAAATCCGAGACCACCGGTAATTACAATCATCTGTTTACGGCTTGTTCGTAAACTTGATAAAGCGCCGTATTACAATGCTCGAGGGAGAATTTTTGTTCCATAAATTCCCTGGCCTTTTTTCCCATATCCAACCTGGTTGCTTTGACCATCATTTTACGCATAGCTTCAGCAAAAGCCTCGTTATCAAATTCAGGAACTAAAAAACCGGTTTCCCCATCCACGATACTTTCCGGGATGCCAGCATGGTAGGTAGAAATAGCTGGGAGCCCCGTGGCAGCAGCTTCCAGAGTAGCAATGGGCAGCCCTTCCTTTGTACCTGCCGCATCCGTTCGGCAGTTTAAAACAAACACATCGGCGCGATTTCTTATCTCCAGCAACTCTTCATTGGATTTTTTGCCTAAATATTGTATCAGCCCGCCTGCACCCACTTCATCAATGGCTTGTTGCACAAGACCCCTTTCTTCGCCATCTCCAACGATCCATAATTCAGCTGCTCCCTTTTCAGGAAAAGCGCGGCGAAATGCTTTTACCAGATCAGGTACCCCTTTTTTCGCCGTGAGCCTTCCTGCATGGAGGAAAATGACAGGCTCTGCTTTGTCTGTTCGGTCAAAAAAGGGAAACTCATCCAATGGAACGCCAAGGTAGGAAACCTTAACCTTCTCCTCTGGGCATCCGAGCTGTAACAGGCGCCCCTTCATTTCCTCAGAAATTACGATAGCGTATCTGATTTGCTGAAGTAGCCCAGGGAAAGCGTTATGATAAGCTGGCCATCGTCCAAAAGCGGAACTTATATCATGTCCATGAAAAGTTACCAAGAGCGGGATATCCAGTTCTTTGCAAATTTCAGAGAAATATACTGCATAAGTTCCAAAATGTGCGTGCAAGAGATCAATTTGTTGTTCCAGCAAAAGTCGCTGGACGACCTTTTGTTCGCTTCTCTTCAATGCAATTGGCCTTCGATTGAACCAAAACCCCAACTTTGCCTTGATGGCTCGCTTGTAGTAAGGTTCAACACCTAACTCTAAAACCTGCCCTACAGGAAAGTATATTTCATTTTCCCGTTCCTGGCAAATCACCACGGGGGAGCCTTGTTGATACCCACAAAGCTGACGGTGTATCCAACTCATGGTGTAGGGCAGATAGCAAGAGGTGGCGAGAGCGAGATTCATAAACCTAACAATTCACTGGTCAAAATAACTTCTTTTTTTTCTCGGGTATTGTAAACAGTACACCCGATTAATTCTTTCAATCGTTCTGGGTGCTTTAAATTAGTCCAACTTCCGACAGAATCCCTGCTTTCGGAGAAGCCTGATAATACATAACCCATATTTGCAGATAGTGCAGGCAGTAAGCTCCCTAGCTTATCTTTTCTTATAAAATATGCATTATTACCCATAGTATTACAACCAATAAAAAAATATCCTTTTTCCTCTGCTAAATCGCACAATGAAAGAAGCGATACTCCATAGCATAAATTGCTAAAATGATAATTCGTACGATAGAAACTAGGATCATAAGGAACTGTATAGGGCTTATCAAAGCTAAAAATACTATTGTACTCCGAAATAACTATTATCGGCTGAACTGTATTGATAGCTTTCCAAACCCAATAATCATTGCCATCTATGTCGATACTAAGTAAACCTATCTCTCCCTCTACGCCTTCTTCTATGAGGATTTGGTTAATGTTTTCAGCTGTAACAAAAGAGGTACGAGACTTTAAATTATATCGCCTGGATAAAATATCTTTTTTGATGTATTCTATATTTTTTTCGTTACCATCAATAACAAGTCCACTCCAATTTTCATTAATTAAAGGGAGCACTTTCAGTTTGTGCCATTAAAATTCAAATTTTATGATGTTGTTAAGCAATGTATCCCATCGTTTAGCGAGGAAGATACCCCGTAAGAAAATAAGTTTTTCGACAATCTCTTTTATCCA
>Ga0247839_1006051_pt1 | contig 14232 bp, 8 predicted proteins | sample LaCruzMarch2015__6_FD_192405 | JGI IMG/M metagenome (GOLD analysis project Ga0247839, IMG submission 192405) | Freshwater microbial communities from meromictic Lake La Cruz, Castile-La Mancha, Spain - LaCruzMarch2015_16m | ecosystem: Environmental > Aquatic > Freshwater > Lake | place: Spain...
TTTAAATCACAATAGCCAAATAGTGTGTGCAAATTGTTATTTTTTTCAGATAAAATAACAGAAGATTGTTCCTTGTTACCATTATTATTATTGTTACCATTATTATTGTTACCATTATTATTGTTATTCAAATGTAAATGTAGTATATCAATAGCTTTTAATAAATTATTCATTACAAATTTTTATTATATTATTATAATTAAGTAGTAATTTTTATATACAAATTACTAATAATAAATGCTAATTCATAGTATACTTAGTATACTTAGTATACTTAGTATACTTAGTATACTTAGTATACTTAATATAGTTAATCAATCATATTTATACATATTTATACATATTTATAATTAGATTTTCGTCTTAATAATGCGCCAAATGGACTCCAATAAGGTAATTGTGTTGATTTTTGATTTATTAGTGATAATACTTTTTTCGGTGCATATTTTTTATCTATAACTATTTGAAAAGTAAAATCTTTGAACCATGACTCAGACATATAATAGTTACCGTCATAGTCAACTGAGTCATCTTTTTCATACATTTTATCTCCCCAAGAATTTTCAACAAGAAACCCATTAGTTTTCGAGTTATTAAAGTTAAAACCTTTTATTACCATAGCATGCACTGGTGCTGTTTGTCTATAATTTAATGAATCGCATTTATTCATAGCATTATTAAATCCAAAAATGGAATCATAATCAAATGCTTCTGCATCCATAACACTATTTTTATGTGAAATATATTTGTCAATGTCAAGACCTACCCAAACTGCTTCCTGATTAGCTATTGATTTTTTTGTGGCATTAATTAAATACTCTATTGGAACATTTATTAGTCCGCGTCTTTTTTCTCCTAAAACATCAAATGACATTTCAACATCATATTGTTTAAAAAACGGTGCTTCTTTGCATGGGTAATTTATTAAACATATCTTATTCTTAGCACAATAAGGAACATATTTTTTATAGAAGTCAAGTGGACTAATATTTCTAATAATTTTAGCTTTATTTGTCTTGTTTTTAGAGTCTTCATAATATTCCCATGTTATTTTAGTAGGAGGTTCTCCTAAAAATATAACCAAAATTTTATAACATTCTGATAACATAGTATTTAATAGTATAGCTCTGTTTTTGATTAACTCATTTTTTGGTGTGGTTTTTATTTTATGAGAACATTTGCGCAAAAAGTCATTATAAAAATTTTTAAGCTCTTCCGAGTTCATACTATGAAAATTATCATCCATATTTGTTTTAGGAATAATGCCGTATTTTTCAATTAAATTAACAAATACATTCCAACGACCACCATCATCAGTTAAAGTATCCAATATATGTACCAACTTAATTACTTTTTCGTTTGATTGTATGGTTTCTACATTCACGTCATATGTGTCAATTATATAACTAAGATAATAATTAGCTTTTTCTAATTTGTCAAAAAAAAACAAATAATTTTGCGAAAATTCAAAATCAGGTGCTAACTTGTATTTTTTTATCATTTTATAACGAATAATATTCAAAAATGCAAAAATCCAACAACGACCACTCTGTTTTTGGTCATTAATTTTTGATTGAACATCAATTATATTTGTAAAAGTTTTTTTTTTATCTTGAACATAATCGCTTTTTAATACCACATTTTTCAAATCTGTTTTTGTATTAATATTTTTAATAATTTTATTTGTTTTATTTTTATTAAACCTATGTGAAAAATTTGAAATTAATTTGTGTGTTAATTTATTAACCATATATATTACCTATATATATTATATAATAATATAATATATAATATATAATATTGCTATATTGCTATATTGCTATATTGCTATATTATTTGCATTCTTTCAAATAACTTGCAAACAACAAACTTTTAATTTCTTTACATTTTAGTTCTTCCAATTTTTTCTCAAATTTGTCTTGTTCTGTCCATTTAATTTGCAATTTAGCTATTTCATTAAACCACGATTGTAATGTAACACCTCGTTTTTTTTTAAATTCATTCATTTTTTCTAAATTTAACGCATACAGTTGCAATAATGGTTTCATAATTTGATTACTAATATAATGAGCATAATCCAATTTCAAATTATTTTCCATAATAAAATCAGGCGTTTCTATTTTTTCGCCTTGAAGTGCTTTTTTATTAGCATTTACAATATACGCATAATACATTCTGTCACCCGAACATGGTTTATTGCCGCTATCTCGTAGACCAATTCGTTCAGCCAATACTTTATGCGCTATTTGGTTAGGATTTTTATAATAGCTTCGTAAAGATTTTGTGACTAATAATTTTTCTATTGGATATTGACCAGCAACTAGTTTTTCAAGACTCTCATTCAGAAATTTTATTGATTTAGCAATGCTTTTTTCTTTCATAATAATATTTACAATAGTACCATATATATCTTTTACAATAGGAGCATTGTCTCTGCGTTTAAGTACAATACCCATATATTTTAATTTACCTTTTTCTATATTTTCTTCATATAAAATACCTACATAACGCTTTTTGGATAATAATATCCAAGGCCAAAATGTTTTTTCATATTCTAAATCGTGGGGTTTTTTGAGAAACCGACTTGCCAAATTTCCCGCTTTTTTTGCCAATTCAATAGTATAAATTAGTGCTTGATTATTTATAATTTTTTCATCACTATTAGGGTCGCGCAAATTAAATTTGAAAAACACCGAATCTGTATCACCATATACACACTCTGCTTTTGCTTTCACAATTGAACCATCGTCCAATGTTACTAACACATCATTATAACATTCTTCAATAATTGCCCTTCCATAAAATAATAATTTACGACCTATAGCAGTTGTTGATGCCGCAACATCTCCTTCATAAAACGCACTTGTAATTGCGCCCATTTGACCATATAAAGAATTAGCTGTCACTTTAATACTAAGCTGTCGCTTATCTAGCACATTTTTCATAAAATCGTCGCGTTCTAATAAAATTAATTTTCGGGTTGCTTTTCGAGCTGCTAACAATTCTTCTAAAATAGCAGGCATAATAGCTTTGCCGTCTTTGTCAGGAAACTGAGCAAATCTGCAAATTTTATAGCCAATAATTACTTTTTTTTCGGCTGCTTTTGGACTAGGTCGCATATATTTATATGTATCATATTTCACATCAATATATTTATAACCTAAGTCATATAAATTATCATACATAAAGTCGCCATTTTCAAATTTTTCACCTGTTTCACTAATTAAATTATTGTTTAAATCATATTCTTTTGTCCATACTTTTGAGTCATGTGACAAATTTTCAGAAATAATAGAAGACGGATAAAGAGAACTGTAATCGACGCATGCAACTGGTTCATCTAAATAAATTCCGGTTTTTGGCGTAAAGACATGCGCGCCTTCATACCCTCCGCCTGTTTTTTGCTTATTAACAACAGGCATAAGAGTATTTTTTTCGCCACATTTTTTAGAAACATAACTTTGCAGTTTAATTCCTTGACCTCGCAATAGTAAATAACTTAGCGGAACATCACATAAATTAGACATTTCTACTTTATCTGTAATTACGTCTACTTTCAATAATAACCAAATAACATTATCACAATCTGCAAGACAATATTTACCAACAGTCCATCTATCATAATCGGAACCATTAGCAAGCGCAAATATTTCTTGTGGAGACACATCATCTTTTGCTAATCCCCAGTTATATTTATAATTGGTTAAATCCAGTTCTTCTAGTCCTTCAATTACAAACCACTGCTCATTTTTATTCATTTCAATAATTTCAAATTTTTTACCCTTTTTATATAAATTATTGCTAAATCCTAGTTCATCAAATTTCACATAACTACCAACACTAATACCTGTAAGATTTTTACTATATATTTTAGTACTATTGGTTTCATTAATTAGCGAAATATTACTAATAGAGTCGCTAATAAAGTAACTAGAGGTAAAGTCTAACTTATTAGAACTCAATGTAAACTCTTTACGAAAAATAACGCACATATCTATAATAATGCGCCCAGGCATTTTTATAAATTTTAAATTATATTCGCCACTGGCTAACACGATTTTATTTGTTTCAATGTCTTTATAATCCTTTGTATTGGTTGTTGCAGAGTCCACTTTATTTTTAGCCAATTTATCTCTATATTCAGAGCGCCAATCATTTGAAATACATACTTCATTTTTATTTCGTGAAAGTTTGAGAAATTCATTGACACAATTAAGCTCTTTAGACCGTTTATACATAAATTCAAAATCAAAACCGGTAATATTATAACCTGTAATAATATGTGGATTTTCACTGTTAATAATTTTTGTAAATGTTAATAAGACTTCTTTTTCACTTGCGTGCTCCAATACAATCACATTGTTTTCTTGTGCCCATAATAAGTACTTGTCTGGAATTTTGCAACCACCTTTTACAATAATAATGCGTTTATATGGTTTATCTTCTGTATAATTGATAAAACTTAAACCAATAAACGTAATTATGTCACCTTCTAATTGTGGAAAATTAGTGTTACTAAACGCTTCTGTTAGTTTTACCAACTTTGTAGCATAGTCGCAAGAACTATCTTTAATTAATTCTAAAAGCGTTGCATCTTTTTTATAAGCCTTTACTTTAGGTTTCGGTTTAGATTTACGTTTGCTATACTTTAGTGCGGATTCAACTTCAACTTCAGTTTCGGCTTCAGTCTCGCTTTCATCTTCTATTTCTAATTCTGTTTCAGAATCACTGGATTCTAAGATGTCATCGCTATTTAATGTAGCATTAAACTTTGATGGACTATAGTTTTCTAGTTTTTCTATAGACGTTCTTAGTTCTTCTGACGTAATAGAAGGATTTTTTGGGTATACTTTTTCTATATAACTTAACTTTTCTTGTGCTAAACCAAACGCACTTAAAACCTCGAGCTTTAAGTTATTAAAGTCATAATTGTCTTTAAAATTTTCAGAACTTGAATTGTAATTTTCAAGAATATTTGCTGCTAATTTTTTATAATTTTTAATTGGAATAGGAAAATCGCCGTGACTACTACTTGCCTCAATATCAAAGCTGCATATATTATATTTTACCAAACTCTCTTTTTCTTTATAATCATAAATATCTTCATAATTTATTGAGTATTCATAAGAGCAATTTGTTGTTTTATTATTAATGGTTCGCACTTTATTTGAGGGCATTTTAATCCATCCACTTGGGCTAATTTGTTTTTCATGAAAGAATTTTAACAATGGTGGAATATCTGCCTCATATAAATAGCATTGTGTTGTCCCAGTGTCATCGACATATTTGTATCCATCTTCTTTTAATGTTCTTTCAAATTGTCCCGATTTACTAGTTTTATCATCATAAAATATTTTTTTTAATTTGTTATAGGCTCCACTATTTGTAAATGAAATTTTAATGAAAGTATGTAACTTTTTATTATCAAATCCATATAACTTATGCCTTTTTACAAGTATACATGATATAATAGAGTCTTCATAATAATTTCCAACTAATGTTTTTACATGTCCCATAAATTCATTTTTTCGTTGGTCATTCCAATCTTCATTAACCATTATGTAGAAAAACGGATAAAATTTTTCTATAAATATTGATGCTGTTTTGTTTGATGAATTTATTCCAAATGCTTGAATAATAAAATTTTTATTATCTTTACTATTTTCTTCTATTACATTATAATCATAACATTTGAAACATTTAAAGGTTGCCATATTAAGTATAAACTATTTAATAAACTACTTAGTTAATAGTCTTTAAATTTATAATAAACGGTTCAATTTTTTATATAATTTTATTATATAAATTATATAAAATGACAACTGTTCCAAAACTGCTCTTTATTGTTCCATATAGGGAACGTGAAAAACAAAAACAACATTTTTCAGTATATATGAAGTATATTATGGAAGATGTTTCAAAAGATGATTATGAAATATATTATAGTCATCAAACTGATAATAGACCATTTAATCGTGGTGCAACAAAAAATATTGGTTTTTTAAGTATGAAAGAAAAATATCCAAATGATTATAAAAATATAACCTTTGTATTTAATGATATTGATACATTGCCTGCAGTAAAAAACACATTTGATTATATAACGGTACCTGGAGTTGTTAAACATTTTTACGGTTTTATATTTGCTTTAGGAGGTATTTTTTCAATCAACGGCGGTGATTTTGAAAAATGCAATGGTTTTCCTAATAATTGGGGATGGGGTTTAGAAGACAATGCTTTAAATGATAGAGCAATACAACATTCATTAATAATTGATAGGAGTCAATTTTACCCTATAAATTCTACAAGTATAATTCATTTGTATGATCATCCTAATAGACTAATTAGTTCTAAAGAACCACTTTCTTATACTAATAAACAATTAAATGATAACTTAAATTGTGTAAACAATATAACTTATAGTATTGTTAATCATGAAATTGTAGATGAATCAGCAGATGAATCCGCATATGAATCCGCAAACGAAACTAGTAATATTAATAAAGTAACTTCTATAAAACAAAATGAATTTATTATAAATATACATACGTTCAATACTTTAATTAATGAGTCTAGTAGTACTTATTATATACAAAATATGGCTTTGAAATCAAATATTGATATGCATGACTATAATACTGTAATAAGAAGAAATGTAAAGCCTAGATGGTTATTAAATAATAATTTTAAATAAACCAAATAAATCAAATAAGCTATTATTCGACAGAAACCACTTTTGCCAAATTACGTGGTTTGTCTGGATTAATATTTTTACTTATTGATACTTCATATGCCAATTTTTGCAAAGTAATAATGTATAAAATTTCATTATAATAGTCAAGATTTGTTAATAAAATATATTTGCCTTGCTTTAATTTTAATTCATCTATTACATTTTGAGAATTTGTTATAATAAATATATTTGTTTCGCGACCTATTATTTCATAATAAGTAGATTTTAAGTTGTTATAATCTTTTGTATTATTAACATCTATTAATAATAAGGTTAAATTATTTGAGTCTAATAAGGCAAAGGGTCCATGTTTTAATGAACTAGCACTAAAACTTTCACAATGAATATAGCACACTTCTTTGATTTTTAATGCACCTTCACATGCTATTGGATATAACTTATCTTTACCCAATATAAATATACTTGTTATAGAATTGTTGATAATAAAATCTTTCAATGTATAAATTTTATTCATAAAAGTTATATCATATAAATGTTGTCTAATGCTATTAGGAAGTATTCTAAGAGCGTCTAATTTTTTAATATTATTATAATAATCATTATTGACAAACCACATACTAAATAAGCTTAGTACTATCAGCATGCTTGTAAATGATTTTGTTGAAGCAACACTGATTTCAGTTCCGGCATTTATATATATACCACAATCTACTTCGCGCGCTATTAATGAATCCACTTTATTTATTATACCTAAGGTTACACATTTCTTGGCCTTACAAATTTTCAAACAATTATATACATCCATTGTTTCACCTGATTGTGATAAAAAAACGCACAGTGTGGTTGAATAATTTTTAATATTGGGTAAAGAATTTTCATTAAACTCACATGCATTAATACTCTTTACACATATAAAATGTTTTATTTCATTTAAATATAATTCACCTACTAATGCCGCGTTATAACTTGTTCCACAACCAATCACATATATAAATTCTATATACTTTATAATATTACTTATATTATAAAGTCCTCCCAATTTTATAATATTGTTATTAATACGACCACCATAATTATATGCTTTTTGTATAGTCTCCGGTTGTTCCATTATTTCTTTAATCATCCAATGACTATAGAGTCCTTTGTTTTCAATTATAGTGTCATAACATACTTTTTTAATAGTATAATTATTACAATTATATAATTCATTTAATTTGTTTTCTTCATTTAATTTGTTTTCTTCATTTAATTTGTTTTCTTCATTTAATTTGTTTATATTACTATTTATATTACTATAATTAGCATTACTTATTTTTATAATATTATTATCATTCAATGGAATATATTCACTTATTAAGCCAGTAAAACCATTTGTTTCTGATGTGCATATTATAAAATCATTATTATAACCTAATAATAATGGTGACCCTTTTCTTGTTACATAATATGTATCTAATTGTTTAGTATAAATAATTACAAGAGCCCATGTTCCTTCCAATTGATTAAGCGACTTTTTTAGTGCTTCTTCAATATTACATTCCATAACTATAATATAATATTCTATTAAATTAGCAATAACTTCGCTATCCGTATCACTGTAAAAATTATAATTTTTAGATTGTAAAAACTCTTTTATGACCATAAAATTATTTATTATACCATTGTGAACCAATATAATTTGTTTGTTTTGTGATACATGAGGATGAGCATTAAAGTCGGTCTTTCCACCATGAGTTGCCCATCTTGTGTGTCCAATTGCTATTTTAGAGAATAATTCTTCTTTATATTGCTGTTGTTGTTGTAAGCTCTTTGTTTCATATATTAATTGAACTAACTCAAAACAATCTTGTTTTGCGGTTGATGCTTTTTTTATTATTTCATAATTGCTTGTTATGCTATTATAATAACAAATTCCAATTGAGTCATATCCTCTATTTTGTATTAATTCTAAACTATTAAAAATATGTTTTAATGTGTTTTCTGTTTTTTTGGAATATATTAGTGTTATTCCACACATAATGTTAATGTTAATATTAACATTTTAATATTTATATAATAAATTGTTAATAATATAATAGTTTACTATTTTTATAATATTATAAATAGTGACCTTGTCCTGTTTTAAATATTTTGAAGCGAGGTGTATAAGGAACAATATTTTCATAATTGACTTGTGTTGCTAAAGGTTGGTTATTACGTATGTCTTCTTTTAAATCTTCTATACATTGTTGTGATAGCCTATTGCGTCTATTTGACCTAACTAAATTAGCAAAATTTTGTTTTCCTAATTTATTGGTTGTAAACGTTCGACTATCTTTTGCTGAACTATGTTTGTTGGCATTAATTTTATTTTTTATTATGTCTTCTGTGGTGGTTATACATGTATCATCTATTTGATATTGATTAATAAAACCGCGACCAACAATAGAAGTCTCATCATATGGTTTAATTGATAATAGCTTTGGAACATTATTTAAACCAATAAGCCCTTGTATCATTTTTCTTGATAAATTACTACCATTTTTCTCTGGAATAATTATACTGTTTAAAGTAGACCTGCTTGCTCCTGGTAAAAGTTCAATTGCTTTTGCCAATGTATCAATATTACTTGGATCTCTAATGATTTCAATATTATTATTTGGATATCTATAAAGGGGATTTGGATCAGTTTCTGGATTATGATATATATATATACATTCTACATCTGTAAAATCGCGACCAGGTGTTGTATAAATTAGACACCCAAAATTTATAGAATAAGTGTTAATTATTTCATAGTTAGTTGAATAATTATAAAGAACATTAAAAGTAAAGTTTGTATAAAAATAACTATCATAATTAAATCTAACATCTAAAAGAGCAGGTTTATCTAAATTGTAATATGAATTTTGCAATGTTTGAGCTGTTGAATTTCTGGTATATAAGTTATTACTTGTTACACTTACTATATCAAAACTAATTGAATTAATATTATAATTACTATAGTTATCGAAATAATTAACATTAGGTCTAATAATACTATTGCTTAAAGTAGTAAAAGCAAGATTATTAAAACTATTATAATAATTTCTTAAATTTGAGAGGTCAAATAAATTACTAAAATTAACAGTAAAAATTTTATTAATACTAGTATAAATACTATTAATAGTAACGGTTTTTAAAAGTATATTTGCCGACAACTCAGTATCATACAAAAATTGGTTAGTTAAGTATGGTATAAGTGTATTATATTTTTTTGCTACATTAATTGGGTTTTTTATGACATTTGCAGTTATATTTTCCATAAAATATAACTTTTCCATATTAGGTGCTAAAGCAATATTATTATATATATCACTTTGAACAAGACCAGTTCTAAAATTTCCCAATGATAAATAAATAATATGTGGTTTGGTTAATTTTTCAACAAAGAGAATTGGTTTTAATGGTGTGGAAACTTGTACATTTAAAAAATATATACTATTATTGGTATCAAAAAGAATTTTGCTTTGTGAGTCTTTTGCTATTGCAAAAGTATTTGTCTTAATCAAAAAAGTGTCAAAACTTAGTGTTAATGTATTACCACTACAACTTAGAATGACATCATAGTGTATTTTTTTATTATAAACATAATATTTATTGTATATATTGTTATATATAGGGTAAGTAGTAGTGGTATTATTATTGTATTTTACCAATCTTGATATATTAGAAATATCAGAAAGTCTGTTAAAATTGTTTGCACAAATATCTATATAGAGATTATTAGAATAATCTTCTGATATAGCACCAATTCTAAAGCTTAAATTGTTATAACATATATCATTATTTACACTAGCAACAAAAAAATTATAACTGTAATCTCTCAATATATAGTCTTTTATATTTAGTTTATAATAATCATAATTATAATTTGTTGTTCCAATAATGTTATAAAAATTGTTATTACTAATTTTAATATTATTAAAGTAATAATTTAAATGAAATGCCAAATTTTTGCCATTTGATTCCGTAAACTCATTTAGTGTTGCAAATATTAAATAATTACTATCTATATTGTAGTTATTTGCATTACTATTTTTAACAAATATTATTTTGCCATTTTTCTTGTTACTACTATCAGTAAAAAGAAATTTAATGTTATTTTGTATGTTATTTAGTGTTAATAAACAATTTACCGAGTTATTAAATTTATAACTTAATATTATATTATTTGTATAATTAGGTGAATTATATAAACGATTATATAGTTGTACTCTCCTTTGAGGTGTAACAACACGTGTTTTTATAAATATTTTTGCACCTTCATTTACATTTTTTATCTTATTTTGTGTTAAAATAATATAATTATTTTGTGAAGCACTTAAATTCAATGACATAATAAGTTAGTAATTAATATATAATAAGTTTTTAGTTAATCATAAATAATCTTATTTATGATATTATTTATGATATTATTTATGATATTATATCAGTATTGTTAAAATACCAATTTGAAGATAAATAATCGGCTTTTGTATCTTTAAGACTACTTTTTTTACTTGTTGTAAGATTAGGACCTTTATACATTATTGAGTTAATTTCAAAAGTTCCTATAGCATAATTATAATATTTTAAATTAGAAATGGCGCCATCAAATCCCCCATTATAATTTACATATAAATTATCGTAATTTTGCTTAATAATATTTGATAATTTATGCCGTTTTGTTAAATTACCATTAATATAAATATCAACAATATTTTGCGATGTTACTCTAATTACTACACATACCCATTTTTTTATAGGAATACCGTCCACATATATATCATCATAATAGGAATTATTGTTATTTTCATTATTATGAAAAACATTCACTCGTACTAACATACCTAAAAGGGGAAACTTGTCTAGTAAATCATCACTCATATTTTTTTTTCCATTATATAAATATACACCGGGAGAATTGTTAGGTCCAAATAATCCAGTTCCTCCTTCCCCTTGTGAATTAGGAGAAGACCCCTTATTAAATACATGTTTAAAGTCTATTGATTCTTTGTAATCTGCATCGCTAACATGCATCCAAAATGCGTAAGTAAATTCTATTCCTTCATATTCATCTCTACTGCGCAAAATGGGGACGGATCCTCTTTCGCCTAAAGACTGTGTAATGGTTACTCCTTCTGTTCCGTCTTTTAATCCATATATTAAAAAAGGCGTTTCTGATGGTGAAAAAAAATAATATAATAATTTACTTCCAATATAAAATAAGAATGAAAAAATTACTACTATTGCTAATAAAAATGTAATTTTTGCTATCATTGTATTTGATGATAAGAAATCATTTGTTGATTTTAGCCTGGCTTCAGCACTATATGGAATTACTGAGTCAATATTTTTTTTAATATTAGTAAATATACTTTCCGGAGGATTCATTATATTAATATATAAAATTATATATATTAATATAATATAAATTATATAAATTATATTGAAATACTGCCTTTTTCTTTATTATACTCTAAAAAGCTTACTTTTAATCTATATTTATTAAATAGCGATTTTGCCAATGATTTATCAATTCCTTCTTTATAAATATTGTATGCTTCTTGTGGATTTATAGAATCATTTTCATAACGAATTCGTGTAATATAGCCCTCAAAACCGCTATTTGTACCGTTATTATTTGAAGCATTAGTGCCTTGAGACATATTTCCTATATATATATTTTTTTTCTCGCTTGTACTGTAATAATTTTTATATAACCCTTGCATTATAAATGAGTTCCGCAATTTTCCATCTAAATATACATCTAATGTTCTTGTATCAACACTTAATGTTAAGTTGTTCCATTTTTGAACAGGAATATTTGGTATTTTATATCTTGTATAATTTCTTTTATTAGCACTAGCACTAGCACTAGTAGATGTTGAACCAGAATTCTTGTCTAAATATGTTTCAATATCAATTAATAAATTATTTTCATATTTATCTAAAGCAATGTTAATATTTTTAGGTTTAAGTTGATTTATACCAATATCTTTTTCTACTTTAGTACTTAGTCCAGTCAGTACTGAAGATAGTTCTGGTAATGTTGGAGCACTTGAATCCACCGACATATACAATACATTTTTCTCATTTGATATATTATTTCCCCAATTATCTATATAAAACCAAACACTTAGTGTAAAATTAGATGAGTTATTTTCTGGTATATCTTTTGCCATTATTACATTGCTATTTGATACAAACATTGAAGTAACTGTATTTTGCAACGATACTGGAGCTGCTGCGTCACACATCGCATCATAAATTATATTTGTTTTAAAAAACAAATTGCGAAGTCCCCATATTACCACAATAATCAAAATTACAACAATAATAATATTAAATATTCCCATATTAAAATATTAATATATTAAAATATTAATATATTAAAATTTTAATATATTTAAATATAAAATAGTAACTAAACATTGTTTATTTATTAGTTTTATTTATTAGTTTTATTTATTAGTTTTATTTATTACTTGTTAAATTATATAGTAGCTCAATTGTTTGAGGACTTTTAATACTATCATAATAGCTTATTTCTTTTATGCTTCCATGTATTCCTTCATTTTCTCCTATTGTTACTTTATCGCCTTTAAAATATGGAGTTACGTCTTTTTTTGAACCAACCAATTTGCCATCTATAAAAACATCAATACTATTATTATCATAATTAATAACAAAAAACACCCATTTTTGATGTTTTATATTTTTTCCTTCATAAATAGTATCTAATTGGTCTCCTTTATTATTTAATGTTCTTGATTTAATAATAATAGATTGTGTTTTTCCATTATAATATATTACTGGTTTGTAGGCATAATTAAATATTTCAGTATCTTTATTATACGCAACTGATGTATTTACAGGTTGTGGGTTAATATACACAAAAAAACTTATACTGTATGAATAATTATATGGAAATTTTTTAACAACTGTGGGTGGATCATAAAAACTGGTTTTAATATTGTAAACACCATTATAATCATTTTTAAATAATTTAAAATTGTAACCTTTTGTATCACTAGTATTTTCTTGTGCTTGTTTGGTTACTTCCTTGCTTTCAGAACCAATTAGTGTTGAACTATCGGATTCGGATGTCTTAAATATTGTTTTGTCTTTTTTATTTAAATTTAAATTATTTAGCAGGGCATCAATTGGATTTTTTATATGACTAATGGTTTCAACATCATTTTTTGGTATTGGAACATCAACACTAGCATTAACATTTTTATTAAGATTTTGATAAATACCAATTACTTTCATTTCATTTAAATAATAGGGTCCTGTTCCTTTTAATAAGCTGCTCTTATTTAATGTTCTAGAATAATTAAATAAGAATGGTACAATAAATAATAAAGTTATAAGAAATAGTAAAATAAAAAGTAATAAATATACAGAGTTTGGTGTTAATTTAATATCTTTATTTAATTCATCAATAGCAATAACTAACAAACATGGTATAAAAAAAATTACTTTTTTCATAATACAAATGTAATTATAGATAAGCATATTTTCAGGTTCATTAA
>Ga0247839_1006053_pt1 | contig 14231 bp, 16 predicted proteins | sample LaCruzMarch2015__6_FD_192405 | JGI IMG/M metagenome (GOLD analysis project Ga0247839, IMG submission 192405) | Freshwater microbial communities from meromictic Lake La Cruz, Castile-La Mancha, Spain - LaCruzMarch2015_16m | ecosystem: Environmental > Aquatic > Freshwater > Lake | place: Spain...
ACCAGCACCACGCACGATTAGAGCGCCGTCGGCCTCGTAGTGCCAGACGGCTCCGCCTGGGGTCATTCCACCCTGGGCTGGGATGAATTCGGTGATGGTGATGACGTAGCCAAGCCGTGCGGCCAGTTCGATAAAGTACCAACGGTCCTGCCGCCCCGGTCGCCGTTGCAGCTTTTCGAGAACGGCCTGATGACGCTCGGCGATCGTCAGGCCCGTCACCGGCAGGCACGGCTCGGGCAGCCCGAGCACGCGTTCCCAGTCCGACAGCAGCAGGTTGGACGAGGGCGGGAACGCCTCGACAAGCAGGAACGTCGCAACCCGCTCGGCCCAGCGGGCCGGTAGCAGCGCCAGCGCCGTCACGGTGCGCACGAGCGTCGATGTCGCATCGCGCGGCCAAATCTCGCCCACGGGCAGCATGGCAAGCAACGCGTGCGTAAAACTCGCGTGATCGCGGGGTTTCCAGCTCATCTAATCCTCAGGTGAAGGTGACGGTGCCGAGCGTGATGATGTGCCCGGCAGAGGCTGGCGCCTGGTTAGTGGCGGTCAGGTCGTGGTGGTCCTCGCCGCTGGCAGCCGACACGGCCTCACGGATCCAGCTCGCGTAGATCATGCGGCCGGGAGCAGCGCGCGCGCGCAACATCGCAGCCAACTCGGTGCGGATGGCCGCGCGCGCCTCCGGCGTGTCGCCAACGAGGTCGTCGATCGTCAGGTCGACAGGCTGGGCGATGTTGGAGGGCACGAACACCTGCGCGACCGTCACCGGGCGCAGTCGCTCGATGTGGGCTAACACCAGCGCGCGGTCCTCGGGCTGAGGAAACCCGCCAGCCGAGGCGCGCACGCGGTCCAGCATGATGCGCACCGTCATGGTGCCGACGCCCATCTCGCGCGCAGCCCACGCCCGCGTCACGCCGGGCACTTCGAGCGCCCAGTCAACGTAGTCGTGTGCAGCCCCGCCGTGCGGCGGCTCTTGAATGCGGGCGATGTAGCGCTCGATCAGCGCCGCGTCGGTTTCCTGATCAGAACCGCCAGCCAGACCAGGCGATGCGACCATCGCCGTGCCATCGATGCCGCCCGGAACATCGACGAACGCCAGCCGCGCGCCTTCGTCGAGATTGGCCAGCGCGCCAGCGTTTAAAGATTCGATGGCGACGACCGCCGACGTGGTGGCCAGCGTGACGCCACCGACCACCTCGAACTCGTAGGCAACCGACGTTCCAGCCGCGTCGTAGACGCTGGCCGTCAGGATTGCCCCGACCGGCACGACGGCACCAACCGAACCCGTCACCGTCATCGCGCCAGCCGACCCGGTTGCCGGTTTGCGCCCGTCAGGCAGCCAGATATTGCCCCAGCGTTCGGCGAATGCGCCCTCCGCCGTGTCGGGCATCATCATGCGCGCCACCCAATCGAGGTGGCGGTCGTTGTCGTGCGTCAACGCGGCCATGGCCTCGGCCATCGCGCGCGTGGTCGAGTTCGGCACCGTCGTGTCAGCACCCGGCAAATGGCGGGCAAAGCTGTCGCGCACCTGCCCGCGGCGGTCGCGCAGGCTGATAAATGGCCAGGGCATGGGGTATCCTTACGACGACCGGGCGACAAGTACGCTAGGGGTAAAGGCAGCCGGGTTCACGGCTCCGCCCGTCGTGTTGTAGGCACGCACAGTGATCACGTCGGGCACGTTGCAAAACGCTTCGTAAAGGATGGCCTGCGTCGGCATAGCCCCGCGCACGACGATGCAGAAATCGCCTGCCAGCGCCCCAGCACCGGCGATCGTCAGATCGGCAAATCCGCCTGCTGCAATCGATGGAAAGTCGCAGACTGCCGAGAACTTGCCGATCACCTGAAATTTCGTGTCGTACGGTTTTGAAGCACCTTGCAGCCACACACCGCTGCTCGCCTGTGTGGCGTAGGCCGCAACCGTAGCGTTCGTGTTGTCCGAGATGGTTGGATCGCCATTGACCGTGCCGGACGCCGAACCGCTGACGATGATCGGACTGGTGCAATTCTTGATTGATGACGCCGCGTCAATCGAGACGTTCCCTTTTGTCGCGGCGATGCCGTTGGCAGCGCGACTAACGCGCGTCGTCGTCGCGATGATCGTTGACGACGCCGTAGTTGTCCGCAGACCCTGATTACACCCGGCAACCACGCAGTTGCCAAGGACGGCATACGCGCCGCTGCTGTCAGAGATCGCGTCTCCGCTGACCGATCCCATCATGGTCCGGGTGGCTGAAAGCGTGCCGCCGCCAGATCCCTGCCAGATGTTCGCCCCAGTCTGCCCACCGCCCAGAAACGAGCGGTTCGTGAGGATGTTGCCCTGATTGAAGCTGCGGGCAACCATTTCGCCAGCACCAGCCACCACGACGTAATCACGCAGGTTGATCTCGGCTCCGGCGTCACGGGCAAAGAGCATGTCGTTGTCGCCAGCCGCGCCGTTGTATGACAGGCCGACCCACATAAGGTCGATTTTGCCGCCGCGAAACACGTTCATGAACGCTTCACGCGCCGCGCCATCCCAGCCAGCTTCGTTGGCGCGAATCGTGCACTTTGGAACACAGAGGCGGTTAGGGGTCAGGCCCAATGAGGCCGTATTGTCCGGCGTCGTGAACGCGGCCAGATCGACGCCGGACGAGCGCAACAGCGTCGTAAACTGGGTGTCTGAAACCCGGCTATCGACGATCATGCCGCAATTGAGTAGATCGGCCCCGCCATCGCCCTGGACGTTTTGCCCGCCGACGGCAAAGCCAGCCTGCACCCGGGCTGGGAGTGGCGTCGAGGCGTCAACGGTGATCGTTGCTGTCACGGCCCCGTGGTGCCAGAGAACGTAGCCCCGGTGACGATCAGGAAATCCGGGACTGCGGTGGCCCTTATGTCCAGGCGACGCCCATCCGTGATGTCAAGATAAGTGCTGACATTGTGCAAGCCGTCTGCGATTTGAAGGTAAAGCGCCCCGCCCTCTTCGACGTAATGTGCAGCCGACGCCCATTGCGCCATGGATTGCAAGTTGTCGCCAGTCGTCGGGTTGCATGGCAACGCCACTGTTTGGCCAGACCGCACGACCATGGATGCCCTGTCGGCATAGGCTTGGGAAACACTACCGGACGCTGGCAAAATCAAAGCATCGATCGCAGACTGCGACGCTTTCGTGCCGATGAGTGCCGTCATCGCCGTCGATGCGGCTTGATCATCCGCAATGGCGATCGCGATTTCGCTGAGCGTGTCGAGAGTTGAAGGGGCTGCGCCAACGAGCGCCGCCACCGCCACATCAACAGCAGACGTGACAGCAGCCGGTTGAACGTACCGCCCATCGCCTTCGGTCTGGGTCAGGTATTGTGGGTGGGGGTCCGAAGCCGCGAGGTGCCCGGCCATCGTGTCTGTCAGCGACGCGGCCGCAGTCGTCACCAGGGTTGCGGCCTGCAAAACGGTCTCAGAAACAGCTGTATGATCGCTTTCTGCCACGACGTCCAAAATCTTATTCATCACCGCGCGCAAATCTTCAGGCCGAATAGAGCGCGGCAATCCCTCGATGATCTCTTGTGCAATCAGTGCGCGGGCAGCGTTGATGGTCGCAAGCGTCATGCGAATTCCTCTGAAAATGTGTAGTCATGGGTTTGAGGCGGGCGTTGTGGCAGTGTCCCGGGCGGCGTCTCGCTCGCAGGTGGCGCGTCGAGTTCGTCCCACAGCGTTTCGAACTGCACGGCGATGCGGTCCTGACCGCGATACAGCGTGATCTCAGCGCCCAGGCGCTCTGGGGCGAACCATGCGACCGTCAGGTCGTAGCCAGCGATCACGCCGGCCTCGATGAACGGGTCGAGCGCTTCGCGGATGTAATCCTCGGCTCGACCGCGCGTGACCTCGGTCTGCTTTTCTCGGCTGAGCAGCCACAACCGCGATCCGATCGGCCAACCCTGCCAGATGGCTCCGGACTCGTGGTCGGCCCACCAACCGCGACGCGACGCGGTATCATGGGGCAGCACATCGTCGGACCGCGCGGTGCGGTGGGTAAACAGCGCCACCGCGACGGCGGTGACGAGCTGGCGCGAGCCGTCCAGATCGGGCGGCGCAAGCAACCAGTCGCCCGACATCAGGTCGGCGTTCCAGACGACGCGAATATCGGCCATGTGATCAGACCTTCGCGCGCATGACGCTGGACGGCCCAGCCTCGGTCATGACGCGCGGCATGCCGGGGTTGTCGTCGCCGACGAGTACAGACGGCGATTTGACGACGGCCTTTTTACTGGTCTCAATCCACACGCCGTCGCGCTTGAAATGCACCTTCTGGCCCTGGTCGTCGTGCACCGCCAGCTCGCCGCTGGCGAGGCCCTTGAGGCGATAGCGGCGGTCGGCACCGGGAATGACGACGATGTGGTCCAAGTTGCCGCCGAGCGCGAACGCCATCACCTCGGACCCGGCGTGGGGCGTGAAACTCAGGCCGTAGCTCTGCCAGTGCTCGACCTTGGTTGGCCGGTGGCCGTTCATCAGCTTGATGTCGAGCATCTGCATCAGCATTGCGTCATCGACAGAGCGCACGGTGCCACGCTGCACCATCGCGCGCAGCCGCGCCTGCAGGTCGTCCGTGTCAGCGCGCGAATAGCTCATTGGACGTGTCCTTAAATGATCGGTTCGACCCAGGGCTGCGGCTCGGGCAAATCGGCTGGGGCCTCGGTCGGCTTGGTGTTGGTCCAGGCAGCGTCTGACGCGGTCGTGTTGCCGAAATTCTGCATCGGCGCGCTGGTGCCGGTGGGCGACGACCCACCCGACCCACCGCCAGATCCGCCACCGCCACCGCCACCCGAACCGCTGGCCGACGAGGACTTGCCGGACGACTTGACGGGCTTGGGGTTCTCGGCCTCCGGCGGCACCAGCGTAAGCGAGGCCTGCGTGCCGCCCTTGCGCGACTGACGCAGCACCACTGATTGGATCGTGAGTACGCGATTGACGTACAGCATCGGGCTGGTGAGCTGGGCGTTGAGCCCTGGCATCCAAAGCTGGCCCGGCGCGTAGCACCAGTCGACGACCTTGACCTCGGCGCGCAGAGATTCCCCCGCCCGTTGCGCGGCTTCCCACGCGGCCCGCGATCGCGCATTGCGCCGCACGGATTTGGTGTCGTTGAGCAGCGTCAGCGGGCGATGACGCGACACGCTCGTGTCCTTGGATCGCGCCCCGCGCTGTGCGGCTTTGTCGCCGTATTCACCGTCGCGGCCATGGTCCTGGCCTTTGACGGTGTACTGCGAATGTTTCTTGTCGGCCCGAATCATCGACGACGCTTCAAGGATGTTAACGCCCTCGATCAACTGCGTCACCGGGCTTCCGTCCTGCGATTGCAGCAGCCGCAGGTTGCCCATCTGGTCGTCCGTCAGCGCAACCGCACTTGATCTGGCGTAGCGCTCCAGGAACCGGTGCACGGTCTCGCCGGGATTGACGCGGGCGACGTCGATGCGTTCCGACACGTCGGCGGCAATCTTGATGCCAACGCCGAACCGCCGTGTGGCCTTCGTCGCGATCTGACCCAGCGTCGACTCGCGCATCTCGCCGCCGTCGATCTCGTCGTCCACCGAACTATCGGCCAGATCTCCGGTTTTGGATCGGCCCTGCAGCGTCACCGAATGGTGCGTTTTGGAATAGCGCGGCTGGACGGCGTCGACGTACCCAGTCAGCACCAGCACGCTGCCGTAAAACACCTGGCACGGGTCCTGCTCTTTGACGGCGCGCGAGGTCAGGATAGTTGGGCCGCCGGTGGCTGGGCCCGTCTCCTGCGTGACGTGGATCGTAAACTCGCCTGCCATTTCCTTCATGGAGCGGCGCACCTCGACGTCCTCGAAACCTTCGTACAGCATGCCGCCGACCAGCAGACGCACGACGCCGTCGCTCACGCCTGGCAGCACCGGCAGACCGGATGGGCCAGCGGGCATCAGCATCGGGTTGTCCTTATCTGATCAATGTCAGCGGGTGCGGGCGCGGCCCGACACCGGCATGAAACTTGGGTGGTCGAATTGACCGTTCTCGGCCATCAGCTCGCCGGCGCGACCGGCGTCCTGATACAGCTCGTGCGCCAGCACAACGGCTGGCAACGGCAGCGCAGTGTCGTAGCGCGACAATCGCGCCAGCGGACGCCCCCGCTCGATCAGGTCGCGAACCAGCGCACCCAGCATCGAGCGCATCACCATCGCGGTGCCGACATCGCCGCGCTCGCTGGCGCGCTCGATGCCCACATCCAGCAATCGGCCAAGACGGGCACGCAGCGCGCGCGCTTCGTCGTAACTGGCGATGTCGAGCCGCGCGACACATTCGCCGATCTGCGCCAGCGACAGCGCCTCGATAAACCCCAGCAGCGCCAACTCGTGTTGCTGGCGCAGCTTTTCCGTCGGCGACGATGCGGGCATGAGCACCGCGAACGACCGCGTGGCGACGATCACCCGCTCCAGTCCGGCGATGCACGACCGCAGGTCGGCTGCCGCCTCGCGATAGCCGACCACGACGGTCGTCAGATCAGCCGCCAGCGTCGCCGATCGGGTGGCAGCCCGCGTGTCGGCCGCCAGCCGGTCCAGCGTACGGCGCGTGCGGGCGTAAATGGCGGCATCCGACACCGGCGGCGCGCGACGAAACAGCGGCAGCACCGTGGCGAGCATCGCAGCGGTTGAATCAAACATCCAGTCGGGCGCGGCCATGGATCTACCTCGACAGAGCGCTGGTCAGCGTGGATATGGTCGGCATCTGCAGCACAGAGCCGGCAAGGCGGGCCGGGATGCCCTGCGGCAGCGACAGCCCGAACGAGCTGCTGAGCGACTGGGCAACAGGCCCAACAGAGCCAGTCGCCAATCCAGACACGAGACCAGCGACGCCCTGCGATGGCATGCCGATCGCGGCAAACGCCGACCCCAGACTGAGCGGCGATTGGCCGACAATGCCATTCAGCGCGAACCCGGCAATCCCGGATGCCGACAACAGGCTGGACACGCCAGCCAACGAGGCTGCCGTTGCCACGATCGACGACGGCATGCCGCCAGATCCCGCCTCGACCAGCGAGAGCGTGATGCGGCACATGCGCCCCTCTTGCGAGGTTTCCTTGACGTCGAACGACTCGCACTGGACGATGCCTGATCGGCCCCAGTGGTCGGAGTACGACGACGGTCCCGGCTTTTCGCAGACCGCGATCAGAGCGTCGCGCGCGGCCATGTAGTCGTCGCCGATGACATAGGCGTCGACCTGCCATTTGCGCGCCTCGCGGCCCATTTCCTCGGCGTAGGGCGAATTGCGCTTGGGGTATTCGTGGACGGCGAGCGCTTTGCCGCCTTTCAGCCCACGATCGGAGGTGTGGAATTGAGCGCTGCCAAACGTGGCAGGCCGCAGCCCTTGCTTCCAACTCATCGGGCCGCCCCCATGGCCGTGCCGGTATTCAGCTTGATGCGCGAAGCCGCCGCCTGCATCTGGCCACCGGCCTCGTCAATGGCCGCGACCGCCGACGCCAAGCCAGCGCGCAGGCCCGATGCCAGCGACTCGCCGATCCGCTGACCTTCGCTTGTGAAGTCGACGCCCGCGAGGCTCGCGCGCATCCGCTCGATGGTCGCCATCGTCTCGGATTCGATCATCGCGGATGGGCCCACACCTGCCGAAGCGCCGTCAACGGCAGTGCCGGGCGACGCCGGCAGCGTGCCAGCGTTGGCGGGTGATCCTATCAAACCAAACGTCGCCGAGTTGACCGCACCCCAGCCGCCAGCCTGCGCAGCCTTCCATGCGTCTCCAGATTGTTGGTATTCATTGTGTGCTGAGTATGCACCGGAACCAAGAACGGCACCGCCGTAAAGCCACGGCGCTGCACGCATGCCAAGCTTAAGCGCACCTTGCGCTCCGGCCGACAAAGTGGCCAGCAAACCACCGCCAGCCGCTCCAGCGGCGGCACCTTGAGCCGTGACGCCAGCAAGAAAACCAGCAGTCGATCCAGCCGCAGGCGCCACGGCACCAGCGACCTTGGAAACGCCTCCGATCAATCCGAGCGAGCGAGCCAGAGCGACTCCGATGGCGCCCGTAATCAATGCACTTCCGCCAATTGCACCTAAGACACCTGTCGTCGCAACAGGCTCTGGTGCACCAGCCGCTGCATTGGTTAAGCCAGTGATGCTGGTCTTTAAGAAGTCGATCACACCACCGGCCCTTTCGGCGCTGATCATCAACGCTTCGATCGACCCAGACAGCGCGTCGGTCTTGCCAGCTTCGGACCCTTTGCGGCCCTCAACGACGGCGTCGATCGCTGTTCCGTCGGTTGATTTAATCTTGTCGTACAGCGCCATCATTTGCTCGTAGGCCTGGAATGTCGGCGTGTATCTAGCAACGTGTCGGCCTTCAAAAATGGTGGCGATCTGTCCGACGGTCGCACCCTGATCGCGTAGCTTTTTCAGCAGCTCCGGCATCTTCACGCCGCCCTGCCCGGTGATAGTGGCGTTAGAGACGGCCTGTTCGACCTCGCCCATCCGACCTTCCCAGCCTTTACCAAGCATCCCCATCAGCTCTTGGCTGAGGGCCTGCTGGAATTCTGGCGTGCCGGTCGTCCCGTCCTTGTAGGCTGTGTCGAGCATCGACCGGATGGTCGCCTTGTTCTGCTTGCCGCCCTTGCCTGCGAACGGCACGCCGCTCAGCAGCGTGTTAATCTGCCCTGTCGCCTTTTGCGGGTCAGATGGCGCATTGGTCATGAACTCAGATCGGTCAATACCGAGCGCGTTCATCGCGCGAAGACCGGCATCGGTCGGGTTGATGATTTTTGTCATCATCGACTTGAAAGCGGTGCCAAGCTCTGGTGCGCGGAAACCGAAGTTTGAGCCGTGCGCCAGCATGGCAAGGCCAAAGTCGTAGTCGACGCCCATCGACGCCCACTGCGGCGCGTATTGGCGCATCCCTTCGACGATTTCAGCCGGGCCGAGCGCCGATTCCGCGCCAGCGATAGCCGCCTTCCCAGCAAGCCCCTTCATGTAGGCAGCGACGAATCCAGGTTCGTTGGCGTCCTTGCCCATTTTGGCCGCCAGCTCTTCGCGCTGCTTGCCGTAAGCGCGATAGACCGCGCCTAGATATTTGGCGGCGTCGCCGGAGGCGAGCGCGCCGGGTTCTGACAGGTGCAACCCCATCGCCGCACCGAACATCGATTCCGAGTCCGACCCCTTGAAGCCGAGCTTTTCGACCTCTTCGCGGGTCTTCATCGTGATCTGGGGCAGCGTGCCGTACTGCTTGGCCATGACGACGGCCTTGTCGGCAGCCTGGTCCATCTCCTTGCGCCACCCGGCCATGTCGAGACGGCCAGACTTGATGTAGTCGGTGATGCGCGCAAAGCCGTAGCCGAACTTGGCTTCGTTGAACGACTTTGTGCGGTCGATCAGCGAATTGACGATACCGCCGGCAGCCGCGCCGCCAGCGGTGACCGTCGCTCCTGCCCGCTGCACCTTGGTGCCCAGCGTCTGCACGGCGTTTGCGGCGACATGCAATCGCTTGGTACTGGTGCCAACGGCGTCAAGGTTGCCCTTAATGGATCGCAGGGTCGCAGATGCGCCGTCAGTGATGATGGCGCGGCCGCGCAGATCTAGAGCACCCATCAGCGGCTATCCTTGCGAAGGCGAGCGCGCCACTTCATCATGCGAACGGTGCCGTCGACATGACGGGCGATGTCAGCAGGAGAGAGCGCGAGAAAAACGTCTGGGCTCTGGTGATAAACCTCGGCCAGCCAGTAGGCGTAGAGGACGGGGTCGGCGTCACCGTCGGCACTTAGTCCGCCGTCCTCACGAAAAAACGCGCAAGCACGCCAGCGCAAGCGTCAAGATCGAAATACTCCAGCGCATCGACGGTCGATGGCGGCAGCGGCGGGTCGGACAGCAAAGGAATGTATTTCGCAACCACATCCCACTTGATTTCAATTCCGGTGATGATACCAGCCGCGTCGGTTTCCGGACGGATAGGGTTTCCGCACTGGCGGATTTCCTTCGTCACCGGCTTGCGCAGGCGGATGGAGCGGACGGCTTCGCCGTGGGCCTGATAGGCGCGCGAAAAGCGGACGACGTCGGCGTCGGCTTCGTCGAGTGCTACAGCAGTAGACGCGGATTGGGCAGGCGGTGCGGGTGGCGCAGGCGGGGCTGGCGGTGCCGCGTAGGCCTGCGGCGGCGCGGCATAGGTCGGCGCGCCATTCAGTGGGCGTGCACCGAGCGGTGGCACCGTGGGCTGAGCCTGCGGCTGGTACACCGGCACGTCGGCGTGCTGGGCGGGCTGGCCCGTGTACTGCGTCGCATCGATGCGGCGCGACGGCTGGGCAGGCGGTTGAGCGTATGGTGCGGCCATGTCGTTGGTTCCCCAAAGTCGAATGATAAATGAATGAGGCGGACGCGGCCCTCACGCCTGCGTCCGCCGCGCGATCAGGTCAGCTCTTCGCCGGACAGGCCCTCGAACTTGACCGGAAACGAGCCTTCTTCGGTGTCGACTTCAGACTCGTCCGACCACCAGGCGTTGCGCAACACGTGCGTTTTGCCGTTCGCCAGTTCCAGCGTCACGGTGGCGTTGGTAATGTTGGTCAGATCCTCGATCAGGATGCCGTCGACGTATGACACGTCGCCCGACATCATGGGAATGCGCGGCATTTCCTTGTAGCCGTGCACGCCGTCCTGGCCGGAAATACCTTCCCGCTTGTAGGCATGGATGTTGGATTTCCACTTGCCGCGCAACGCATACTGGCGGCCGTCCACCTTGAGGTAGGCGACCCCCGCAATCCGATTTAGTACTGCCATGGTTGGCTCCTATTGCTGCGCATCAACCGATGGCAAGGGCGGTTTCAGGGAGGTCGGCTGGGTACTGCAGGCGGAACTGCGCCAGCACCGCGAACACGTCGAGCTGGTTGACCAGATCGGGCGGGTACAGCACGTCGAGGCGGTCGGGGTTGTTGACGTTGCGCTCGACGATCAGGTTGGCCTTGAACGCGGCGGCGTTCTCGACCAGACCGATGTATTCCAGCTCGCGATAGTGGCAGACGATCTCGGCGCGCGCGGTTTTGGGTGTGCAGATCGCCTGACCTGGCCCATAGCGCGTGCCGTCGTTGCCCAGCTTGTGGCGGGGGAACTTCTGCACGATGCGGAACCGCAGCGAGCGCAGCACGTAGGCGAGCGTGGCCACCGTCTGGATTTTCAGCATCGCGTTGTCGGCCAGACCATGCGTGTTGGTCTGATACATCGAGAACGACGTCTCGATCTGGCAGGTGCCGTCGTCGTTTTCCTTGGCGACCGAGATGCCGTCATAGGCGAGGCTGTTTTTCTCGGCCTTGGTGAACCGCAGCCCAGGCGCTGCTGGCAACATACCGACGAGCGGCAGCGTGTGCAGCGGGCGGGCAGGGTCGGTCATCAGCGAGCGATGGGCCTGAGCGGCAAACATCGCGGCCCGCTCCCACGTCGGGGTGGGCGATCCATTGTAGCCAAAACAGGTGACGTGAGCGCCGTTGCGTGCCGAGCCCAACGTCTGCAGCGTGCCGACGCTGCCGTCGGCTGCCGTGTAGACGTGGCCGTAGATCTGGCGCTGCCAGCTCCAGCGGCCCGTGTCGCCCACGTGGTTCCATTCGGCGTCGACGGCGTTCAGCGTGCCGGTGTCCGTCCAGCCGATGACGACCGTGTCAAACTCATCGTCGCCCAGTGCTGCCAACGCGGCGGACAGGTCTGGCACGCCCACGCCGCCCGACATCGCCCCGATGGCAAGGCTGAGACCGGAGGGCAACTGCTCGCCGCCGAGCGACCCGTAGTAGCTGTGGCGGATGTCGATGCCGTTGCCGTCTATGCCCTTCCAACGCGCCGTCACCGTCACGACGGCAGAGGCAACGGTTGCGACGGCGGGCAAGCCCTCGGCGGCGTTGATGGCAGCGCTGATCGCGGTGGCAACCGTGCCAGCACTATCGCCAACCGTCACGCCAACGGGGACGCGGCGACCCGCGATCAACAGTGCGATGGTGCCCGACGACGTGGCCGGGCCGGTGACCGTGATCGTGCCGGAGGCTTTGGTGCCGGTCGCTGGCTCGTCGATGACGACGCCCCACACCTCGTCAAAGTTGCGATTCTTGAAATAGGCGTCGAACATTGCCCAATACTGAGAGCCTGCCCCGCCCTTGGCGCGGGCAACGTCACGCGATGAAATACGCTCGCGGGTATCGGCGACCTGCGTACCCGCAGCCGTCTTATAGCCGATCACCAGCGCGCGCTGGTAATTCGAGAACGTGCCGGCGCGGCTCGGGTCGATCTCGGCGTGAAACAGCGGCAGCCGCAGGCTGGAGGGAATGTCGTTGAACGAAACTGGCATGGATTAGTCCTCCTGCTCTGGCGCGGCTTCGATGCTCACGTCGCCGGCAGCTTCGAGCCGACGCCACGCCGTGCAGTCGAGTTTCACGGCACCTTCGGGCGGCAGATGCCCCAGCGCCGGGTTGATGGGGTCGCGGACGGTCAGTCCGGCCCTCGGGGTCACGAGGATCCGCATGAGTGCTCCTGGGTGGTCGGGGTGGTCGGGGTGGTTAGGTCGTCGGGACGGGGACGGTTGCGCCGATGCCGTTCCCGGCGTTGATGGTGACGCCAGCAAAACTCGGCAACGTGGACGTGATCGGCGGCCAGGCAGAGCGCCACAGCAGGTCGATCTGGATTTGCACCGCGCCCAGCGTGTGATTGCCATCGGGCGGCTGGTTGTAGGTCTGGTCGACACCCGCAATCCCCTCCAGCACGGGGTCGCCCCAGCGCAGATCGGACAACAGAGCGGCCAGCACCAGCTCGCCATGGGTCGCGAGCTTGGTCTTCAATTCTGGGCCATCGTTGGCTTTGTCGGTGATCTCGACCACCAGCTTAGTGGTATGAATGAACTTCGGGTAACCAGTGCGGCTATCGCCGTCCGGCACGGCGCTGTCCTTGGCAACAAAGATGTCGGCGAACGGCAGCGTCGCATCGTCGGTCGGCATCCCGGCGTTCTTCTCAACGCGACCAGCACAGCAATTGACCGCGATCAGCCGCGCCTGGACGGCAGCGACGAACTGTTCCAGGACCAGCATCAGATGCGCTCGCGAAGTATCAGATCGGCATGGCCGCAGCCGTCGGGCTTCACGTCCCAGACCGTGAACGTCTCCGCGCCGATCACGACGCGGTCGTTCTTGCGCGGGGGAAGCGCAAACTGAGACAGCCGCACTTCGAGCACCGGCGCGGTGGTCGAGTGCCCGGCCGCCGACAGCTCGGACGCGGCGATCTCGGTCAGGATGATTTCGTGGGCGCGGTCGAAGATACCGACGACGGCAAACGCAGGCGTGTTGGGCTGCGACGCCAGCGGCAGATATGACACCGTATCGCCCCAAACGCTCATCACGGCGGGGTTGAGGATCTTGTCGAGGTCGACCATCGCCATCAGACGGCGTCCGGCATGACGACGGCGTGTGCCGTCAGCGCTTCGATCAGCTTCGGCTTGGTGATTTTGGCTGGGTAAACAAGGCCAACGCTTTCGGCGACCTGCTTCAATTCGGTCAGCGTCAGGTCGTCGAGCACAATCGGAGCGGGCTCGTCGGCGGGCTGCTGCGCCTGCTTGATGATCTCGTCGGCGGCGGCGGCAAGCACGACGGTCTGCGCAACGGTCAGCGCGGCGGTGGCGGGGAGGACATGCACGGCCTTACCATCAGCAATCCAGCCGCGTGCAGTCGCCTCGTCGACGTCGCCGGTCCACCCGGCGGGGTAGACCTGAACCGCACCCGACGGCAGCGTCCGCTTGCACTCGGCACTGGTTTGAATTTCCATTGATGGGTTCCTTGCGGCGGCTCATGCCGAGAAGCCCGCCAGCTTGACGCTGGCAGGCCCTTCAGGCCGGGTCGCGGGGTTGGGGCTTAGGCTTCGACGGTTTCTTCGGCAACCTTGCAGCGCACGACGAGGCGGGGCTTCGTCACCAGGTCGAGGGCGTGGCTGAACGAGTGCAGCTCGATGCCCATGTTGAGCTTCATCACGTCGGGAACGACGTAGATTTCCTGGCCGATGGTGTTGACAGCATCAAGCGTTTCCAACGGGCCGAAGAACGTCTTGAAGCACTCCATCGTGCCGAGCGGCACCGCAATCGCTTCGCCGTCGGGGATGAACGTGTGTTTGACGATCGTGCCGTCCTTCTTCTTGTAGGACGCCGAGCCGCGATGACGCAGATAGATCACGTCCTTGAACTCGAACGGGCGGCGCGCCGACTGGCGGTTCGGGTCGATCGAGCTGGTGTCGTTCTGG
>Ga0247839_1006055_pt1 | contig 14227 bp, 13 predicted proteins | sample LaCruzMarch2015__6_FD_192405 | JGI IMG/M metagenome (GOLD analysis project Ga0247839, IMG submission 192405) | Freshwater microbial communities from meromictic Lake La Cruz, Castile-La Mancha, Spain - LaCruzMarch2015_16m | ecosystem: Environmental > Aquatic > Freshwater > Lake | place: Spain...
ATTTAGATTCCTGTATTTCTTTTCGGATTGCAGGCGTGGTCTTGGCGTTAGAATGCAATATATTTCCCATAAATTTGTCTCCTTTATCTCTTTATAGCATAAACCATGAGAATTTGGAACTAAACAGCCTCCAGTTTGTTGTTTTGCAATAACATCTTGGGGCTTTTTCTTTCTTAAATCTATGGATAATTGCTCGCTTCACTACAGCACTATAACGGGTTGTGCGTTCGCTTCGCATTTATCCACAGATTTAATCTCACATCTGTTTGAACTTTTACATAAGTTTTATGTGAATTTTTTGTTACGCTTTTCTCTTACAACAACCCCTTAACCGTGCGGCTGACTGATATTTTGCCTTCGGTGACGTAATCTTCATGATTATCGTCAATCTTATCAAGGTCATAATAGTAATTCACCATCATACCGGCGGCTTGTTTTAAGCCTTTGCTTGAAGTATCGCCGAGCCAATTTATCCGCTTTAATCTTGCCCCGTTGGTAAGGTGGAAATGGGCTACAGGGTCGAGTGCGGTAATTTTTTTCTTCTCGTTAATGAGGTAATGTGCGGCAAGACGCAACAAAATCGGTTTGAGTTTTTCTGCGTTTTTGGAGTTTTTATACCACTCGCCGTTTAATAGATCCAACAAGCCGCTCGCAGCATTCGGGGTATCTGAAATTGATTTAATCTCTTTGATTTCCTTATTTGACAATATTGATTCATCGCCTTTTTCAAGCAAAGGATCAAGCCATGAACGCAAATTAGGAATCGGTGACAAAGTAGAGAAATGCTTGATTTGCGGCATTTCACGGCTGAGTTTATCGACCACCCGTTTAATCAAGAAATTACCGAAGCTAATTCCAGCCAAACCTTTTTGGGCATTGGAGATCGAGTAGAAAATTGCGGTATCGGCTGCTCTTAAATCGGTAACCGGCGATGATTCGTCGAGTATTGCCTGCACGTTGCCCGCCAAACCTTCGGTAAGTGCAACATGAACGAAGATTAGAGGTTCGCTCGGCATTTTATTGTGAAAAAACGCAAAAACCCGACGGTCGGAATCCAAACGGTTTTTCATATCTTCCCAAGAACGCACCTTGTGAACCGCCTCATATTCCATGAGTTTTTCTAAAATTGCTGCCGGAGAATTCCAGGTTATTTCGACCAAATCTAACAATCCGATGTCAAACCACGCAGAAAGAATATTTTTAAAATCATATTCCAAGCCTTTAAGCGAAGTATTTTTACCGAGCAAAGGCATTAAATCTGCTCGCATATCAACCAGGAATTTAAATCCGTCCGGTAGCGAGTTAAATTGACGCAAAATAGTGCTGCGTGGTGTGATTAAAGCTTCACGCAATTCATTTTCAAACTTTAAATTATCTTTTGCATTTTTGGCAGAATCTATTGTTTTTTCGAGTTTGTTTCTGTCGATGTCAAAATCTTCGGCAATTACTTGGAGGAATTTTGCCCGCCCGGTTGCATTGAGGTTAAGATAGGTTTTGCCAAGTTCGATCGTCTGCGAACGTGCGGTAATTTCGCCGCCTTTGCTGTTGAGGCAGCTTTGCATTTGTTTTTTGAGATGCTCAATGTCTTCTTTAGGCAGATGCGGACGAACTTCACCCGTGATTGCAAGCCGTGCGGTACCTTTTAATTCTCTCCAGGTACGCAAAATCCCGATTACGGTTTTTTTGCCGATATTGGATAATTTAGTTTCGGTTTTGCTTTTCATAACGATACCTATCTATTTTTGCATAAGATTTTTAAGTCCGTGTCGCATAAACCCCTTCTGTCCGAGCTTACGCATCTGTTTCATCATAGTTTCCATCTCTTGCCAAGCTTTGAATAATTTATTTATTTCCTGAACGCTGGTTCCCGATCCGGCAGCGATTCTTTGCTTGCGTGAACCGTTGAGAAGTTTGGGGTTTTTGCGTTCTTTTTTGGTCATCGAAAGAATAATAGCTTCTTGGCGGGCGAGGATTTTATCGTCGATATTCGCCTCTGCCATTTTTTCTTTGATCTTGCCGATTCCGGGCATCATGCTCATAACGCTGCCGAGTCCGCCCATTTTTTTCATATTGCGTAATTGCGAAAGCAGATCATCAAAATCAAACGAGCCTTCCTGCATTTTTTTTGCCATTTTCTCGGCTTCGGCTTGGTCGATAGTCTCGGCAGCCCGTTCGACCAGCGAAACCACATCGCCCATATCAAGAATCCGCCCGGCAATACGGGCAGGGTGGAACTCTTCAAATTCGCTAAGTTTTTCTCCGACCCCGGCAAATTTTATCGGTTTTCCGGTGATTGAACGCATGCTAAGTGCAGCACCGCCGCGACCGTCACCGTCAAGCCGAGTGAGAATTATTCCGCTAATGCCGATTTTCTCGTTAAATTGCTTGGCGATGTTGACGGCATCTTGCCCGGTCAGCGAGTCGGCAACCAATAGAGTTTCCAAAGGATCGGCAAGTTTTTTAACATCTTGCAATTCTTGCATCAATTCGTCGTCGATATGCAAACGTCCGGCAGTATCGAGCAATACAACGTCATAACCTTCGGTTTTGCCGATATTTAATGCACGTTTAGTGATTGTAAGCGGTTTTTCGCCTTCAACGATCGGCAATGAGCCGCAACCGACTTGCCCTGCCAGAACTTCAAGCTGTTTTTGAGCGGCAGGACGATAAACATCGAGCGAGGCAAGGAGTATCTTTTTGTTGAATTTATTTTTTAGCCTTAACGCCAATTTACCGGTTGAGGTGGTTTTTCCCGATCCCTGTAAGCCGACCATGAGAATAACCACCGGCGGATTAGCGTTTAAATTCAACTCGCTATATTCACTACCGAGCAATTCGGTTAGATGATCTTGCACCAATTTTATTACCATTTGGGCAGGTGACACACTTTTGATCACCTCGGCACCGACTGCTTTTTCTTTGAGCGATGCGGTGAATTCCTTAACCACCGGCAAAGCAACATCGGCTTCGAGCAATGCGATGCGAACTTCCCTAAGTGCGGAGTCGATATCGGCTTCGGTTAGAACCCCACGCCCACGCAATTTTCCGAGTACGCCGTTGATTTTTGTCGATAATGAATTGAACATATTTCTTCTTTATATTTATAGTATATTTATTGTATTTCCGCTCATCTCCGCAGGTTTTGCGATTTGCATGAGGTTAAGGATAGTCGGGGCGATGTCGGCAAGTTTACCTTGTTCAACATTTAATTTTTTACCTGCAAAATCTTTTGCCGCAACGATAAACGGCACTAAATTTAGCGTATGTGCGGTGTGGGGTTGTTTGGTATCGTGATCATACATCTGCTCGGCATTACCGTGATCGGCGGTGATCAGCAAAACCCCGGCTTTAGCTTGCACTGCCTGCCATAATCTGCCGACCGATTGATCCACCGCTTCAACCGCTTTGCTTGCGGCTTGAAGGTCGCCGGTATGCCCGACCATGTCGCAATTGGCGAAATTGACGACGATAAAGTCGAATTTATCATTTTCAATAGCTTCGACAAGTTTATCGGTAACTATAAAAGCCGACATCTCGGGTTGTAAATCGTAAGTTGCAACACCTGGGGAGGGGATTAAAATCCGCTCTTCACCGGGGTAATTTTCCTCTTTGCCGCCGTTGAAGAAAAACGTCACATGAGCATATTTCTCGGTTTCCGAAATATGAAGTTGGGTTTTATTGTTATTTGCCAAAACCTCGGCAAGAATATTTTTCAATTCTTCGGGAGCAAATAACGTTTCGATGTAATTATTTAAATCAGTCGAATATTCGGAAGTGCCGATTGCAGCGGCAAAATTCACGATTTTTTTACGTCCAAAGCCGGAAAAATCGGGTTTTAACATTACTTCGAGAATTTCTCTTGCCCGGTCGGCACGGAAATTTGCCATAATTAAGCCGTCACCGTCTTGCATACCGGCATAATCGCCGATGCTTGCAGGTAAGACAAATTCATCATTCTTGCCGTCTTGATAGCTTTGTTGGACTGCCGCTTCGATGTTTGGATAATTTTTGCCGCTAGCTAGAGCCATATTATCGCAAGCCATGCTGACCCGATCCCAGCGTTTGTCACGATCCATTGCATAGTAACGTCCGCTAACGCTTGCAAACTGAGCTTGCGGGAATTCTTTTTTGAAGTCGGCGATATATTGTAACGCACTTTGCGGAGGAGTGTCACGCCCGTCGGTAAAGGCATGGATTAAAACTTTAATGCCGCTTGCGGAAATGATTTTTGCCAGCCCTGCAATATGATTTTGATGCGAATGCACGCCTCCGTCGGAAAGCAAGCCCATAATATGGCAAACACCGCCGCTTGCTTTGAGTTTTTCAACAAATTCAAGAAGTTTAGGGTTATTTGCGAGCGAACCGTCTGCGATTGCAGCGTCGATACGGGGTAAATCTTGCATCACAACCCGACCGCTGCCGATGTTCATGTGACCGACTTCTGAATTGCCCATCTGCCCTTCAGGCAAACCCACCGCAAGCCCCGAAGTATTAAGAAAAGTGTGGGGAAATTGCGATTTCAAAGCGTCGATATTCGGCGTATTTGCGAGTGCAACCGCATTATCGCTAGAATCGGGATTTTCTCCGAAACCGTCAAGAATTGCAAGTACGACCGGACGATATGGAGAATGCTTAGGACTCGGCATAAATATTTCCTCTAGTTTTTGGCTTTTATATACTATAATTCAATCGCTAAAATAAAGGCAAAACTTAACTTTACAGATAATTAAATCTGCCCCAAAGTCTTGATTTTAGCCCGAGTATGGATTTCATTTTGCGAAAGCACTATAGTATTGGGGCGGAAACGCTCGATGATTGAGCGTACATGTGGACGAATTTGCGGACTCGTAAGTAAGATCGGATTTTCACCTTGCAAGCCGAATTGCTCATATTTTTTGCGAATCGTGTTGATGAAATCATGGATTTGGCTCGGTGGCATATTAAGCATACGCTCTTCGTTGCCGGTACCAATGATAGATTCGGCAAATGCCTGCTCCCAAGTCGGAGACATTGATGCCAGCGGAATAAATCCTTCATCGTTTGAATAGGCATTGCTGATTTGACGAGCTAAACGCATACGCACATGCTCGGTCGTCATCACCATATTATGCCCGGCACGTGAAGACTCGGCGATTGCTTCTATAATCGTCGGTAGATCCCGAATCGATATTTGCTCGGCAAGCAGATTCTGCAGCACTCTTTGCACACCGCTGATCGTGATAAGCGTAGGTATAACTTCGCTGACCAATTTTTGCTGAATTTTTGGCAAATCGTCGATGAGTTTTTGGGTTTCAACGTAAGAAAGCATCTCAGGCATGTTATCCTTGATAACTTCAGTAAGATGCGTCGTCACCACGGTCGGGGGATCAACCACAGTGTAATTGCGGAACTGGGCTTCTTCACGATAAATATCCGACACCCACATCGCCGGCAATCCGAAGGTCGGCTCTTTGGTTTCGTCACCGGGAATTTCGATTCTGCCACCGGCAGGATTCATCACCAAAAGCATATCGGCACGGACTTCGCCGCGACCGCTTTCGACTTCTTTGACCTTAATCACGTAAGTATTAGGCGGCAATTGCATGTTATCTTGAATCCGCACCGCCGGAATTACAAAGCCTAAATCCCTTGCCATTTGCTTGCGTAACGCCTTGATTTGCTCGGTTAGACGATGCCCTTTTTGATAATTGATAAGCGGCAATAAACCGTAACCTAGCTCTAAGCGTAAAATGTCGATATGGAGGGAATCGGTAATCGTTTCTTCGGCTTTGCCTTCACCTACCGCACCCGGGGTTCCCGGCGGTTTGTCTTTTCCCGGTTCACCGCCGCTTAATTCTTCTTTTTCTTTGGTTTTTTTGGCTTCACCGATCATATACCAAGCCACATAGCCACTGATTGAAGCTAAAAACAAAAACGGCGTTGCGGGAATTCCGGGCATCAAAGCAATAAAAAATAATAATCCTGAGGTTAAGCCGACTGCCGAAGGTGAACGACTCAACTGGCTAAGAATTGCTTTTTCAGCCGATCCGCTCGCACCTGCTTTGGTTACCAAAAGACCGGCTGCAATTGAGATAATCAAAGCAGGGATTTGCGATACCAAACCGTCACCGATAGTGAGTACGGTATAAGTTTGTAAAGCTTGCGAGAAAGTTAAATCTTGCTGTACCGTACCGATAATAATTCCGCCGATAAAATTGATAAACGTAATCAATATACCGGCAATTGCATCACCTCGTACGAATTTACTCGCACCGTCCATAGATCCGTAAAAACTACTTTCATCTTCAAGCTCTTTACGTCTTTCTTTGGCAACTTTTTCATCTATCAAACCTGCCGATAAATCTGCATCAATCGCCATTTGCTTTCCAGGCATCGCATCTAAGCTGAAACGTGCGGCAACCTCGGCAATACGTCCCGAACCTTTGGTAATAACGACGAAATTTATGATTGTAAGAATCGCAAATATGATTCCCCCGATCAGCACCGAACCTGCCATTACCAAGCTTCCGAATGCTTCAATTACATGACCTGCAGCGTCGGTTCCCGAACTTCCGTGTGAGAGAATCAAGCGTACAGATGCAATATTAAGAGCAAGCCGTAATATAGTTACTATAAGAAGAATGGTTGGAAACGAATTTAGTTGAAGCGGTTTTTCGACGAATAAAACCGTCATCAAAATCAAAATTGAAATCGTAATCGAAAGACTAAGCAATAAATCAAGCAAGCCTTTGGGAATCGGCACTAAAAGCACCATAATAATTGCCATAACCGCAATTGCAAAAAACACGTCGCCACGCTTGGAAGCAAGCTTTGCCCCCAATTGCAAGGTCGGAATATTGATGCCGAGTGTTTTTTCTGCCATATTTTAGAATAGTTATTATATTTTGCTTAACTTGTGTAGGAAAAATGCAACTAATTAAAGTTTTATTTATTTTTCTTAACTAATTTTTAATCTTTTTCTTGTTATTAGTGATAAATATATTTTATTTGAATGAGTTAAAAAACTTTAGGGAGAACTAAAAAATGGCACGTAAAAAAATAGCCTTAATCGGAGCCGGTATGATCGGCGGAACTCTTGCCCAACTTATCATGCAAAAAAGAATTGCCGACGTTGTTTTGTTCGACATTAACGAAGGACTCCCGCAAGGCAAAGCACTTGATATTTCACAAACTTCTTTTATCGAAGGTTCTGACGTTTCTCTCAAAGGCACTAACGATTATGCGGATATTAAAGGTTCAGACGTTATAATCGTAACAGCAGGCGTTCCTCGCAAACCGGGAATGAGTCGTGACGATTTGGTGAGCATCAATACTTCGGTGATCAAAACCGTCGGGGAAAATATTAAACAATATGCTCCGAACGCTTTTGTTATAGTTATCACCAATCCGCTCGATGCTATGGTTTGGGTAATGCGTGAAGTTTCGGGCTTGCCGCATAATAAAGTTGTCGGTATGGCAGGCGTACTTGATTCGGCTCGTTTTTCATATTTCATCTCTGAAGCTACGGGAATTTCCGTACAAGATATTTCAACTTTTGTACTCGGCGGACACGGCGACACTATGGTGCCTTTGGTGCGTTATTCCACAGTTGCCGGTATACCTCTTCCCGACGTTGTAAAAATGGGCTGGTTGCAACAAGATCAACTTGATAAAATCGTTCAACGTACACGTGACGGCGGAGCAGAAATCGTCGGTCTCCTCAAAACAGGCTCGGCATTTTATGCACCTGCGGCAGCGGCAATTAAAATGGCGGAAGCTTATTTATTTGATCAAAAACGGATTTTGCCTTGTGCAACCCATTTAAGCGGACAATACGGTGTGCAAGATTTATATGTCGGCGTTCCTGCGGTTATCGGTAGCGGCGGTGTAGAGAAAGTTGTTGAAATCGAGTTTAATGCAGCTGAAAAAGAAATGTTCGACAAATCGGTTGCCGCAGTAAAAGAGCTTTGCGGCGGAATTAAATTTTAATAATATAAGTAGCTGTAATTTAAGGAAAAAATTATGAATATACATGAATATCAAGCTAAAGCCGTACTCAAAAAATACAATGTTCCGGTGCCAAACGGTGGAGTTGCATATACTCCTGCTGAAGCAGATAACGTTGCACATAAACTCGGCGGCAATTTGTGGGTGGTTAAAGCCCAAATCCACGCCGGTGGACGCGGTAAAGCAGGCGGCGTAAAAGTCACCAAGAATATCGACGAAGTTGCCGAACTTGCAGAAAAAATGCTCGGCATGACTTTGGTAACCCACCAAACCGGCCCTGAAGGCAAAGAAGTAAAACGGGTTTACATTGAAGAAGGCAGCGACATTGCCGAAGAAAAATATCTCTCAATGGTGGTTGATCGTTCAACTTCACGCATTACTTTTATGGTCTCTTCAGAAGGCGGAGTCGATATTGAAGAAGTTGCTGCAAAAACCCCGGAAAAAATCTTTATGGTTGAGGTTGATCCTGCCGCAGGTATCCAACTTTTCCACACTCGCAAACTAGCTTTTGATTTGAAGATCAAAAAAGAATTGCACGGTAAATTCTCTGAATTTATCATCAATTTATATAAAGCGTTTGTCGAAAAAGATGCCAGCCAGTTGGAAATCAACCCACTCGTAATCACCAAACAAGACAAAATTATCGCACTTGATGCCAAGTTCAATTTCGACGAAAACGCACTTTATCGTCAGCATGAAGTAGTTGAAATGCGTGACGAAGACGAAGAAGAGCCGCTTGAACGCAGAGCAGGAAAATTCGGTCTTTCATATGTTAAAATGGACGGAAATATCGGCTGCATGGTCAACGGTGCCGGACTTGCAATGGCAACTATGGATATTATCCAGCTTTACGGTAGCTCACCTGCCAACTTCCTCGATGTCGGCGGCGGAGCTACAAAAGAAAAAGTTACCGAAGCATTCAAAATTATTCTTTCCGACCCTAATGTTGAAGGAATTTTGGTAAATATTTTCGGTGGAATTATGCGTTGCGATATTATTGCCGAAGGGATTATTGCTGCGGCACGTGAAGTCAGTCTCGATGTTCCGCTTGTGGTGCGTCTTGAAGGAACAAACGTAGATTTAGGTAAGAAGATATTAGCAGGTTCGGGATTACCGATTCTTTCTGCCGATAATCTTGCCGATGCAGCGGAAAAAATTGTTGCAGCAGTTAAAAAAGCGGCAGCGTGAGATTCTAGGTGCTAGATTATAGGTCATAGGTTTAATATCTAAACTAAACTCTAATTACCAAACTCTATCTACTAGACTCTAATAACTAAATACCTAAAAGGAAAAAATAAATGTCAATCCTAGTAAATGCGAATACAAAAGTTATATGTCAGGGTTTTACCGGTCGTGAAGGAACTTATCATTCCGAACAGGCACTTGCATATGGAACTAAAATGGTCGGTGGCGTAACTCCGGGCAAAGGCGGCTCCGAACATCTGAATCTGCCGGTTTTTGATACCGTAGAAGAAGCGGTTGCCAAAACAGGTGCCAATGCGTCGGTTATCTACGTTCCGCCTCCGTATGCAGCAGATGCAATTTTGGAAGCAATCGATGCAAAAATCCCCTTGGTGGTTTGCATTACCGAAGGTATTCCGGTTCTCGACATGGTCAAAGTAAAACGTGCTTTATCGGCGAGCCAAACCCGTCTCATCGGCCCTAATTGCCCGGGTGTTATCACTCCGGGAGAGTGCAAAATCGGGATTATGCCTGGGCATATCCACAAAAAAGGACGTATCGGTATCGTTTCACGTTCGGGAACTTTGACTTATGAAGCGGTTGCACAAACCACTGCCGAAGGTTTGGGACAATCTTCCTGCGTAGGCATTGGTGGCGATCCGGTTAACGGAACCAACTTTGTCGATGTTATCGAAATGTTCCTTGCCGACGATCAAACCGATGCGATTATCATGATCGGTGAAATCGGCGGAAGTGCGGAAGAAGATGCTGCAGAATTCGTCAAACAAAGCAAAATCAAAAAACCTATGGTTGGATTCATCGCAGGACGTACTGCACCTCCGGGCAGACGTATGGGACATGCCGGAGCTATCATATCGGGTGGTAAAGGCGGAGCCGAAACCAAAATCGAGGATATGAAATCGGCAGGCATCAGAGTTGCAGATTCACCGGCTGCTTTGGGTAGAACTATGGCGGAATTGCTGAAAAAATAATATGAACGACGATTATAAGCTTGAAAAAGGACAAGAAAGTATCAATGGCAAGATGCTTTCTCCTTTGGATGGAATTGCTGCCGAAGAAGTAGTGATTGCATTAAAAAAGCGAAAAATTATCTTTAAAATTGTTTTTATGTTTATCTGGCTATTATTCTGTGTTGCATTCTATTATATTTCAAGAACACAAGAAGAGAAGATTTTAAGCGGATTTTTTATAATTGTTGGAATTTCAGTTTTATTTCATCTTTTTAGCTTAAGCAAAGAAGTTACGTTGCAAGAGAGTAATCCAGCTGCTTCTGCTATTGTTATGAATAAAGATGGAATTTTTATTCCGAGGCAAGCAATAGATTCTTTTATTCCCAATCCGTTTGAAGCCCAAAACGGTATATTATTTTTAGATTGGTCTGTAATTAATAATTGGATTGTTGATTGGGATATCGGTGACGGTCCTGATTACCATATATTGGAATTAAAAAATTCCGGTAAAATAAAAATTTTGAGCTATGTTATCAGCGATGAAAAAGCTATGCTCGATTATGTGAGAAAAGCTGGAAAAATATCGGTATGCCTTAAACGCAATTTATAGAAAATATTTATGCTGACAAGTTACATTATAACTATTTTATCTTTTATAGCCGTAATCTCGGTTATTGTTTTTGTCCATGAATTTGGGCATTATATAGTCGCAAAATTATGTGGCGTTAAAATCGAGGTTTTCTCACTCGGATTCGGTAAAGAAATATGCGGACGTTACGATAAGTCTGGAACCCGTTGGAAAATATGTATGCTTCCGTTCGGAGGTTACGTAAAAATGTATGGCGACTCTTCAGAAGCAAGCTCACCTGCCGAAGAAATCGAGCATTATTCACCTGCAGAAAAAGCCAAAACTTTTCACTATAAGCCACTTTACCAAAAGGCTGCTATTGTTGCAGCCGGCCCGATCGCCAATTTTATACTCACAATTGCAATTTTTACCTTCTTTATTTTCAATAACGGCTTGATTTCCAATGAACCGATAATCGGGGAAGTTTTAAAAGATACCCCTGCACAAGCTGCAGGATTGAAAGTTGATGATCGAATTTTGCAAATTGACGATAAAGTAATAGTAAGCTTTAAAGATATTTTTTATACGATGATTACAAATATCGGCACTCCGGTAAATTTAAAAATATTGCGTGACGGCAAAGAGTTGCAACTAACGATAACCCCGAAAGAAATTAGCGAAAAAGACGATCTCGGTAATGAGATAAAACGTCCGATTATCGGGATCAAAAGTAAAAAATTTAAAATAGAAGATGTCGGATTGGCAAGAGCAGTTGTAGAAGCCACCAAACAAACTTATAGTTTTTGTGCTTTGAATCTTAAAGCAATCTCGCAAATGATTGTCGGTGATCGCAATGTTAGCGAGAATATCAAAGGGCCGATCGGCATGGCAAAAATGTCTGGGCAAGCGGCAGAGAAGGGACTTGATTATTGGTTTGGCTTTATGGCAAGTATCTCGGCAAGTATCGGACTTATAAATCTTTTTCCGATTCCTGTTCTCGACGGTGGACATTTGCTTTACTACACTATAGAAGCTGTTTTTCGTCGTCCGCTTGCCAAACGCTACCAAGAATACGGAATGCGAATCGGTATGTCTATAGTCTTAATGTTTATGACATTTGCAGTTCTAAATGATATATATCGTTGGCTTTTGACGTTTAATGTACAATAAGTTTGGGTTGCTATAGGTTTGTTTTTGGTGTTAGCAACATAGCTTTCTTATAGCGTTCAGTCTGTGTAACCTCATTTTTTAATTTTTGGTGTTTTTTATCCAATATACATAGATTTTCTTCAAAATCATTTGCAAAAGTTAGATTTTTTTTGCCATTATTTATTTTATGTAATCCTTCTATTATGCGAAGCCCAGCATCGGCAACACTCCACAAGTCAATTTTTACAAAATAATCATCTTCATTATCAAAAAATGTAGTTCCAAATTCATTTTCCTTTACTTGAAAATGATTAGATGCTCCTAAAATATTAGAATGAGCATTATATTCATTAATCTTTTTTTTCATATTATATATGTTTTGAGAAAAATTTGGTTGGTCTTTCTTAAGCCATTTATACATTCTGTCTGACTTGCTTTTTGGTACTTTTAATATATTTCCATTTTGATCAGTAAAATTTGATATATCCTTATTGTGGATATAATAAGCTGCGAATGCACCTGCTTCTAGCACTTGTCTTAAATTCATCTTTCCTTGAACTTGATGCAAACGAACGAAAGAAAATATAGCCAACAAATGATAATTACGAGCTTGAGAGGCAAACATAGCAAACACGTGATTATTTTGATCTACCCCAATTATAGAATGTTGTAACAGCTGATTGACATCAATAGCGTTAGTATAAAACTCGCCATAACGCTCTGGTGCAACAAGCAGCATTTGACATTCACTTTTTATTATTTCTTCAATTGTTGATTGCTTGAAATTCATAAAAAATTCTTATATTAAAAATCGCTCATTATTGAGCTATAACAATATAAGAATTTAGAATATTTTTTCAAGAGTCTAGGCAAAATTATCTGCTATATTTCCCACTCTCAATAGAGGAAAATTTATATCTGGAATCCAGCATTTATTGCGGGACCTATAGTAAATCTGCTTTTTATCGACTCTTTCGTCATCGCCCGAATTGCAAAGCAATTATAGGGCGAACTCATGAGATTACTCTATAAATTTCTTCGAAATTTCTGGTAATGACGAGTTGGAGTAAACCAATAAAAAGGTGAAGCACTATAGATGGTGCCGTTGACGGGAATTGAACCTGCGACCCACGCATTACGAATGCGTTGCTCTACCGACTGAGCTACAACGGCAGCTTAAACTGTAAAATTCACTTCTGTCTTCTCGGATCGTCCTTCATGATCACGTGACTAACCACTTTATTCACGTAAGAGGTTGTTCCGGCAAGATATTTTGCTTTGTCGAGTTCTTCTTGATTTTGGGCAATCCCCATTAAGTAAACCACTCCGTTTACGGTCTCTACATTGTAATTAACCGAGCGTAAATTTTTCTCGAGCAACATTCTAGTTCTAATTTGGGTGCTTATCCAAACATCTCTGACATAATCTGCAATTCCGCTTTTATCATTGACCTGAATTTCATTGATAACTTCTCTGACCCCCTTAACCGTCCAAGCAATCCGAACCGCCTCAACCGAGCTTTCAGGTTTACTAACTGCACCTGTGAGTAAAACCCTACCTTCACTAACCCTAATTCCGATATTGCGATATAAATCTTTAACATCTTTATTTATATAAAGATTATTTAGTGCCAATCTTATGCTTACATCGTCAACTGCATTGCCGGCAGAGCGTTCCTGTGCCGCAACCACACCCACCGCACTCACGCCTGATATTGCAGTCGTAATGCAGCCTGACAAAAGAGGTAAAACAGACAATATCAATACAAAGATTGATTTTTTCATCGCTATCTCCAATATTTTTAGGCAATTAAAGCAAACTTATACAGGCGGATAGAGTAAGTGCGAAAGCAATAACGATAAGTATATTTAGTTTTTTCATGAAGCCCTCCAAGCATCTTTTATATGACGTATTTTGTACGCTGATGTTAGCACTATCAAATCAAATCGCAAGAGGCGATGTGCATATTTAGGTGAAGATGCAGCAAATAAATTTGCCGCTCGCAAAATTATTTTTTGTTTTTGCGGAGTTACCGAATAAATTGCCGATTCAAGGTTTCTTCTGGCTTTTACCTCGATAAATACCAGTAAATCGGCTTTTGCGGCGATGATATCGATTTCACCTAACTTATTACGATAACGTATTGTGAGAATTGAATATCCTTTTATAATAAGGAAAGCAGCCGCTAAATATTCAGCGACTATTCCAAAGATATAAGATTTTCTACGATTTCTCTTTTGCATGATTGTACTGGTTCATATTGAATGAGACAATTTTCCCAAGATATTGTTAATATATTGGATTGGAGTAAGATTGTCGAGTTTTTGATGTGGTCTAAAGTTATTATATTTGTGAAGTGCTTGTTTTAATT
>Ga0247839_1006060_pt1 | contig 14214 bp, 16 predicted proteins | sample LaCruzMarch2015__6_FD_192405 | JGI IMG/M metagenome (GOLD analysis project Ga0247839, IMG submission 192405) | Freshwater microbial communities from meromictic Lake La Cruz, Castile-La Mancha, Spain - LaCruzMarch2015_16m | ecosystem: Environmental > Aquatic > Freshwater > Lake | place: Spain...
GATTTTTCTATTTCGTTTTTATAATAATCTATTGTCTTATCTATTGTATTTACCTTGGAAGAAATTTTAGAATCAATAGCCTCTATTTTAGCTTCATCTTTTTTTCTAGAAACGTTAGTTGATGATGTAGTTTCCATCACTTCCCTTCTCTTCTCAATCTCTTTACGTTTAGTTTCAATAGACTTCTGAATAGCAACTTGTTTGAACATAGAATCAATAACAGCAGACATTCCTATACCCTTGGCCAAGGTTTAATTCCTAGAAATTTTACGAATTATACCCCCCCCCTTCCAAAGTTTCCAAGCTACCCGGGGGGTCAAAAATTTTTATTTTTTTTCCCCAAAGTTTCCTAGACTCTCCCTGGAAAAAGTTATACTCAGACTCCCAGGGGGTGTAGTGTGTACAGTCTTTCTGTACAGGATTTCTAGTCAAAATTGAATTATTTTTATTGTCTTATATCATTAGAATGTCTTTTGAACCTATTACTCACGTTAAACTCAATAAGAAAACTGGTCTTCCTATTTCTAACTCTACGGTTAAGACCTATAAGACTCTCTTGAATCGTCTGGCTCAACAAGGATATGATACTAAACAGAAACTAGTTACTGAACAACGACCTGTTATACGTTATATAGAGTCAGTTGCTGGAGAAGATAATGACAAGTCAAGATACCTCAAACGTCAATATCTCTCTGCTATCTTCTATGCTCTTGAAGAGTTTGCCTTGGAGTCAAAGCAACATTATTATGACACATTCCAGACATCCAAACAAAACTACGGCACTGAAGCTAAGCCTAAGCCTCGTATCATAGAGGCAACCTTTGACAGTAAAATCTTTCCGTTAGAAGACATCCCTACAGAGTTCATTAGAGTCGATAAAGAAGGAGGTGTTATCAGTCTATTTGCTATCCTAGTCAAACGAGAGGAACGCAATCAATCCTTTATGGCTCAACAGACCTTCAAGACTCACAATACTAAGAAGACTCTACCTACAAAGAGAAACAACTGGGCAGACCCTGTCAGAGGAGAACCCGGTGTCAAAGCCTATTGGATTACCAAGATTGAAGCTAAAGAATTGATTGAAGAGAAAGAAAAAAACGAAGCTAAGTAGAATGCCCTATCATCTTGAGCTAGGTTCTGATGGACACTCCTTCAAAGGTAAGGCTATTGTCGTCAATACACAGACAGGTAAACACTACAGTAAGTCACCTATTCCTCTCGTCAAAGCAGAGTCTCAGAAGCGGGTATTAGAGGCTGCGATGAAAAAAGAAAAGTATTAGTAGATGGACGCTAATCAAATCTTTGCTACTGGTGGTGCTTCCGGTTTAGTTGGAATTATGGGTTACTTGACCTATCGTTTTTTTTTCTCAAAGCATCGGATAGTATCTCGTTGCTGTGGGAAGGAAGTGAGTCTAGAAGTAGATGGCACTACTCCTAAGAATAATATTAGCCATCTATTAGATGAGCTACCCCAAGGTTCCAGTGATGAGAGCGAATGCCCCCGAGAGCGAAAGGAACGAAGCCAATCTCCTCAAGGCAGAAATCAGGAGCGAATTCTTAGAGGCCAAGAAGATGACCAAGTCAAAAGGGAAGATGATAATGAAACAAGAGTTCAAGAAGGGCAAGGAGAGTCATCTAAATCCGGTGATGAGCAGAGCGGATTATAGAGCTCATATTTTAGCTCATAGTCTCTTTCCTAATGTCTTCAACAAAGAGATGGTTATGACCAATCTCGGCGCAAGTTAAATCGGCTCAGAGTCCTCTTTAGGTTGTCCCGGACAGAGGGTGTATCGCCCCATAAAATCCAACGACTCCAGAAGTTAGCAGTCTCCGGGTCATTCCAATCTTCCGTAGCCTTATGTCTTTGTAAATATAATCTCTTACGGTCTCCACGTTCAAGCGCAGAATGACTTGTATAGTCTTTATATGCGGAGTCTCCAAAATAAACCCTCTTAATGCGACCTGAATCACCTTTAAGTTCAACGTAATACTTCTTCTCGGGTTTATCGGAGCGATGTAAGCCAAGAAAAATAGTCATCTCTAGTAGTATGTCCGACTTTGTTCCCGTAGAGAAAGGTGTTCCTATCCGTTTCCCTTCTACTGCTAACTTAGTAATAGCTTCACAAGACCGTTATGGATTTGGTAATAATTTTGATACTACAGCAGGTACTTTTACCATTCAGAAGAAACAATCCATTCTCAACGGCTTCTTCTCACGGATAGCTCCTACGGAAGTCACTCTCCAGTGGTGTATCCCTAACGTCTATGACATCTCAGGACTAGATCCTACAACAAGTGGGGGTATAGGTAAATTTTATCCAGCGAATGTAAGAGTCGATATCTCTGGTGGCGCAATCACCAACATTAAGATTCCTGTTGGACTCTATACTATCGCTGAAGTTCTTGATACAATTGTTGCTCGTTTGAACGCAGCCGGTCTTGGAGCTACCTTTAGTATCACACAAACGCTAGCAACACAAGTTGATATTTCCTCTACGATTCCCTTTTATTTTCCTGTGAATGGAAATAGTCTTATACTTCAACTTGGATTTACTCTAGGAGATGACTATAGCACAACTCAATCAATCTATTCAAATCAACCTTATATGATAGGCGATTACGCAACTGGATTTGATGTAACCGCATCTATTCCTTACGTTTCTCTTAATAAATATTTCTATCTTGACTTTGTCTCTAATCAACTCACCTATAATCAAGAACTCAAAGATACATCAACAAACCCTCAAACACGAGATATTCTCTTCCGGTGGTATTTGACTCAAACACCCTCTACTTATCCTGATAAGTATGGCTTCCCAATTTATCCTTCCTATGCTCCTTATTATGAGAGAAGACCTATTGCGTTTCCAAAACAGATTAAGTGGTCAAACAATCAACCTATTGGTCAGCTACAGTTTGAAGTGTATGCTCAGACATCAGACACAAATCAAAGTATCTTATTAAACTCTGAAGGCTATGACTGGGCTATGACACTTTTGGTTTCTGAAGTTTAATATTGATTGGATGGTGGCTAAATACTAATCTATATCGTATTTAATAAATACTCAGTAGATTTTATATCACACAACGGGGATAGTCAGGGGGGTATCTTGCTTAAAACACATAATCGCAAGTTCCCTGGGACATCAAGAGGGTTGAGTTATAGACATAGGAGACGTTCAAGACCCAATCGGATTGACCACTTGGTGTAGTGATATCAAGATTGACGATACCGTTTGTAATTGGTTTACCGTGTACCAAGGTGTAGTGAGAGTCCTCATCTACAAGTGTCTGGGCGAATGGAAGCTCAACCCACTGAGACAAGAAAGAGGTGTTTGTTGGAGGTGTAGCAAGAACAATATCTATGTTATCAACCGCTGGAGCCTTGTTGCCGTTAATCAAGTTCCAGAGAGGAGAGGACTGAGCGTCATAACGAGCATAGATGTCACCTGCGTATGAAAGTTGAATAGAAACCGGCAAATACCACTTAAAGGGGTCATAGACACCTGAAGTGCCTGTAACAAGAGAAGTTTCAGAGGATCGGCTGAGCCAACACTGAATACTTTTCACCTCGCCGCTTCTAAATCCAGTGCAAACCACGGATTGTGAATTAGCAGTATTCAGGAGACTAATTCTCTGAACTTGTTGAACAAATTCACACGGGAACGCATAAGCATTCACAGCCATATCCGTGCGTCGGGCAAGAGCATCACCAGCGTTATTCATAACAACCTGTTGAACCTGGAACTGAGCAGTGTCAAGTATGGTAGGGACAACACCACCAGCGTTGTTGTTAGTAAAGATTTGACCGACAGGGTAGAGCTCAACAGTAATCTGAACCTGTTGGGTTAAGAGGTCAGTTGGGAATGGGTGTTGTTTACCGACACCGGAAGGGAATGAGTGAGGAAGACGAAGAACAATAGATCCGTATTGAGCAACAGACAAAGAAGGAGTGGTGCCTGATGTAGCAAAGTTACCACCAAGAGTTAAAAGGTCGTTAGCGGCAGAACGGTTTGGCTGGGCTCTGAGTGCGTTCTGGAGAATCTGGTCACCAGATTGGAAAAAAGCGCTGCTCCCCCCGTATCTGAAAGACACCTGCTTAATGCTTAGCTGGTGTGGTAATACCGTCGGTTTCCCGATATTTTGTAAGCGGTCTAGACTATACCTTCTGGAATCATTAGAGATTGCTAATCTCTTCATCCACTCTCCTGGTAGTCGTTGAGACAACACCCATAGTCTTGCGTAGCGACCGTAGGATGCGTCTGCGGATTATCCAATCCATCACCTTTTTACCGTTGGGAAGGGCAATTAACCCTGTTCCTCTTATGGCTTTCGCCGTAAGAGTGGTAGTGATGGCTCTAAGGAACTTCCCGCATATTGGAGATGAGCAAGTCCTTTATTAAAGACTCACAGCGCCCAAATCAAGCGCATAAGCCCAACCTCTTGGTAAAGCAAGACCAGCATTAGATGCGAAACCCGCAAAGGAGAACTGACAGACAATATCTTGGATACCAGAGTTAGGAGGAATAGTAAAGACAGAGCTGCCTCCTGACTTATTGCTGAACTCTTGAATATACTTGGTGTTCTGGGTGGTAGGAAAGCACTGCTTCTTAGAAGTCTCACCATCGTAATAGAACAAATCAACGCATTCGCCCGGGCGAACCATATCCTGAGTAGAAGTAGAGGCCATTATACTTAGGGGCGACAAAAAATATTTTACTCTAATAGAATGAATAAGACACCCTATTTACAAGTTGTAGATATGCCTAGGATGATGGGTGGTGTTGGTGCTCCACGCAGCACGGTCTTTGGAGCCATTGGACGCACTAAGATGGATCCTTATACCAAGTCATTAGGGGGTCTAATTGAAATCACGACTCCGGGTAAGAAGCCTAAGGTCACCGTAGCAGCCTCTTCTGAACCCAAGAATACAGAGAGACATATTATTGGCGCTGCGTCCAAGACACCTATGCCTGGTGCCCACTATGGCCAAATCCCTTACCCGGGGGGTTATCAGAGTCACTTGGGAGCCAGGGTTTAGAGTGCTTCGGCTGAATCTATAAATCGTTTAAACTCATCAATAAGATCCGATTTCTTCGGTTTTTCTTGAATAGCTCTCTTAATCATTACCTTATGCGGATCGGTCTCCGTAGGAGCATCGGAAGCAACCTTTGGCTTTTCACCCTTCTTTACTATGCGTCTAGGTGCTTTGGTGTCTTCTAATATCTTTTTACCAGCACTCATTATCTCGTTCAAATATTGTGAGGCGGACATTCTCTACCTAGAGTAATATGTTTTACTATTAGAAGGTATGAGCACAGACAAGCCATTAAAAGTTCACATACCAGATAAACCTTTTAATCTTATTCCACCCCCCGTAGAGTCAGGTGGTTGCTCTATTCTTATGTTAGGGTCAGGACGTTCCGGTAAGACAACTGCTCTCAAGTATATCTTAGACACCTATTTTCAAAAGCACTGTGGTGTTATCTTTTCTCAGAGTGCTAAGGCTCAGGCTTACGCATATATGAAATACCCACTCTTACCACTCTCATCCGTATTTATCCCGGAGTTAATGAATGATGCTTACCACATTAATAAAGAAACCAAGAATCATTATCCTTTTATGTTTGTCCTCGACGATTGTCCTCTTGTTAAGAACGATAAGGAACTCTTGAAACTGTTAACCATCTACAGAAACTCAGGCATCTCTGGAATCGTCTGCGTTCAGTCCCCGACACTCTTGAATCCCACCTGCCGTAGTAACTTTACCTTTACGATGTTGTTCAAACAGAACTCTACGGAGCAGATAGAGCAGACCATCAAAGGTTGGCTCAGAGGGTATTTCCCTAAAAGTATGACCTATGAAGATAAGATAGCTTGGTATGTCAGAAATACATCTGACCATCACTTCATCTTAATCGATAACTGGAATGGAACCATTCAAAGGTGTAAGATAGACTTAGATTAAAATATTTATAATAAATATAGAATGAGCGTCCTCAGGAATCAGACTTATGCTAATGTTGATGATGCCTATTTCTTATTGAATAACAATAATGTTAATTTCTTATCTTCGTTGAATGTCTATAACGGCAGTATCAACGTTAGTGAAATCAACTTGGATGCTATCCGTATGGACTGCGCTATCCTTAACTCTACACCCACTCTTCTGCTCAACGGAATCCCTGTAGCATCCACCTCTTCCTTTACATCTTCCGTTGTTACTTGGAGTTCCTACCCAGCTCTTTCTCCTATCACCTATGCGGTCGGTGGAGGTGTGGCCAATCTAACAAACGTGAATGCTCTAAGCAATCTTTCATCTGCGACTGTCGTTGGTGGAACTATTACCGCTAATACAACTCTTGCTGCTGGAACATCCATCTCAACACCTTCTATTACTGTCTCTACTATCAACGGTGCTCCCTTTCCTTCTATTGTCTCTCCTGCTCTTCTTAACATCACAAGTGCGCCCATCTCTAACGGTCTTAGTATTCCCGTTGATTTATCAACACTTGGCTCAGGTTTCTATATGATGGAAGTCTATATTAGTGCTGGTGGAACAGATCCCTTCACTTGCTCAGCAATTCTTAGAAACTATGGCTCTCAAGTCATTGGTGGCTCCTTCCACTGTCCTGTTATCTCAGGCAATCCTCCTTCTTTCGCCAACTGCGTCTCTATACAAGACGCAGGTTCTGGAAGCAACACGGTGAATGTAATCATCTATGCTAACTCTGCTTTTGCTCTTGGACAAGTAGCACAGATCGCTGTCTATCGCCTCACATAATTTTATGAAGACTCTATAGTATGAGTGTGTTGGCTAATCAAACCAATGCGACTCCAGGAGATGCCTTTTTCTGGAGAGTGAATGCCTCAACAATTACGGCCAAAACGTTTTCTTCAGATAGAGTGCTGACAGACACTCTCTCTACGGGTTCTCTGAGTGTTGGTAGTATCTCTACAACAGGATCCATCGTAGTCTCTGGTGATATCACAGCACAGAATGTAAACGTAGTTGATACTCTTGAGTCTTACTTTGCGAACTTTGAGTATGTTGCTACACAACAAGGAGCAAATATAGGCGGTCTTCTGATAGCAAGTAACATAGCAGGATACAACACAATCTTTTATCCTCAAGCTGTTATATCAACTATCTCTACCTCTCACATTATCTTAGACGGTAATACATTAGACACAGGTGGAACAGGTCTTGGAGCTACTTTACTCTTAAACGGTATTCCTGTTGTTACTACCAGCACCAGTATCAGTTCTCTTGTCCAGTGGGCAGTCTATCCTGCTGTCTCAACAGTTATCTTAGATAACAATAACATAACAGAAGTCAATAACATACAAACTCAGACCTTTAATGCGTTTGATGGTGACATAGCCAATCAACTCACAATAGGCCAAACACTTTTTGGTAATCAAGCAGAGTTCCAACAAGTCATTACAGACACGATAGACTCTCAAAACCTTGTATCTCTTACTGGTTCAATTAGTTCTCTAACAGTCTCAACACTCAACACTAACTCTATACTAAGTCCTACAGGCAACTTTACTAACCTCACAGCAACCAACGCCACTATCAACAATCTTGGAGCAACTAATATCAACGTTGTTGCTGGAACTATCACAGACTTTCAAGCTCAGACGGCCAATATTAACCAGCTGAATGCTACGAATGAGACTGTCTCAGGGACTTTGACTGTGAATGAAGTAAGAGGTGTTAATGGGTTTATAAACGCAGAGGCAGCTAATAGGATTCGTATAAGAGTTCAAGGCTCATCGGATGTCTTCTCAAGTCCAGAGTTAGATTTAGAAGCTGGTGGAGGCAACAGAGGTATCGTCAAACTCATAGCCAACCCAGGCTTTGGAGGTGTTCAAGGAGAGGTCACAGTCACAGCCAAAGGCGGATCGGCCGCTGGGTATGCTACAGGAGGTCTCCTCAATCTTACTGCCGAGAAAGGCACTGCTGTGTTAGGAACATTAAACACTTCAAGAGTTGGAATCGCAGCTGACTCAGTTACTTCGTATGCTGGTGGTCCTACTCCTTTTGCTGGGCTCTTAGGATACAACTTTATCTATGGGTTATTAGGTGTCAATATCGTCGCAGCAACACCTCCTACACTACCAAACGTGCCTGGAACAGTCTATCTCTATGGCTTGAATCCTCTGGGCTTTGGCTCATCAGGCGGTGTCAGAGTCCAGAACGGAATGAGTATAGACTACATTACACCCTATCCCCAAGGCTTCATAGAACCACAGTATGATTTGATTATCAAAGGCAACCCTGCGGGACAGATGGTGACTCTCTCAAACGTAAGAGTTGTTTCTGGAAGTAATGCTCTCTTAACAGGATTCCAGGACATCAATACAGTCAATCTCTCTGCTACCAATCTTAATGGAACCAATATCTTTGGCTCTAATGTAACAGGCTCTAACGTGAATACTTTACTGGGAAACATCAGCACTCTTAATACACAGAGTGGCCAGATATCAGGTCTAACTGTTAGCAGTCTCAACGGAGCCTCCTACCCTCCCTTTGTTCCAACACTCTCTACCTTCAATCAAGTGTTTACCTCAAGTCTTCAAGCAAATACAATCATAACAAATACAGCCAACATAACACAGATAACAGGAGTCTCTACATTGAATGGATATACCGTTGAGCAATTGATTAGTTCTGTAGCACCGCTTGTTTTTTTCAGCACTATCTCAAGCTTCCAAGAACTCTTTACCTCAAGTCTTCAAGCAAACACTATCAGCACAAACACAATAAACGTCACACAGCTCACAGGAGTCTCAACCTTGAATGGATACACAGTAGAGCAGTTGATTAGCTCTGTATCACCGCTTGTCTTTTTCAGCACAGTCTCAAGCTTCCAAGAACTCTTTACATCAAGTCTTCAAGCAAACACTATCAGCACGAACATAGTCCAGGCTCTTGATATTACAGGACTCAGCACTATTAATGGCTTCAGCGTTTCAGACTTTGTTTCTTCTATTGGTCCTCCCCCAGTTACAACCAGCACCTTTACCCAACTCTTTACATCCTCTCTTGTATCTAATAACGTCAGCACTCAAGTTATAAACGCAGCATCAATCTTATTGAACGGATTAGCCTTGACCCCTCAGACCTCTACCTTTGGGTCTCTTACAGCCGACACGTTTCAGGCCAATCAAATCAGCTCAGGGTCTGTAGTAGCATCAACGTTCAACGGTTATACAATCCAACAACTTTTGAATCCACAAACTCAAAGCTCCTTCCAGACTCTCTTTGCTTCTACAGCAACCATCTTTGAACTCTTTGCTTCTACAGGCACTATCTTTAACGCATCGAATCTGGTTCTACAGGTGTCTTCTATTAATGGATTCAATACAAGCCAGTTCTTATCCTCCACAAGCATCCCCCCTCAGACCTCTACCTTTAGCACAATTACTACTGATACACTTCAGGCCAATCAAATCAGTTCTGGTGCGGTAGTAGCGTCATCATTCAACGGCTATACAATCCAACAACTTTTGAACCCAGTTGTCCAGAGTAGCTTCCAACAATTCTTTACCTCTTCTCTCCAGACTAATAATCTTAGCACTAACACAGCTACTATCTTTTCATTATCTGGTGTCTCGACGATAAACGGATTTACGATAGCTGATTTTGTCTCGTCTGTTTCTCCACAGCCTCCTATACCTTCTACTGTCTTACAGTTCTACACTAGTTCTCTAGCAGCCAACGTTGTAACCAACTATCAGACAAGCAACTTGAATCTTGTTGCTCCTACAGTAGCTATCACAACAGGAACTCTTATAGAGAATGCTGACAACTATAATCTGACAGTCACCTCTAATATCGACATCAACTCTTCTAATGCGATCTCTATCTATACCACTAACACAGCTCCGCCTGTTGCTACAGATGGTATTTATATCTTGGGACAAGGTGATACATCTATTGGATCACAGACCAATACCAATATCACAGCAGCCAATAATATCTTAGTGAATGCTGTGGCGACTACAGGAATCCAAGGCCAGACCGTCACAGTCGCTGCGGGAAATCTATTGAGTCAGCAGGCCAACTATGTGTCTCTCACAGGTTCTAATCAAATACTACTTACAAGTCCTCAAGAGTTGCGAGCCAGTTCATCTAATCTTGTTATGGATGTTCCAAGCGGTCAGTCTCTTATCTATCTTAACCAGGATCAAGGTATTCAAGCCACTACAAATAAGAACTTTGTTGTATCAGCTCTAAGCAATATTGCTCTTAGCAGCGCTACTTTAACTATTAATGGAGCTCCTTATGGGTCTGTTGTTTCTTCCTTTACAACTCTTGCTACTAACACTCTAACAAACAACACTTCACCCACTCTCAGATTAGCATCACAGGTAACCGAAATCAGCACAGGTTTTGGGTTTACTATAGAATCAGGAGAGATGTTAAACTATTCACGCTCCTTGATTGATTTCTTTGCTATAGACGGTGTTGCTTTCAGCACTCCTATAGTCTATTCTTATGCGGCCAATACGAATATAGCAAACGCTCTCAACGCTCCACAAATCTTTACCTCTTCTATTGTAGGCAATACAGCTTCCAACTCTTTATACTTTGGCTCTACAATCCATACTAACACTTTAAGAAACAACGACTCTATTAACTTTGATTTAAATCTTATTGCTGCGTATTTTCAAGTCAGCACTCTCAATACTCTTATAGAGACATTCAACTTTGGTGTAATAGCAGCAGACCAGGTCAATATTGATGTAGGAGATACTTTCATTATGAGCACTACTTACGCTACAGTAGCAGCAGGTGAAGACTTAGTCTTACAAGGAAACAATACTGTTGAGATTATCAGTTTAACAAGTAATATCATAATCAAGCCTGGCTTTGATGTTGGTGGAACACTTATCTTGAGAGGAAACTTAGACCTCTGTAATAACACTATCACCAACGTATCCAATATCAACCTCACAAATATTAATGGTTCTCCTTATACACCAGGAGGTGGTGGCTCTGCGATTAGCACTTTCCAACAACTCTTTACATCATCGTTTGTAGTCAATACAATCAACGGTGTAGCCTACCCACCACCCGACTCAAATACAATCAGCACATTCCAACAACTCTTCACCTCGTCTATCTTAACCACTACAGGAACCTTTCAAGATATTTATATCACAGGAGGATCAGCTGGTATATCAGCAGAGGGAAACTTATCTATTAACGCAATAGATGCTCTTACTGTTGCAACAGCGAATGGAGGATTAAGCCTTGTCTCTCTTTCAAACGATATTCAACTTTACCCACGAGTCTTGAATCCAACAGGAACAATCACAGCAAGAGGAAACTTAAACCTCTCTAATAATAACATCAGCAACGTCAATAGTCTTACCACAACAACTATCAGCACAACCAATCTTGTTGTCACAGCCTCTACAATCACCAGTAATCTTGTAGTTTTTGATACGATTTTTAATCCCAGTCTTGGGGAACCATTAGTGATTCAAGCTGCTGAATCTTTACAACTGATTGGTCAAGTAGGTTTGGTTTTAGGAACTGCGTCTAACGATATTCTACTTACAGCAGGAATATTAGACCCTGGAAATCAGAACGTCACGCTTGCCTTTTGTGATCTAAACCTCTCTAATAACAGCATCAATAACGTAGATGTTCTTAACGCAGGGAATATCAACACAACCAATCTCTATGCTACATCAGGAAATATCTCTTCTCTCACTGTCTCAACGATCAACACCTATCCAGTTCATAAGGCCTTTGGAAGCGCTTGGGCTACTACAGATCCAGCAGCCTTAGCACTCTTAGCAGGAATTGTAAATTATGTAGATATTCCAACCAGAGAAGCCTTTAACTTTGTTCCAGATGTTACAGGCAATGTCTTTAGTTTAGAACCAGAAAACTACCCTCTCAATAGAGGCATCTATCAACTCAACGCACGCTGCACTTTCTCTAATGGTGATTCTAATCTTGCTACAGTCTCATCTTGGATTGATACAGTCCCTAATGTTTCAACCACAGGCACAGCAATCAGTCGCAACATTATCCAGATAGAACCTGGTAGAATAGGAACAACCTATATGGTCTGTCAGAGTTTAGTGGATGAGTTTATTAGTGTAAATTGTTTTACAACGAGCGATAACATTACTCTGTATTATGAACCTGGTGATGGAAGTAATACACCACCTTCGTATGCTATGAATCTAACAGCACATCAACTCTATCAATATGAGAATGCTTTTGAGGTATACAACTGGCCTCCAAATCCTATACCTGCTGGTCACTAATAAAAAACCTATTTTTTTGTAGCGTCTTAATATAATGCCCTCTGCTGCTGAACTCAAGGCCGAACTACGGTCACTCCGTAAGGAATCGTTGAAACCAGTCTCCCGGATGAAGGTAGCAGATATTGCTGCGGAGATTCAGAAATTGAAGGGACATCGTGAAGAAACTCCTGCGGTAGCAGCAGTTCCTTCTGCTCCTATTAAGAAGTCCAAGGCAGCTGTAGAATCAATTAAGGAAGCAAAGGCGTTAGAGTTTCCTATGAAGCCAGACCAAGGGATTACGGCAGCCCCTAAGAAAGGTGCTAAGGCTGGTAAGGCTCCAAAGGATATAGTCTCTTCAGAAGTAGAAAAAAAAAAGTCAAAACTAGCAAAGTTGTTAGAGATGATGGACTACGACACACTAGAATAAGACAGATAAAGGATGTCTCAAAAAAAGAAATATTAAAAGAGATAGAAATCTCAGGGTGTGAGATGTTAAAAGACAAACTAGATGGGACTGAAACAAAAGATGAGGTCGTTCAGTATTTAACAAAGTGTTCTTGTCCTGTCCTGAAACAAAAGTTTGAGCTTGAATAGAATGACCGAGAAAGAAGCCTTAGAGTCAGTGACAGTAGTCCCTGAAATCAAAGACAAGAAGAAAAGGAAAAGAAAAGTAAAGACAGTTAAGGAGCCAAAGAAGTATGGATTCGTTAGAGAGTTAAAAGAGGTCTATATAGATTTCTCATAAGGTATTTCTAATTAAAGAAAGATTACGGATACAGAGTAGAATGAGAACCTGTGAAGTTTGTCTAGAGAAGAAATCTATCAAAGACTTTAGGGAAAAGTTAGAGAATCGTGATGGTATAGATAAGTGGTGTAGTATCTGTCGAAGGGCTTATATCACAGACTGGTCAAGGAAGAAACGATTGAAAAGGCGTTTAAGTGCTGAGAGTAACTATAGTAAGAGGGGGGGTCATAGACCGAAACGAATAATTCTTCCGAAACGAATAATTCTTCCAAAACCACCTGTAGAGGCTAAGCCAATTGTAGAAACAAAGCCTCCTGAAATTGTCTGGACTGTTAATCATACAATAAGTTTTGACTAAGACTTTTATCTAACGTATAAAAAGAATGTCTATAGACCCAACAGAGTTTGATGAGATACTAAGAGAATTATCTCGCCAACCTTTACAAGAAAACAAATACAGAACTGTAGCTGGTTCTGGAAGGTCTCAGGCCTTCGGCATAGTAGGCCGTCGTTCTCTGAAACCAGATTATTCCAGACAATGTTGGTTCCGTCCTAAATTGTTCTATCACTTAATTGAGTTTGCTAAGAAACACGTTACTATCCCCTGGACATCTATAACAGTCAATCAAAATTACAAGAGTCTTCCTCATAAGGATAAAAATAATAGAGGTTCATCTTATATCATAGGATTTGGTTCATATACAGGAGGCAACTTGAAGATACACGAAGGGTCATTAGAAGGTTCACATTCTATAAGATATACTCCTATCATACACGACTTCTCAAAAGTGATACACTCAACAGAGGACTGGGAAGGTGACAGATACTCTTTAGTATTCTACGATTATTATACACCAAGACTCGAAGCTTTACCACCCGCATCTGTAAAGTATGAAGAAAATACTTATATTTTTTACAGAGGAGATGAAAGGATAACAAAAAAGAATGGTCTGCCTCATCCTCTAAGAAATAGGAAAAAAATCTAATTGTCTGATGTCAAAAAAAAAAGATTGTCTAACTTTCAAACTTGAATAATTCTAACGTATAAATCAGCAGATTGTCTGATGTCTGACGGTATTATAATCATTAATCTCTTGGTGTCTGTTTTACTCTTCATATCTGTAGCGCTCTTTAGGGGGTATAACATATGTTATACCCCCTAAAGAGCGCTACAGATATGAAGAGTAAAA
>Ga0247839_1006061_pt1 | contig 14210 bp, 9 predicted proteins | sample LaCruzMarch2015__6_FD_192405 | JGI IMG/M metagenome (GOLD analysis project Ga0247839, IMG submission 192405) | Freshwater microbial communities from meromictic Lake La Cruz, Castile-La Mancha, Spain - LaCruzMarch2015_16m | ecosystem: Environmental > Aquatic > Freshwater > Lake | place: Spain...
CCAGATCGAGCATGCGGATGATACCGTAGGGCCGCAGATCGAAATGTTCGCGGATCAGCTCGATGATCCGGTGTTCGCTGACATTGGCGGTGCCGAAGGTGTCGATCGAGACCGAGGTCGGCTCGGCCACGCCAATGGCGTAGGAGACCTGGATCTCGCATTTGTCGGCCAGGCCCGCGGCGACGATGTTCTTGGCGACATAGCGCCCGGCGTAAGCCGCCGAGCGGTCGACCTTGGATGGGTCCTTGCCGGAAAAGGCGCCGCCGCCGTGCCGGGCCATGCCGCCGTAAGTGTCGACGATGATCTTGCGTCCGGTGAGTCCGCAGTCGCCCACGGGGCCGCCGATGACGAACTTGCCGGTCGGGTTGATGTGATATTGGGTATCGCCTTTGAGCCAGCCGGTCTCGCTCAGGACGGGCTTGATGATCTCCTCCATCACTGCTTCGTGGAGCATTTCCTGGGTGACGTCGGGGCTGTGCTGGGTCGAGAGCACGACGGCCTGGACCGCCACCGGCCGGCCATCCTGGTAGCGGAAGGTGACCTGTGATTTGGCGTCCGGACGCAGCCAGGGCAGGGTGCCGTTCTTGCGCACCTCGGCCTGGCGCTTGCACAGGCGATGCGCGTAGTCGATCGGCGCCGGCATCAAGAGGTCGGTCTCATTGGTTGCGTAGCCGAACATGAGCCCCTGGTCGCCGGCCCCCTGCGCTTCCTCGGTCTCCCGGTCCACACCCTGATTGATGTCCTTGGATTGCTCACCGAGGGCGACCAGCACCCCACAGGTGTGACCGTCGAAGCCGACCTCGGAGTTGTCATAGCCGATCTCGTTCACGACCTGACGCACGACGCGTTCGTAGTCGATTTTCAGGTCGGCGTCGGTGAGGGTGATCTCACCGGCCAGCATGACGAAGCCCGTCTTCACCAGGGTTTCACAGGCGACCCGCGCCTTCGTGTGGTTGGGGTCGCGCCGGTAGATCTCGTCGAGCACCGCGTCGGAGATCTGGTCGGCCATCTTGTCGGGGTGGCCTTCGGAAACGGACTCGGAGGTGAAGATGTAATCTTTGCTCATGGACTTGAATTGGTTTGTTCGGCCAAGTGTGGAAAACCCAGCCGCTAAGGATAAAGCTTCGTCGGGAGAGATCCTAGCCCCGCGACGGCAGTTCCGGTTTTGGGTGGCCGCTGCCGGCAGCGATGCTGATGACGGATGCGCTGCGCTGCTCCACCCGACGAAAAGGTGCCGAGCGCCGGGCGCGGCGCGCGGCGGTTCGGTGACGACGGTTGTCATTTTGCCGCGCCGGTGGCTTATGCTTGTCGCCAAATCGGGCCGTCCGGTCGGGGCGCCATAGGGTCCGTGCCCGGATGACGGGGAGTTCAAGTGCATTTCACTCAAGAGATCATCGAGGGTCTGACCCAGGGCGTGGCGGTCTACCGGCCGACCCCGGATGGTCAGGACTTTCTGCTGACTTACCTCAATCCGGCGGCGGCCCGCCTGGTGCGCCGCGACCGTGCCGAACTGATCGGGCAGACGCTGCGCGAGGCCTTCCCCGGCGCGGCGGCCATGGGTTTGCTGGAGCTGTTCCGGCAGGTCCACGCCACCGGCGAGCCCGGGCTGCTCGAGGCCAGCCGGTATCAGGACGACCACCTGGACATGTGGGCCGCCAACCGGGTGTTCCGCCTGGCCTCGGGCGAACTGGCGACGGTCTTCGAGGATCAGTCCTCACGGGTGGCCGCGGACCGCGCCCAGGTGTCCATTCGCAACCGCTACCGGTCGGTCTTCGAGAACAGCCTGATCGGCATCTTCACGGTGAATCGCGAGCGGGTGATCGAGGAAATCAATCAGCGCGCCTGTGAGATTTTCGGTTTCAACGTCGAGGAGGCGGTCGGCAGTTCGGTGGCGCTGCTCCATTGCTCCCCCGAACACTACCGGCGCTTCGGCGTCCAGTTCTTCGCTCACGTCGGCGAGGGGGGCGTGTTCAATGTCCGCTATCCCCTGCGGCGTGCGGACGGCTCGGTGTTTCCGGCCGAGTTATCGGGCAAGCCGCTGAACGGCCACGATCTGAACGACGGCGTGGTCTGGGTGGTCGCCGACCTGTCCGAGCCGCAGGCGGTCGAGGCGGCATTGCGCGAGAGCGAGGCGCGTTACGCCCTGGCGGTGGCCGGTGCGAACGACGGTCTCTGGGATTGGAAGGTCCCCGAGGATCAGGTGTACTACTCGCCGCGCTGGAAGGCGATGCTGGGCTATGACGACGCGGAGCTTCCCAACCGCTTCGAGGAATGGCTCACGCGGGTGCACCCCGACGATCTGGCGGGTGCGCTGGCGGCCATCGATGCCCATCTGCGGGGCGCCGTCGATCATCTCGATATCGAGTTCCGGATGCGCCATAAGGATGGCACCTGGCGTTGGATCCTGGCGCGTGCCGCCTGCGTGCGCGATGCCGACGGCCGGCCGCTGCGCATGGCCGGGTCCCACACGGATATCACCGAACGCAAGCGCGTTGCCGATCAGCTCCAGGAGAATGAGCGTCGCCTGCATGCGGTCTTCACCGCCGTGCAGACCGGGATCGCCATCATCGATCTGGAGGCGCACCGCGTCGTCGATGCCAACGACAAGGCGTCCGAAATTCTGGGGATCGACCGTCAGGCGCTGGTGGGGACGCGCTGTTACGCGCATTTCTGCGCCGACCCGCTCGCCTGTCCCTTCCTGTCCGACCTGCACCAGCGCAGTCAGAACGAGATCAGCCTGCGTGGTCCCGATGGGCGCGCCGTCACCGTGTTGAAGAGCGGGGTCGCTCTCGATCTGAGCGGGCGGCGCCTGCTGGTGGAGAGTTTCGTTGATATCACGGAGCGCAAGCTGGCCGAGCAGGACCTGCGTGCCGCCAAGGAGCAGGCCGAGCAGGCGGCCCTGGTCAAGAGCGAGTTCATGGCCAAGATGAGCCACGAGATCCGCACGCCGATGAACTCGATCATCGGCATGACCAAGCTCACGCTGGACAGCGACCTGGACGCGGAGCAGCGGGAAAATCTGGAGATTGTCGAAGCCTCGGCCGAGGCCCTGCTGTCGCTGATCGACGACGTGCTGGATTTCTCCAAGATCGAGGCCGGCCAGGTCGAGCTGGAGGCGGTGGACTTCGAACTGGCCGGGGTGGTCGAGGACGTGATGGACAGTTTCGGCTACCGTGCCGCCCAGAAGGGGATCGAACTCGTGCATCTGATCGAGCATACGGTGCCGGCCAGTCTGTGCGGGGATCCCAGCGGTCTGCGCCAGATCCTGGTCAATCTCATCGGCAACGCGCTGAAGTTCACCGAAACGGGCGAGGTCCTGCTCGAGGTGACTCCGGAGCTTCAGGACGCGCGAGGCCTGATGCTACGCTTCACGATCTCCGACACCGGGATTGGTGTGCCGGCGGACAAGCGTGCGGCGATCTTCGAGGCGTTCATTCAAGCCGATAACACGACACGTCGACGTTACGAAGGCACCGGCCTGGGGCTCACCATCAGCCGCCAACTGGCGCGGATGATGGGCGGAGAGATCGGTCTTGAGGGCCGTCCGGAGGGCGGCAGCCGGTTTTGGTTCACGGCGCGCTTCGGATTGGCAGAGTCCCCGGTGCCGTCGGCGGATGGGGCGGCCGCGGTGCTCGCGGGGGCCCATTGTCTGATCGTCGATGACAACCGCGCCAATCGGCTGGTGCTGGAGAAAACGCTGAGCGCTTGGTCCTGCCGGGTCGCCGCGGTGACCGGCGGGCACGAGGCGCTGGTGGAACTGGCGCGGGCCACCGCGGCGGGCGCACCCTATGATTTAGTCCTGTTGGACATGATGATGCCGGATCTGGACGGCGAAGAGACCGCCCGACTGATCCGCGCCGACCCCGCCAGCGGCCAGCCGCGGGTCATCGTGCTGACCTCGGTCGGGCATCGCGGGGAGGCACAGCGCCTGGCTGGTCTGGGTGTCGTGGGCTGTCTGCTCAAACCCATCCGCCGTGCCCAACTCTTCGAAACGCTGACCCAGGCCATGCAGCGCACGCCCAGGGTCGGCACGTTCGAAGGCCGGGAACCACCGTCCCCCGTGCCCGCGCGGGCCGCACGCGACACCAGTCTCGCCGGGTTGCACGTCCTGCTGGCCGAGGACAAACCCTTCAACCAGCGTCTGGCGGTTCAGTTGCTGGCCCGGCGCGGCGTGCTGGTCACCACGGCGGACGACGGTCGACAGGCGCTGGAGAGTCACGCGTCCATGCCGTTCGATCTGATTCTGATGGATGTGCAGATGCCGGTCATGGATGGCTTTGACGCCACCCGTGCGATCCGGGAGCGCGAGTCCGCGGCGGCTGTCGCTCAGCCGGGCCGGCCCCGGCGCCGCACCCCGATCATCGCGATGACCGCCCATGCGCTGAAGGGCGATCGGGAGCGCTGCCTGGCCGCCGGCATGGACGACTATCTGACCAAGCCCATCGACGCTGAACGGCTCTGCGAGAAGGTCCGGCTGTGGTCGGGGCGCGCGGACGCGGTGCCGTCGCCGGTGTCCGCGGAGATCGCGCCGCGCCCGCCGGGGGCAGTGGGTGCGCCGCTCCATCCGGACAGCGCGGTGGCGCTCGCGCGGATCGCGGCCGCCTTCGGTGACGATCCGTCGGGCCTCGCGGGACTGGTCGCGCTGTTCATCGAAGATGCCGAGCGGGATCTGGCCGCTCTGCAGGCGGCCGCCATGGCCGGTGACGCGACCGCGATCGTGCGGCTCGCACACTCGCTCAAGGGGATGATCCGCAACGTCGGATTGAGTGAGTTGGGTGAACTGTTCAGCCGCATCGAAGGGCTGGGAGGCGAGGGTGCCGACGGGGCGGTCGCGGCCCCGGTGGCATTGGCCGCCCGGCGCATCCACGACCTGCTTGCCGGGTTGCGCGCTTATCTGGCCGAGGTGTCGCCATGAAGATCCTGGTGGTCGAGGATCAGCGCTTCACCCGGCGAATGCTGGCCAGTTTTCTGACCGGTGCGGGCTACGCGGTGGCGGAAGCGCAAGATGGCTGCGAGGCCATGGCGGTGCTGGCCCGCGAACCGATCCGGTTCGTCATCACCGACTGGATGATGCCCTGTATGAGCGGTCTGGACCTGATCCGCGCCATCCGCGGGCGCAGCCTCGACCGCTGGGTCTATGTGATTCTGCTGACCGCCCGCGACGAGAAGTCGGGCATTGTGGAAGCCCTGGACGCGGGGGCGGACGACTTCATTCACAAACCGTTCGACAACGACGAACTGGCGGTGCGCATCCGCGCCGGACAGCGCATCATCGAACTCACCGAGCGGCTGGAGCGGCTGGCGATGACCGACCCCCTCACCGGGCTGCTGAATCGGCGCGGGCTGCAAGAGACGCTGGCGCACAGCTGTCCGGCGGACGCCCCGCTCGGATTCGCGGTGGCGGACATCGACCACTTCAAACGGGTCAACGATGCCCACGGGCACGATCGCGGCGATCTGGTGCTCAAGCAGATCGCCGGCCTGCTGCGCGGATTGTTCGAGCCTGACGGGATCGTCGCCCGGGTGGGCGGCGAAGAATTCTGGCTGGTGCTGCGCAATGGCGATCCGGCGGCGCTGTGCGGGCAGGTCGAGCGGGCGCGCGCGATCGTCGCCGCGACCGCCCTGACCGATGAGGGACATGTCACCCTGAACCTGACCTTGAGCTTCGGTCTCACCGTGGTCCCCGCCCTCCAGGGGCGTGATGTCACGACGCTGTTCAAGATCGCGGACGGTGCCCTGTACCGCTCAAAGCAGGACGGGCGCAATCGTGTGACCTATGTCGCGCCTGATGCGTGCCCCTGAGGGCGTCTCGGTCGTTGTCGTAATCGTGATCGAGTCGATGATCCCCGCGAGGATGCGTTGGTCCCGTGCGCGGCGAACGGAGCCTTTCAAACTTGAAAAGTTGAATCGCGTATCCGATAACGACAACGACAGCGATACGTGTTTTTCTTGTTGTTGACCTGTTACTGAGCACCGGAAATACTGCTATGCTGATTCACACAGTCGTGGCAACGAATTTCGAGCCGGCGCAGACCCCTCGTGCCGGCCGATTCGACGCCGGCCGGACTGCCAACCGCTTCCCCGGGGTTTCCGGCAACGGCCGGTCCCAGTCGACCATAGGTGCAAGATATGACTTCCAAACCCTTTTTGATCGCGGCCGTCCTCTCGGCGTGCTGGCTTCCGGCCATCGCCGCGGACGCACCCGGCTTGCGCGAGGTGTTCGAAGCCCACGAACAGGCACTCGACGCCCACGATTTGGCCGGTGTGATGAAGCTCTATGCCCCGGGTGAGACGACCGTGGTCATGGGTACCGTCCCCGCCGAGCGCTGGGTCGGCGGTGCGCAGATCGAGGAGGCGTACCGGAATTTCTTCGCTGACTTCGACGCCGGCTCCGTGAAGCGCAGTTGCCCGTGGGTGATCAGCGACAGCAGCGGCGATGTCGGCTGGCTCACGGCCACCTGCGATTACCAGGACGCGCTCAAGGGTGCCCCCCGCACCTTTGCACTGAATGTCTCTGTGGTCCTCCAGAAACTGGACGGGGCCTGGAAGCTGCGCACCATGCACTACTCCAATCCGACCCCTCCTTAATGACGCGTCGGAAATAGAACCAGTATATTCGTTGTCGTTGTCGTAGTCGGATAAGCTCGAAATGGGCATTGCTGGCCGGAACGATGATCAAGGTCGTCGCGGGTATCGCAAATATCGAATACGACAACGACAACGACCGAGACGCCGGGGGTTCCTTAAAGGATTTGTTTAGCTTATTGGTGAACGGTCCCTTAGAATGCAATCGTGAGGCCAACAGTGTCCGCTGCGGAGAATCGATGATGAGCGATACGTCTGTAACCGTGCCCGATCCCGACCTGGATCACGTCGACGAACCAGGTCGGCGGGACTTCCTGATCGGCCTGGGTCGCTGGTCGAAGATCGCGATCGGTGTCGCGGTCTTTGGCGGCCTGGCCGGGAGCGGGACGAACGCCGAGGCCGGCTGGATCAACCGCCGCGGCGGCGGGGGTGGTTGGGTCAACGGCGGTGGCGGCGGCGGTTGGATCAACGGCCGTGGTGGCGTTGGCGGTGGCAGTTGGATCAACCGGCGCTGATCGACGCGGCTTGGACTCACCGCGGCTCCGTCCTGGTCCGCGGCTCCGGTGCTGCCAACGCGGGGACTCGCTCGGGCAGCACCGCACGCGACGCTGAGCGGGGAGGGTCATGATGGTCTACAACATCCCCGCGGCCCTGTTTCGAACCTTCCCCGATCGCCCGCTGATCGTGCGGGCCGCTGCGGCCGCGCAATTGCGGGCCGCATTGGGGGATGAGGTCCCCGACGGGGTGGCGTTCCTGCAACTCACCGCCCTCACCGGCGATATGGCACCGCTTGCGGACTGGGGCGACGGGCTGGCGGTCGATCTGGTCATGGCGGACCCCGCGACTGAGCTGCCTTTACTCTACGGCTGCACGCCGTTGTTGACCCGGCATCCGGTGCGGGTAACCATCCCCTGGTTGCCGGGCTTGGCCCGGGCCGTCAAGTTGGCTGTTTCGCTCGGCTTTCCGGTCCGTCTGGCCGGCGCTCAGCCGGCCGCGGAAGCTGCCGCCGAGGCGCGCCGGGCGCTCGATTTGTTTCTGCACAACCCCACCGTGACCCAGCCCGTAGAGCCCTTTCACGGGTTGCTCAGCGCGCTCCTCCACGACACCCCGGTCGATCTCTGGGACCTGCTGGAGCGCGATCCGGCGCAGACCTGTGTCCTGGACGCGCGCGGCGAGGTCCTGCCTGATCAGGGGCCGGTGTCCGTGACAGCCTTCCGCGAGACCCTGCTGGCCGCCGGGGCCGAGTGTTGCGGGTGTCCCTGGTTCGCCTCCTGCGGCGGATACTTCAAGTGGCCCCGAACCGATGTTGCCTGCGATGGCGTCAAGCCGTTGTTCGCCGACCTCGCGGCCGCTGCTGCCGAGTTGCGTCAGGGTCTGGCGGCCTATGCCGCGCAGCGGGACGGGGCCGGCGATGGGGCCTAGGGTCTTCTCGCTGATCCTGTTGCCGACGTTGCGGTGCAATGCCGATTGCGACTATTGCTTCGAGGACAAGGACGGGACCTGGCTGACGTTGGACCGCCTGCCGGTGCTGATGGGCAAAGTCCTGGATCATCTCGTGGCCAAGGACATCGCCGAACTCCAGATTCACTGGCAGGGCGGTGAGGTCATGACGCTGCCGCCGTCCTGGTTCTCCCAGGCGCAGGGTCTGATCGACGCCGCCGCCGCCGCGCGCGGGCGGACCGTGACCCATGCGCTGCAGACCAACATGATCGGCTATAGCCCGGCCTGGGACGGCGTGATCCGCGCGATGTTCGATAACAGCCTCAGCACCTCGCTGGACTATCCCAATCACTACCGCCATCGGCGGGGACGGGAGCCGGCCGAGTATGACCGCATCTGGCAGCGTAACGTCCGTCTGGCCCGTTCAGTCGGGATCGAGGTGCAGGTCATCGCGGTGGCGAACCCGGCCACCCTGGAACTCGGCGCCGAGCGGTTTTACCGCTATTTCGTCGATGAACTCGGGGTCGACAGCTTTCAGATCAACACGCCTTTTCCGGGAGGGCAATCCAATCCGGTCAAGCGTCTGTTACCCCTGGAGACCGAGGCGCTGGTGCGTTTTTTCATCGAGCTGGCGGACCTCTGGCTGGAGCGCGGCGCTGCCGCCGGGGTGCGGATCGGACCCTTCGATGAATTGCTGCGCTATTTCAGCGGCGCTCATGCGGTGCTGCCCTGCATCTGGACCGACGACTGCACCAACCATCTGCTTGCCATCGATCCGCACGGCCATGTGGCCCAATGTGACTGCTGGGTCACGAGTTACCCCGAGTATCGGTTCGGTAACCTGTTTGCCGACGCGGACCTGGGGACGCTGCTGGCCGGAAGCCCCGCCAGGGAGCGTTTCCGTCAACGCCCCGCCGCCTTGATGCAGGGCGACTGCATCGCCTGCGACTACCTGGCGCTCTGCCACGGCGGCTGCCCGGTGCGGGCCTTCACCGTCCATGGCACCCTGTTCGAGAAGGACCCTTACTGCGCGCTCTATCGGGCGCTGTTCGCGCACATGAACGCCGCCGCGGTCCGCCGCGCCCGACGGCGGCAGCGAGGAGACCGGAGGTCGGGGCTTTACCGTGAAAGTGCGTAGTCAGGCCATCCTGGCCTGACGGCGTCGGGACTGGAGCGGTCAGGGCTGGAAGCCCTGACGACGCAGCGGTCGAGCGAACTTTCATGTTCCGGGGTGGCGCGGGCGTCATGGCCGTTAGCCGGGTTTGGAATCCCGATCAAATTGGTTACCATGGGGGACCTGGGTCGCCCGGCCCCGACCGCCACTTCAAGAGTCCGGAGGATTGCCATGGCCTCACTGCAAACCCCAGTCTGCGACTTCGGCGCTGCCGCGCCTGATTTTTCTCTTCCCGGCGTTGACGGCCGGATCTGGACCCGCGACCAGTGCAAAGGCGAGCGTGGGTTGCTGGTGATGTTCATCTGCAACCATTGCCCTTACGTCAAAGCCGTACGCGAGCGTATCGTGCGGGATGTACGGGAGCTTCAGGCACTCGGCATCGGGTGTGTCGGGATCATGTCCAACGATCCAGTCGACTACCCGGAAGACGGGTTCGAGAACATGCGGCAGGTGGCCGAGACCTTCGGCTATCCCTTCCCCTACCTGTTCGACGAGACCCAGGCAGTCGCCCGTGCTTATGGCGCGGTGTGCACCCCGGATTTTTTCGGTTACAACGCGGACCTGGGTCTGCAGTACCGCGGCCGGCTCGACGAGAGCCGCAAAGAAGCCGCGCCCGTCGGGGTGCGCCGGGACCTGTTCGAGGCGATGCGGGAGGTCGCCGCAACCGGGCGCGGACCGGCCGACCAGATTCCCAGTATGGGCTGCTCGATCAAGTGGAAGACCTGAGGCGATTTCCAAATAGAGCCATGATCTTTGTCAATATTGAATATTCTGATATGATGAATCGTCTTGTGCCGGCATAAGTTTGTTTTGATGTCCCGGATAGGTCCTTTCGGTCACAATACCGGGCCACTGGAAAGGTCGCCGTCGAGTCCGCTCGGCGCTCGATCCTCCCGTTTTCGCCCGTGGGCCGCGAACGGGCCGGCCCGCCGTCGGTCGTGGCCGAGCGCCCGGCCTCCGGTTTCCCACACTGCGCCACCCGCATTCGTTCCGTCGCCCCCGACCTGTCGGGTCGGGGGCGACGGGCCGCGCAATTTAATGAGTCAGCCAACAACGATCAGGAGGGGCCATGTCCTCACGCAGAGAACTCGCTAACGCCATCCGCGCGCTCAGCATGGATGCGGTCCAGAAGGCCAATTCGGGCCACCCCGGCGCACCCATGGGCATGGCGGATATCGCCGAGGTCCTGTGGAACGACTTTATGAAGCACAACCCGGGCAATCCGCACTGGGCTGACCGCGACCGCTTCGTGCTCTCCAACGGGCACGGCTCCATGCTGATTTACTCACTGCTTCACCTGACCGGTTACGGGCTCGGCATCGAGGATCTGAAACAGTTCCGCCAACTGCACTCCAAGACCCCCGGTCATCCGGAATACGGCTATGCCCCCGGCGTGGAGACCACCACCGGCCCCCTGGGTCAAGGCATCACCAATGCCGTGGGGATGGCCTTGGCCGAAAAAATCCTGGCAGCCCAGTTCAACAAGCCGGGACATGCGATCGTCGATCACCACACCTACTGCTTCCTGGGTGACGGCTGTCTGATGGAAGGCATCTCCCATGAGGCGTGCTCGCTGGCCGGCGCCTTGGGGCTCGGCAAGCTGATCGCGGTCTACGACGACAACAACATCTCCATCGACGGTGAGGTGCGCGGCCACGGCAATACCCCCGGCTGGTTCCTGGACAACACCCCCAAGCGCTTCGAGGCGTACGGCTGGCATGTCATCCCCAAGGTGGACGGGCACGACGCGGAAGCCGTGAAGGCGGCCATTGAAGAGGCCCGTGCGGTCGAGGATCGGCCCTCGCTCATCTGCTGCCAGACCATCATCGGCTTCGGCTCGCCCAACAAGCAGGGCAAGGAAGAATGCCACGGCGCGGCCCTGGGTGACGATGAGATCGCGCTGACCCGCGAGGCCTTGGGCTGGCCCTATGCGCCATTCGAAATCCCGGCCGACATCTATGCCGGCTGGTCCGCCAAGGAGAGCGGCGCCAAGGCCGAGGCGGAGTGGAACACGCGTTTCGATGCTTATGCCGCCGCCCACCCGGCGGAGGCTGCCGCATTCAAGCGCCGCATGGCCGGTGAACTGCCCGCTGCCTGGAATGAGCAGGCCAACGCCTTTATCGCCGCTGTGGTCGAGAAGGCCGAAACTATCGCCTCACGCAAAGCCTCGCAAAACGCCCTGAACGGCTTCGGCCCGCTGCTGCCCGAGTTTCTGGGCGGTTCGGCAGATCTGGCCGGCTCCAACCTGACCCTGTGGAAGGGCTGCAAGGGCGTGAGCAAGACCGATGCCTCGGGCAACTATGTCTATTACGGCGTGCGCGAGTTCGGCATGTCGGCCATCATGAACGGCCTCGTGCTGCACGGCGGCTTCATCCCTTATGGCGCCACCTTCCTGATGTTCTCCGAGTATGCCCGCAATGCGCTGCGCATGGCGGCGCTGATGAAGATTCCGACGATCTTTGTCTATACCCACGACTCCGTTGGTCTGGGCGAAGACGGCCCCACCCATCAGCCGGTGGAGCAGATCCCGACGTTGCGCATGATCCCCAACATGAGCGTCTGGCGCCCCTGCGACGCGGTGGAGTCAGCGGTTTCCTGGAAGCTTGCCATCGAGCGGCGCAGCGGGCCCTCCTGCCTGATTTTCTCGCGTCAGAATCTGGCCCACATGGCGCGGACCCCCGCCCAGGTAGCCGATATCGCCCGCGGCGGTTATGTGCTGCGCGATTGCGCCGGCACCCCGGACGCCATCCTGATCGCCACCGGCTCCGAGGTGGAGTTGGCCGTGAAGGCAGCCGAGGCCATGACCGACAAGAAAGTCCGGGTCGTCTCCATGCCCAGCACCAACGTTTTCGACGCGCAGGACGCCGCCTACAAGGAGTCAGTCCTGCCCAAGGCCGTGACCGCGCGAGTGGCCGTGGAGGCCGCGGTGACCGACGGCTGGTGGAAATATGTCGGCACCAACGGTGCCGTGGTCGGTATCGACCGCTTCGGCGAGTCCGCGCCGGCCGGTGCGCTGTTCAAGGAATTCGGTTTCACCGTAGACAATGTGGTTGCCACGGTCAGAGGCGTCCTCTAACCTTCCTCCCTTTGCGGCAGCGGGACTTGACCGCGCGACACACTCACTAAGCCCCGTCCGTCGGCGGGGCACGATTTTTACCACTCCACAGGAGAGACTGCATGACAATCAAAGTTGGCATCAACGGCTTCGGCCGTATCGGGCGCATGGTTTTCCGCGCCATTTCCAAGGACTTCCCCGGCATTGAGGTCGTCGGCATCAACGACCTGCTGGATCCCGAGTACCTGGCTTACATGCTGAAGTACGATTCGGTCCACGGTAACTTCCCCGGCGACATCGCGGTCGATGGCCACACCATGATCGTCAACGGCAAGTCCATCCGCCTGACCGCGGAACGGGACCCGGCCAACCTCAAGTGGAACGAGATCGGTGCGGATCTCATCATCGAGTCCACCGGCTTCTTCCTCACCGAAGAAAGCTGCCAGAAGCACATCGCCGCCGGTGCCAAGAAAGTGGTGCAGTCCGCCCCCTCCAAGGACAGCACCCCGATGTTCGTCTACGGCGTCAACCACAAGACCTACGCCGGTCAGGCCATCATCTCCGGCGCGTCCTGCACCACCAACTGCCTGGCGCCCGTCGCCAAGGTCCTGCATGATAATTGGGGGATCAAGCGCGGTCTGATGACCACGGTGCACGCCGCCACCGCCACCCAGAAGACCGTCGATGGCCCGTCCTCCAAGGACTGGCGCGGCGGCCGCGGCATCCTGGAGAACATCATCCCGTCCTCCACCGGTGCGGCCAAGGCCGTCGGCGTGGTGTTGCCTGAACTCAACGGCAAGCTGACCGGCATGGCGTTGCGCGTCCCGACCTCCGACGTCTCGGTGGTCGACCTCACCGTCGAGCTGAACAAGGGCGCCTCCTACAAGGAAATCTGCGCCGCCATGAAAGCCGCCTCCGAGTCCGGCGATCTCAAGGGCGTGCTCGGCTACACCGAGGAGAAGGTGGTCTCCACCGATTTCCGCGGCTGCGGCACTCCGTCGATCTTTGACGTCGGCGCCGGCATCGCGCTGGACCCCACCTTCGTCAAGGTCGTCTCCTGGTACGACAACGAGTACGGCTACACCTGCAACATGCTGCGCCTGGTCGAGCACGTCGCTAAGTAAAGTGGTCGGTGGTTAGTGGTCAGTGGTCAGTGGGTCCGCCCCGCTGGCCACTGATCACAGACCACTGCTCACTGGCCGCTGCTCAGAGTCCTCCGGAAAGCCCCGCGGCTTTCCAGATGGCTCGATTCACCACCAGATCAAGAGGGTTACCCCATGTCCTTCATCAAGCTCACCGACCTCGATCTCGCCGGCAAGCGGGTGTTGATCCGCTCCGACCTGAACGTCCCGGTCAAGAACGGCAAGGTCACCTCGGATGCCCGGATCACCGCCTCACTGCCCACCTTCGAGCACTGCATCAAGGCCGGCGCCAAGGTCATGGTGATGTCCCATCTGGGCCGGCCGGAGGAGGGGGTCTTCTCCGAGGCGGATTCACTCAAGCCCGTGGCCGATGACCTGGCGGTGAAGCTCGGCAAGCCGGTGCGTCTGATTCGTGACTATTTCGAGCATGCGCCTGACGTGGCGAATGGCGAACTGGTCATGCTCGATAACGTCCGCTTCAACAAGGGCGAGGGCAAGGACAACGAGGAACTGGCCAAGAAGTATGCCGCACTCTGTGATGTCTTCGTCATGGACGCCTTCGGCACCGCGCATCGCGCTCAGGCGTCCACGCATGGCGTCGGCAAGTTCGCGCCGACCGCCTGCGCCGGCTTGCTGCTGGCCGAGGAACTGGATGCACTGAAGAAGGCGCTGGCCAATCCGGCCCGACCCATGGTCGCCATCGTCGGCGGCTCCAAGGTCTCCACCAAGCTCACGGTGCTCGAAGCCCTGTCGGAGAAGGTCGACCAACTCGTGGTCGGCGGCGGCATCGCCAACACCTTCCTGGCGGCGACCG
>Ga0247839_1006074_pt1 | contig 14186 bp, 13 predicted proteins | sample LaCruzMarch2015__6_FD_192405 | JGI IMG/M metagenome (GOLD analysis project Ga0247839, IMG submission 192405) | Freshwater microbial communities from meromictic Lake La Cruz, Castile-La Mancha, Spain - LaCruzMarch2015_16m | ecosystem: Environmental > Aquatic > Freshwater > Lake | place: Spain...
AAATCCAATCGAGAAATTTTGGGCGAATTTAAAGAGATTTGTTGCGCGAATAATGGTGAATTTCGAAAAATTGAGCGAGGCTGTGGACTGCGCTTTCCGCTCGCTATCCCAACTGGCATGACTATATATCACCCTTCTAGCAATCCTTCAATTACGCAGAGGTCTTTATAGAGTTTTCTCATTCTTCGCGTCAATTGGCATGGCCATACAGTTACAGCTAAAGCTCTTCACGTCAATTGGCGTTACTGTGGCTAATCTTTTGGCGTTAATTTTGATTAAATATCGCGCAACAGCTTTGGTATCTGCAATCGAGGTTTGGCAATAAAAAGATGCTTTTCAATAACGTATTTTATTTACCATCAATTAATTCTTGAATCAGTTTAAGAAACCCTTTCCGGTGCGTTCCGGTCTGCTTCTTATCTAGAGAATAATCCATGGCATGCATCATCATTCCGGTTGCTGTTGCAAAGCTAGGATCGTAATATTCCATATTTTGTAGGACTTGGGGGCCGCCGATACGTGTGCGTGCGACGAGCGTTTCGGACACTAATTCCTTCAGTCCAGGAACCTGCGCGCCTCCTCCGGTAATGACAATTCTGTTGCTATACTGCAAATGACTATCCTTCAATTTCAGCATAACTAGTTCAATGATTTCCTCTATGCGCGCGCTCATAATCTCTATTAGCAAATTCCTACTAATCAATACTGTATCACTCTCCCACTCATCAGTTAGTGGGACTTCTATCATCTCATCATTGTCAGAAGTAGTCGCGAAAACCCCTCCATAAAGGGTCTTTATACGCTCGGCATGGGCAAAAGTTGTTCGCAAGCCTTTCGCAACATCGTGGGTTACTACTATTCCTCCTATTGGAATGCCATCTGTGAAAATCATCTGGTTATTTTCAAAAATGGAAATGGAGGTACTGCCGCCGCCAAATTCTATAAGGACAACGCCGAATTTCTTTTCGTCACTAGTTAGGCATGCAAGCCCAGTAGCATAAGCTGAGGATACGTAGTGGGTAACGTCAACTTTACACCTATAGACGCAATTGAAGATGTTGAGAAGAAGGTTGGAGGGGGAAGCGACTATGTGTGTATCGCATACAAGTGTGTTTCCATACATCCCCAAAGGGTTGTTAATGCCGTGCTTACCATCAAGCGTATAGTCAAAAGCAAAGCTGTGGATGATGTTCAGTTGTTGTTTTTGATAGGGTTGTAAGTTATCGAACATCAATTTGTCCAATTCTTTATAGGTAATTTCGCGTCCCACAATATTAAGTTCGGAGCTTGCTCTTTGTGAAAGAAGTACGTTAGATGAAAGATTGACCGAGATTGTTCGTATGCGTTCATTGGCAGCAATTTCTGCCGCGCCTATAGCCTCCTTCAATGCTTGTGCAGCCATACCGATATCCGTAATGATACCCGAGCGTACTCCATTTGCCGCTCTATGCCCGACACCAAGGATCTGCAGAACATTGTTTTGCCCAATTCTTCCTATCACGCAAACGAACTTAGAACTTCCAATATCAAGAATTGCAAGTGTGTTAGTGCGTTGAATAATCATTGACCTTATAACGGCACGAGCTGTGACTCCATTGCATGGTAAATTTAGCACGAAAGGTAGGTTTCGCACAAACTATTTATGACTCCGTATAAACGGAACTATGAAAAAGTAATGTGGGTCTGCTTATATTATGCGACTCTTCTTCATAAATTCCTGTGCTAGCATTATATAGGACAAAGAACCAAGACATTTCGGGTCATAAATAATGGCAGGTCTTCCGTGAGAAGGTGCCTCAGAGAGCTTTATATTCCTTGGGATGCGTGAGTCGTACACAAGCGGTCCAAATTCAGTCTTTACCTCTTCAGCGACTTCTATGCAGAGTCTATTGCGCTTATCAAACATCGTGAGTACCACTCCTTCGATATTCAGATTTTTATTTGCGGTCTCTTTAACTAATTTTAATGTTCCGAGCAAATAGGCGATTCCCTCCATCGAGAGAAATTCGCATTGAAGGGGTATGATAACTGAATGGGCCGCGCACAGTGCGTTGATATTGAGGGCGCTTAATGAAGGTCCGCAATCAATAAATACATAATCATATCCTCTACGGAGGGTTTGTAGTTTGTCCCTTAAGATCTGCTCGTTGCTTCCTTGCTTTATCAAAGATTTTTCTATCGCTGCAAGCTCTATTATTGATGGGATGGCATGAAGGTTTGGAATAAAGGTTTTCTGGATTGCATCATGAATCTCTTTTTGGTTCAATAAAATATCGCATATTGTAATTTTGCGCAAAGATATCGGGATACCTAGATTGGTGCTGGCGTTACCTTGAGAATCTATGTCAATCAGCAGCACTTTTTTTCCAGATATTGCGACGGCCGCAGCGAGATTGACTGCTGTTGTCGTCTTTCCAACTCCGCCTTTCTGGTTATAAATAGCGATAATCTTCATTTTAGTCCAAAACAACTTTTATTCATTTCGAAGCCCATTATTGCATAAGGAATAGGCCCTTACTTCGTGGTATTTTTTGGGCGATATTGTTAAGTCATACCGATTCTTTCCTATATATGCATTATGGTATTCCATGTTCGGCCGTCTTTCCTATATTTGAGCATCTAAGATTTTGAACTTTTGTCGTTTTAAAGCTTTATGAATCTGTTCAGTCAGCCTTCGCTAGATGCATGAAGGGAGCTCTGCGGGGCTTTTTATACTTCAGCGAATTCCATTTCGTAATTGTACCAACTCCAAAGCTTATTTTTCGTCTCGCAACTGTAATCGAGGTATATCAAAATCTCCGTTATTTGCCTCTACTACTATGCTAATCTTGTCACTTTTCTTGCTGGAAAGTTACGACAGAAGTAATAAATTATCCTACTTGGCACTTTTCTTGCGCCAAAACGTTGGGATATCGATAAAAGTTCCTTTTGTGGCGGTATTGTTGGAAGCAACGTCACCGAAAGTCCCCCTTGAGGATTCTCCATCCATCATTTTGTTCAATCCAGCTTTAGGCTCATTGAGTAACACATGCACGGTGCTTTGGTCATTTTTTCCCAAAATTGCCTCTGACATCTGATTTTGTATCGGGGTAAACCTTGTCATGCCAAAGTCTTCTGTTTCCTGCGCTTTCGGCGGCACAAAAAATTGTCTATTCGGATCCAGTTGCATTTGTAAAGGTACGGAGACAGTAGCCTCAACCGTGTTGTACTTAACATGCGTGGAGTGTTTTATGTTGTAAAGAGTCTCCTCTTTGGCTCTGGTTGTGGCGGTAGTCGCCGCTGTTACTGTCGTATCTGCTTTTATAGCGGCTGTTTGCAAAGCTTCGGCATTATCTGCCATATCGATTCCAGTGGCAATCACCGATACTCGGATTTTGCCATTTAGCTCTTCATTGAAGGTTGAGCCAAAGATTATATTCGCAGAAGGATCAACCTCTTGTTTTACCCTGTTTGCAGCGGCGTCTACTTCAAACAAGGTCATGTTTCTATCTCCAGAAATGCTTATTAAAACCCCTTTTGCGCCTGATACAGAAATGTTGCGCCCAAAAATTGGATCATACATCGCCGCCTCTGCTGCGCTGATGGCTCGATCCTCTCCTTCCGCTTCTCCCGTTCCCATTATGGCTTTGCCCATATCCTTCATGATTGTTCTAATATCTGCAAAATCGAGATTTATGATGCCAGGTCGTATTATGAGGTCCGTGACACTTCGTACTCCAGATAATAAAACCCTGTTGCTGCGGTTAAAGGCGTCTGCGAGAGTTGTGTTTTCGTTCGAGACTAAGAATAGGTTCTGATTTTCGACTGTGATAAGGGTGTCTGCGTGTTGCGCCAATTCGTCAAGGCCTTTTTGCGCGGCTCGCATACGGCGTTCGCCTTCAAAGGCAAACGGCATCGTGACAACCCCGACAACCAACAGGCCTAGCTCTTTTGCTATAGATGCTACTATAGGTGATGCCCCTGTCCCGGTGCCGCCCCCCATTCCCGCGGCAATAAACAACATGTGGTTGCCGCGTAAAGCTTCTTCTATTTGTTGTCTGGATTCCTCTGCTGCTTCTTTTCCAACCAATGGATTCGAGCCAGCTCCGAGTCCTGAGGTAGAGTTAATTCCTAGCTGCAGTCTACTGTTTGCGGAGGAATGTTTCAGTGCTTGTGCGTCGGTATTCGCGGTGCAGAAGGTTACTCCATCTACTCCAGATGTTATCATACTTTCTATTGCATTGCCGCCGCCGCCGCCAACCCCCATAACAACTATGTGGGGCTTTAATTCCAATGGGTCTACAGTATTCATAGTTACGCTCATGCAGGGACCTATCTATTTAAAAATATTACAACGCCAAATTTCTTCATTGAAGCGATGAGTTATTCAGATAATTTCTTAGCTTCAATTTCATAAGACGGTCGCACATACAGTACCTGTACGCGTCATAATATTCAACAAATAAATATTCCTTTGTATCATACATGTATATCATTGGGCGTGAGTCTTTAAGAAATTTTTTAGATACTGACCTGTGTAACTTTTTTCACAGTTCATTATGTCGTGTATGGTCCCACATACCAGTATTTCTCCCCCATCGCTTCCACCGTGTGGTCCAAAGTCGATAACATAATCTGCAGTTTTTATTACATCCAAGTTATGCTCTATCACAATGACCGTATTACCAGAGTCAACCATAGCATGCAGTACTGCCAATAGCCTTTTTATGTCATGCGTGTGTAATCCGGTCGTAGGTTCATCCAGAATGATAATCGTTCCTTTGTTGTATTTGCTGCGTGACAGCTCTTTCGCTAACTTAACCCTTTGAGCTTCTCCTCCAGAAAGGGTTGTCGCGGATTGGCCCAATTGAATGTAGCCAAGGCCAACCTCGCACAAAGAGACAAGTTTTTCATATATGTGAGGCACTTCGGAAAAGAACTCGACAGCTTCGTCCGCTGTCATCGACAGCACCTCTGCTATAGACCGATCTTTATACGTAACTTCTAGTGTTTCTTTATTATATCGCTTTCCGCGACATTCATCACACTCTATGTACACTTCTGGCAAAAAATGCATCTCCACTTTCAACGCGCCGTCTCCTTCACACATCTCACACCTGCCGCCCTTTACGTTAAATGAAAATCGGCTTGGGCTGTACCCACGATCTTTTGACATCTTTAAAGAGGTGAACCAATCTCTTATTAAGGTAAAGGCGGATATATAGGTTGCTGGATTTGATCTGGGGGTTTTCCCTATGGAAGATTGATCGACTGATATGATGCGCTCGACATGCTCTACCCCATGCAATTCTTTGTATGTGCCTGGGACAATTTTTGTTCCATGAAGCGTGCGTGCAAGAGCTTTGTATAGAGTGTGTACCGTAAAGGTAGATTTTCCACTTCCAGAAACCCCCGTAATGGCAGTGAATGATCCTAACGGAATCTTTGCTTGAATATTCTTTAGATTGTTTGAGGACGCCCCAACAATTTCCAGGAAGGGGCCGTCGATCTGTCTTGGGGATGCTGGGATTGGTATACTGAGGCGCGATGATAAATACTGCCCAGTTATGCTATGCTCATGTTTCAGTAATTCCTCTAATGTGCCAGTCGCTATGACACTGCCCCCATATTTTCCAGCTCCCAACCCAATGTCGATAATGTAATCGGCTGAACGAATCGTTTCATCGTCATGTTCAACGACAATAACCGTATTTCCCAGATCTCGCAAATGCTTCAGTGTCTGGATTAGTTCTGTGGTGTTTTTCGGATGTAGTCCGATGGAGGGCTCATCCAACACATACACAACTCCGCTAAGCTTAGATCCAATTTGAGACGCAAGCCTGATTCGCTGGCTTTCTCCGCCCGAGAGCGTGTGAGAGCTCCTGTTCAGGGTCAAATATTCTAGGCCCACTTCTTTTAGGACTCTGAGTCTGTTAAGGATTTCATATAGAACGACTTCTCCTATAGCGTTTTGAGAGGTAGTAAGCTCGTTTTTTACGTTTTCACACCATTTAATGGATTCTTCTATGCTGAGAGAGCATATATCTCCGATGCTATACCCTGCGACCTTGATACACAGGGCTTCTTGCCTCAATCTGTGTCCACTACATCCTGTGCATTTTCTAATGCTTTGGTAACTCTCTAGCTCTTCGATGACATGATGGGAGGTTGCTCTATCAAGGCGCCTTTCTAGATCGCTAATAATGCCACTAAAGGTGGTTTGTGTCACTCTTTGATTATAACCGCCGCTGTCATCAATAAGCTCGATTACTTCTTCTCCGGTGCCATGTAAAAGCATGTTCTGTATGTTTGTTGATAATGCTGAGAAGGGAGCGCGTAGGCTAAACTGATAGCGATTAGCCAGGGCTTCTAACAGCTGTTGGTAAACTTTTGCATCACGTTTCGCGACGTCTGCATCATTATACCACGGGGCAATTGCGCCATCAACTATGGACACTTCTTTATTAGGGATAATTAATAATGGATCAAAAAATATTTCTGTACCGAGACCATTACATGATGGGCAAGCTCCGTGAGGAGTATTAAATGAGAACAGCCGCGGCTCTATAGAGTCTATGGAGATGCCAGAAAGGTGACATGAGAACTTTTCGGAAAAAAGGAATTTATCCCCCCGTGATAATTTTCCAGTATAGTCTGCCGGCAACTTTGTTATCTCGGCGCTTATCACGCTACTAACTCGTAATGCATGACATATGTTTGTGAAGATGGCGTCTTTATTGTCTTCCAGGACTGAGAATTTTACTAATAACGCATCGCTCTCAAATGTTTCGTATTTTCCAAGGGGCGGTAGGTCATCAAAGGGGTATAAGACCTCTTCAATGCGCAGATGACTACATCTATGTTTACGAAGTCTTAGAATTTCCCGTCTAAATTCTTCTTTTGTTTTTGATACAACGGGAATAAAGATCGACACCTCAGAATCTTTTGGGAAGGAAAAGATCTTTTCAGAAATTTTCTTGGGGGTTAGCTTCTCCATTGGTAATCCAGTAACTGGAGAAAACGGGAGGCCAACTCGAGCAAAAAGGATCCTGACGTAATCATAAATATCTGTGGCGGTGGCGACTGTGGACCTGGGGTTGCGAGAGGTTACTTTTTGATCTATTGCAATGGATGGGGACAGACCAGTTATTGACTCAACCTTCGGCTTCGAATGAGAGTCTAGGAATTGCCTCGTATATGGAGATAAACTTCCCATGTAACGACGCTTCCCTTCGGCGTGAATTGTATCAAATGCGATAGAGGATTTTCCAGAGCCGCTTACCCCGGTTAATATTACCAATTTATCTCTTGGGATATTCAGATCGATTGATTTTAAATTATGTTCTTGCGCCCCCTTAATTATTATGAATTTTTCTGAGCTTGACATTCTATACAACCGATATGATCAACGAATTTAGAGTTAAGTCTTATTTATGTATTTCCGTATATGCGCTCTTATCAGGATTTGTCCAATCATCCGTGCTTTTGACTATAGACATCCTCGTATAGTTCCTGCGCCTCTGGTTCTTTGCTGTCTTTGGCAAATTGAACGGCATCCTCTACACGAGCCATCACTTCTTTCTCGGCGTCCGCCAATTCCCGGTCGCTAAGAGTTTTTAAGACATCTGGCTTTAGCTTTAATATTGGATCCTTCTCCTTAAAGATTTGCACTTCGGCATCATCTCTGTATTTTGCGGGGTCTGACATTGAATGGCCGCGATATCTATAAGTTTTCATCTCTAGTATCATCGGTCCGTTCCCATCCCTTATGTATGAGGCTGCTTCCTTAGTCGCATTATAGACGGAGTAAAAATCCATGCCGTCCACTTCTTTGCCCGGGATATCGAAAGACTGACCTCTTCTGTACAGATCTGTTGTGCAGGATGCTCTAGCAACGCTTGTTCCCATAGCGTATTCATTATTTTCTATAACATACAAAACTGGCAGCTTCCACAGTTTAGCCATATTAAATGACTCATATACCTGTCCTTGGTTAGCTGCGCCATCTCCAAAAATGGTGGTCGATATATGTGGTTGGCTACGGTATTTGAAGCTGAACCCCAGCCCGGTGCCCAGTGGAACTTGGGCACCAACTATTCCATGGCCGCCATACATTCCGTTCTTAACGTCAAAAATATGCATTGAGCCTCCTTTGCCCTTTGAGGCCCCGGTGGATTTGCCCAGTAACTCGGCCATTACAGCGCGACAATCGTAATTGGCAAGGATTGCAAAGCCATGCTCTCTATAACTGGTGATGAAGGTGTCATTTGGTGAAAGGGCTCGTTTCATCCCCACAGCAACCGCTTCTTGTCCTATATACAAATGACAAAAGCCGCATATAAGTCTCATACCATAGAGTTGCCCAGCCTTCTCTTCAAAGCGCCTCAACAACAGCATATCCTTATATGCCTGCACAATAACATCTGGAGCGACACTAGGCATGGTATGCGAGAAATCTTACTAGTCACGTTTATTTCAGGGCTCCACGATAGTATAGGTTTCTGCGAAAGTCAAGTTGTTGATTCTGATTGCTGGGATTGGGAAAGGGTGTTATAAAGCGGCATGGCTGTCACGTAAGTCTCTGGATAAAAGATGCAAGTTAGTAGCCGCAATACAGAAAAGCCATCATTGGAAGAGAAGGTGGCTAAGCTATTCTTCTTTGGATTCCAGGGCACTTCCAGCGATGATTTGGATGCTATTGGGCGGTCGGCCATAGAGCTAGGTGTTGGGGGGGTCATTCTCTACGGGCACAACATAGAGTCCAAAGAGCAGGTTAGGAGACTGCTAGAGTATTTTAAATGTAAAGATAGGAATATATTGTGTGCAATTGACCAAGAGGGGGGGAGGGTTCAGCGTCTAAGCTCCAAAAATGGCTTTTCAGATTATCCGAGCGCTCTGGAGTTAGGTCAAGATCCGCGTCTCTTTGCTAAAATTTCTGACATGGCCAGGGATATGCGTTATGTCGGTGTTAACATGGATTTTGCGCCTGTAGTAGACGTGCACAAGAATAGCTGTCCAGTGATAGGTGCATTGAGCAGGGGTTTTTCTGCTGACCCAAAAGAGATTTTTGATAACGCATATGAATTTATGCTGAGGATGTCTCAGTTTGCTATATTAACCTCGTTGAAGCATTTTCCGGGGCATGGTAGTAGTAGAGAGGATTCACACAAGAATGTAACCGATATTACGGAAACATGGAGTGAAGAGGAGCTAATTCCGTATAAAAAAATGGCGCAATTGAAAGATCGCGGTGACGCGCCTCTTCTGGTTAAAGCTCATGTAATTATGACTTCTCATGTCATAAATAAAAATATAAGTGGGTTGCCGGTAACTTTGTCGCCAGAATGGATAAAGGGGGTTTTGCAGCAAAAGATAGGATATCGTGGTGTGGTGGTATCGGATGATCTGATGATGCGGGCTTTGGACGATTTTTCGACAGAAGAGAAGATCGTGTCCGCTCTTAGAGCTGGGTGCACAATGCTGATAATTAGTAATTACAAAACGAAGGATCCGATCACGCCAGAATATGGGATTGAAGTTGTTATGAGGGCTATGCAAGATGGCAGAATACCTATAGGAGTTATTGATCAAAACTATAAGCTTGTTATGAATATTGTTAAGGTGTTAAGACAGGCTGATGAGAGCTATAATATTGCTCATATTTCCGATAAAAATCCTCAGATCGAGGGTTTTTACAATAACCCCGAATTATGAATGATGGAAAGAAGTAATGGCAAAAAGTATTCAATCTCTACTTCCAAAAATTATCGCCCCATCATGCAAAAGGCATGGTATGGCCCAGCATAAAATCGTTATAGATTGGCCTTATATAGTTGGAGAGCATTTGAGTAAGATTAGCACGCCTATTAAAACTAATTTTCCTTATGGCAAGAGGTGCGATGGGGTGTTGTTGATAGGGGTTGAAAATCCTGGATACGTTCTAGAGCTGCATATGATTAAGGAGGTAATCTTGTCTAGGTTGTTTACATACTTCGGATATTATGCGATTAGTAAAATCAGCATACGTCACATTGGGCTTTGTTAATGGAGTTGTTAGTGACATCAAGTTAAAATGTAGAGCAAGATGAAGAGAAAGATTATAGCTAACTGGAAAATGAATGGAAGTTACGACTTGGCGAGTGGTATCGTTGAATTGCTGAGTGGTATGGGGCAAGATTTAAGAGCCGCTGGATTGCGGATCATCTTATGTCCTCCGTTTGTTTATATGGATGTTTTGCGTAGGATGATCGAAGAACGTGGTTTGTCCGGTCAAGTTGTTATAGGCGCCCAGGATTGTGGAGCGAGCGCTTATGGGGCCCATACTGGTGAAGTGAGCGCAAAGATGTTGGAGGAGTGCGGGTGTAAATATGTGTTGATAGGGCACTCAGAAGTGCGCAAAAGAGAGGTGGACGGGGATAGGGAAAAGAAGCTGAAGCTCGCTTATCATTACTTGCTGGATCCGATTTACTGTGTTGGGGAGTCTATATCGGAGGGTTGCGATATGTATGAGGGTCTAAGGAGGGATTTTGCAGAAATACGAAAGGTGGTCTTAAATAGTGAGTTTTGCGAGAATAGGTTGTATAGGTGCAATGCCTCAAACGATCAAGTTACAGAAAATTTTACTATAGCTTATGAGCCTAGGTTGGCTATTGGTACGGGTACGTTACCTAGTAAAAAAAATATAGAAGATGTTTCGCTTACTATAAAGGAGCATTTTCCAGAGGCCGATGTCGTCTACGGTGGTTCGGTAAATGAGAGCAATATATCTGAGATTGCCTCTATTAGATCTATTGATGGGGTGTTGGTTGGTGGGGCGTCAATCGGAGTAAAGTCGTTTTTTAATGTGATAAGCTCCATTTTAAGTGCGAATACCGGATAAATATCGATAACCGAGATATGAGGAGATTTTACTGCGCTTTTGTTAAGATTTAACAAAGTTCTGTACAAATCCAAAAAATTGCAATAGTATTAAGAATGTGGCGGGGTCCTATGGGGTTTCGCACATTATCTCGATTTTATCTAAATAATAAAACAATGTTTTTGAGGTGGAAAGTATGGTATGGAAGCCAGTAACATTAATTAATATTAAGGCCTATGGAGGGGGATGGGATGATAAAATGGGTGGAATCCCTGATTCTTCATTAACGTTATCCGGAGTCGATTCAAATGCGCAATATGTAATTAATGGCTCCACATATTACCAGCTGTTGCCCGGCAAAGCTCAGGCCAAGGTTACATTCGTTTTGCCGAGCGGCGCTGACGAGTTCTATAATGATGACTTTGAAAAGGGCTTGGTACAAGGAAAGGAATTGCATGTTACCATTACTGTTTCTAATTGTTGGGTGTCGCCAGGAGCCGACCCTCGCTGTAGTTCTGCGTCACATGATGCTACAATTCACATTTTTGCACCACCGCCCACCCCTAATTTGAGTCATTCAGAGAATGACGTCTTTGTGCCACAGGGCGATCATACAGAGCACGACATTTATGGAGGGTTGTCTCTAGGATAATTCGGCATTTAGGGAGTATTGTGATCTAAGATTGAGCGTGGATCGAAGTTGGGTGGCGATGGATTGATGCCAATTTTGAAGATCCTTTGGCAAGATAGGGGTCGCTCATATCAATCTTAGATTACATCTCTCAGGAAGTGAGATATCTTCTCTATTTCGATTGAGGGTTATAGTCATGCCAGTTGACGCAAGGAATGAGAAAACTCTATAGACCAGTTTGTACCCATAACTCAAATTCTCAAACGTCGCTACACCGTCCTTATGTCAACTGGCATGACTATAGCCTTTAAGAGCCATTAAGGGAGGGGGCCACGGTTAATACAGATGTTAGTCGTAAGTTAAGGCGCCTGGCATTTATAAACGCTAGGCACCTATCTTACAATCACGTCTCTTCCTGCTGATTTCCCCTTCTTAAGTCAAATTTTGGAGCCTGTTTAGTCGGCGTTAGGCGTCTCTTAGTTTAAGTCTTCAAGCTCCATATAACAAGCGAGGCTTCTGAGTAACCCCGTGCCATATTGAGAATGACCTAGGGCGTCTAAATAGTCCGATTCCTTCCGGTCTGGTGGAGTGCGGGAAGCCCATCGTATAAAAGAGGAAATCGTTTCTTGATCATAGCAGATTTCTTTGGCCCTCTCCGCGGCATCTTCGCAAATCACTTGATTGGATCCGCCATCACTGCCTTTCTTTGCATAAAGGGCGCCTCCACCGTGCTGTTCCGCATACAACGAATACAGAAGCGCCAGATCTTCTCCCCGAAGCTCTTCGGGAGTTATTCGCGCCTTAGAGAGAGCCTTTTCAAACGCTTCCCCTGATGCCGAATTAGAGTTTCTTATCTTGCGTTCCGCCCCTTCCAACCTATTTTTACCCACGGCTATGATCTCTGAATCGTTTGGGAGATGTGCTTTTATTCCATCAACGCCGAGCCATCCATGACATGATTGCAAGAAGAATTTTACAGGATGCGTTATCTCTAATGTCTTGATCAGAGTTTCTGTCCATAGACCACTGTCTATGTCATAGGATTCTAGCATGCATTTAGAGCCCGACGAATAGCATAAATGGGATGCTTTTGTTGCCGTGATCAAGTGTCCTGTATCCCCATGAGGACCTCCATGGGCCTTTACAAAGATCAGATCTAATTTTTTAAGAGGGATTTTATGTTGGCTTATAAACGCCGATAAAGCCGGAATATCTGTGGTCTTTTCTAGGAAAAAGTGACCCTGAATGTTCCTGTCGCCAATTTCTAATACATTATAACCTTTCTGAAATAAGATATGCGATATTGATGAGTCTTTAAAAGCGTCATTATGATCTGCTCCAAATGCGACGAGGGCCATTTTTCTCGTGGAGAGATCGCCTGTATGGTAATAGAAGCTGTGCATGTGTTCTGCTATAACGCCTTTATCACTTGGCATAAACTGATTTAGATCGAGTATATCAATCGCTGTTTTTAACTGGAACCTCTCGTCCTGTGTAATAGGGCTTCGCCACAAGTGATACCAGAGCGGGAAGCCATCTTTACACGGTTGATCCCAAGTTAGTATTTCTACGCTTCCTAAGCCATATTTATCGATAATCTTGAGCGTTTCATCTTTACTAATGTTGATCAGAAATATGGTCTCCATTAGCGCTTTGAGAGCATCTAGGCCATAGATGTCGATAAGCTTGAATATGTCATCTTTTTTGTCATCCAGAAATCCGCTCTTCCCAAGAGCTTTTAGGGCCTCTTTGCTCGAAAGGAACGCGGCTTCTAGTGTGTTGCTAGACTTAAAGCCAAGGGCGGTCCAAAAGTAGCTAGAAATCCAATTAGCGTACATATTTTTGCCAAAAAGCGGGTTAAAGTCAGTCTTATAGGTGGTTATAGTGCAAAAAGATGGATTTGTCAAGAAATATCGCGGAATTGGCGTTTATCGGCGTTTTTGCGGGATGTGGATTTGGGGTAAAAAGAATCTTAAAACGCCAGTCCAAGACCAGGAGGGGGTGTGGGGCGCGGCAAATAAGGGGGCAGAGAGCTTTTTGCCAATATTTGTGAATATCCAGTTTTCTAAAGGAAATGTAGCTGATCGAGTACCTGTGCTGCATTTAGCATAGCCATATTTATAGTCGCGCCAATTGACGGGGTGACGGTATAGCGACGTTTGAGAAGTTGAATTATGGGTATAAACTGCTCTATAAGAGTTTTTCCGTTCTTTACGTCAACTGGGATGGCTATACCGGATGGTGCGGAGATAAGGGGGCGAGAACAGGGGGGTATTGAAGGAATCGATATTAGAAGAGTTAAAATTAATGACTGGAATTCGTAAAGATATGAAGACTAGATTAGCAACGTTATATGGAAAAAGGATGCTAAAGAAGCGATTTAGCATAGAGTGCGTGTTCCATATTCTGAAGGATTGCTTTAAAATCGACCATACACACGCCATCGATCGAATGCTAACGCCTGCATCCACTTGATCGGAACTCTTATCGCTTATTGCATACTAAAGGCCTCTGCGTAATTGAAGGATTGCTAGAAGAGTGATATAAGAGCAGTCTTTTATGTGGAATGACTAATTGGTTTTGAGGATGAGTTTTTTATTGTGTGAAGCTAATTGTCGTGTGCAGGATAGTCAATTGCTGAAGATTGATCATCTAATTGATTGGAATGCTATAACAAAGCTATTGGGAAACTTGGGCCGATCTGGATATGGACCGAAC
>Ga0247839_1006090_pt1 | contig 14156 bp, 17 predicted proteins | sample LaCruzMarch2015__6_FD_192405 | JGI IMG/M metagenome (GOLD analysis project Ga0247839, IMG submission 192405) | Freshwater microbial communities from meromictic Lake La Cruz, Castile-La Mancha, Spain - LaCruzMarch2015_16m | ecosystem: Environmental > Aquatic > Freshwater > Lake | place: Spain...
AACTTGTCCATGCAAATAGACCTCCTGTACCATTTCTTGAGACCGTGCGTGTTTGCTTTTGGGTTGTTTCTAAAAAACAGGTCGGAGGTGTGATAAAACAGATACCATTGGCCTTTGTATTCGGCAATAGATGCGTGGTTTGTGCCGCTATTCACTTTATCTAAAATAACGCCTTGGTAACGAAAAGGTCCATAAGGACTATCGCCAATGCTATATAAAATCTTGCCTTTTCCAGAATAGGAGATGTAGTATTTGCCGTTGTATTTATGCATCCAAACGGCTTCAAAGAAGTGGTTTACGCCCTCAATGATGCGAACGGTATCGGCAAATGAAACCATATCATCATTCAGCTTTACAATATTCACGTGATTTTGCCCAAAGATGAGGTAAGGCGTGCCGTCATCATCCATAAATAGGCACGGGTCAATAAGCCCACGATTGGCAATAACTCCAGGTGTTTGTCTGCTAATAAGCGGTTTGCCCAAGGGGTCTTTGAAGGGGCCTTGCGGTCTACTTGCTACAGCCACTCCTATAAAGGCTTTATCAGTAGGGTAGTAGAAGTAGTATTTTCCATTCTTGTAGGCGCAATCGGGTGCCCAAGCCAGTTCTTTGGCCCACGGCAAACTATCTAGGGCTAGGGCTACACCATGGTCAGTCCAATGCGCTAGGTCGGTAGTGGAAAACACGTGCCAGTCGCTCATATTGAACCATTGGGCATTCTCCTTATCATGCGATGGATAAACGAACAGGGTATCGTTAAACACGCGAGCCGATGGGTCGGCTGTGTAGATATGCGTGATAAATGGATTTTGGGCTAGGCAAGTTGCTGAAAGCACCCCGCATAAGAGTGCTCCCGAACAGATGATTTTAATAACACGACTATGGATTGAAATGCACCTCAAAGTGATGTCAAAAGTAAGATGGGAGTGGTAGCATCACCGCTAATTGGGGGCAAAAAAAAAAGGCCCGTTCGGTTATGGAGCGAGCCTTTTATCTTTTGACGCTAAATGACAGAAGTATGCTTCGGTAGCTTTAGTGCGCAGAAGGTACTACCACCAATTTTTGACAAAATAGCACTTTTTCGTTTTTCACAACAGGTGCAGTTCGCTTTCATTCAAGGTTGTGACTACAGTTTGAATGAGAAACCTAGGTTTGCTATGCTTTTACCAAAACCAAATTCAGCATTTAGTGCAACTTTTGGAGCAAAATACCACCGAATACCGGCATGCATACCACCCCAAGCCAATGGCACCACACGAAGGTCTTCATTGTTGTAAAAGGTAAGTGCAAATCCACTGCCCACGCTCAGTCCGCCATAAATATCAAGTTTGTCGGCATGTAGGTTCTTGCTCGATTTATCATCAATCAATTGGTAAAAATGGAAGTTAACCAAAAATCCAATGGGCATATTAAGCTCGCCATTGGACCCGTAATTAAGGGGGCCTGTGCCTCCAAATCCGGTGGTAAAACCAAGACCAACGTAGGGATGCACCCCAAATTCCATTTGCAAATTGAATTGTCCAGAGTAAGGAGAGTGATAGCCTCCTAGGTTTCCTAGCCCTGGAGCATAGCGGTCGTCAAGGTGGTAAAAATTACTAGCGCCAATACCTAGGGAAAGCACCTTAGATTCTTTGCTCCAAGCTTGGGCATTGGCATTAACTTGAGCTAGCGTAATTAAAGATAATATAAGGAGAATTATTTTGTTTTTCATGATGGGTTGTTTTAAACTATTTAAAAAGATGTAGAAAAAGAAAAGGCGGGTAAAATTTACCCGCCAATTCCCAGTGTCACTAACCAAAATGATCACTTTTTATTGTCCACGCCTAAGTCTTCAATGGCTTTTCCCAATTCGTCCATATCGTGTTCAAATTCAGTTTTGAATGCTTCCCAATCGCTATGTTCTTTCTCATAGGCATCCATGCGGGCTTGCAAATCGGCATTGCGTTGTTTTAACGCATCAATAGCTCCAGCGTAGATGGGATCTAATACCTTTCCTGGCTTAGCTTTTTTTACACGTAACTCTTCAATTCGAGCATCATTCTTGCGAATTTTTTCTTCCGAAGTTGATTTCAAAGCGGCCCATTCCTCAGCTTCTTTTGTTTCTTTTTCTTTAGCTGCCGCATCTACTGAAATTTGTTCAAGTTCCTGTTTTGCCGCTTCATCTTGTCCTTTCGAATCGCACGACATGAAAAGAGGAACCAACAGCATGGTGCTCATTCCTAGGGTATAAATTGACTTTTTCATTTTAATTTGTATTTGGTTTGGTTGTGAAACGAATCCGGATTCAGTTCATCTGACCTATCACGGCCAGATGATGCTGAATCCGAATTGACGTTATAGAGATGCAATTAGTTTGTCAAATTCATCCTTGGTCTTTCCAAGTTTAATTTGGATTTTACCCATCATTTCGTCCTTTTTTCCTTCTTTAAACATAAGGTCATTGTCTGTAAGCACAGCAAATGCTTTCTTCAATTTTCCTTTTTGTTCATTCCAATTTCCTTCAACTACCTTGCTATTCATGATGTTTGTTTTTTGGTGTGAAAGAATTTTCACGTCTCAAAGGTGATTTGAGCAATAAGCCTAGATGTTACACTATAATTCTAATGCTTACACGATTCACACATTTGCAATGAAAGGGTTATTTGCCCATTGCTACGGTTATGCTATTCTTTTTTGTGCTGTATTCAAACTTGCAATTGTCAAAACTTGGCGCGCTAAGCTTTGCACGAATATCATTGCTAAACGCATAGGGTTCGGTAGGAATTCCCATCCCGTTTTTATCAATGGCTTTGCTATTATTTAAATCTTGATAAAAAGCAATGGCGTAGGTGCCAAATTTGAGGTCGGTAAGGCTAATTTTTAGCGTTTTCTTCTTCGGCAAAAACCGATACGTTTTTAGCTGCGCCTTTGGGTCCAAATACGTATCCTCATTTTCATAGACAGAGAATATGATAGGTGCCGATGCAGATTTCAAATTGGTAATGGTTATGGTCAATGGTTTTTGCTTTTTAACCGCTGCTACAATTGGTTTTGCTGTGGCTGTGGTATCAACGCTTTCAGAAGAATCTGTTGTGGTTGAGTCGAGTTTAACTTCCTCCACCAAATTATCGGGAATTGAATCTTCCGCACTTAGTGAAGAGGGTTCTGGTTTTTCAAATGTCCCGCACTGACTCAAAACAACTGTACCTAGTGCTAGGGTAATAAACAGGTGGATGCGTATAAAATTTCTTTTCATGATTTCTTTTTTAAAAGTAAGGGGGCAATAGGGTCGCCAAGAAGGAAGCCCCAATGTTCGAGTGGACTAATGCGGTCAAATACCAGTTTCACAATAGCAAGTAGTGGAATAGAGAGGAACATGCCTGGAATGCCCCACAGTTCGGCTCCTGCAATTACAGCAAGCACAGATGCCAAAGGATTCAGTTTTACTTTAGAACCTACAATTTTGGGTACTATAAAATTGTTATCAATAAACTGAAGGGAGATGAATAACAGAAATACATAAAGCACATCTAATGGAGTGCCAGTAATTAGAGCCACCACCATAAATAATAGCACAGCCACCAAGCCACCTATATACGGTATAATGTTGAGTAATGCCCCAATTATGCCAAGCAAAATGGCATACTTAATTCCTAAAAGCAACAATCCAGCTATGTTGAGCACGGCAAGAATCAGCATTTCAATAGATAACCCAACCAAATAGCTACGCACCACAACACGTGTTTCATTTAAGATGCTTCTGGTGCGTTCGTCATTCGATTTTCCAGAAAGTCGATGGGCAAATTGTAGCAAATGAGGCTTGTAGAGCACCATCAGAAATATATAAACCGGGGTAAGAAAAATGGTGGCAACTGCCTCGCTAACAGATGTCAGCGTGTGCCCAATCATTGCTCTATTGTCGTGCGCCAGTTCAGTGGATGTGTTAGATATCCACTTGTTTACCTTATATGTGCTAATGTTCAAGTTGTGCGAAAGCCATCTAACGCTATCGTTCACTATTTGCGAACTGCGCGCTTTAAGTTCTGGCCAAGCATCAGATAATGCGCTCATTTGCCACGAAATCAACGCAATTACACCAACTACTATGGCAACAACAAACAACAAAACGATAAATATTGCCACTATGCGATTGATGCCTTTACGCTCCATAAAGTCCACCGCAGGGCTTATTAAAATTGATGTGACTCCCGCATAAATAATGGGAAGTAACATATCTTGTGCAGTGTAAAGCATGCTGATAATAGCATAAAATCCCACTGCAAACAGGGATATTCGGACAACATACGGCAAGGGAATGCCTAGGGGATTTGAAATCATACAGAAACGGAATTAATCCACGGATTGCGGTTGCGGTTCTGGATTTGTTCTGCTATGCTTTGCCACATTTAGAATAAGGCGAAACAAACCTTTACCTACGGCCAGAACAACTTCTGGATGACTGGCCACCACATTTGTAACTCCAAATTGAATGGCAGTACCAATTAGTTGCTTTACTGGGCTGTCAGACACGCTTTCGAACACTTGTTTTGAAACGTGACCTGCTACCAAACCCACACCAGTGCTTACAAGGTGATATTTTAAATCTTGCGACTCGGTAACTCCACTTATGGCACTGAGCACCAAATTTGCTGGTTGAATGCTTTGGTAGGAGCGCATAAATTGCTCTCGAAGCAACTTACCTTCAATTTCCTGGCGGTCTTCAAGCAGAAGCACAGCTACCGCTAGCTGTTCCATTGTGCGTATTGTAGCGGTTGGCTTCATCGTAATGCCTGACTTATAATTAGTTCACTAATAGGACGTTTAATCCATCGATTTAGATGGAAGTATAGCACAATTGCAACTAGTAAATAGAAACCGGAAATGATGAAGAAACCATAATAGAGTTTGCCCAAAGCTTCTCCAATCAAGAGAGCGATACCAACGTTTAAAATCATAAGAAACAGGCCAAGCATTAGCACCACACTCATCTTTTCGATGAGTGTGGTGGCCACTACCGTTGTAGTCTCCAACGATTTAAGCTTCGACAACTCATAGGTTGTCTTACCAAAAATCTCTACTTTTTCGTAAAGCGTAATTAGAGATTCCGTTGGATTTTCGGTAGTATTCATAGTCTTAATATTTGTTTGATATTGTTGATTTAACGTCATCCACCAATTGTTCTGCTTGGTGATTCACGTTGTGCGCAACATGCGTTGCATCCTTTGTCAAAGAATCTACTTTTTGATTCATGCTATCAACAAATTCATTGAAACGCTGCGTTAAATCGTCTGCGTAATCGTTGCTTTTGTCCACGATTTTTTTGCGGGTGTTGCTTCCATTATCTGGAGCAAACAGAATTCCTAAAGTGGCCCCAGCGGCCACACCTGCCAATACTCCTAACAATACTTTACCTGACGATCCCATCTTCTTTGTTTTTAATAGTAATCGGAATGATTACTTCAACAAAGGTGGGACACTGAAAATCGTAAGGTCTTACATTTTACCATGAGAAACTTACATGATTCACGTATTTCGCGAATGCGGGATAATGGGTTAAGCCCTATCCATGTACCACTTCAATTCCTTTTCCATTTTTTTATACTGAAAAATGGTGGTAATTATCTTTTGTAGTCGCACGAAAGCAGTTTCGCTTTTCACCACATAGTCAAAAGCTTTGTGGTGCATGCAACTAATTGCAACATCTATTTTATCTTGAGAAGATAACATAACTACGGGAATATAAACACTGTGCGCCTTTATCTTATCTAGTGTTTCGATGCCATTCATAGCAGTTTTATTAACGCCATCAAGTTGATAATCCAGGATAACTACATCAGGCTTGTGCGACAAATGAGTAATGCACAATTCTCCGGTGGCATACGTTTCTATTTCGAAATCGGCATGCTGCAGAAATTCAATTTCAAGCGATTTTAGAAAAACCGCGTCATCATCCACTAAAAAAAGTTTGATTTTATTGCTCACTGTAAATGATTTTTTAATGTCTGATATTCTTCGGTCAATTCCTCGCAAGCTTGCATACACCCGTGTTCCAATTGATTTACCATTTCCTGTATGCCTTCCAGTTTCTGACGACTAACAGCATATTCCTGAACATTGCGTGCAATTGTTTCGAATTCCGAACTCATACCAATAATGGAAAATGAAGGAATAATTTTGTGTGCCGTGGCTTGGAGCATTTCCCAATCTTCATCCTTAAAACTTTTGGTAAGTGTGCTGATCAATGCTGGAGTTTGCTCCAGATATGCTTCCAACATTTCTAGCATCAAATTGTTATTCGATTTTGTGCGCTCTCTTAAGTAGGTCAAGTCAGTAAATTTCTTCTTACTTACTACTAGCACACCATTATCCAAAAGTTTCGCTTGAACAGCACTCGGTTTGCGCGCCAACCCAATAATTTTATTGTACAAAATCTTTTCATCTATTGGTTTTGAAACATAGTCATTCATACCAACCGATGTGCATTTTGCCAAATCTGCTGTAGTTACATCTGCAGTTAATGCCATAATAGGTATGTTGGAATTCATTGTATTCCTAATGTATTCTGTAGCCTCAAATCCATTCATTTCGGGCATTTGCAAATCCATCAGTATTATATCATAGGACTTATTCTTAAGCATTTCGATTGCAATTTTTCCATTACTTGCAATATCGCGTTCAAATCCAAAATCATCTAATAATGTCTTAATAAGCAACTGATTTAGAGGTATATCTTCCACAACTAATACGCGGACATTCTTTATTTCTTTATCTAACATAAAATCGTTTGAATCAAGTTCTGATTGCAAATCTGTTTTAGGAAAAACCAGATCGAAAGAAAAAGAAGATCCTTTGTTCAGTTCACTTTCAACTTGTATTTTACCTCCCTGACCTTCCACAAGTTGTTTTACAATTGCTAAACCTAGACCAGTGCCACCAAATATGCGCGATGTGTTGCTGGAAGCTTGCTGAAAGTTTTCGAAAATTTGATCTAGTTTCTTGTCGGCAATCCCAATTCCAGTATCAGTAACTGTAAACTTAACCGTAACATCTTGGTCAGATTCCTTAACCAATTTAACGCTTACAACAATTTTGCCTTTAATCGTGAATTTTATTGCATTGCTCACTAAATTCAATATGATTTGATGCAAGCGCACTGGATCACCCAATAACGTGTTCGGTATAGTCGAGTCAAAGGCATACTCCAGTTCAAGATTTTTTCCCAAAAATTTGGTCTCAAACACATGCAACATGGCCGAAATGGACGATTTAAGGTGAAATGGAGTCACTTCAAAGGTCATTTTACCAGAGTCTACTTTTGCCAAATCCAGAATATCATTTATCAGCACAATTAGTGCATCACCACTAGTTTTTATAGCGTTGAGATACTCCAATTGCTTGTCTGAAACGTCTGTTTTTAACAAAACTTTAGTGAAACCGATTATCGCATTCATAGGCGTGCGAATTTCATGGCTCATATTGGAGAGAAACTGCTGTTTGGCCTTTACGGCCTCGCGAGATAGTTCAGCGGCATTCTCAGCCACTGCCTTAGCATCAACTGCAATTTCGGTGGCCATTTCAGCAAATATCTTCGCTTCAATCAGCTCTTTTTCATTGCGTTTTAAGTCGGTAATATCCCGAGCAACTACAACAGCACCTAGAACGTTTCCATGCTCATCTTTATACACCGACCCATTAAACAAAACTTCGGTTAATACATGATCTTTTATAATTAACGGATAATCAGTTACAAAACCTTTTTCAAAAATCAATAAATAACCCTCCTTTGCTTTATCCGGTTCAGTAAAATAGCTGTAAAAATTGGTGCCAATCAATTGATCTCTTGGAACACCTGTAGCTTTCACAGAAGCCAGATTGGTATCCATAATTTTCCCATCCTTACTTATTGTGAAAAGAGGGTCTCTACTTGCTTCAATAAGGCTAAGGGTGTATTGCGATGCTCGCTTTAGAGAATCGCGAACTGCCTCAAGTTCTTTGCTCTCAATGGCTCGTTTTTCCTTTTCGTTATTCTGGAATCCAAGCTCTTTATTGGCAATTATTAATTCAGCAGCGCGTTTCTCCTTTTCTTCATTTTGAAACCTTAATTCTTGATTGGCAATTACTAATTCTGCAGCTCGTTTTTCCTTTTCATTGTTCTGAAATCTTAATTCTTGATTAGCAACAACCAATTCAGCAGCTCGTTTTTCTTTTTCATTATTTTGATATGCCAGTTCTTTGTTGGCTAGCTGCAGGTCTTCGGCCCATTTTTTATCTGTTATGTCTCGCGCGGATGCAAATACTCCCAATACATGGCCCGCGTCATCTTTATACACCGAAGCGTTAAATCGCACATCCATGAATTTGCCTTTGGCGCGCTTCATTGTTAAAGGATAGTTTGCGACAAATCCTTTTTCAAACGCTTTTAAATAGCCCTGACTTGCATTTTTTTCGTCTGTAAAATAGGTTGAAAAATTGGTGCCGATAAGTTGCTGACGAGGTACTCCTGTCACTTTAACCAATGCTTCATTTACATCCGTTATTTCGCCTTCTGTGTTAATAGTTACCAGAAAATCTAAGCTCGCTTCTATTAAGCTTCGTGCGTACTTTGGGTCTTGAAAGGCGGCTTCAATGTTTTTCATAGCTAGTTGTCCTTATTGCCAATATCCTCCAAAGAGCTGCGCATTCTATTTTTCATTTGCTTGAATTGCGATGGCGCAAGTCCTGTCACTTTTTTGAATTGATTAGAAAGATGAGCTACACTGCTATACCTCATTTTCCAAGCAATTTCAGTCATATTCATTTCTCCATAAATGATGAGCTCCTTAATCCGCTCTACCTTATGTGCAATCATAAATTGCTCGATTGTACTGCCTTGCATCTCCGAAAAAAGATTGGATAAGTAGGTGTAATCGTAAGACAGCTTGTCGCTGAGATAATTGGAGAAATTACATTTTGGCATTTCACCATCATGGTGCACCATTTCTACAATCACATTCTTAATTTTCTCAATAAGAATGCCCCGTTTGTCATCCAACAGTTCGAGTTCCGAAAGGCTTAGTGCTAATCGAATCTCTTCAATTTGAATAGGGGTGAGGTCTTCCATAATGTCTACCACACCTAGGTCCACTACTACGAAATGCAAATCCATGCCACGCAGCACCTCCCTCACTGCCATTTTGCAGCGATTACTCACCATGTATTTGATGTAAATTTTCATTGGGGTACAACAACGTTACGCTAAATAAACTGCGTAGTCCTTTAATGTGTGAATTATGTAACAAATTGTTTATCTAAAAATTACCACCTCTAAATTTGACTAAGAACATTCCATAGTTGCCGCAGAATAGCAAAGAGCTAGTGGATGTGATAATTATGTAATTATTTCAAAATATAATGCAACTATAGAGCAAATAGCGGAATCAACCTTTGTCAAATCAAATCAACCAATCAAAAAAACAAGAACAATGGGGAATTTACTTTACATAGTGGCAGTTATCCTAATTATAGGTTGGGCTGTAGGCTTTTTGGGATTCCATGCTGGTGGACTCATTCATATTCTGTTGGGCATCGCACTGATTGCGGTCATTCTGCGTGTTATTCAAGGACGCAAGGTTTTATAAAATTGTATTATTAACTTAAATATTTTACACAATAAAACAATGAAAAAATTACTCTTTACCTCATCCATGTTTATGTTTGTTATTGTGGGTCTTTCGGCTTGCACCAAATGCGAACTCTGCACCAAAGATTCATCTCCAGAAGTACGCATTTGCGAGGATGATTACAACAGCAATACCGAATATGGCTTAGCATTAGACTTTCAAGAAGCTACTGGCTACTCGTGCAAGTAAGCATCCTTTACTAGTTTAGTTCAATTTGGGGTCCTTCGGGACCCCGTTTTGTTTCATGCAACTACTCCATTTAGATTTCAAGCTTTTTGACACGAGAGTCTAACTATTACCTTCGCAACTTAAAATTTGACTTTTCGAATAAACGCGATTCTCTCATTCTAAATCATTTCAAATGCCAAAAGGAATTTACCACGTGCCAATTGCAAAAAATGAACCTGTGCTGTCGTATGCACCAGGAAGTGCTGAAAAAGCAAGTCTTAAAAAGGCATTGGCTGAAATGCGCGGCAAGGAATTGGATATTCCTATGCACATTGGAGGTAAGGAAGTGCGGACGAGTAAGCTTATTCGCATTGCACCACCTCACGAATTGGCGCATACTTTGGGTCATTTTCATCGTGGCGACCATTCGCATGTAGAACTTGCCATTAACGCTGCATTGGCTGCAAAAGAATCGTGGGCTGCACTTAGTTGGGAACATCGCGCTAGCATCTTTCTAAAAGCAGCAGATTTATTGGCTGGGCCATATCGCGCCAAAATGAATGCTGCAACAATGCTGGCTCAAAGCAAAAATGCCTATCAAGCCGAAATTGATGCAGTATGTGAGTTTGCCGATTTTTTACGGTTCAACGTGCAATACATGACGGATATTTATCGTCAGCAGCCCGAATCGCCTGCTAATACATGGAATAGATTGGAGCAACGCCCTTTGGAGGGTTTTGTGTTTGCGTTAACGCCATTCAATTTCACTTCCATAGCAGGTAATCTGCCCTCAGCGCCAGCGCTAATGGGCAATACCTGTGTTTGGAAACCAGCAGATACCCAAATTTATTCTGCGCAGATAATTATGGAGATTTTCAAAGAAGCAGGTTTGCCTGATGGCGTTATCAATCTGGTTTTTGTGAGTGGACCAGTGGCAGGCGATGTCATCTTTAAGCATCCAGATTTTGCTGGAATACATTTTACGGGCTCAACAGGTGTGTTTCAAAACATTTGGCGAACTATTGGAGAGAACATTCAGAACTACAAAAGCTACCCACGCATTGTAGGCGAAACTGGAGGGAAGGATTTTGTAATTGCCCACCGTTCTGCCATTTCAAAACAAGTGAGCACAGCGCTTAGCCGAGGTGCATTTGAGTATCAAGGGCAGAAATGTTCGGCAGCTTCGCGAGCCTACATACCAAGTAATCTTTGGCCTACAGTAAAAAGTGAATTGCTGGCCGATTTGGCATCATTCAAAATGGGTTCGCCAGAAGATTTTCGAAATTTCATCAATGCAGTAATTGACGAAAAAGCGTTTGACCGAATCGCAGCTTATATCGACCGCGCTAAAGCGGATGGCCAACAGATTATTGCGGGTGGAAACTACGACAAATCGAAAGGCTACTTCATTGAACCTACTGTAATTGTGGTAGATAATCCGAAGTATGTAACCATGTGCGAAGAGATATTCGGTCCAGTATTAACCATCTACGTTTATGACGAAGCTAAATTTGATGAAACTCTTGCCCTTGTTGATTCTACATCGCCTTATGCACTTACAGGTGCTGTTTTAGCGCAAGACCGCTATGCCATTGAATTGGCTACCAAAAAGCTCGCAAATGCTGCTGGCAACTTCTACATTAACGATAAGCCTACAGGTGCTGTGGTTGGGCAACAGCCTTTTGGAGGTGCGCGTGGATCGGGAACTAATGATAAAGCAGGTTCGGCAATCAACCTCATGCGCTGGGTTTCTCCCCGAACCATCAAAGAAACCTTTGTTACCCCATCGGATTACACCTATCCTTTTCTAAAGGAAGCGTAATTTACTGTTAACAGTAGTTGGTTCATTAGTCGCTCGCAATCCGCAGTTTCCGCTAAATCCCAGTTTTAAATTTGCGGTCTATGAATCGACTAGTAACCACTTTTGAAACCATAAAACCAGTGCTTCGCAATAAATATGCGATTAGCGGTTTCGTGTTTTTCATTTGGGTCGGTTTTATTGACGATAACAATATTATTGAACAGGTAAAATCGCGAATGAAACTCTCGGCTGTGAATAACGAGCGTGAGTTTTACTTAACGGAAACGATGCAAAGTGTGGAAGATTTGAAACTTCTTCAAAATGACCGAGAATTGCTAGAAAAATTTGCTCGTGAGAAATACCTCATGAAGAAAGACAATGAGGAAATTTTTGTGTTCACTGTGGAAGAAACGGATTGAGTAAATTTCAGCTTCTTCGCGAATTATGTGCTATTCACGCTCCATCAGGAGATGAGTCTGCACTTACTTCTTTTTTACTCAATTACATTCAAATCAATTCTCCCAAATGGGCCGTACGCCCCCAAGTAATTGCTGGTGGGTTGTTTCAAGAAAACATCGTTTTAGTGTTTGGGGCAAAGCCTCGAACCGCCATATTCGCACACATTGACAGTATTGGCTTCACGGTTCGATACGATTACGAACTGGTGAAGATTGGCGGGCCAGTGTTGGAGGATGGAATTGTGTTGGTGGGAAAGGATAGTCTAGGAGATATTGAATGCACGTTAACAGTTGATGCGCATAGCGATGCGCCTGGTTATGCATTCAATCGCCTTATAGATAGAGGAACCAACCTAACTTTTAAGCCTGATTTCCGAGAAAAGCACTCGTCTGTGCAATGCTGTTATATGGATAATCGCTTGGGAGTTTGGAATGCCCTGCAAGTGGCAGAAACATTAGAGGAAGGTATTATTGTGTTTGGCACAAGAGAGGAGCATGGGGGTGGAGCAATCAGTTTTCTGGCTAAATACATTTTCGAAACCTATGGCGTGCATCAAGCGCTCATTTCTGATATAACATGGATTACAAATGGTGTGCGGCCAGGAGAAGGTGTGGTTGTTTCTATGCGCGATAAAGGACTACCGAGACGTAGCTACTTAAATCGAATTATTGGTGAGGCAACCAAAAGTGGCATTCCGTTTCAATTGGAAGTAGAGGGCTCGGGCGGAAGTGATGGTATTGAATTGCAAAGTAGTTCGTATCCTTGGGAATGGGTTTTTATTGGAGCAGCTGAAAATCATGTGCATTCACCAAACGAGTTGGTTGATAAGGATGATATTAAGGCAATGGTTCAGCTTTATACCCATTTAATGAAAGTACTTTAGCATAGAATTATATTAACTGAAAATCAATACTATAAGATAAATTAGCTAACGCGTTAATGAAACTAAGATCCGCCATTAAGCTATCCGAATTGGCACGTCAAATTGGTTGTTCATTTGTTGGAGAACCAGACATAATTATTAGAGGAATTAATGAAATTCATAGGGTAGAGGAGGGGGACGTCACTTTTTGTGACCATCCAAAATATTATAAGAAAGCGTTAGAGTCTGCAGCAACGGTAATAGTAATTGACAGCAAAGTGGCTTGCCCAACAGGGAAAGGCTTATTGATTTGTGATAAACCGTTTGATGTATTTACTAATCTAACTAAGGCATACCGAAACCTTCAGCCAGCAACGTTACCAATTGCCACTGGTGCTTCTGTTGGAATTGGAACTGTTATTATGCCTGGAGTATTTATTGGAGAGCATGTCCGCATTGGTAAAAACTGTCTAATTCATCCCAATGTGACCGTATATGATGGAACAGTCATAGGAGATGATGTAATTATTCACGCTGGAGCTGTAATTGGCTCTGATGCATTTTATTACAAGCGCAAACAAGCATATGAAAAGCTCAATTCCTGTGGATTTGTGCAAATAGATGATAATGTTGAAATTGGAGCTGGCTGCACCATTGATAGAGGCGTAACATCCGTAACTCACATAGGAAGTGGAACCAAAATGGACAATATGGTTCATATTGGGCACGATACCGTTATAGGTAAGAACTGTTTGTTTGCTGCTCAGGTGGGTATTGCAGGTGTTGTTACCATTGAGGATGAGGTTATTCTTTGGGGTCAAGTGGGCATTCAAAAAGATTTAACCATAGGAAAAGGTGCTGTGGTTTTGGGGCAGTCTGGTGTAGCCAAGTCCTTGTTGGGAGGTGTGGTGTATTTTGGTAGCCCAGTTCGTGAGGCACGGCAAAAAATGAAGGAGTTGGCGCTAATCAAACAATTACCCAGTATTCTGGAAAGTCTGCGACAAAAGTAGGTGTCACTCGTAGATAGAATTACGTGATATGCGTATTGGTCGCTTGTTTCTCGTAATTGGTCTAATTCCTCCAAATCGACCAAAAACATCCGATACCTTTAGGCCAAATTAGCCTTTATATCGTGTCAAACGTAAGCGTGAATAGAAATGAGCAAATAATTCTTGAGACTCTCAAGATTGCAAATTCTGCGCTTAAGTTGAAGAATTTGAAGCTAAAT
>Ga0247839_1006096_pt1 | contig 14145 bp, 8 predicted proteins | sample LaCruzMarch2015__6_FD_192405 | JGI IMG/M metagenome (GOLD analysis project Ga0247839, IMG submission 192405) | Freshwater microbial communities from meromictic Lake La Cruz, Castile-La Mancha, Spain - LaCruzMarch2015_16m | ecosystem: Environmental > Aquatic > Freshwater > Lake | place: Spain...
GACAGCACCGAGCGCATCATCGCCCACCTGCCGGTCAGCGTCGCCACCTTCCTGCTCAACGAGAAGCGGCGGGCGATCCTGGACCTGGAAGCGCGCCAGGACGTCCAGGTCATGCTCCTGCCCAACGCGCAGATCGAGACCCCGGACTACCAGATCGAGCGTGTCCGAACCCAGGATTTGGCCAAACAGCCGGATGATCGCCCCAGCTTCGAGTTGGTCGCGCCCACCCAGACGGTCGCCAGCCCCTATGCGCGGCATAGCGAACCGGTGCGCGGCGAGGAGCCGGCGGTCAAGCAGGTCACCCCCTCCTGCCCCATGCCGACGCGCGAGCCCCCACCGGACGCGGACGAGCGGCCCTATCCACCCCGCGGCCCCGAGCGCGTCGCCGAGCGGCCCGCCGAACGGCACCCGGATTTCCGGACCGGCACGGAGGCGGAGCGCCCGCCCCAAGAGAACCTGCTCAAACGCATCTGGACCGGGCTGTTCGCGCCGCGCGGCGTAGAGCCCGCCGAACCCCCCTACGAACGGGACCCGTCGGCCGATCAGCAGGGCCCGCGAGCCGAGCGGCCACATCAGGCCGGCCAGCGGCGGCCGGACGCGGGACAGCGCCCACGCGGGGACGACACGCGACGCGACCCACGCGACAGCCGGCGTCCACCGGGAGCCGTGAACCCCGGTCGCGGCGAGGCGGAACGCCAACGCACCAGCGGTCGTAACCCCGAGCGCGCGGGCGATCGACCGGCTGACCGACCCAACGATCGACCCACCGACCGACCGGGTGATCGCCCCACTGACCGATCGACGGAGCGGTCCAGCGAACGGAGTGCGGCGCCGAATGGCAACCGGGATACCCAGCGTACCCAGCCCCGTCCGGACGGAAATCGCGCGGATACCGGACGTTCCGATACTGGGCGTACCGAGACGTTGCGTGCGGAGACCGGGCGTGCGGATAACGCCCGTCCCGAGTCGGCAGACGAGCAGCCGCGCGAACGCCGTGACGGCGACCCACGCAGCCGCCGCGGGGGTCGCGGTCGCGGTCGACGCGACGAACCCCGGTCCGCCGTCGATGGCGCCCAGGCGGGCGGCTCGCCCGGCGGCCAACGTGATCAGCGCCGGGATCTTCAGGAGCCGACTCAGGAAGGCCAGGGGCTCCCGCCGACCGAGCGGGTCGAGAGTCGGGCAACCCCGATCGAGCGCCCGGAACCGCGCACCATGCCCCACGCCGAACCGCGCTTAGCACCAATCGCCGAGCCGACCAGGACGGCGGAACCACGCGACGAACAGCCGCGTTCGGACAGCCCGGCGCTGGTCATTCCCACGTCGACGGCGGTCGAACCGACCCAACCGCCAATCACGACGCACGCAACGCACCAGACGCCGGCATGGCAACCCGATCAGGCGATCAGCACCGAGACCAGCCCCCCGCGCGATGTCATCGAGCGGCCGGCGGAGTTGGAGACCAGCCACCCGCGCTGGCCCGCTGCCGAAATCGTGCCCGAGCGCAGCGATTGGGATCACTCCCCGGCGGCACCGGCGAGCGACACGCCAACGGTCGAGAGGCCGCTGGCGACGGCCGCGCCGTCCACCGACCGGGCGTCCGGGTCATCGACCTGGTGGCCGACCGATCGCGTACCGAGCGCGGATCCGGTCGTTGCACCGTCGGCTGAGGTCGCGGCACACGCTGAGCCCGCACCCGACCTTGAGTCCATCAGCCCGGTCGCCGCGCAAGACGCGCCGGTTGCGCCAAGCACAAGTCCGGTGACGGTGATCGCCGGCGAGCCACGGGTTGCGCAGGAGCGCCAGACACGCGACTGGGATCGTCAGCGACCGGTGGATACATCGCCGGAGGCGGCCGGCCAGCCGACGACGCGAACGTCCGCCGGCGCGGCGCTGGGTGACCTCGAGCCGGAGGCTTGGGTTGGCTATGACGAGGACGACGACGAGGAGACGGACGATGTCGGCGGCGCCGACTTGATCCAAACCGAGCTGTCCCCGGCGGAACCGCCCCGGACGTCCCGCCGGCGGCGCGGCGGCAGTCGCAATCGGCGCCGTCCGAGCGCCAACGGTGAACGCGCTTCGTCAACGGACGCGTCCGCGCCTGACACCCCTGTGGCAACTGGCGTGGAAAGTGGCGTGGAATACGGCATGGAATCCGGCATGGACGCTGGCGCGGTCATTAGCGGCGGGGCTGGCTGGACCGCGCAACCGGAGTCGGATGGCCCGGCGCCGATGCCTCCAGCCGCGCGGCAGCACATCGACAGTGACCAGGTCGCGCCGGCGGCACCGGCCGCGGCAGTCGCCGCTGCGGTGACCATTCCCGTTCCGGCGCAGGAGCCGCCGCCCGTCGCCCCGGTCGCGCCCCCGATGGACGTCGGCCGCGAGCAACACGCGGACGCCGAGCCGCCGACGGGGCCGCGGACCCACGAGATCAAGGACGACTCGCCCGCTTGAGCGACTGACGTGGTCGCCCACCGTCACCCGACCACCCGCCGGCCCGGCGCCCTGACGTGGGGGCGCCGGCTCCTCGGCGTACTCGTCGTGACCCTGGGCCTGGCGCACGCCGAGCCCTTGCCGGTCGCTATCGACAAGGCGCTGCGGCTCCAGCAGATCGACCAGGCCGATCTGAGCCTGTACCTGCGCGAGGTCACCCAGACGCAACCGCGGATCGCGGTCAACGCGGACACCCCGCGACAACCGGCCTCGACCATCAAGCTTCTGACCAGCATCGCTGCCCTCGGCGTACTGGGGCCCAACTTCCGCTGGCAGACCCGCGCCTGGCTGGATGGTCCACTGGTGAACGGCCGGCTGGCCGGGAACCTGATCATTCAGGGCGGCGGCGACCCCAGCCTGCGCCTGGCCGACCTGTGGCGGTTCCTCCGGGCCTTGCGCGCCCAAGGCCTGCAAACGATCGGCGGCGACCTCATCATCGACAACAGCGCCTTCGACCCACCCGAGACCACCCGCGCGGCCTTCGACGGCAAGGGACAGTCCGCCTACAACGCCCTGCCGGTCGCCTTCAGCATCGACGAGCAACTGACCCAGGTCGAATTGCGGCTGGACCCCAAATCCGCGGCGCTGAGCGCCTGGCTGGAGCCGCCGGTCGCCAATCTGGATCTGCAAAACCAGTTGAAAGTGGTCAAGGCCCCCTGCCAGACCAAGCACCATCGGGTGCATGCCGCACTGACCGGCGAGAGCGCCCCGACCATCATGACACTGACCGGGACCTTCGCCACCGAATGCCGACGTGACAGCGTCGCCGGGCTCCTGCTGGACCCGATGCAGCAGGCGGGCCGTGCCGTCCTGGCGCTGTGGCAGGACCTGGGCGGGAGCCTGGAGGGCGTCCTGCGCGAGGGCGTCCGCCCCAAGGGTGCAACCCTGCTGCATTCAATCGAGTCGCCGGAACTGCCGGTGGTCCTGCGCGATGTCAACAAATGGAGCAACAACCTGATCGCCCGCACCCTGTTCCTGACCATTGGCATGGAGCGCTACGGCCGCCCGGCCACGCTGGAGAAGGGCCGGAACGCAATCAAGGAATGGCTGGAGCAACAGGGTCTGGACTTCCCGGAACTGGTGCTCGACAACGGCAGCGGTCTGTCACGGGACGACCGCATCTCGGCACAAAGCATGGGGCGGCTGCTCGCCTGGGCCTACACCCATCCGGGCATGGCGGAACTGATGGCCTCCCTGCCCATCCTGGGCGTGGACGGCACCCTGCATCGCCGCTTCAAGCGTGAGCCCCTGCGCGCCCAGGGGCACCTCAAGACCGGCACCACCCAGGGCGTCACGGCCCTCGCCGGTTTCCTTGACGACGCCCGCGGCCGGCGCTGGGTGCTGGTCTCGCTGATCAACAACCCGCGGCTGGCCACCTGGCGCGGCAAGGCGGTGGAAGACGCCATCCTGCGCTGGGTCTACGACGAAACCGGCGGCGCCCGGCGCGGCGCCGGGGGCTCGGGTACAGCCGGCAAGGCGGCCAGGCTGTCGGAGCGTGGTGATTGATCGCGGCGGCAACCACTCATGGTTTCGGCCGGCTGTTGTCGGTCGGGTAGCGGACCCGACGCTTGCCCCCGCGTGAGGTGCGGGCTGTCGAGTGTGCGCCCTGCCAAGGAACCCAGATCAAGCGACAGCAGGAGGCTCGGAGAACGATCGGAAATTAGCAGGTTGGGAAATCTTCGGAAACCAGGGGGCACCATGCTTGAAAACGAGATCAGCATTGTTGACAGCTTGACCGACAACATCGAAGCAGAATGCGGATTGCTGGCAAAGGCGCTGAACGTGCTTGGGGGAGAACTGCGCTACCTGCAAGAAGCTGGTGTCCGCCTCAAAGAGACCGCGGAGTCGGGCGCAAACACAAACGAAGCGTTTGAATCGTTCGAGAGTGCGAAAAGCCAGGTCATGACCCTCTTAGAGCGGTGGGAACTAGAGACTGAGGACCTGATCAAGCTGCTGACTTTGCACATCCCGCAACTCATCACGGTCATCGCGGAAGCGGCTGGCAAGAGCCCGCTCGATAAGACATTGCAACCCCCAAGCGCGAACCGACGCATTCAACTGGGCGACTTGACCTCCGAACAACCTTCGGCGAGGGTCACTGCCCAGAATGACGCGGATAGCCCTGGCGCCGGATCCACAATAGCGCTGACGTCTGAGGATCTTTCGAGCCTCGCCCTGTGGCTCGACGGCCTGGCTAAATTCATCGATATGACCAAGGCGCACCTGCCGGACCTCAATAACGGCAGAACACTGATGTGCCAGAGGCTCTATCGTCACACAATGGAACTCAAGAAGCGAGTACAGGAAATCAACGGTTCTAGTCAGGCGAGCCAACGGGCACGACCAAACCCGCGCAAGGGGCCAGCGCCGGTGCTGATCAGGCAAAAGCGCCCAACCTCCTGAGATTACTGCGCTGTTCAGGCGAGGCTACCCTGCGGTTGCGCCTCACCGGCAGCGGGAGGCAGTCTCGCCGTGCCGGTCGCCCCAACGCCGACGACGTTGGGCCAGTCCACGAATCGCAGATCATCGAAAAACCGTTTGTAGAGCTTGAACGCCCTTGTCTCGACGGCAACTTGGAACGCGAGGGCACGCTCTTGGTCCCAGTACCGATGCTTCTCGGTAACATTTTCCGGGCAACTTTTGCTCACTGAACAACTGCACCAGAGCCGAAGGTCGTCGGGCTCAATCGCGCTATCCGTTAAAATATCCTGTCCGGCCGTATGTCGATTATTGTTTGTTCCAGTCAGCTTTTCGGCAGGTGGGCGATCACTGTCGCTGCGATTGTCGCTGGCGTCCCAGACGCGCACGTTGCCTATACCATTTCCGATAACGTTGTATTGATTATTTTCGCAAAAAAGTGGAAGACGATTGGGGTCACCGCTTTTCCCAGTCCAATATGACCAATGCGCACCAGGCAGAATATGGTCGTAGTCGTATGCCGTATCCTCATCCCAGCCTGCCAGCGGCTCTCCCGGAATCTGCTCGACATAGGCCCTTTGCAGCCACAGAAGCAGCGGATGATGATAGCCCCAGGGACGCCACCAGCGCTGGCGATAAAAGCTGCGCAGCGCGCGGTCACGATTTTGATCGGAGGCCGGCAAAAACCGAGATTCACCAACCACCTTCTTGGTTCCAGGTACAACGAAGGCCAGCCCCGGATGTTCCTGGATGTCCTTGGGATATTCCAATGCAACCCCGTACCGATTGCCGACGATCTCCTGCGCAATCCAGTATCCAAGATCATCGGGATGCTCGGCTCTACGCTTCAAGTCCGCGAGACACGTATATGCAACGCGGCTTGCGTTATCCCCGTTGGTCACACAAACCAACCAAAAAAGACAAAAGCGAAGCAGGTCATGCCGTCGCGGCTCCGAGAGTTCCGGGGATAGGTAGCCAATCTGAGCAAAACGCAGGAGAACCTGTACCAACTGACGGCCCAAATGTGGGAACAGATACTTGGGAAGCCCGCACGGGTTAGTCGTTGCATTATACTGAAGGGCGCGCAGCAATGACTCAAACCATGTTACCAAAGGGCCGCTAAGAAGAGGAAGAAACCTGTCGTGTAGAAATCCATCTCGGCGAATTAGACGATGAAATTCCTCTTTTTTTGGCCTTACCTGATCAGGTACATTGTTGCTCGCGGCGTACTCGGCCGCCGCAAGTCGCAAGGCGGTCATGACCAGATCAGTGGCCGACATCAAGCGAGCGACTTGGGCGCCCTCTTTGGAGTAGAGCGATTCGACCATCGCATGTACATTCGGCTCGATCTGCTTCAGTATGGAATACGCGTAGTCCTCATCCGAGAGCTTGGTCCCGTTCGTACCGATCCGCTTGAAAAGCACGGCCAGCGGCGGTTCCAGCTTGGTTTGCTCGTCGGCGCTATCCGGATCATCCGCCCTGAACAAAGAACCATCGACACGCAGAACCGGGATTTCCGCAGCCCAGATCCGGTCTAACCCGTCAGCCAATCGTGCGACATTTCGCTTGGCACGTTCCCAGATTGGTCCAGGATCTGTTTTCTTTTCGGCACTTGCAATCCCCTCCTTCCGGAGCTTGCTGAGGATCTCTTGCTCATAGGTTGGCCGGTCTGCCTTTGCTTTCCACAGGGACACCAGTTCCCGCATATCCATTGGAAGACTTGCCCTGTCACTCCAGGGACTGGTCAAGCGAAAGTCCGGCCTGGGGCGCCGTCCCTCACCTCGACCATCTGCCTCTTCAAAGTACTTCTCTAGAGCACGTCTCCGGGTAGACAAAGGTAATTTTGTATTTGGGGATCCGCGCTGAAAACCGAAAGGCTGGTTGGGTGTTGTGATCCGCATGCGCAGGAGGTTTCCGAAATCCGGCTCATCCGCAAAATCCACCCATAACCGCCGATCAAGGGAGGTCGCAGCGGGTTCAATCCAGCCGACCAGCATTGCCAAGGTGCGCTGTTGACCGTCGATCAAGCCGATGCAGTCACCACCTTTGCCGAGCTTGCGATCAAGCAAACCAAACCATTGATAGCTTGAAGGTAATTTGCTGACCATCAGGCTGCCTATGGGCATCCCTCGCAAGAGGGTGTCCCACAGATCGATAATCTGATCCGGCTTCCAGATGAATCCCCGTTGAATCATCGGCAGCACGATGCGCGCCTCCACGGTTGGGCCAGCAGGCCCGTTCACGGCCAGGTTCAGCCAGTCAAAAAGCGAAATCACGCGGATATTGGAAGCAGTCTCGGAAAAAAATGCCATATCGTTCTCGAAATAGCGGCAGGTAGATAAATCCCGCTTTAGCAACAGATCGAAATCGTAGATTCCGCCGGCTTCCTGCGGCATCGGGCACCGCATTCTGATCGGTCAGGAGACAGCGATTTTGCCGTGGACGACGTCCCCAACGCCAGCAGAACCTTGATGCTTGCCGATTATACGCCAATGGCGTATCCTCTGGACATGTTGACGATCATCGAGTCTCCGCTTTTTACCAGAATGTGGCCGGATTACTGGTCAGAAGAAGAGCGTGCCGACTTTGCAAGCTACGTTGCTGCGAGTCCTGATGCGGGGGATGTGGTCCCGGGCTCGGGCGGCTGCCGAAAAATTCGGTGGGGCAGCGCGGGGATCGGAAAGCGCGGCGGGGTCAGGGTGATCTACACTACACGGCTAACGAGCGGCGCGGTGGTGCTGCTCATCATGTATGCCAAGAGTGCGCAGGAGACGATTCCTTCGCATGTGCTGCGGCAGATTGCAGAGGAGTTTGGCTATGCCACTCACTGAACAAGAGATTCTCGAACGCGATGCACAGCGCAATATTGGCGAGGAACTGCTGCAAGCCGTTCGCGATATCAAGGCGGGCCGTTATGGCTCGGTCTACGAGGTGGAGCCGAACGAGATTGCGGCAACCCGCCTGCGGTGTGGTTTGTCTCAGGCGCAGTTCGCGGCAGCTCTCCGCATCTCGCCGCGGACATTGCAGCAGTGGGAGCAGGGGCGTCGCAGGCCGTCAGGAGCCGCTGAGACATTATTGAAGATCGTTGCGCGTCACCCGGAAGTTCTGCATGAAATCAGCTAAGATAATGATCTGTTTTTCTTTGTGTTCTTTGTGTTCTTTGTGTCTTGGTGTGAATCATTGCCGGATTTAGGGCCTTGATCGTAATCTCGGCCAGCGGCGTGCGTAGTCAGGGCTTCCAGCCCTGACGGTGTCAGGCCAGGATGGCCTGACTACGCACCCGGCGAGCCCAAGTGGCCGGAATTTTGACCGAGGCCGGATTTAGGGTAAAGGACGCGCGATCGTGCCGGGCCCTGGTGACCTGTCCGCGCCGGATCGGCTCAATCGCGTCAAGCGCTGTGGCTTCTCCGCGCACGCGATGCGATCATGGCAAGTCTGTTTGCCGCCACCCCGCGTTCCTTCGCCGTGACGGACTCAAGCGTGGTGCTGCCGCCGACCGCTCTGTTCCGCAAAGAGGAGTCTGGTTCGCGCGCAGAACGCGGCTGGACCAATGATCCCAGAACTCATGCACATCTCCTCGCTGTCTCGTTGCCCTTCCGGTTCTCTGTCCGCGGCCCGCCCGCGCCGCGAGGCGCCCAGGCGACCCAACCTGCTCACCCTGGCGGGCCTACTGCTGCTTGCCTTGTTCGCCAGCGGCTGGCCGGCTCCCGGACTGTCCGCACCGGCGGACAAGGCCGACAACGGCGCACCCGCACCCGCCGCGACCGCGCCAGGGGTCCCGCTGCCGGCCGAGATCGACGCCCGGATCAAAGCAACTGAAGCCTCGAAAACCCTGGATGAGGCCGCCAAGACGGCGCTGCTCGAGGCCTATCGGCGCACCTCCGCCTATCTGGAGTCCGCACGCGACTTCGCGACCCAGGCCGCCGAGTATATGCAGGCGGCGGCGGATGCACCCGACCAGACGGCCGCGATCCGCAAGCAACTGCAAACCGATCCGGGCGACGACGATCAGCCCAGCCCGCGTGCGCTCGCCGCGCTGAGCACCGATGAGCTCAGTCAACACTTGACCAAGACGCAGGCCGAGGCGACGGCACTCGAGGCCCGCATCACTGAGATCGATAAGGCACTGGAGGCTACCAACAGCCGCCCGGCCGCGGCGCGCGCCCGGCTCGCCGAGGTCCGCCAGGCGCTCGATGACCTGGAAGCTGAGGCCGCGCGTCCCACGGCACCCGATCAATCCGCCGAGCAAATCCAGGCCGGCACCTGGACCCTGTCCGCCCGGCGGGCGGCGCTGACAGCCGAGACCCAGGCGCTCGAACAGGAGCTGGCAAGCCAGAGTGCACGCGATGCACTTCACCGCGCCCAGCGCGAGCAGGCCGGCGTCACGCTGACTCAGGTCAAGGAACGCCTGCGGCGCATGGATGAGGTGCAGGATCAGCGCCGCAAGGCCGAGGCCGAGCAGGCACGCCGTGAAACCGAGGCCGCGCAACGCGAGTCGGTGGACAAGCATCCACTGGTACAGGAGACGGCCAAGGCGAATGCCGCATTGACCGCGTCGCTCGGAGACCTGGCGGCACAACTCAATCAGTTCGGCGACCTGCTTGCGCAGACCAAAGGCGAGCGCGACCGCATCGAGGCCGACTTTCGCGGCGCCCGCGAACGCATTGGCGTGGCGGGCGTCAACCAGATCCTCGGTGAGGTCCTCATCGATCGGCGCAACGAATTGCCGGACCTGCGCAAGCACCGCAAAGAGATGGCCGAGCGCAGCGAACTGATCGCCGAGGCGACGCTGCAACAGATCCGCAATCGGGAGGAACAACGCGCCCTGCGCGACCTGGACACGGCCATCACGGCGCTGTCAGCCACCGCGCCGGATGCGCAAAACGAACAGGTGCGCGCCGAACTCAAGGAACTCCTGGCGATGCGGCGCGGCCTGATCGACAAGGCGCTGGCCGGAGGCGAGGAGTTCATCCGCAAGCAGGGTGAACTCAATGATGCGGCCGAGCAGTTGATCCAGACCGCGACAGCCTATGACAACTTCCTGGCACGACACCTGTTGTGGGTCCGCAGTGCGCGGCCAATCTCACTCGACAGCCTGGCCAGCCTGCCCTCGGCGGTCACCTGGATGCTGTCGCGCACCAGTTGGACCGAGGTCGTCCAGGTGCTGGCATTCGAACTGCGACACTCACCGCTGGCCTGGCTGGGATTGCTCACGATCCTGGTGCTGTTCTGGCAACAAGCCGCCATCAAACGCGCGATCCTGGCGAGTGCCGAGCCCCTGCGACGGGTGCGCACCGACCGCTTCGTCCATACGCTGGAGGCCATCGGCCTGACCGCGCTGGCGGCGCTGCCGTTACCACTCGCCTGCCTGCTCCTGGGCCGGGAGCTCGCGGCCTCCATCGAGGCCACCGGCTTCACCCGCGCGGTCGGCGGCGCACTGACCCAGGTCGCCCTAGGCTTTTATTTCCTGCGCGGCTTCCGCCTGACCTGCATTCCCGGGGGGGTCGCCGACCGCCATTTCCGCTGGGAAAGCGATGTTCTGATCCAGATCCGGCGGAACCTGCGCTGGTTCACGCCCTACATCCTGATCACCAGCCTGATCGCCTACACCGTCTATCTGAACCACGATACGGCGCGCGGCGAGAGTCTGGGACGCATGGTCCTGATCGCTGGCATGATCGGCACGGCCGTGTTCCTGGGCCGACTGCTGCACCCACGCACCGGAGTCTTCGCGCACACCCTGACCGCCAACCCCGGGGCCTGGGCCAACCGCCTGCGTAATGTCTGGTATCCCATCATCGTCGGCGCCCCCCTGGCGCTTGGCGCACTGGCCATCCTGGGCTACCTCTATACCGCGGGCACCTTGTTCCAATCACTGGTGCAGACCGCCTGGCTGGCGCTTGGCCTGGTGCTGGTGCAGCAGGTGATCGTGCGTTGGTTGGTTTACACCCGCCGCCGCCTGGCCTTTCAGGCGGCCATGGAGCGTCAGACCGCCCGCCGCGTTCAAGCCGAGGCCGCCAGCGCCAAGGCGGGCGCACTCGAACGCGAGCCCGGTGCCGGGCCCGTGCGCGAGCCCGGCGCCGGGCCGGCCGTGGCGGAAGAACCGGAAGTGGATCTGGCGAGCCTCGATGAACAGACCCGCAAGCTGCTCAACGCGACCGTCTTCCTGCTGGCCGTCCTGGGGCTGTGGCTGATCTGGTCAGCGATGCTGCCGGCCCTGGCCGTCTTCGAGCAGATGGCCCTGTGGAACTATTCAAGCGTGGTGGACGGCGCGGCGCGGCTCATCCCGGTCACCGCCGCCGACCTCGGGCTGGTGGTGGTCATTCTGTTCGTCGCCCTGGTCGCGGCCAAGAACCTGCCGGCCCTGATCGAGATCCTGCTGCTGCAGAACAGCCAGGTCAATGCGGGAACACGGTACGCCGTGCGCACCTTGGTCAGTTATGCCATCACGGCCATCGCGGTGGTGATGGCCTTCGGCACCCTGGGCCTGAGCTGGTCCAAGATCCAATGGCTGGTGGCGGCGCTGAGTGTAGGCATCGGCTTCGGTCTGCAGGAAATCGTCGCCAACTTCATCAGCGGCTTGATCATCCTGTTCGAACGTCCGGTCCGGGTCGGCGACACGGTCACGATCGCCAACACCACCGGCACCGTGACCAAAATCGAGATCCGCGCCACCACCATCCGTAACTGGGATCGCCAGGAGTTGATCGTCCCCAACAAGGAGTTCATCACCGGACGCCTGCTCAACTGGACCTTGAGCGACCAGATCAATCGCATCGTCATCACCGTCGGCATCGAGTACGGCAGCGACGCCCGCCTCGCCCTGACCCTGCTGACCGAAACCGCCGCCGCCAACCCGCAAGTCCTCAAGGAACCGCCCCCGCTGGCCTCGCTGGACACCTTTGGGGATAACGCCCTGACCCTGACGCTACGCTGTTTTCTGGACGCCATGGACCTGCGCGTCGGGGTGACGACCGATCTGCATCTGGCGATCGAACGCAGCTTCCGCGAGCATGGAATCGCGATTGCCTTTCCGCAGCGTGATATCAACGTGCGCGCCGGGAACCCGATCACGGTCCGGCTGTATCAGGGCGAACAAGGAGCGACCGACGGGACCATAACCGAGGATCAGTCGCGAGCGAAAGGCGCAGTCGTCATCACTGAAACGCCGGCCACGGTCAGCCATCAACCGCCGGATCGCGTTGCCGACGTCGCACGCGACAACCGGACCTAGGGACGGGTTTCAAACTAGTTCAGGTCATCGAAATCGGGGTCATCCAACAGTTCGCGCAGCCGTTTCAGCTCGCGCATCCGCTCGAGCCGCCGCCGGATCGCCAGATTGGGGGCGGACCCCCGCGCATCGTCGGCGGCATTCATGGGTGGTACCGCCTCGGCCGTTTCCTCGCCAAAGCTACCGTCAGTCTCCAACATCTCCGTTACCTCATAACCTTCTACAGAATTGCGGCTATCTACATCAATGATGCTAATTTTGCAATAGAATATTATAAATCTTCACTATTTATTAAAATAATCTCGTCTTCGCTGGTACGGACATCGATCCCGAGTGGAGCACGGCGATCGACGCGCGGTCAGCGGCGTCACCCTCGTCACCAGGCGGCACGCGCGCGTCTGGTACCATAGCGATCCCTCAAGGCAGGTTTTTGTCATGCCCGAAGCGCCCATCCCGATCCCGACCGCCATCGGATCGCTGCACGAGACCGTGGCAGCAGTCGACCTTGGATCCAACAGCTTTCACATGATCGTTGCCCGTATCGGTGACGGCCACATGCAGATCATCGATCGACTGAAAGAGCCGGTGCGTCTGGGCGAAGGTCTGAACAACGAGAAGCGCTTGCGCCCCGAGGTGGAAGAGCGCGCCCTGGCCTGTCTGGAGCGGTTCGGCCAGCGACTGCGTGGGTTCCCGCTGGGCGCCGTGCGCGCGGTCGGCACCAACACCTTGCGCCAGTTGCATCCGGACAGCCAGTTCATCGAGCGCGCCGAGACGGCGCTGGGTCACCCCATTGCCATCATCGCCGGCCGCGAGGAGGCGCGGTTGATCTACCTGGGGGTGGCCCACGGACTCGCGGCCGGAACCGAGCGTCGCCTGGTGGTCGATATCGGCGGCGGCAGTACCGAGATCATCGTCGGGCGGGGCTTCAGCGCACGGTTGCGCGAGAGCCTGCACATGGGCTGTGTCACCATGAACCTGCGCTATTTTCCCGACGGGCGAGTCTCCGCCAAATCCATGGATCGGGCCGAGTTGGCCGGCGCACTGGAAGTCCGCCCGGTGCGCGAGATCTTCCGCAAATCCGGCTGGGAAACGGCGGTCGGCAGCTCCGGAACCATCAAGGCCATCGCCGCGGTAGCAACCGCCGAGGGCTGGAGTGAAGACGGCATCTCCGCCGCCGCACTGGTCCGTCTGCGCGACGCGCTCGTCAGTGCCGGCCGGGTCGCGACCCTGGACCTCAAGGGGCTGACGGAGGAACGCAAGCCGGTGTTCGCCGGTGGGATCGCGGTGCTGCGGGCGGTCTTCGAAACCCTGGGCATCGAACACATGCAGGTCTGTGACTATGCCCTGCGCGAGGGCCTGGTCTACGAACTGATGGGGCGTCACCGCCATGAGGACATGCACGAACGGACCGTACTGACCCTCTCGCGGCATTTTCATCTCGACCAAACCCATGGCCGGCGGGTCGAGGCTACCGCGCTCAGCCTCTATCATCAGGCAACCGCGCCCTGGTGCCTCAGCGACTCCCGCTGTCCGCGGATGCTCGCCTGGGCGGCACGTCTGCACGAGCTCGGCCTGGTGGTGTCGCATAGCCAGTACCAGAAGCACGGCGCCTATCTGCTGCGCAACGCCGATCTCGCCGGCTTCACCCGTCAGGAACAGGTGGTGCTGGCCGCGCTGGTCCTGGGGCACCGGCGGAAGTTCCCGGTCCAGGAGTTTGCGGCCCTGCCGACGGGCATCCAGGACTGCACCAAGCGCCTGTGCATCATCCTGCGCCTCGCCGTCCTGCTCCACCGGGGCCGCTCGACCGACAGCACGCCCAACCCCACACTCCAGATCGTCGGGGATAACCTGACCCTGGACTTCGCCGACGCCTGGCTGGACGCGCACCCCCTGACCCGGCTGGAACTGGAACAGGAGGCCGAACTGCTGAAAACGGCGGGGATTACGTTGACCTATCAGTGATATAGCCTTCGTACCTGATATTCAGACAGACACTCCAATAGCTC
>Ga0247839_1006107_pt1 | contig 14122 bp, 8 predicted proteins | sample LaCruzMarch2015__6_FD_192405 | JGI IMG/M metagenome (GOLD analysis project Ga0247839, IMG submission 192405) | Freshwater microbial communities from meromictic Lake La Cruz, Castile-La Mancha, Spain - LaCruzMarch2015_16m | ecosystem: Environmental > Aquatic > Freshwater > Lake | place: Spain...
TCATTTAAAAACCATGTTTACGTTACAGCTGATCAAGGAAACCAAGGGGTGCTTATTATTAATATGGCAGAAGCTCCCTCTAAAATAACTTTTAAATATAGCCGTTTACCTGCTCCAACTTCTGTTAATCCAGGCAATGTAGGCAATTGTCACAACCTTTGGATTGATGAAAAAGGATTCATGTATTTATCAGGATGTTCCCCACAATCCGGAGGCGTATTAATATATGATTTAAATGTTAATCCTGACGAACCTACCTTCGTAGGTGCTGCGGACGCAGTTTACAGTCACGACAATTACGTTCGTAATGATACTTTATATAGCGCGGAAATATATGCAGGCAATTTTTCGGTGTATCATATAAAGGATAAAAAAAATATTGTCAGATTAGCTTCGCAACCTACCACTACCCGATTCACACACAACGTCTGGCTATCGGATGATCATAAATACCTGTTTACCACTGACGAAAAGCCACAGGGTAAAGTCGATGCTTACTCTGTTGGAAATCCTTCCGATATAAAATTATTACATAGTTTTCGTCCCCCCGTTTTACTAAACCAAAATTCCCTACCCCACAACACTCATTATATTAAAAATGCTAAAGGTAGCTTTATTGTAACCTCCTGGTATGAAGAAGGAGTTTCTGTGGCAGATGTTTCTGACCCATCCAATATGGTAGAAGTAGGCATTGGTAGAACCACAAAAGGTGGTAATGGATGCTGGGGTGCCTATCCATTCCTTCCGTCTGGTCTTATTCTTGCCAGTGATATGGATAATGGTCTTTTTGTTTATGAACCCAATTACACCCGGGCGGCTCGTTTTGAGGGTATAGTACTTGATTCTGTAACGAAAACACCTGTAAATGGAGCTAAGATTTCCATAGAAGGATTAATAAATAGAGAAATTCTATCCGACGGCTTTGGACGCTTTAAAACGGGAACCCCGGAAACTGGCAATATAAATATTATAGTAAGTAAAAATGGTTTTGAAACAAAAAAGATAACAAAGCTAATGTCAAATTCATTTTCTTTAAAAAATGATACTATTTATTTATCTCAAATGTCTACCTCAAACCTGGTTGGAAGAATCATTTCCAATGAATCTGGTTTACCCGTTTCAAATGCTGAAGTAGGGCTATTCAAGGAGGGTAATTTATCGATTAATACAAAAACGTTAGAAAACGGATCATTTTTGCTGCCAAATATAATTCCTTCATCCTATCAATTTTCAGCAGGTAAATGGGGCTATAAACCACTAGCTTTTAAAAATATTACGCTTCCTTCCAACCAAAGTATTAGTGAAAAACTGATTTATGGTTATACAGATCATTTCAATTTTGACCTTGGCTGGATGGTAACAAATACATCAACGGTTGGCAAATGGGAAAGAGGCACTCCCGTTGGTACCAAGTATAATAATCTGACTTCAGCACCATTTAATGATAGTCCAAACGATGAAGGCAACACCGCTTTTGTAACTGGAAATATAGGCGGTGACCCGGGAGTTGGGGACATTGACAATGGTATAACGCAATTGCATTCACCTGTAATGACTTTTGCTCCCAACGCACAACTTAATTTAAGTGTAGATATATGGTTCTTTAATTCAGGTGGTAATTCAACACCAAATGATACTTTTTTTATTTATGCCACCAATGGCTTAGGTGATTCCATCTTACTTCATAAGCAATATGAAAATACCACAAACTGGAAAACACTTATCATTAATGATATTCAAAAAAGAATAAAAATTGGAACTAAAAATAACATCCATTTTATTGTTGGCGATTTAGCCGCAAGTGCCCATTTGGTAGAAGCCGGTGTTGATAACTTTAGTATCGAACAATCCTTACAGACCAGTGTCCAAACTATTTTAAAACATAAAGCTTTTCGTATTTATCCTAACCCGGGAAAATTGGAAGCGATAATACAATTTGACGAAAAAGAACAAAATAGGACTGGCACCTTAGCTATTTACAATCAAAATGGTCAATTACAAGAACAAATTAAGGTAGATGGTCAGGAAAATATCAGGCTCGGTAGGGTCGTGGTACCTGGTTTATATATCATACTGTGGCAGAATGAAAAAGGATATGCTCAAATAGAAAAATGGATAAAAGTGGAGTAATACCCGAACTTTTATAGTAAGTATTGCCTTTAAAAGGATACTACTCATTTACAGAGGCTGAATTATTAATATCCCCTGCTTTCACTCCAATAAAATCTTTATCAAGAATGGGGGATTGAAGATTTTGAACCATAAACGCATTTAAGTTGAGCCCTAAAAGAGGGGTAGAAATATTTATAAAACCATTCTCAAATGGAACAAATTGCCAGATTGGTACTTTTTCAAAACTGGTTGTTAATCCTAACAGCGCACGTTTTAATGAAATAAGATCTGAGGTGGAAATACTCCCTGAATTATTCACATCGGCAGCGAGCATTTTAAAGGGACTTTTCAAGATTTCCCTATTGAGTATATGCTTCTGAACCTGCAATAAGTCAAAAGTGGACAAGCCATTTAATATTGAACTTGATTTGGCAAAATCAAGAATATAATTTTTACCCGTTGATAGACCAGAAAAAGAGTAATTGCCTTGAGCATCAGAAACAGTAGAGACAGAAAAACCATTATCTCCTATCAATAAAACATTCGTATTTGGGACAGGCGTATTGGTTTCGGTGTAAATGACGCCTGCAATTTTTCCTTTTTCCACAACAGGGTTATCTAATCCAATGATTTGCATGGAATCAGATAAAATGGGGTCCAGCCAATCTTTTAAACGAGTGGATGGTGTTCCTCCCCCTTCCCATGATAAGGAGAAACGCGAAAAATAACCACTTGATACAGTACAATTTGCTGATCCACCGTGTAATAGACCCGTTAATTGATTTGATTCATTGAGTAATGCGCAACCGGAAGAGCCTATTTCAAATGAACCGAAAGTATATTGAACTAAAAAATGATGATTTGCAGGGGTCTTTCTATTATTGTCCCAATTAATTACACCTGCAAAGACTGATGCAGGGCGATTAGAAATAGCTATTTTTTTTATATCTCCCTTGGGATGATGAGCCATTTTACTTTTTTGAGGTCCTGTTGATGATCTGTTCCACCCTAAAAAATATGGATTAAATGAAGATGGAATTGATCCTGATAATTCAAATAATAAAAAATCATTTTCAAATCTACTTGATAACAAAGTAGCACCTTGTATGGAAGAAAATACAGGTTCAGCAAGTGGGTTAGTACAGGTTAAAGATTGATAATTAAAATCGAATCTCCAAAAATCATACATAGGGGTATAACCATCCTGGCAATGGAACGCGGATAAGACAAGAGGTTTCCCATCCTTTTTGGTATTATTTACTAAATTCCCTGTGCAAAAACCAATACCCTCTTTTACAACAACATAGATTCTACATATACCATTTTTCTCCTTTTGAATAATATCTCCTTCCTGACAAAGAATATTAGTATGACATGCTTCAGATGCCCCAAAACCTAAGGTCTCACTATTTCCTTTGGAAACATCACTCTCTATGTTATCAAATACAGGTTTGTATCCGATATCCATCCTAAAAATGTGGATAACACTTTTAATTTCAGCTATTGGAGGTTCGATTAATTCTAACCTTATTTTATTTGAAGAAAAAAAGCCCAACATTTTTTTTTCTATTTTTCCTTCCGTACCTATGTATCTGGACGAGGGATAATCATTATTTTCTATAAAAACAGACAGAACTGCTCCATCTGACAAACTAAAAGTATCCAAAAGAGCGGCTAAGGCCAGGGCAGAATTCGAAGCCTCAATGGTAAGATTCCAACGTCGGTAGCCACTTTGATCTATAGACCATTTTCCACTATTTTGCAAATTCAAATCAACAAGTATAGGAACTGACACCCTATTTCCTGGCAGCAAACTATCTGATTTTTTAACTTCCACCCAATCTGGCTCAGGTAAAGAAAAATAATCAACCATTTGACTAACCTCCACAGGATTTTGACAAAAGCCCATGAACGGAATAATCAAAAGGAAAAAAAATATAATTTTTTGCCCTGATTTCATTAGATAAATGGAAGTTAGCAGTAAATACTACTTAGGTTATAAATCTCCGTATAGGAAACCAATGACTAAAAAATTTACTTCACGCACATCCAAACGATAGTCTTTTTTGAAACCTTTTCTGAATTTAGAGGAGGAGACTTTCGACAATTCAGATTGATTCTCTGCCTCCTTTTGAGTGGCATTAATCATCCCAGTGTTGGAATAATAGAATTTATTTTCAGTTAATGAATCATCTTGATAAATCAATTCCCTTAAATAAATTACTCTTCTGTTGTAAAGAAAAAACCATTGTTCAATTTGTGCTTTTTGTGTTTTAATAACGACAGGAACACCTGCTAAATTGTACAAAGTCATTTCAGCGAGGCCATCGACATGTTTTACAGTGATAGGACCTTTGACCTCATAATCATTCATTTCCTTCACAATTCTCTCTACCTCTTTATCTATCAAAGGCACAGTTTCAGGCCCAACATCTGTCATTTGAAAGACAGGAGGACTTTTTTCTGCTTCATTATCAATACTTTCGTCTGATTTACAACTATAAAAAGTGCTGCAAATTAAAAATAAAAGTAACTGATTTAAGTTTGTGTAAAATTTCATGGGATATAAAAATTAAAATTAAAATCGCTGAGTTTTGAACCAATTATTCTTTAAAATTTGGTTCAATAAGGTATTCGTCGCATTGTAAGATAAGCATACTAAAAGGTTTAATTTTCGCAGTCCTACCCTTAAAACCACCATCTGGCTTTAAAAAAATATTTTGATCATCCACGACTGTTTTCCAATCTGCATAAGGAAAGGTAACATTTTGATCCTTGTCTGTACCATTGATCATAACATGAATATATTTCCAGGACTCATTTGGCGCTTTTTCGATACTATATTCAACCAAGCCGTCTTTTGGCTCTTTGCTAAATGTTAAATGTTGTCGAATGTCCGCTGCATTTCCCAACCTAAAAGCAGGGTGTGTTTTCCTAAGTTGAATTAACTTTTGGACATAATCCACCACCACACTATTTGAGTCTTTCCTTACCCAATCCATTTGGTTAATCGCATCAGGAGATTCATAAGAATTTTCCACTCCGTTTTTCGTTCTTAAAAATTCAGAACCTGCATGCAAAAAGGAAATCCCCTGAGATGTCAGCACAATGCCAAGAGCTAGTTTTTGCATAGAGGTTCTATCCATGACTGAAATCGTTGGATTAGCTATTTCCAGTCTATCCCATAAGGTATGATTATCGTGACAGGACGTGTAAACGATCGTTTGATTAGGTTCTAGAGCCCAAGGTGCTTTAGTATAATTAACCTTATCATAATTAATTTGCGGGTGAAACACTCCCCCGACGATACCAAAACGAACGGACTCTGCCAAATCATGCTTTCCACTAATGAAACCCTTCTCTGAAGGAGTAAAGACGTGACCTTTCAGTCCATCTCTTATTTCGTCAGAAAAAGCGGCGATGCCAGTTAAACCTTTAATATTTGATTTTATAGCTCTCTTATTATCAGGTAAAGGGCTACCACCAGCAGTCCAGCCCTCTCCGTATAAAAGAATATCTGGTTTTACTTTTATAAGTGTATCCCTAATAAGTTCCATGGTTTTTAGGTCATGAATACCCATTAAATCGAACCGAAAACCATCTATATGATACTCATTTACCCAGTAGAGTAAAGATTCAATCATAAATTTTCTAAACATAGGCCTTTCAGAAGCCGTTTCATTACCGCAAGCGGAAGCGTTAGAAAAACCACCCTCGTTATTCTGTCGATAATAATAATTGGGAACCAACTGATTAAAAATAGAGTTTTCAGTATCTCCTGTATGATTATAAACAACATCGAGGATTACTCCTATATTATTGCTGTGAAAGGATTGAATTAATTTTTTAAACTCATTTATCCTAACATTTCCGTCATAAGGATTAGTAGAATAAGAACCCTCAGGTACATTATAGTTTTTAGGATCATATCCCCAATTATATTGAGGGGTGGATTTAGATTCATCTAAAGACTTAAAATCAAAAGAAGGCAAAAGGTGAACATGCGTTACGCCTAAATTTTTTATATAATCGAGACCGGTAGGCAATCCCAAAGGAGATTTTGTTCCAACCTCCGTTAATCCTAAGAATTTTCCTTTATTTACTATACCACTTTGAGGATGAATAGAGGCATCCCTGACATGCAGTTCATAAATTACGGCATCGGTCTGATATTTTAATACAGGACTTTTATCAAATGCCCAAAGGTCTGGATTTGTATTCTCCAGATTTACAATCATTCCCCTATTACCATTCACCCCTACTGCTTTCGCGTAAGGATCAGGTACCTCATTTAACCAGGTATTCTTGTATTTAATTTTAAAGGTATAAAAGTAGCCTTCCCAATTACCGACAAGCTTGTACGTCCAATTACCCTTTATTTGTCTTTTTAAAGAAATGACCTTCAATGGATTACCTCCATTTCCAGTCTTATAAAGCTGAAAAGAAACATCAGAAGCGGTAGGAGACCAAACATTAATATAAACCTCATTACCCTTCAAGATAACGCCTAAATCATCTCCGTCATAAACAGGATAATCAACAGAATTTTCATAAATTGTCTGGCTGTTCAATGATACTGCGATAATTAAAAAAATGAACAGATATATTCCTTTCATGAATTTATTCTTAGAATTTCGACAAAGATAAACTTTATTATTTTAACAAAAAATTAACAGTTTGAAAAAAATGTAAATTCACGATAATAAAAGAAAATAAAGTTAAAAGATATACATTTGCCGAATCCTTAACCGCAACACTCAATATTATGCGGAATCAACCAGAAAACATTCTTGACCTAGTCATTGAAAAACTAGGTAAACCATATAAAGATTTATCTTTTCTATTACAGACATTCAAAGATGTCCTCATTGAAAATGGTGAAATCGATGTAGCAAGTACGATACCTTTGCTACAAAACAAAATAGATGTTAATACATTTCTTGACGACAGGGGGGTTCAACTATACTCTATATTATTTCAGCTAGTTCATATTGTTGAAGTTAATGGTGCCGTTCAACAACGTCGAAAGGAAGAAAATCAAGATTTAAGTCAAGTCAGAGGATTGTGGGCTTACCAAATTAAAAAAGTTAAACAAGCTGGTATTGATTCAATAGCTATTGCATCGGCTTTAAAAAACACCAGGGTTGAACCCGTTTTGACGGCACATCCAACCGAAGCAAAACGTGCCACGGTATTAGAACATCATAGAGAATTGTACCTTTTACTCGTAGAGAGGGAAAATACTATGTTTTCCAGTCAGGAGTTGATGACAAATAAGGAGAAAATCAAGTCATCATTATATAGATTATGGAAAACAGGAGAAATATATTTAGAGAAACCTGACGTTCCATCTGAAATAAGAAATGTACTCCATTATTTTACCAACGTTTTCCCTGAAGTTTTACCTATTCTGGATAGACGACTGATACAAGCATGGGAGTTCCTGGGTTATAACAAGAAAGATTTATTTGAACACAAGGCTTTTCCTCAGATTACCTTTGGCAATTGGGTAGGTGGGGACAGGGATGGTCATCCATTGGTTACCTCAAAAGTAACCTACGAAACATTAAAACAACTGCGGCTCAATGCCTTTGTTGTGCTGAGAAGAACGTTGACGCAACTTGTGAAACAACTAAGTTTTGCTTTAAACATTGAGGATGCACCCGATCATTTACAATGGAGAGTAGGAGAATTATTATTGGAACTGGGTGAAAATGCCTACGAAGTTTATAACAGGAATAAAGGAGAAGCCTTTAGGCAATTTATAAGTTTAGTCATTGAAAAACTACCTTTGGCTACCGCAAGGGGGCATGCTACCGCATTACAAGAAAGGAGTATTAGCTACAGATATTCCTTTGAGTTAAAAAAAGATTTAGAATTACTACAATCTGCTCTTAAAGATTATGGAGCTGTTACCATTTCAGAAACAGAAATTCATGAAAGTATTCGTATGGTGGAAACTTTTGGTTTTCACCTCGCCAAATTAGATATAAGACAAAACAGTGCTTTTCACGATAAGGCCATTTCCCAATTGATTAACGCAACAGGGAAACCTGGTGACTGGTTTGTAAATGCATCGGAGGAAGATAGGCTGGCATTTATTGAGGAGGAGCTGTCTTCTGGCAGGCCCTTCGTTAGAAATTTGAATGATTTAGCAGATGAAGCAAGAAATGTAATGGAAGTTTATGCGGTTATTTCTGAGCACGTTCAGCAATATGGAACGGAAGGAATAGGCTCATTAATAGTCAGCATGACCAGAAATGTTTCTGATTTACTGGTTGTATATATTTTGGCAAGAGAAGCAGGACTCACCCGATACACACCAGATGGAATGGTCTGCATGTTACCTGTCGTGCCACTCCTTGAAACCATAGAAGATTTATCCAACGGACCAGCTATTTTAACAGCCTTTTTATCCCACCCTGTTACCCTAAGAAGTCTGAAATATCAGGCCCAACAACAAGAAATACTTACCATTTCCCAGCAAGTAATGATAGGATACAGTGATAGTAACAAAGATGGCGGACTATTATGCAGTCAATGGAATTTGCATAAGGCACAAATTAATCTTGCAAATACTGCAAACAAATTTGGTATAAAAATTAGATTTTTTCACGGAAAGGGAGGAACCATCAGCCGGGGTGCTGGTCCGACCCATTATTTTGTACAAGCTCTTCCGGGACATTCGTTTAATGGCGATATACGATTAACAGAACAAGGAGAAACCATTGAACAAAAATATGCAAATAGAGTAAATGCGGTATATAATTTAGAAGTTTTAACAGCTAGTTCACTTTCTCACAGTCTTCTTGGCTCATTAAAAGAACCCTCGGGCCATCCGTTAGCGGACATATTGGAATGGATGGCGCAGGAAAGTCAAAACGTATATACCCAACTATTGAATGAACAAGGATTCATAGAATTTTTCAGGCAGGCAACGCCCATTGATGCATTAGAACAAAGTAGAATTGGTTCCCGTCCGTCCAGAAGAACCGGTGCTTACTCTTTAGCTGATTTAAGAGCCATTCCTTGGGTATTTGCCTGGTCACAAGCCAGATATAACATGACTTCATGGTATGGGATAGGATCAACGTTAGAAAAGCTGAGAGAAGAACGTCCGAAAGATTATGAAAAATTCCAAATCGCATTAAAGGATGATCCATTCATTCGATATTTTATAACCAATGTAGATACCAGTCTAGCACGGTCTTCCATTCATATTATGAAAGAATATGCAGAATTAGTAGATAACAAGAATATCAGAAGTAAATTTTCTCAATTATTTGAGAAAGAACTCTCTTTAACGGAGGCACATTTGTCTTTTCTCCTTGATAAATCATTGGAGGAAAGAAGGCCCAGACACTACTATTCTAATTTGTTGAGGAACTCCCTTATAGAGGACTTACACCGAAGTCAAATCAGGCTTTTAAAAGAATGGAGAATACTTGTGAAAAGCGATGACAGTCAGCAATCAAATAAAACACTTGTTTCTCTTTTGCTAACTGTCAATGCTATTGCCAGTGCTACGGGACAGACTGGATAACTCCTTATTCACTAATGGCTTTAACGCCTGGTAAAACTTTTCCTTCCAGCATTTCAAGCAAAGCGCCGCCACCTGTTGAAACATAACTGACAGCGTCAGAAAGTCCAACTTGAGTGACTGCAGCAACAGAATCTCCTCCACCCACCAAAGAGTAGGCACCATTTTGCGTTGCTTCAGCGACAGACTCCGCTATGGCTAAAGTACCTTTAGCGAAAGAAGGCATTTCAAAAACACCCATAGGACCATTCCAAAGAATTGTTTTTGCTGATTTGATGGTTGAAACAAAAGTTTCCACTGCTTTTGGACCAATATCTAATCCTAGCCAACCCTCTGGAATATTATCAGAAGATACTTCTATTTTTTCAGCATCGTTACTAAATGTATTGGCAGCGATAACATCAACAGGCAGAAGTAAATTCACACCTTTTGATTTTGCCTTCTCCATTAACTGAAGAGCAAGATCGAGTCTATCTAATTCAACGAGAGAATTCCCAATTTGCCCCCCTTTGGCTTTTATAAAAGTAAAAGCCATACCACCTCCGATAATTAAGTTATCCACCTGATCCAACATTTTATCAAGAAGCAACATTTTATCAGAAACCTTTGCTCCACCAATAATGGCAGTAAATGGTTTTTCAGGACTTTCAATAATATGACGTGCATTTTCAATTTCAGCCTTCATCAGAAAACCAAAACCCTTATTACCGGCAGTAAAAAAATTAGCTACCAACGTAGTTGAGGCATGTGCTCTATGTGCAGTACCGAAGGCATCATTGATATAAACATCAGCTAACGAAGCTAATATACCAGCCATTTCTTTATCACCTTTTTCCTCACCTGGATGAAAACGGGTATTCTCCAATAGTATTACCTCGCCTGGTTTTAGCGCATTGCAAGCATTAACTGCTTCCGATCCTATACAATCAGAAATAAAAGTAACGGGTCTGTTTAAAGTTGCTGATAAGTAGGACGTTAAGTGATTTAATGTAAACTTTGCAACATTCAATTCCCCATTTTCCAATTTTTTTTGTTGGGGACGACCTAAATGAGAACATAAAATCAAAGCCCCGCCATGTTCTAAAATATAATTTAGGGTCGGCAGCGAAGCTTTGATTCTATTATCATCAGTGATTTGGAAAGTACTGGAAAGAGGGACATTAAAGTCCACTCTTACCAGTACTTTTTTATTATTAAAATCTATATTTTCCATAAGAACTCCAAAAAATTAGATACGATCTGCTAATTGAGCTAATCTTGCAGAATAGCCTGCTTCATTATCGTACCAACCCACAACTTTTGCAGTATTTCCTTGAACCATAGTCAAATCGACATCATAGATACAAGAGTGCGGATTACCTAAAATATCAGAAGAGACGATGGGTTCTTCACAATATTCAAGGATACCTTTTAGATAAGTTTCTGAAGCGGCTTTGAAAGCAGCGTTAATTTCTTCTACAGTCGCTGGTTTTTTTAAGGTAGCCGTAAAATCAGTTACAGAACCATCGGGAACAGGAACGCGCATGGCATTACCGTTAAGTTTACCTTTTAAATGAGGTAAAACCAATCCTACAGCTTTTGCTGCGCCCGTTGAAGTTGGAACGATAGAGATAGCTGCTGCTCTGGCTCTTCTTAAATCTTCATGTGGAGAATCCTGGATCCTTTGGTCTGCAGTATAAGCATGAATAGTGGTCATAAAGCCAGATTCAACGCCAAATGCATCATCTAATACTTTAACCATTGGTGCTAAGCAATTAGTCGTACAAGAGGCATTAGAATAAATATTATGATCTGCATGAATAACCTCATCATTTACACCTAAAACGATGGTTGGAATATCACCTTTAGCCGGGGCAGAGATAATAACCTTTTTGGCACCTGCACTGAGATGCAAACCAGCTGTTTCACGATCTGTGAACCTACCAGTACTCTCAATAACAATATCAATTCCCATGTCTTTCCATGGAAGAGCTTTAGGGTCTCTTTCAGCGATAGCATGAATTTTTTTATTATTAACGTATAAAAAATTTTCATCCGCACTTACTGTTCCCGGGAACCTTCCGTGTACAGAATCATATTTTAATAAATGCGCCAACGTAGCATTATCTGTTAAATCATTGATGGCAACTACTTCAATCCCTTCCATCTGAATGAGATTACGAAATGTTAGACGACCGATTCGACCAAAGCCGTTAATAGCTATTCTTTTAGCCATGATGTTATTGATTTGTGAAGGTTTACGAAATATTTACTTACTGTAAAAATGACATTAACTATAATTTGAAAATCGCTGCAAAAATACATAAAAACTACTTACAGGATATTTTTTTGTCCAAATAAGTATCAATAATAAAAATTAAAAATGAAAAGTGACAGGGATAGATAGTCAAAAAGCCGATGGATATTTATTTTATAAAAAACAAGCAAAAAAATTGGAAGAGTAAGAATAGCTTATTACATTTGCATTCCTTTAGAAAAAGACTTTATAGAAAGTTTTTAACAAAGGCCCGTTCGTCTAGGGGTTAGGACGCAGGATTTTCATTCCTGTAACACGGGTTCGATTCCCGTACGGGCTACAAACAATACAATACAATACAATCCAACACGAACGGCCCGTTCGTCTAGGGGTTAGGACGCAGGATTTTCATTCCTGTAACACGGGTTCGATTCCCGTACGGGCTACAAACAAAAAGCGGCTGTTTTTATCAAACAGTCGCTTTTTTTATTAGAAATCAAATAAATCTTCCAGGAAACTTTCCTTTTTCTTCTTCCCATAATATGGATCTTTGTAATCTCTATGCTCGTTCTCCCTGTACCTGCTTCTTTCGTCAGTTATTCTACTTCCCTGACTTTGACTTGACATCGAAGATCTTTCGATAATTTTATCAAGCTCTCCCCTATCTAACCAGACGCCACGGCATTTGGGACAATAATCAATTTCAACACCTTGTCGATCGGACATAACCAGCAATTCATCACATGATGGACATTTCATATTTACTTTATTTAAAATTTTATACATGGTAACCCTTTAATTTGGGTAATAGTTTTACTATAATTTATAATATTGTTCCCAGTTTTTTCGAGGGGGAGGTCCAGTAAGTAATTGATTAGCCAAGGGATGATTCGTTATTACTTTTTTGTTAATATCGAATTCAATCCTGGCATTGACTCTTTGGGCAACTACACCTAAAGCCATGACCTGACACAAGGGACCAGCTATTTTAAAAGATGATCTGCAAGACTCTTCGCCCTTACACGCCCTGACAAAATTCAAAAAATGATTAGATGGACTAACCGGTACTTCGGGCAGGCTTGATGCCATATCTTTAGCTTTATCTTCTGGAATAATAACTAAAGGAGCACTGTGGGAACCTCCCTTGAAAACTAAATCTTTGCCATAAATAACCTTACCCGGATATCTTTTTGTGTTTACATTTCCAGCTGTAGGTGGTGGAATATCTTTCGCTCTAACAGGTTCACCGTAATAATCGGGATGAGTAGGCTGATTGTTAAAACCTTCATACCAACTTAATTCGAGCGCTGGCAAATTATTCCTTTTTGGAAATTTAAAAACCAAGGTTGATTCCTGAGGAAAAATAAAAGGAGAATGTCCCTGCATAAAGGAAGGATTTACCTCATTAGGCAATCCTAATTTTAAGAATTCATGGGCAGTATCAATTAAATGGGCGCCCCAATCGCCTAATGCGCCGTTACCAAATTCAAACCACGACCTCCAATCCCCATTAATATAACCCTTATTATAAGATTTAAATGAAGATGTAGCGAGCCATGCATCCCAATCGAGAGATTCAGGAACAGGCTGTTCAGGCAAAAAATCTGAAACTTTCATTCCGTGCCATCTCCTTCCATTATTCATGAAAGCGGTGATACGAGTGACATCCTTAATGATACCAGCCTCTGTCCATGCCTTAAATTGGAAATAATTTTCATCGGAATGACCCTGGTTACCCATTTGACAAGCTACCTTATATTTTTTTTCAGCCCTCATCATAAGCTCTACTTCCTGAAAAGTATGAGCCATAGGTTTCTCGACATAAACATGTTTACCTTCTGACATGGCCAGCATTGAGATAGGAAAATGCGAGAAATCAGGAACGCCGGCAGTTATGGCATCGAACTTATTTCCCATCTTATCAAATAGGACTCTGAAATCTTGAAATTGCGGAACATCAGGAAAAAGTTTAATGATTGGCAGCGTGTGTGGTGCCCCAATGTCGGTGTCACAGAGGGCAACAATATTTACCAGGCCAGTTCCATGTAGTTTTTTAATAATATCTGCCCCCCTATTTCCAATACCAATACAAGCCAAATTTATTTTTTCACTGGGGGGAATATGACCCCATTTTTTCCCTAAAAGAAAAGAGGGAATAATGGAAAATCCAGAAATAACGGTGAAGGCTCCCCCACTTTTTTTTAAAAAATCTCGTCTTATCATTTTAATCTATT
>Ga0247839_1006121_pt1 | contig 14083 bp, 20 predicted proteins | sample LaCruzMarch2015__6_FD_192405 | JGI IMG/M metagenome (GOLD analysis project Ga0247839, IMG submission 192405) | Freshwater microbial communities from meromictic Lake La Cruz, Castile-La Mancha, Spain - LaCruzMarch2015_16m | ecosystem: Environmental > Aquatic > Freshwater > Lake | place: Spain...
TCACTGGCAGATTTTAAAACGGATAAAGTCAGAAATAAATCCGCTTTTGACAATAATTATTTGGAAGGTAAATATGGAGCAATTCCGTTTTTTGACATTGATGAAAAATTAAACGATTTACTCTATGCTCCTATTGAAAGTTTAAAATAAAGTGGCAAATTTTTTTAACAGAACCGAATTAACAAAAAAATATTTATGTCGACGGTAGAAAAATGCTTTACGTTGTTATTAGTCTTACTGACGACGGCATTACAAGGCCAAACCACTGAGCCAAAACGAAGCGAGCGCTATGCCAAAGCTTATGAAAAATACCTCGGTGCTACTTGCCCGGTTCCCAAAGACAGTATCCAACATTTCGTTTATTTTGCCAGAGACAGGGAATTAATAAAGGATCATCTTTTACTTTCCCATCCCATGTTCAAGGGCGCGCAAATCATGTACTCATGGCGTGAATTAGAGCCTGAGAAAGGAAAATATGATTTTACAATACTGAGAGAGGACTTGGAGTATCTCAAAAGCTATCGTAAAAGACTATTTATTCAGCTTCAGGATGTTACGTTTAACATTAAATACAAGGCGGTTCCTGATTATATATTGACTGAGGAATATGATGGTGGTGTGGTCATGCAGTACAATGATGATGATAGTCCGGGTGGTTGGGTTGCCCAACGATGGAATAAGACAGTGAGGTGTATATAAAATAGAAGGGATAAATCTTCAGGAAACTTCAATAGGAGTGAGAGATTCGGTTTTTTCTGAGCTGGAATATGTTGTGGCATTGAAAGAGAATATGCTTTCCTTAAAGAAGAGTTTTCCTACGTCAACGACCATGATTTATGCAAATTTCATTCCCGGTGAATGGCTGCCCGGTGATGATAAAGGCTACTTGCGCGGCATTTATCAATATGGGGAACAAATAGGGGTTGGACTTGGTGGACCCGATTTAATGGTTAAAAGAAAAGGACAACTAAATCATGCCCTTGCTATGATGCATGAGGGCCAATACACTGTTCCTCTTGGCATTGCAATTCAAGACGGCAATTACATTGGTGAGACAGGCGACATAGATATTGAAAAAAAGAATAGCACACACCATAGTATTGTTCCACTATTGCATGCCTTCGCCAAAGATTTCCTGAAGATAAATTATATGTTTTGGGTTGACCTGGAACCTTATTTTAAAACGGATGTGCTGACTTGTTTTTCGAGGGAATGAGATTGAGATTTAATTCAGGAATCGGGATATATATTATGATAAATAATCATTTGTTTAAGTGCCAGTGAATTAATTACAGGCGCACATTTTATATCCTCTGGGGAGTTTGTAATCAATAGGTCATTATTGGTTTGTCGTGATGTATGATTTTACCTTAAATGGGTTTATGCTTCCTGAAAAAGGGGAGTATCTCATTTCTGAATAATTCAAGCTTTTAAGTATTAAATTCAACAACTTATTGTCACAATTATTTTTATATTTGTGACATGAAAGAATCGGTAAACCATATTATTGAACTGAAAATCAGAGGATTTAAGCCCGGTCAGGTCTTTTTCCCTTCAGATTTTAAGGAATTAGGTACTTCAACTGCTATTAGAAAAGCACTTTCCAGGCTTGTTGAGTCTGGACAAGTGGAAAGAATGGGACAGGGAATATATGTAATACCAAAAAATGACAAGGTTTTTGGAAAAGTACTGCCATCCATGGAGCAGTTAGCTGAAGTATTGGCAAAAAAGGAACATGTTAAAATAAAACCGTCGGGGCAATACGCTTTAAATAAAGTGGGACTATCTACCCAGGTCCCTATGAAGTTAGTATTCCTGACTACTGGATATTCAAAAAAAATTCAGATTGGTAAAAACGCCATTATATTCAAATCTACGACAGCCAAAAAACTATCCATGAAAGGAGACATTACGAGTTTGTTGTTTTTAGGATTAGAAGAACTTGATTTACAAAAGTTATCACCGACACAAATGGGCAGAATACGGGAGCTTTTGAAACAAGAAAGTTCTGAGAACTTGAAATATAATTTACGCTTGGCTCCAACAAAAGTGAGCGATTTTGTTGTGAAAAATCTTTTAAACCAGGCAATATGATTGGTTGGTTAATAAACTTAAATGATGCTTCAAGGTTGACATCAATAAATGAAGCATCAAGAATTTCAGGTATCTCAGCAAAGGCAATAGAAAAAGATTGGTGGGTAACACTTTCGCTCAAACTGTTATTCAATTCACCTTACGCAAGACATTTTGCTTTCAAAGGTGGGACATCTCTGAGCAAAGGCTGGCAATTGATAGATCGGTTTTCGGAGGATATTGATATTTCATTGAGCTCAGAAGCAGTTAATATTGAGTATGCAGAAAAGCCTTCCAAAACATTTGTAGAGCAATTAAGAAGAGCTGGATGTTTCTTTACTTCTAATGAATTAATGGAAGCGTTAAAAGCTGAATTTCGAAATAGTCAAGTACCTGAGATCCTTTATTCAATAGAAGCAGAGTCTGTACGCTCTGATATGCCTGATACAGATCCACAAACCCTATATGTAAATTTTATATCACTGTTTGATCCAAAACCATATTTGCCTGACCGGGTTAAAATTGAATTTAGTGTTCGTTCGCTCAAAGAACCAAGTGTAAAACGCGGCATGAGGTCATTATTGGTTACTCATTTTCCGAATGAAAATTATATAGAAGAAAACTGTGAGATACTTACCATCCAGCCACAACGAACGCTAATTGAAAAAATGTTGTTATTGCATGAAGAATACAACCGCGATGAGCGAGGTAAAATGCGGACGGATCGTATGTCACGTCATTATTACGATTTATTTCAACTTGGCAGACAAGATTTTTCATCGGCAACATTGAAGGACAATGATTTTATCGAAGAAATAATTGAACATCGCAAATATTACTCCAGGTTAAAACGATTTGATTATAGCACACTTAAACGTGGAAGTATTAGAATTATTCCAAGTGACGATGTTTTAAAAGCTTTGGAACAGGATTATGAAATAATGAGAGCAGAAATGATTTATGGTCATCCACCAACATTTGAGGAAATTATCCAATCGATGAAAAACCTGCAAGATGAAATCAATAGTGAAATTTAAAGTTTAATAAAACATGCTTTTTAATGTGCACCATAAAAGCGCTACGGGAAATTGCCCGTGCTATGAATATGTAATTAGTATATGGTTTTGTGCCAAATGAAGGCTCGCTGGATGCCCTCATTGAAAAACAGGCTACAGAATTGGGAAGCATTATGTTTGAAGGATTTAACCCTACGCCAAAAGGAATTGAAATTATTAGGGATTATGTAACAGGAAAAATATCACTAACTGTAATTATGGCATTTGCCAAACAAAAGTTTCCACCTGAGAGTAGGCATTGACCCCGAAAATAGGAAGTTTTTTCTCCCCAGTGCCAGGGGGCTTATTTTGTTTTATTTATTACATGACTATTCAATTTTTTCAACTATTAGTATTTAATGTTTTTCGAGGGAATGAGACTGAGATAAGTCCGGAATCGGGCTACATATTATGATAAATAATTATCTGTTTTAGTGCCAGTGAATTAATTATAGGCGCACATTTTATATCCTCAGGGGAGTCTATAGTCAATAGGTCAATACTGGTTTGTCGTGATGTATGAAATTTTACCTTAAATGGATTTATGATTATATATCGCAGCCGCCCTTTTTTTTTAAGGCTCAATGACACTAATTTTACCATCTTCGCTTATTACAAGCTTTTGTCCAAGAGCTCTTTTTTTCTCAATTAATTTCTGAGAAGATATTTTTATGGCTCTTTTGATTTTTTCCTTTAGAATTTCTTTTTCATCGTTGCTCATCGTAAATTATTTTTATTGTGTTGAATTTTTAAGAATTGTGTATTATAAATTTTTCGTTTTCAATCCCCTTTTCTGCAATCAATTCAGATTCAGGTTTAGAGTTATCAAAGATTAGCAAAGAATCAACACTGTCCAAATAAATATTAAAAAGATTCTTAATTCCAGCTTTATATCTTCTTTCTATAACATCTGGTTCAATATTATGTCCTCCTTCTAAAACTCTTTTTTGAACCCTGTTTTTTGCTAATTCAACCGATTCAAGCCAGAAGAAAATTAGTGTGACATAGTAACCTACTGATCTGGCGTTTTTTATTGTATTTAGGAATGATTTTGTAGAAAGAGTTGTTTCGAAAGAAAAGTCCTGATTTGAATTTATTAACTCTTGAATTCGTTTGAGCATCAATCTACCAGCTTCAATTGAAACCTTTTCCGGCTGAAACGGTGAAAGTCCCCGGGCAATTTCGTCAGCGTTTACAAACTCTTTACAGTTAAGAAGATCAGGTAGAATGTTGAATGAAGCTGTAGTCTTTCCAGCTCCATTACAACCGCTTATTATGTATAGCTTCTTATCTTTCATAATTAAAGGTAGAGAACTTTACTCTTAATGCAAACAAATAAACTGATATAGAAGATTTCGTTTAATCCTGGATAAATTTCATTGGTTGTATTTCTATATAAATCTGTCTCATTTTTTTACCCTAAAGTGGATATTAGCGTATTTTGTGGTGCGTACCGCCAATACAATGAATCTGGGGGACCAGGCTAATTCAAAAAAACGGATTGAAACTGCCATTAAGGAAATGGCAGAGGCCCTTAAAAACGAAATGCCTAAGGTATAAAGACAATGACAATAAAACCAATAAAAACTAAAAAGGATTATCAAAATGCCTTGGAACGACTTGAATTGATTTTCGATTCAAAGAAGGGTTCAGACAATAGTGATGAACTTGAAATATTAGGAATATTGATAGAGAAGTACGAAGACGAACATTTTCCTATTGGATTTCCTGACCCAATGGAAGCCATAAAATTTAGAATGGAACAGATGGGGTACAATCAAACAGACTTAGCCAAAATAGTAGGACTAAAAAGTCGTGCGAGTGAAATACTTAATAAGAAAAGAAAATTGACACTAGAAATGATTCGAATTCTACATGACAATTTAAAAATACCAACAGAAGTATTAATTCAAGCTTACAAATAAGTCCGGCCACTAGCGAACATAAAGGTAATTGGCGGTTCTGTGTTAGCAGGCATTTTTCGTACAAGTAGGGATTATGTAACAGGAAAAATATCACTAACTGAACTTATGGCATTTGCCAAATAAAAGTATCCGCAAATCCAGGTATATCTTTTATAATTTTTGGAAATTACCTGGGAGTAGGGATTGACACCGAAAATAGGAAGTTTTTTCTCCCCAGTGCCAGGGGGCTTATCTTGTTTTCTTTATTACATCACTATTCAATTTTTTTAACAATCAGTATGTAATGATTTTCGAGGTAATGAGATTGAGATAAGTCCGGAATCGGGATACATATGTAATTACCGATTACAGTTGTTTCCATTTTCAACTAAATATTTTGCTGTTGAATATAGTTATTATAAAAAATATATGTCCCAAATTAAGGTCAAATTTTGCTTAAGCGGTTTTGTTGTTTTTATCGGTGCGTTGGCAAAGAAGTGGCTCTTTTGGCTTTGCGAAGGGTCGTCTTTGTGGGTAGGGGCATGCCAAATGTGCCACTTGCGGGCAGACTTAAAATTGTTTTTAATAAATGCGGGTGGGAAAAAAATAAAAAACATAGGGACGGCATTGAGTGTCTGCTTACTCGTTGTCCGTTTATAATATCGTTTCTATGTCTTTGGTCACCTGTCAAAATGGTTTACTTTTTTCTGTTTCTGTCACTCGTTTGTTTGTCGTGTCGCTGTATTAATACACTAGTTGCCAACGGTCCGGCACTTGGCGCAGTGGCGGATTTCGGAGCACAAAACTGTAAATACACCACAAAAGTTGATGCGAGGTAGAATGTTCAATTAACCACAACACCCGCCATTGAGCCAATCTCGTTTTATAGGCTGGTGCCCCTTTTTCTTCTTGTTATGTTTCGGGCTGCGTGATGAACCCGGATTATTGAAATGCTATTCTTGTTGATTTTGTAAAAAATCCTGTAATTACCTTCATTGAGTTCCCTGACGTCTTTTCGAACATATTCAGGAACTTCACGTCTTATTTCTGGGTGAGTGGCAAATATTGAAACCCTTTCAATAAATTCTTCAATTGTTTTTTGGGCATAAAAGGGAGATTCCTTGGCAATGTAATCGTGAATGCTGTCCAAATCGTCTAAAGCTAACTTAGACCAGGTTATTTAAGCCATTTTTATTGAAATGAGCTATCACATCTTCGTGAGTCACTGTTTGGCTGTTTTCTATTTGAAGTAAGCCTTTTTCAATTTTTTCCTTTACGATGAGCTGTTCGAATAGAGCATTTAAATTCACTTCTTTAGGGAATTCATTAATGGCTTGCAAGATGGTTTCTTTCTTCATATTTCAAAGTTAATGATTTTTTTATTCATTTAATCTGATTTTCAAATCCATTCTTTCGTGCAATATTCTGATAACTTCAATTTCGAATTTATCAATAAATTGATAGAATATTATATGTCTTCCTGAATGTAATCCGAATAAATTTTTGTTAATTTCATCATATTCTTTTCCAATTTCAGGATTTTTTCCGATTTCCTTACAAGAAAGTTTCAGCATTGAATAATATTTGTCTGCTTGCGATTCAGACCATTTTTCAAAAGTATATTCCCAAATATTTTTCAAGTCATCAATGGCTTCTTGTCTTAAAATAATTTTAGCCATTTTTTCTTTTTTCGGCTTTTAGTTGTATTAAATTTTCGTCAAAGTTAAAGTTTTCGACTCTTGGGCTTTCTAATCCTTTTTGTATCGCGTTTTTCAAAGCAATAGCTTTACTTTCTTCATTCTCTAAAAGTCGGAGTCCTGCCCGTATAACTTCACTCACATTTTTATAACGCCCTACCGATACTTGGTTACTCACAAACTGGTCAAAATAATTTCCTAATGATATTGATGTATTTTTCATTTCATTTAAAGTTTAAATAAAGTTACCAAAAATTGGTAAATGTACAAATTTTTAATTCAAATTTTTGAGATCGATTTTGAAATTTTTGCCTGTCTCTGCAGTCGGTCGAAAATTGCCACTACGGTTTGAGGCTTGGCGAAGGTGGCGATTTACACCACAAATGTTGATACGAAGAGCATCACCCGCCATTACGCCAAACGGCCGTTGAATGAAACCTACGGAAGTTTCATTACCCAAATATAGTAAATTTCAGACCTAAATTTTTTTCATGTCAAAAAAATCATCGGCTGAACTTCGTCCGAACAAGTTCCTGAACCGCGCCTGCCAGCAAGTGGAGGATTTAGACCACCTTTTGATCCGTTTTGAGCGCAATAGCACTTAATCCCTATTTTAATGGATGACCCCCCCAGATATTTTGGAAGGTTTCCTTGTTCAAGAATGTCAAAATTACCGATTTTTTCAATGACTTTCCCCCGTTAACTGAATTTTGCAATAAGTGGGTACAATGCTGTCAAGAATTGCATCTGCCATTGTTTCCTCTGTGATGATGTCGAACCACGAAGCCACGGGCAGCTAGGATGCATAAATGGTTGCATTTCTGCCATGTCTGTCCTCTACAATTTCCATAAAAACAAGCTGTTGTTGTTTCAGCTTACCATCAAGGCTATTTGACGGATGAACGATAGCGAAAATTGTTCAAAGCTAACTTTTGCTTTTAGTGAATAATACATTACTTTTACTAGGTCTGAAGCTAATCAAACAGATTGGAAATTCTGATGAATTATAATATTACTAAGAAGCCTAATTCGCAACTATATCCATTTTAGAAACAGTGATATTAATGTAAAATGAAAAACGAAGCAGCATATTGGATAGCATTAGCCCATTTACCTAAGTGGGGTTATGGCAAGATTAATAGCCTAATTGTGAAATTCTTTCATAATGAAAAAATAACAATAGAAGACTTTTTCAACTTGCCGGAATCAGTTTGGAGTAGCAAATACCAACTTGACTCAATGGAAATTTCCGATGTACAAAAAGCAAAATCTGAACTTCCTAACAATGCTTTTTTTGCAGAGAATTTGTTTAGTCAAGGATATGAACTGATACCAATAACTTCCCCTGAATATTCTAAGACGTTAAAACAAAATCTTAAAGTAGCACATTCTCCGGCATTATTATATGTCAAAGGCAACAAACAATTACTTCATGAAAAATCAATGGCCATTGTTGGTTCGAGAGCGGCAGAGGGAAAGTCTTTAGCGTTCACAGATAATATGGCGAAACTTGCAACCAAAGATTTCAAGGTAGTGGTTAGTGGATTTGCAAAGGGTGTTGACAAACAAGCGTTGGATTCCGCGATAAAATATAAAGGTCGGAGTATAATCGTTCTCCCCCAGGGAATAACAACGTTCAACTCAGGTTTCAAAACTTACTACAAGCAAATTGTTGATGGTGACGTTTTGGTTTTAAGCACATTCCATCCAAAAGCTGTTTGGTCGGCTGGTTTAGCAATGGCTCGTAATCCTATCATTTACGGACTTGCGGACGAAATTTTCGTTGCGGAATCAAGCGAAAAAGGTGGCACATGGTCAGGAGTAATGGATGGTCTTAGAAAAGGAAGGAAAATTTATGTAAGAAAGCCAGAGCCAGATGAGAAAAGCGCAAATATTCTTCTCATACAAAAAGGAGCTATTGCCGTTGACTATAATGGAATTGAAAACGCTAAATCAGTTTATTCTGAACAATCTACAACAACATCTATAGTTCAAGAACCAATGCAGAATACTAAAAGTTTTTAACGGAAGACAGTTTGCGTCTTGGCGTAGGGCGGTCTTTCTGAGACTAAACTTCATTAGAAACACCAAACCCTTACTTTTGCCAAACTGTTGGGTGTAGTGTTTTTTGTTTACTAAAATATTCCTTCATTTGTTCAGTAGTCAAGTCTTTTATGTCAAGACTTATTTTGTCTCGGATTTCTCTTAATTGTTCGATAAGCGTTTTTTCTTCCGTTTTGTTGATTTCCTTAGTCTTCATACGCTAAAATTTCTCTAGGTGTTCATATTTCTAAAATTTTAGGTCCGAGCTTGTAGTTTACTGAATTATAACCTCTAATTCTGTTAATATTTACAATATGTTTGAAATTCCAGCTTACTAAAATGTCAGCATGATTAAGTGTCGCTAAAGCAATATGAACACAGTCTGAATGGCTTGTTTTTACACAACATTCTCTTTCAAATATTGGTCAGTAAGTTCAAATGCTTCGTCTGAAATCTCTATCATTTCAAGTTGTGTCATTGGTAAACTTTTCGCCAAATCCCTCACTTTTTCAGGAGCAGGAGAAAGTTCAATGTCCACAAGTTTTGAATAAATTACCTTGTACTCACCCCCAATTATTTTGTATCAAGAACATTTTTTTCCTTTTTTTGGTTGTAGGCCATCCTGGTCAGGTCTGATATAATTTTCCATTTACCCAATAAAATTTTAACAACATTTTTATTGAAAATCAGATAATTATCCGTTAAAATATATTTATATTCCCGAGTTAGTGATGTTGTGTTATAATAAGTTTTTGGTTTTGAGGAAAATGAATATTATTGTTTTAGCCCTTTGATTAACGAGATTTTGATTACCTTAGACAACTAAGTATATAAAAATCCTCCTAAATTTGCATCCTCGAATGTCGACTGAAAATGAATTTAACTTTGGTACTCTTTTCGGCTCAAGATTTAGATTTAGTTTTTTTAGTTTAAATGAAAAAGGTTTTTGGTATATTTAAGAAAATAGTAAGACAGGAATTAAATAAAAAACATTGAAAATGGACAAAAGAACTGACAGAGTACAACCAATAAGGCTTTCGCCTGATTTTTTTCCTTTAGATATACACAAATCAATGTTCATAAATGATTTGACAATCACCATCCCATCCTACTATGTAAAAAATTGGGAGCAGGATACAATTGCCAATCATAACGAAGAAAATTTTAAATGGGACGTAGAAATCGACTATATAAGTCCCAAAGATATGGGCAAAATTCCAGTAAAATTCAAAGCTGTTTTATGGTTATCATTTATAAAAAATAGAAAAAAAGAAAGTAGCTATCGAATAAAATGGTTTAAAGATTTTGCTGTGCAACTTGCAAAAGACTTTCCTAAAAGTTTTGTTAGATCTTTAGAATTCCATATTGGAGACGAGTTTTATAAAAAGCAAAAATATACTGAATATGATATTGGTGGCTTTAAAGAGCAAGTTCAGGTAAAAATTAATTGGAACGAAGAAAAACCTCAAGTAAGTATCAAGGAATATTTTAAAGTTAGGAAAGAATCGCAAGGATTTCCAAATATTTTCAAAGAATTGAGCTCATATTTAATTGCTGATTATTTACTAAGTGATGAAAGTGAAATTCTACGAAGAATCCAGGTTGGAGATTGGAAATCAAGGCAGGAAATGAAAAAAGAAATGAATGAAAACAACATCTATTTATTACTAAATAGAGAAAAGCAGGAATTATATATTGGCGAAACAAAAAAAACACTATCTCAAAGATACCCTGAAGGTCAGGAACATCACTCTTTCGATGACTGGACAGAGTACACAATCATTCAACTTCCTCCGGAAACTTCTGACCATACAAGAGTATTAATAGAAAGGATTTTAATTGCTACAGGAACAAAATTATTTCAAAATAACTTAAGCTCCGAAAAGCCTGTAATTCAAGTTGAAAATGGATTGAAACTAATGAACAAAAAGAAATAGCCAAAAATCATATATTATTTACCTCCATTAAATAATATACTTTCCGTTCCATTATTTATAATAGGATTAAAAGCTCCTAAAACATTTGAAGTAATACATGATAATACGATTCCAAGAAAAAAAATAGGAAAAATATCTATGTTGTAGGTTCATAAATTTGAGTTTTTATTTTTAAGCCTAATGTTACTCCTATTTTTTCTATTACTCCTACTACTAAAGCATTACCCATAAAAAATGCACGTTTTGTGTCTGTAATTCCTTCAAATTTTGTGTGATTATCCGGAAACATATTAAGCCGCTCCAACTCTACTGGGGAAAGTCTTCTATAGCCTTTTGAAGTTTTAATAACGTGTTTGAATCTGGAAGCTGATTTTCCGCCTTCACCCGTTATGATTGTTCTTGAAGGTTTATCTAATGGATCAGGAAATATCATTCCCCCTTCGCTATAATGGTATTCAAATCCTTGGGAATTTTTCCTCGTTTCTTTTTTAGCTCCTTTTAAATAGAACCATTTATCTAACTCCTCTTCATTAATATAAAATTCATCAGATACTTCTCCATTTTGAATAATATCCCTTAGTGTTAAAAAATTATCGTCATAAACAGGTTTTGTTTTGATGGTTGTTACGATGCCATCTATCATGAATCCAGTGTTTTCAAACATTCCTGTTATTTCATTTTTATTGAAATTTTCAGAAATGTCCACTATATTTTCTTTTAATTTAAATTCTTTAGGGAATAAAACATTTTCAGATTGTATGGGGAAAGCATTGGCAAATGTTCCTTCTTTTAGCAACCAATCATTTGAATTAGAATATTTAATATTATTATAAATGATTGAATCTTTAAGATAAGCTAAAATAAAAACCCTCCGTCTTCTTTGAGGCATTCCATAATCAGCTGCATTTATAACACGCCATTCAACGGCATATCCTAAATCATTTAAACTTTTTAGAATAATTGCAAAATCTCTTCCTCTTTGCTGGGAGGGAGAAATTAAGAGACGATCGACATTTTCCAAAAATAAATATTTCGGCTTATTTTCCTTTTCGCTTATAATTTTGTGGATAGACCACCACAACACGCCTTTTTTTCCTATTAAGCCTTTAGAATTTTTCAATGTAGTTGCCACAGAATAATCTTGGCAGGGGAAACCTCCAACTAACATGTCGTGGTCAGGAATTTCGGATATTTCAACCGTTGAAATATCCTTGTTTGAGTGCTTATTGTCGTTCCAGCGTTGTTCATAAACCAGCGAGGCATGTTGAACTTTGGTAGATGGTTCCCATTGATTGCTCCACACTATTTCGTAAGGGCTTTCAAAATACTTCTTATACTGTGATGAAGCAGATTTGTTTTTCCATCCTTCAAGACCGAGTCGGAAACCACCCACACCAGCAAATAATTCTATTACTTTTATTTTATTTTCCATCGTGAATAGTTTTTAGGTAAATTGCTTTCTCTTCGGCTACTTTTAAAACTTCTCTGATATTTTCCTCGTAAAGAATGGAATTTGCAATTTGATCGCTCAGCCAGCTTGTTATTAATTTATTCTTATCGAGATTGTAAAATGTTGCAAATTTTTCAACTTGCTCTTTGGATGGTATTCTATCACCTCGTTCAAATTTACTTATAATAGCTTGGTCTATATCAAGAGCCGAAGCAACTTTTCTCAAAATCAAGCCCTTATTTTCTCTTTCAGACCTTATAATTTCCCCAAATGATTTCATAAGACAACATTTGTTTTGACAAAAATAGTCTAAATTATTTCTAAAACAATTTATTTAAAAAATTTTTAAGGTAAAAAGGATAGTAAGTACCATAGTTGGTGAATACATTAATTTTATTAAGCTCACATTTTTTCGATCACACCTTTTTTAATGAAGATTTCTGTTAATATTAGCCGGTTCTTGATCATTCCTATTTTTCTAATTAAAACAAAATAAGAAATTTTCACCAAAATTGACGAAGAACCCAATGGCAACCGGAATATCCAAATTTTTTATTTTTGAAGAATACTCATCACTATAATCCACAAAAAAACAGTTGTATCTGTCTTTTACAAGTTTAGCTATTTCAACCAGCCGGGTTGTTTCAGCAATATTTATAGTTTCGGGGCAAAAATTATATTTTTCATTTGTCAGTTTCTATTTTTATTATCATAGGCGTTGTTACATCAGGTTTTTAATTTTACACTACTTGAACCTCCCCTAATTTTTCTACTTTAAAGCTAACTTTTGCTTTTAGAGCATTCATCACTTTTAATAATGTTCCTATAGTTATATTTGATTTACCGTTTTCCAGCTTAGAGATTTGAGCTCTTTGTACACCAACTAATTCGCCCAATTGATCTTGGGTTAAATTATTCGAAATTCTTAAAGCTTTTATTTCTTCAGCAAGCAACTCAATTTTGAGCTCTTGTTCATACTTATCTCGCTTAGGTGTTCCGATTTTACCCAAATGCCTTTCTTTCAATTCTTCTACACTTGTGAGTTTCATATTTTATCTTTTTTTTGTTCAAAATATTTGTTCATGCTTCGTTTGGCTTTTTCAATTTCCTGCCTTGGTGTTTTATTAGTTTTCTTATCTAAACCATGCGTTCCTACAACCAGGGTTTGCTTGTCTAGAGTTGAATCCTAAAATGCAAAAATTCTGTAAAATTTGGAAGAATCACGTTCTCTAAATTCCCAAATTTCATCTTCCAAATGTTTGAACCAGTCACCTTTATGCCCAGATTCTACTTTTTCGAAGGATTTGAAGAATTTTGCTTTAATTTTTTCATCAATCTCATCGAAATAACTAGTTGCTTCGTCTAGCAATTTAACTTTTAAATAAAATTACGATAGTTTCTTTATATGGAACAAATATTTTTTTATAATCTGATGTAAACGTGTGTTAGGGCTTCGTGCTTCTTCTTCGTCCGTTGGTTTGGGTGGCTGTGGAGGGTTGGCTTAGTCATGTTTTAAATGCTCTTTCAATTCTATCATTTTTGCTATGGCATTTTTCAGTTCTTCTCGGTGTTGGATAATCCGGTCGCCATTGTGCCACCTATTTCAGGAATCCAGTGGCGACCGGAATATCCACTGTTTGTTTTGAAAATAAAAAATGCATAATTAATACATTATTTTGATTCAATTCAAACTTTACATTTATATCCGTTTATTGCAAAAGACACCTTCAGTTGTAGTTTTGGCGAGCCATTGGCTTAGTCAACAGGGTTATAGCCCAGAACTCATAAGGAATTATTAAAACAGCAAATGGTTAGCAACCTTTGGAAATGGAGCAGTAAAAAGATACAATGATCCAATTGATTATCTTGGTGGGGTTTGTACTTTACAAAAGCAACTGGAATTATCAGTTCATCCGGGAGCAAA
>Ga0247839_1006125_pt1 | contig 14079 bp, 11 predicted proteins | sample LaCruzMarch2015__6_FD_192405 | JGI IMG/M metagenome (GOLD analysis project Ga0247839, IMG submission 192405) | Freshwater microbial communities from meromictic Lake La Cruz, Castile-La Mancha, Spain - LaCruzMarch2015_16m | ecosystem: Environmental > Aquatic > Freshwater > Lake | place: Spain...
TAGCAAATACACCTTTTGCTAGTCCTTACTTACTTTTACAAAGTATTTCGGAAGAACAAAAAATAGAAAAGCTAATTAGTTATGTAGAAAAAAGTGACGCATTATTTATAAGAAACGGAACAGAATATACTGCCAAAGAAGCTGCTGAACACTTGAAAATGAAACGTAAAAAAGCAGGAAATAAAGTTAAAGCTGCCAAAAATTTTATTTACTTAATAGCCAGTAAATCATATATGTGTGGAGTAGCTTACAAAATGAAATTCAAAAATGGTTCAATCATTAACACCCGTGATATGTTATACAATGAACTTAGAAAAATAGAAAAGAATTAATCATTATTCTGCATATATTTTCTTCCAAATGGTGTTTGCAACTGCGCAAACTTTATTTGTTTCTTTAACTTTTATGGTATGAATAAAAGTGTTAGGTAATTCTCCTTTTTGTGTCAATGAAATTACTGTATCACCTAGTTGTGCTTCTGCTATAAAACGACCTTCAATAGCATGTAAAAAATAATAATCTACCATTTCATCAGGAATTGATTCCATTGTCCATTGTAAATAACGGATATTATTTACATGTTTATTCATGTCGGTATCAAAACGATGCACATGAAATTCTTTGGTATAAATTGCTTCATTTATTGGTTCAATTTTTTTAGCAATATTATGTGTTAAACTTTGCTCATTACAAAATGACCAATTTTGAATAAAAGTATCAAATATTTGTATTGGCTTTCTTTTCTCAATATCAAAAAACAACCATAATCCTTTGCCTCTGCCTATAATATTTTGTTGCTCATCGAATATCAAATTTTCTCTAAAACCTTTAATAGAGGAATAACTAGAAAGCCATGTTCTGATGGTAATTTTTTCTTTATATTTTGGATATCTATCCATTACTAAAGCACCCGAAAGTAGCACCCAACCTACATTTTTAGTTAATAAATGATAAAGACTTTGGTTAATTGAATCGCAATGATCGGCAGCAGTTTCTTCTAATAAAGTTAAAATAGTGGTAGGTGAAGACACACCCATTTTATTCATTTCAAAATACCTGAGTTCAAATTGTTTTTCAAAATAATTTTCCATTTTAACAATTCTATCAAAAACTATTTTACTAGTCCAAATTGATTAAAATGATGCCAAGTATGTTTGGTAAAAAACTGTGTCCATTCTTCGGTATTTAATAAACCAAAAACAGGATGTGTTTTATCAATGATAGTGTTTTGATTAATGGCATTGGCTACTAACAAATGTCGTTTCTCAAATTCATCAATGGCTTTTGTTAAATCATCTAACTTACATTCAAACGATAAACTTTTAGTAAATTCATTGGTAATTCCTCGTTTAAATCCCCCCTCCGACCATAAAAATGCACGTTTAACTTTTTCAATTTTATCTTCGGGTGTAAGCACATTTACTTTATTGTTCGATAAAACATAATCGTAAATTAAACTTACATGTTCTATCATTTGTTGGGAATTCATGCTACCAAATTGGGCTGGAGTTTCGGGTTTTAATTCATTTCGAAGCGCAACAAAATCAATGTTTGGAAATTGTGTGAAATTCATAAATAGATCTGGATTTTATAATACAAATAAAAGTTTTTTTTTTTGAAATATGCTATGCAAAAACTTACACAGTACTAAAAACTTTTTTTATATGCTATGCAAAAACTTACGCAGTACTAAAAACTTTTTTTATACGCTATGCAAAAACTTACACAGTACTAAAAACTATTTTTATACGCTGTGTAAAAACTTACACAGTACTAAAAACTATTTTTATATGCTATGCAAAAACTTACACAGTACTAAAAACTATTTTTATATGCTATGCAAAAACTTACACAGTACTAAAAACTTTTTTTATACGCTGTGCAAAAACTTTCACAACACTAAAAACTATTTTTATATACTAGGTAAAATTTTACCATGTGATAAACTATTTCGTTTTATACTAGGTAAAAACTTACCCTGTTCTAAACTATTTCGTTTTATGCAAGGTAAAATTTTACCAAGTGCTAAACTATTTCGTTTTATACTAGGTAAAATCTTACCCTGTTCTAAACTAATTAGTTTTATGCAAGGTAAAATTTTACCAAGTGCTAAACTATTTCGTTTTATACTAGGTAAAATCTTACCCTGTTCTAAACTAATTCGTTTTATACTAGGTAAAAACTTACCATATACTAAAAACCAAAAAAATCTTATTTATCCTTTTCTTTTAAATAATTATAGGTTTCTATCTGACTTCTTTTTTTGTTTTTACAATCACTTAGTTCGTAATCATTTTCACCAAGTTCGTTAATTCTTCTGGCTTTACAATCATCGTTTAATTGTAAATTGATAATGGTTTTGATTGAATTTTTTATTTCTAGATTGTAAATTGGAAAAGCACATTCAATTCTATTGTTTAAATTTCTGCTCATCCAATCGGCACTGGCCAAATAAATTAATTCGTTATTGTTATTACAAAAAATATAAACCCTTGCATGTTCTAAAAACCTATCAATAATACTAATTACTTCTATGTTTTCGCTTAAGCCTTTTACACCTGGAACCAACGAACAAACACCTCTAACTATTAGTTGAATTTTAACACCTATTCTACTGGCATCGTAAAGTTTTTTTATCACATCGTTATCAACCAAACTATTCATTTTAGCAATAATATAAGCTGGTTTTCCTGCTTTTTTATTTACAGTTTCCGTATCTATCATTTCTAAAAACTTACGTTTCATGTTATCGGGCGCTATTAGCAAGTGCTTATATACTCCACGTTTTATGTTTAAAAACAATTGATCGCTAATCATTTCTAGCTCATTTGTTATTCGTTCATCTTTAGTAAAAATAGCAAAATCGCTATAAATTTTACTTGTCATTCCATTGTAATTTCCAGTTGAAAGATGTGCGTATTTTACAGTTTGATTTTTTTCTTTTCGGTAAATTAAACAAAATTTGGTATGTACTTTTTGCCCTGGTTTTCCAAAATGAACATGTGCCCCTGCTTCTTGTAATTGGTTAGTCCAATATATGTTCGACTCTTCATCAAACCTAGCTTGAAGCTCCATTAACACAATTACAATTTTTCCATTTTTTATAGCGTTTATGAGCGCATTTACAACGTTACTGTGTTTGGCCACTCTATACAAAGTAATTTTTATAGAATGTACATTGGGGTCAATAGCTGCTTCGCGCAATAAACGAATCAAATAATCGAACGACTGATATGGATGATGTAACAAAACATCGTGTTTTGCAATTACATCAAATAAATTTTTTGCATTGTCAAGTTCTCTAATTCCTAAAACTGGCAACGATTCGTAATAATCATCTTGGCTTCCAACTTTTGGAAAATCCATAAAATCTTTAAAATTATGATACTTTCCACCAGCCACCATATTAACATTTTTGAGTTCTAATTTTTTTGCAAAAAAATCGAGCATTTGCTTTGGCATTGCCGAATCGTACACCAACCTTGTAGGCAAACCACGAGAACGTTGTTTAATACTTTTTTGTATTTTATCGAGCAGTGAAACCGAATAATCCCTATCGTCTGTATCAATTGTAAACTCTGCATCGCGGGTTATTTTTATTATATACGATTCGTAAGTATCGTAATCAAATTGCTGAAAAATTCTTCCTAAATTTAGTTTTATAATATCCTCCAAACAAATAATAAAGTTTCCTTTTTCATTAGTTGGCAATTGATAAAATCGGTTCAAAACCCCAACAGGAACTTCAATAATGGCATGTTTTGGAAGCAATTTATTGGTGCTATCAACTAATTTAACTGCCAAATAAATTGACCTATCTCTAAGATGTGGTGTATGCCTTAATTTATCAATTATAATTGGGAAAAGTAAATTGATAATATTGGTTTTAAAATAATTTTTTACTTGTAGTTTTTGATCTTCATCTATTTGAGTATCGTTTACTAAAAATATTTTTTTTGCAGCTAAACTAGGTAAAATACTATTCTGATAGTTTTTGTTAAACCTATCTTGAAGAATTTGGATTTTTAACTGAATGGCTTCTAAAATTTCATCTGGACTGTTTTGAACATCGCTGATGGCTTTTTTGCCATTTACTCTTTGTACTCTTCTTAATTGAGCAACTCTTACTTTAAAAAACTCGTCTAAATTGGAAGAAAAGATGGCTAAAAACTTTATTCTTTCCATTAATGGAGTAGCAGGGTTTTCGGCTTCTTGCAATACTCGTTCATTAAAATAAAGCCAACTTATCTCTCTGTCTTTAAATAGGTAACCTTTATTTGATTTTATCATGCCTAAAAATATTGTTATGTAATTATTTACAAATTAACAATAAAAAAGTTTGGTTTTGTATTATCATTTTAACAACTAAAACAAAAAATCCAATATAGTAGAATTGGCAATTTGCAATAGGCAATTTGCAATAAACAAAAGACAATTATAATATGAAAACCATCAACTAAGTACTAAAAACTAATAAACTAAAAACCATCAACTACTTCTCATCTCTTCCAATCATTCTGTTGTTATTTAATAATTTTTGTTCATCAGCAATTATTTGTTGCATTTGTTCATCGCTTGGTTTTGGTTGTTTTTTATCTTTAGTTATATCGTCTAAATTTGGTTGGCCAGCATTTACCCAAGCTGTGTACCACATGTTTGCCACCATTAATATGCTTTCTTTTAGTCTGCGTTCAACTTGCCCTTTAAGCATTTGATGGTAAGCTAAAGCATATTCTTTGCTATAAGTTTTTACTTGATTGGTACCTCTGTATTCAATATTATATTTTTTGCTAACATCATAATATTCGTTCAACGATTTTTCAAAACTTAATACAGTATCAATGCCAGCAAAACTACCTTCGCTGGCTTGCCAAGCATTTTCTAATGGATTGTTTAAATACATACATTTCCCTACAAATAAATCGTAATCTGCACTAAATAATTCAGGTAATCTACTCTCCCAAAATCCATGAATTCCATGTTGATTAGTAAACTGACCGTTATAGTTTTCCGATGAATGTAAAGGCACGTGAGCATCGGCAACATAATGACCTAATTCTGCCGAAATACGAAGAATTTTATCCAAATCTTTTTCTTTAAAAGCATAAGTTAAACGTGTTAACATTACTTGAATATGCCAAGGTACAATTCCATAAGCCAACAAAGTATCTTTGGTTAATTTATTCACCGCATCGTTCCAAAATCTGGGAACAGTATCTATGGGTAAATTCTTTTCATAATGATCCAAATCAATATAATGTCTACAAGCTTCTGCGGTATCGCTGTACCTGCGTTTATCGGGGTTTACCGAGTTTTCTGTAATGTAATCAATATGAATTTTATAAAACGAAAACATTTCGGGTGGCAAACTAAATACTGCCAATCGGTTTACCATTTTATGTCCGTAAAAACCCCAAGCAAAAACACCTTGAGTAAGCAACAAAAATGGAATTACAATTTTGAATTTATTCATGGAACAATGATAAGTGAAATTGTTAATGGTTAAATTGCTGAATTGTTAAATTGTTGGATGATTGTATGTTTAAATTGTTAGATGGTTGAATTATAAAAGTACAAATGTTTCAATTATTTACTTAAATACTCAATTGCACTTGTTATAAAATCTTTTTTATCAAGCACGATATCAACTTTAATTCCTACACATTGAGTTGGAGTTCCATTTGGATAATATACTCCTAATCCTGAAAAATTTGTGGTTAAATTATTGGGCAAATTTACAGTGTTTAAATTCCCATCGGCACCTGCTGTTTGGCTACCCATTATAATTGTATTTGGCAATGTTGCATAAGCCATTGCAGAAAATTCACCATGGCTCATTGTTCCTTCATTTACCAAAACAACGCACTTTTTTAGATTATATAATTTGGGGAGTGAAGCAATTGTTGAATAAACATCTAAATTTAAAAATGAACCTGGTAATTGAGGATTAATCGATTTAAGCAAAACATAAGGTTTTACAAAATCATTTAAAAAATAACAAATAGAATCAACTAAAATATGATTAGGATATTTTCTCAAATCTAAAATTACCTTCAAGTCTTTATTATTCATTAAAGCAAATGCACTTCTTAAATCCTTAGGCTCTATATTACCGCAATTAATGTAAATAATGTCCTTATTTAATATTTTCCATTTGGTTGTATCATCCACAATTTCTGATTTTCTTGTAAATAATTGTGACCTATTTAACAATAAGTTTTGTAGCTTATTTTTCCTATAAAATTTAAATTTAAAAACGGAATCAGTAAAGTTTTTAAATAAATAAGATTGTACTCTAAAATTCAAATAAGTTTCATTGGATGCAGGAATCAAAGTCTTTAAATTTTTAGATAATGAGTCAATATTCAAGTCGTTTATAGTAATTAAACTATCCCCTATTTTTAAATCATTATTGGGCTCAATTATATCAACGATTATGTTATTACTTACAATCAAATTATTGTATAAATTGTTATTCCAACTTTCGGAGTATTTACACCTTGCAAATGCGTGACCATCGTTCAATTTTGCAAATAATTTCATGTAATTTGTTTGGTATGAAGTTTCATTTTTTGAACATAATATTATTGGTATAAATTGTTCTAAAATATCCTCCCAATTTCCATTGATTGTGTTTTTATAGGGTGAAAATAAATTTATAAAATTCCAATAATTAAACAACCCCAACATACTTAATGATAAATCAGGTAACTGATTAGATTCTAAACCATAATTTGACTTAAAAACAGGTAGGTCATTTACTACTTCAAAATCAATATTGTTGGTTACAAAATGCTTGGTATTTAAAACTTTTTGTAGTTCTTGTTTCAGTTTTGGTTCAATTAAAACATCTTTTTTTATCCAATCAAATATCTCAACATTTTCAGGAATACTATCGTTTAAAACAGGGAAATTATTTTGTTTTAGTGTTCCAAATAAATTTTTTACAACAACATTTAACTCTGCATTATTTTTATAAAATTCAGGATATTTTGTAATGTTTTCTATCAGTATTTCGTCCCAATATATTCTATCAATATTAGTATTAATAGTAAAATATTTTAACCCTCCAAATACTTTGCAAAGTGTTGCAATTCGTATTGATTCTTCTTTTGAAATATTAAGAGGATTATTTTGTTTATTGCTCTCGCATTGATATAAAAATACCAACAAAAATGGAATTACAAATTTTAATTTATTCATGGTACAATGTTAAGTGAAATTGTTGAATGGTTGATTGGTTGAATTGTTGAATTGTTTAGTATTAATTAAGCACATTTTAGAAGCGTTTCTTGAAATACAGAATACTAGAAAATTATGGTTACTCTTTAACAATTTTTTGTCTATAAGATTCATTATTCGATTTTACTTCAATAAAATAAACACCTGAAAGAAAATTTTGAAAATCAATGGCTGATTCGCTATAACTTTTGCTATAAATTAATACACCAATTAAATTGTAAATTGAAATGTTTTCGATTGGTAGTTTTGCGTTTTTTATATACAAAAAATCAGATACTGGATTGGGGTAAATTTCGAAAAAAGTTGGCTCTATATTTTTCAAGCCCACTTTATTGCAATCATTTACTACTTTAAAACTAAATCCAGTTGGTTCTGAATAACATTTGAAAATTACATTACTTTCAAACTCTTGATCACCTAATAAATTGTAATTAAAAGGATAACTCATTAACCTTTGATAATATCCATTTCTGTTATTATAATCATAATAATGTGTGAGTATTTTTTCAACAACTAAAAATTCAGCAATACTTTCACCTGTTGTAGAACGATTGGCTACACAAATAATAGCTTTCAAACTATCATTTGTGATTGTATCTTTTGTGTAAAACACATTGCGTATATAAATAGGATGTTTTTTTACAAGACTGCTTCCAATACAAAAATCCACCAATAGTGTATCTCCTTTTTTTACATCAAAATCAAAAAACAGCAATTTTTCTCCATTTATTGTATAAAAAATTTTACTATTTTCTTTTGTATAAAATGCCTTACTAAATCCGTTGATTACAGAATAGGTTGTGCCATTTATAATTGTATCTCCTTCAACTTTAAATTCCATTTTTCTATAATAAGTTTTAGGCATATCATAAACCATGCTTTCGTACGTCCACTTAGTACCAATAGGAGCTAATTGAGCGATGGCATTTAAACCAAACACAAAAAAAGTAAGTAATATTAGTAGCTTTTTCATTTAACAATATTAACGAAAATATTTGGGTTGTTTAAAATAATATTGCCAGAAGCTAGGTGCCTGGAGCTAAAACTATTTTGTTGAAAAAACATGGATAACACCAAAAAGAATATGAACTAGTTTAACTTATATTTGCCATCCGTAAAGGTACTTTTCTGTTTACGGAACTCCTAATAAATGGTTTTAAGTAAATGGTTTAGCTGCAATTTACTAAATTCAAAACCATGCAAACCAAATATATTTTTGTTACAGGCGGAGTTACTTCCTCGTTAGGTAAAGGCATTATTGCTGCTTCATTAGCCAAATTATTACAAGCCCGAGGCTATTCAGTTACAATTCAAAAACTAGATCCATATATTAACGTTGATCCAGGAACTTTAAACCCATACGAACATGGCGAATGTTATGTAACCGAAGACGGTGCCGAAACCGATTTAGATTTAGGTCATTACGAAAGATTTTTAAATGTACCTACTTCGCAAGCTAATAACGTAACCACGGGTAAAATTTATCAGCATGTAATTAACCAAGAACGCCAAGGTGCTTATTTAGGAAAAACAGTTCAAGTTGTTCCTCATATTACCGATGAAATAAAACGCAGAATTAAACTATTAGGCGAAACCGGTGAGTATGAAATTGTAATAACCGAAATTGGCGGAACCGTTGGCGATATTGAGTCATTGCCTTATATTGAAGCTGTTCGTCAGTTACATTGGGAACTAAAAGATGAGGATTGCTTAATTATTCATTTAACATTATTGCCTTATTTGGCTTCAACAAAAGAGTTAAAAACCAAACCAACTCAACATTCTGTAAAACTATTGTTAGAAAGCGGATTACAAGCTGATGTTTTGGTTTGTAGAACCGAACATTCTATTAGCAAAGAACAAAAACGCAAGCTGGCATTGTTTTGTAACGTAGCTCCCGATGCAGTAATTGAAGCATTAGATGTTCCTACCATTTACGATGTTCCTTTGATGATGTTGAAGGAAAAGTTAGATAAAATAACTTTAAACAGAATAAAACTATCGGCTAAAACAGAACCAGATTTAGATAGTTGGAAACAGTTTTTAACCCGTCATAAAAACCCTAAGAACGAATTACAAATTGGATTAGTTGGTAAATATGTAGAATTACCTGATGCTTACAAATCAATTGTTGAAGCATTTATACATGCAGGTGCAGCAATAGAATGTAGAGTAAGAGTAAAATATATTCACAGTGAACTAATTTCGGCTGATAACGTAGCACAAAAGTTAGGAGAGTTAGATGGAGTATTGGTAGCTCCTGGCTTTGGTGATAGAGGAATTGAAGGAAAAATTACAGCCTTAAAATTTGTACGCGAAAACAATATACCTTTCTTTGGAATTTGTTTGGGTATGCAAATGGCCGTGATTGAATTTGCTAGAAATGTATTGGGTTGGAAAGATGCACACAGTACTGAAATGAATCCTGAAACTACTCATGCTGTAATAGATATGATGTCGGATCAAAAGAACATTACAGCAAAAGGTGGAACCATGCGTTTGGGCTCTTATGCGTGCGAAATAAGTAAAGATAGTAGAGCATATAAAGCTTATGAAAAATCGAAAATTACTGAACGCCATCGCCATCGTTATGAATTTAATAACAAGTACCAAAAAGATTTTGAGAAAAATGGATTAAGTATAACAGGTATCAATCCAGAAACTAAATTGGCCGAAATAATTGAAATTAAATCGCATCCATATTTTGTTGCGGTGCAATTTCACCCAGAATATAAAAGTACTGTTTTAAATCCACATCCTTTATTTGTAAGGTTTTTAAAGGCTGCTTTGACTAAAAGTTTAGGTAAATAAATGCATTTAAATTCGAATCAAAAAATTCGAAACTCGAAGAAATAAAACCGTAAAGACGTAACATGTTACGTCTGAAAATCGAAATTCAAATAATAAAATTTAAAGGTGTAAAATATTATGCCTTTAAACTACATTTGAAAACAATTTTTGAAATCAATTATTACATATTGCCACTTATTAATGGTAGTTATTTTTATAGCTACAATTATACCTTTTCATGCTTTCCATCAGCATGTAGAAGATATTCATTATGTGGCAATTGCTCAAAAAAATACAGAAAATCATCATTGTAAATTAGATGAAAACTTCTGCGTTGAAAGTATAATAAATCATTGTGAACATGAACAACATTTGGCCGAAAGCAACGAAAAATGTTTTACTAGTCAATATCATTTCATAAAAAATATTACGCTGAATAATATTCAGTATCATTTTATTTCAGTTTGTAAAGCTCATTATTTTGAACAAAAAATAGTAAATGTTCAAAATGAATTTACCATACTATTAAATAACAAAGGCCCACCCAAGTACCTTTTTATTTAACAAACTATTTATCCTTTTCTTCGTCATTGCGAGGAACGAAGCAATCTCACTGTTATATTGCCTCTTTCCAAAAATTGAAATTTATAGCAGAATTTACACTATGTTTTCTATGTTTCTATGTGTTTCAAAATATTTTCTGAGCAACGAGTATACATAAATAAGTTTAACAGAGTTATAGATTTTTCTGAAAAATAAATAGTTTAGTCTTTTGTGCTTCAACAAGCACTTTTTTACCAATACGTATTTTTTATTTCAATGAAATCAATTGCTTTTTTTGCTTTGACTTGTTGGTGTTTTTTATTTATAAATAACACCATTGCACAGCAAAAACAAACTTTTATAATTAAAGGAATTATTACTGATAGTGTTTCAAAAAAGCCATTGGCAAATGCTACAGTTATTTTGATTCCAATAAAAAAATTAACCTATTCAAACGAAAATGGAATGTTTGAAATGGGAAGTGTTTTAGCTGGAAAACACCAATTGTCGATTAATTATTTGGGTTACCATCCTGCTTTATTAAACATAGATGTTCCATTGACAGAAACGTTAAAAGTAGAACTTCCTTCAGAAGAAAATCACTTACATGATGTAATTATTTTAACTGATAAAAACATAGTAATTTCTGAATTTAACTTGCAAAATCATGCTGTTTTAGATACTAAAAAACTCGATATATTACGTGGTCAAACCATGGGCGATATGCTTAAAAACATGGCAGGAGTTACACTTTTAAACAGTGGGCCAAGTGTTTCAAAACCAGTTATTAGAGGTTTGCATAGCAATAGAATTACTGTGTTAAACAATGGTATTAAACAAGAGGGACAAAACTGGGGTGCCGACCACGGACCAGAAATTGATCCGTTTGCAATTAATAAACTAGAGGTAATTAAAGGTGCTAGTAGTTTGCAATATGGTGCGGAAGCAATTGGTGGTGTAATAAAAGTTTCAGCTAAGGATTTTAAACAAACAAATGGTTTTGCTGGTAATTATAGTTTAAGTGGATTTAGTAACAATTGGCAATTAGCAAATAGTTTGTTTTTAGAGGGAAATCATTTGAAAAAACAGAATTTAAGTTGGCGATTTCAAACCAGTTACAGAAAAGCTGGCGATTCAAAAACTCCTGAATATGTATTAAGTAATACCGTTTTTACTGAATTTGATTTGAGTACAGCTTTGCAATACAAGTTTAAAAATTATAGCATTGAATATTCCTTCAGTTATTTCCAATCGAGTTTGGGAATTTTACGCGCTGCACATGTTCATAATGTAACCGATTTGCAAAACACAATAATTAATGGAAAACCGAGTGTTATTAAGGATTTTAGTTACGAAATAGGCCGACCAAAGCAGGAAGTTGTTCATATAATAAATGCAGTAAAATGGTTGTATCAATTTAAAAATTCAACCAAACTTAGTGTAGATTTAAGCCAACAAATTAACAACCGAAAGGAGTTTGATGTATTGAGTTTTTTGGGCATGAACAGTGATTTAAAAGACAAACCGGCTTATGATTTAACTTTAACTACCAATCAAATTTCGGCCAAATATGAACATAAAAAGTATGCAGGTTTTAAAGGTATAATTGGTTTAAATTTTTCAAATCAAGGAAATTATGCCACCGGGAAACAGTTCTTTATTCCTAATTTTATAAGCAATAATTATGGCATATATTTTATAGAAAAATGGAACAAAAAACATTGGCAAGCCGAAGGCGGAATTCGTTACGATTGGATAAACTTTACGAGGTATGTAAATGTAAACAACAATGTACAAAGCAATGATTTGAATTACCAAAATGCATCGGGTTCGTTTGGGTTGGGTTACTTAGTAAATACACATTTAAAAATTACAGGAAACATAAGTACAGCTTGGCGCGCTCCAAGTATTAATGAGTTATATGCACTTGGATTGCATGCAGCCGTAGCAACATACGAGCAAGGAAATCCTAACTTAATTGCAGAGCAAAGTTATAACTCAGAATTGAGTGTAAAATACAGTAAAAACAAATTTGAATTTGATGCCAGTATCTACAATAATGTAATTAACAACTTCATTTATAGGTTACCAAGCAATACTTACAACACCAGTTTTAGAGGCGTTTTTCCTGTATTTAATTACACACAAACCAATGCTTTGTTACAAGGATTTGAAACCAATTTTAGTTATGAATTTCCTAAAAATATAACTATTAACTTAGCTTATACATTTTTATATGCAACCGATTTGACTAAAAATACACCTTTAATTTTTATGCCAGCAAACAATATTCAAAGTGGAATAAATTGGCAAATACCTACTTACAAAAAACTAAAAAATGCTTTTATTCAAATCAATCATCAATTTGTGTTTGAACAAACCAGAGTTCCTGCAGGAATTGATTTTACTAATGCTCCAGCTGCTTACCATCTTTTTGATTTTGCTTTTGGAGCAACTCATTTTACCAAAGCAAAAATTAATTGGAGCATTGGAATGCAAAATGTTTTTAACACCAGTTACCGTAATTATTTGAGCAGGTACAGGTATTATGCTTTAGATGCTGGAAGAAATGTTTATGTAAAACTGAGTATTCCTTTTTAATGCAGATTGCTACTGGCTGCTAGCTTCTGGCAACTAGCAAAAAACAGAAAGAACGGACACTGAGCTTGTCGAAGTGAAACAAAAAACATCAAACAATTAAAACAAAAAATATTATCATGAAAAATAACAATTTATCAATAAAACAAATTAACAATTTAACAATTGCAACAATCATAGCAATCTCAACATTTTCATCGTGTTCAAAAGATGATCCGAAACAACCTTTGGCAAACAATCCGCAAGAAGTGTTAACCACAATTTTAGTTCAAGGTTTCAATCAAAATGATTCGTTAAATGCCAATTATCAATTCACATATAAATGGGAAGATTTGGATGGAGATGGTGGTAATTTACCAGTAATAGATACTTTAAAATTGGATTCTGGAATAGTTTATAAATGCAAAATAATTATTTTAGATAAAACTAAAACTCCATTCGATACGGTTTCAAATGCCATTGAAGAAGAAAAAAATGCTCATCAGTTTTTCTATTCCCCAAGTGCTAATTTAACAGGAAAAATAAATGCTCAAATTTTAGATTTTGACACCAATATTCCTTCATTACCAGTTGGTTTATCATTAGTTTTAAACACCAAAAGTAATCAAGGATATTTGCTACCTATTATGGGTTCTTTAAACATTGTTTTGAGTCATTATGATGGTGTGCCAAAAACCATAGAAAAATCGAGCGAAAGTGATATTGATATAAACTTTCCAGTTAAGTTGAATTAGAAAAAAGCTATTTCAAAGCTTTAAAATCCTTGTCAGTCTAAAAAAAATTAAACCACATAGTAATCTGAAGTTTTTCAAACTCCAACCTCAAGAAAGATAACTTTGTAAAATGCAGCGCACAAGAAACCTAAATGTAATTGGAGCAAAGACTCCTTCACATAGTCTGGTTCGA
>Ga0247839_1006129_pt1 | contig 14073 bp, 8 predicted proteins | sample LaCruzMarch2015__6_FD_192405 | JGI IMG/M metagenome (GOLD analysis project Ga0247839, IMG submission 192405) | Freshwater microbial communities from meromictic Lake La Cruz, Castile-La Mancha, Spain - LaCruzMarch2015_16m | ecosystem: Environmental > Aquatic > Freshwater > Lake | place: Spain...
ATATGTTGTTTGGTACTCTTGAAGCTCTCAATGCTGGTAACCAAATCCAATTAATCCAAGGAAGCAATCAGTATTCAAATGTCTATAGTCTGGATTTAGCCATTAATTACAAATTAATCAAAACTAGCGATCAGGTGATTGTGGCTAATTTCATTGCCGCAGGTCATGCTGGAGAGCCAACATTACAAAACAACTCAACCGCGCAGCATATACCCAATGACAGCAATCGATTAATTCAACAAGTTTATGCTCAACTCAGCAATGAAGTAATTACGCGCCTTGAGCAACAATTTAATGAAAGTTCAACCGTTTTATCTAGCGTTGAGTCTTCAATACCTCCCACCCCACCTAACCTTAAACAATAGGGTACAAATCATGCAACTAAATTATTTAGCCCCTAGTTGGGAGCTTACAGATCCAACTTGGCAAGCCTTTTTAAAAACCAAATGCCGAGGTCAGCTAATCAACATTGATCAACAGTTAAGCTCATTGGCTAAACTAAATAAAACTATTTATCCAGCGCAAGTAAATACATTACGTGCGTTAAGTTTAGCGCCACAACAAACCAAAGTAGTTATTCTTGGTCAAGATCCCTATCATGGCGAAAATGAAGCAATCGGTTTATCTTTTGCCGTTAATCCAGGCACAAAATTACCGCCTAGCTTACGTAACATCTTTAAAGAATTGGCTTTAGAATATCATCCAGAATCAATCGCTCACTACCAAAGCGTTTCACTTGAAACTTGGTTTGAACAAGGAGTATTGTTACTTAATTCAACGCTAAGCGTAATCAAAGATGATGCCAACTCATTGGCACATATTGGCTGGCAAGCAGTTACCGATCAAATTATTCACCATTTAAGCGAACAAAATGAAAACTTAGTTTTTATTTTATGGGGTAATTTTGCCCGCAGTAAAAAACCACTAATCAATGCAGAAAAACATTTAATTTTGGAAGCGGTACATCCATCGCCATTATCGGCTAATCGCGGCTTTTTTGGTTGTAATCACTTTAAACTCACCAACCAATATCTTCAAGAAAATCACATCGAACCAATTAATTGGCTCGGTGAATAAAGAAAAAACCACTCAAAACGTGCTTAACATTTCGAGTGATTTTATTTTTCAAGATAAAATTTAAGCTTTATTCAAAAGATAAGTTTAACATCGTAGTTATTTATTTTATAGCTAACTGCTGCTGTGAATTAAAGGCTAAAACCTCATCAAAGGTATATTCTTTAAGAATTTTGCCATTGTGATACAAGGTTTCCATCAAATCACGCACGCCAGCTTGAGCTTTAGCTTCAATCCGATCTGAGAAAATATTTCCCGCCGAGTCAATATACGTAGTCACATGACCTTTTAAGGATTGTTTCTTTAGATCGCTAATTGGACGTTTTAAGAGATCCTGCCATTCTTTACCATCAAATAAAGCGGTCGCTTTCATCGAAAATGAAAATTCATCCCGCCCAGCATCATGGGTTAATCCACTACCCATACCAAACACAATATTTTCTAAACTAATCCGTGCACGATCAAGACGCGCCACAATATGACGAATACTATCATTGTTAATCCCGTCGCCCTGAATTACTCCGATATATGGCGGTAAAACTTTGTAGCCAAATTTATTCACCGTATAGCCAAATTGTTCCATTAAAATTTTGATGACTTCCACACACATTGTCAATGGGTCACCCGAATCTGGGCGCACCACCACTTTAGCGCCGTGTTTACCTAATTCAATAATTTCCTGCTTATAAATACCACCAATATAATCACGCGATAAACGATAAATATCGTAAGTATCCCCAACGATTGATACAATTGGAAAAATATCGCCGCGTGACACTTTTTCACGCAATAAATTAATCATCATTTCAACGGCAGGCAAATCATCCAAAGTTTCAGAATTCGACCACGTACACATTACACTGTGTTCTGATGCACTCACACTCATTCCGTAGGCTTTTTGCGTATTGTAATAATGTTTAATATTCCGATTCGCTTGCGCACAATCGGTACCGTTAAATCCCGCGGCTAAATGCGCCATTCCCGCCAAAATATCTGATTCATAACTATCCGCGCCACGCGAACCGAAATTATGCAAATGAAAATTAACTTTACCGCGCACCCCACAATGCTTTTCCATCATATCATCTAAATAACGGTATAAATCAGCTGACAATGAGGCAACCGTGGTCATTTTCCAGCATACCCGTTGAAACATCGTTTCAATATAAGTTGACAACCAAGCACACTTTGGATCGGTATTAACCAGCGTTACGGTTGCAACGCCAACAGGAATAAACATCCCCTCAGGCACGGCACGGATCTCCAAGGGTAAATAACCATCATATTTAGCCAGAATATATTCCCAACGCTCACGTTCAAAAGTAAAGCCCTGTTCACGCAACTCTTGTTCGGCTTCATCGAGCATCCATGGCTCGACACGTTGGCTAAGATACTCACGAATAACATATTGTGGCCCCATGGATTTAACAATATTGGTGTAACGATTGCCACGACGCGGCACAATAGTTGAAAATATATATTCGGTATTAGCAGGTAACATATTCCCATGATCATTTTTATAGGAATCAATATCTAAAATGATATTCCGCGCAAGGCTGTTATGCATAATGGTTTCTTTACTTTAAAAATTAAGAATTAGGGCGTAATCTTACTACAATTGATTTTGAAGTTGGGGTTTGACTGCGCGCACCTAAGCTATCAAACGGAATCAAAACATTAGCCTCGGGAAAATAACTTGCTAAACAGCGCCGAGGGATTGCATAGCTCACCAGAGTTAAATTAGCCAACTCCATTTCTGGATATGCCGAATTATACAAGGTAACTTGTGCGCCTGCAGTTAAATTGAGTTCCGCAATATCCAGTTGATTCATAAATAACACCATGCGCCCACCTTTGATACCACGATAGCGATCATTCATGCCCGAAACCGTGGTATTAAATTGATCATGGCTGCGAGTGGTCATAAGCAAATACTCACCAGCTGCGAGCTGACGTTGTGCCAATGAATGACAAGTAAAGAGCGCTTTAGCACTTGGCGTTGCAAACGCTAACTTATCCCGCACGCCATTGGGCAAATAAAACCAGCCAGTTTCAGCAATTTTGTGATTATAATCCGTAAAGCCTGGAATAACTTGAGCAATTAAATCACGAATTTGACTGTAATCTGCAATTAGCGCTAACCAATTTAGGGATGAGTTGGGTAACAAGCGTGCAGCTAAATTGGCGACAATCGCAACTTCACTGTATAAATTAGCCGAACAAGGTTCTAACACACCTGCCGAACGATGGACAATCCCCATTGAATTTTCTACCGTTACTAATTGCGCAATACCTCTTTGACGATCAATTTCACTACGTGCCAAACACGGTAGCAACAAACCAATTTTGCCAGGATAAAGATGGGTATGATTTAATTTAGTGGCAATATGCACACTAAGCTGCGCCGTTTGTAATGCCTTAGCTGTCGAATGAGTATCGGGAGCCGCCATTAATAAATTACCACCCAGTGTTACCAAGGCGTGTAGCTCCCCAGTGGCTAGCGCTTGGATCGTTGCAATCGTATCTTTACCTGATTTACGTGGTGGGGTAAACTTAAATTTCTGGGCTAAATTATCCAGCAAATAAGCAGGAGGATTCTCGGTTATCCCCATGGTTTTATCACCCTGAACATTGCTATGCCCACGCACAGGACAAACTCCAGCCCCCTCGCGTCCCAAATGCCCACCTAACAATAACAAATTGACCACTTGCTGAATGGTTGCAACTCCATCATGATGTTGGGTTAATCCCATACCCCAGCAAGCAATCACGCGTTTTGCCTGACAAAAGATAGTCGCAGCCTCACGAATTAGTTCTTGGCTAACTCCACTACTGGCCACTATCTCATCCCACTCCAGTTGTTGAATATTCGCGGCAAACTCATCAAAACCAGCGGTATGCTGTTGAATAAATTCACGGTCAATTACCGTTGCATCCTGATGTTCTGCAAATTCAAACACCGCCTTGATAATGCCACTAATTAACGCCATATCGCCATTAATCGTGACTTGTAACAATAAATTACTCAAAGCACTACCGTTACCAATGATGCCATTTAAATTTTGTGGATTTTTAAAGCGCATTAAACCCGCTTCAATTAAGGGGTTAATACTAACGATTTTACATCCATTGGCGGCGGCTTTTTGTAGGGCTTTAAGCATCCGTGGATGATTACTACCTGGATTTTGCCCAAAGATAAAAATCGCATCGGCGCGATAAAAATCATCTAACGTCACACTGCCCTTGCCAATTCCAATCGTTTCAGTTAAGGCTATGCCACTTGCTTCGTGACATAAATCCGCACTATCGGGTAAATTATTCGTGCCATACATGCGTACCATTAATTGATACAAAAACGCGGCTTCATTACTGGTGCGTCCAGAGGTATAAAACGCAGCTTGATCTGGTGTCGCCAAAGCCTGCAATTGTTCGGCAATTAAATCAAACGCAGCAGCCCAACTAATTGGCTGATAATGCTCTTCACCCTCTCGAATAATCAACGGTTCGCTCAAACGTCCCGCTAAACCCAAATGATAATCATCTAACCCACGTAATTCGTTTAAGCTATGTGCGGCAAAATATGCACTGTCCGCATTGTTCGGGCTGATTTCTTCGGCTAAGGCTTTAATTCCATTCTCACAAATTTCAACCGCTAAATTTTCCGTAAGCGCGGTTGGCCAAGCACAACCTGGGCAATCAAAGCCGCTTAGTTTATTCATGCTCTTAACCGCTTTAATTCCAGTTAATAGATCAGATTTATGCCAAATATGCTGTGCAGCGTTGGTTAACGATTTGACGCCACCCGCAGAGCTTGCTGCAGGATTAATTTTCAATTTATGTTCTTTAGTCATCGGGATTTATTTCTAAAAAAATTTAGTTACTCAGTCGAAACTAAGCATAGCGTAAACGTAAGGCATTAGTTATCACGGTTAATGAAGACAGACTCATCACAACACTCGCAATCACTGGATTCAATGCCATGTGACACCATGGATAAAAGACTCCAGCCGCAACTAATACCGCCAGTGAATTATACACAAACGATCCAAACAAGTTTTGGCGCATATTACGATTAATTTTGCGAGCCAAATCGAGTGCACGAGTAACACCACCAAGCGAGTTACACATCAAGGTAATTGCCGCACTTTGCATCGCAATGTCCGTTCCGCCGCCGATGGCAATCCCAAGATTAGCTTGTACCAAACTCGGCGCGTCATTGATTCCATCACCAACAAATACCACTTTATTACCTTCATCTTGCAGACGTTTAATCAAATTAATTTTATCCGCTGGCTGACAATTAGCATAAATTTCTGTAATACCAACTTGTGACGCAATTGCTTGCGCTGCGCTTTGATTATCGCCAGTTAACATAATTACGCGTAGCCCAGCCTGCTGTAATTCTGCGATTGCTGCCGCCGAATCAGGTTTTAGCGCATCGGATATTTCCACCCGTGCCAACACCTCGCCAGCCTTAGCCAAATAAATTTGACTATATTGACTATCAACGATCAAGTCCAAATTTAGCTGCGCAATTTGCATCATCCACGCCGCCGAGCCAGCCATATATTCAACTCCATCGATCACGCCGCGTACGCCGCTGCCACTTAACGACTCAAATTTACTCACCTGCAATGGCACAGCTGATGCCCCGCAATATTCGACAACTGCCGCCGCTAAAGGATGTTCTGAATTAAGTTCAAGTGCGCTTAACAGCGCCAAAACATCTTCCAGTGAATAGTTTTCAGCAAGTGTAATTCCCAACACCTGTGGTTTACCCATAGTAATCGTACCAGTTTTATCCAGTACCACTGTATCTAATTGCTCAACCGCGCTCAAACAACTGGCATCCCGAATTAAAATACCTTGACTGGCACCACGCCCAATTCCCACCATTAACGCCACTGGAATCGCTAAACCAACCGAACACGGACAGGCAATTAACAACACCGTCATAAACACCGAAATGGCATGATAAAAGGGATTAAGCGGAGCACAAAAATACCAAACTATGCTACTTAATAGAGCAATCAACATAATACTCGGTACAAAAATTTTGGCAACCTGATCAGCCAGTTTGGCCAATTTAGGCTTAGATAATTGCGCCGTTTTAACTAAATGAATAATTCCAGCCAATAACGTATTTTCACCAATTAGCGTAACTCTAAACACCAAGGCACCACTGGTATTTATCGAACCGCCAATGACTTTATCACCGAGTTTTTTATGCACAGGTAACGGCTCACCAGTTAACATTGATTCATTCAAATACCCCTCGCCAAGGATAATTTCACCATCGGCGGGAATACGTTCACCAGGGCGAATTTTAACTTCATCACCCGTGCGCAGTAAATTAGTTGCCACCACTTGCTCTACACCATCCACCATGACGGTGGTAGTAGCAGGAACTAGTTGGGTTAAACCTTTTATCGCCGCCGTCGTCGAGTTTTTGGCGCGCTCCTCAAGATAAGCGCCCAGATTAATTAGACCGATAATAATTAGTGCCGACTCAAAATAGACATGTTGAATTACTGCCAGAGAACTAAAGTAACTTACCAGCACAATTCCACTTGAATATATCCACGCCGCAGCCACGCCCAATAAAATCAAGCTGTGCATATTAAAATTCAGCGTAATTAAGCCATTCCAACCGCTTTTAACAATTTTAGTGCCAACCAGCCCAATAATGGCGAATGAGCATATGGCATAAAATAAGCCCAAACTAAATCCAGCTAGCGTGGAGAAATCAAGCATCAAGGCGGGTAACATGCCAACACTCATCAATAATCCGCCCGCAATTAACGGCACACCAACGCTTAACCATAAGTTAATGGGCTCTTCAATGACGATATCTAAACTCGCGCCAAAACCCAGCTTAGTTACTTCCGTAATCACTGCTTGATCTAATTTTACTCCAGAGTATTCAACCAACAAAGTCTTATCTAGTAAATTCACTTGTGCAGAATGAATCCCAGCTAACTGTTTCAATTTAGACTGGATTTTACCAACACAGCCTGCGCATTTGACATTTTGTAAATTAAATTCACTGCTTAACATGGTTTTTTTCAATCAACTTTAATGCCAACAAAATCCGCTCGGCAACTTTGCGATCCTTGCCTTGATACGGATAGGTATGAATGTGGATGGCGGGATTAAAATTTAATTCAATTAGCGCATAATTATTTTCTGGGTAGGGATTTTTAATATTACGAATTATCATATCTACACCACAAATCAGCGCACCAACACTCGCTGCAGCTTTAACTGCAATCCGTTTATAAGCCTTGGGCATAACATCAGTATAATCGATCGAATCGCCACCAGTTGAAACATTTGAGTTTTCGCGTAAATAGACTTTTTGCTCCAACTCAGGAATTGAGTCAAAGGTTAAATTTTGTTGATGGAGGAACATTTCTTCAACCTCGCCCAGTTTAATTTTTTCCAGCGGCGTAACATAACCACTACCGCGCAATGGATCTTGATTTTTCACGGCAACTAATTCGCGAATACTCATAACCCCATCACCCAATACATTAGCAGGCTCACGATTTAAAATCGCCACCGCTTGATTATCAATCACAAAAAAGCGATATTCTTTACCCTGCACAAATTCTTCAACTAAAACTTTGCCATCATGTTTGAAGGCAATTTCCAAACCCTGACGATATTCGGCTAAACTAAATGCGTTTTTAAAAATTGTAATTCCTAGCCCAAAATTAGTTGAATTAGGCTTAATTACAATCGCTTTATCTTTAAATACAGGATAATCAACTAATGCCGCCGCTAATGAAGCATAGCTTTCACCGTTTGGAATCACCAAATTTTGCCGCGCCATCAAAGTCTTAGTCACGACTTTACTTTCCATAGCTAAAATTGTGGCATAGTTATCTAATTTAGTTTTAGTCGCTTGCTTGATAATTTGACTAACCCCAGCATGTTCTAATTCAATAAAATTATCTTGTCGGTCAAGGAAGTTAAATTTCACCCCGTGCTTAATCGCCTCTTTAAGTAACACCTGCGTGGATAACTCTAAATCTTCAAAACCACTGAATTTATAGAAAGTTTTTTGACTTTGAGCTAAATAATTCTGCGCCTGCCCCATAAAAAATTTACTATAACCGTGGGTGGCGATTTCATTTGCAATCTGCGCGGCATAACTTGGCATATTTTCGCGTAATTTGGCTTGCATGCTCTGCAAAACCGCTAATTTGCTACTTTCAATTCCCAAGCCACTCAACGAAGTATAAACTTGCTCAAGAAACTCACTGCCCCATTCGCGCAAACTCCGTTCTTCACTCGCCGAATAATGTAAGCGAATATCTTGACTCCGATCAGCATCGGCAGCCAAAATTTGATTCAAATTAGCAAAACGATATTCCTCATCACTTAACCAAAAATCAGGCGCAACTAATGAATACACCAATAATAAATGAATAAAGTCTAAAGATTCTTGTGTAATCCCAACTTTAGTCAGCGGATTAAGATCCAAGGTACGAATTTCAACGTAATTAATTCCATTTTGATGTAAATCTTTCAACACTCCAGCTTTACTTGAACCCTTAAGGCGCAACTGTGAATAATATTCTTTAGCTGCAATAATGTGCCCATCATTAATTGCACCTTTAATATCAGCAATATATTCATACAATGAATTATATGAAACGTAAAAATGCTCTAAATTACGGTAACCACTAATTCCATTTCTAAAACTGGAACCTTTAAATAAATAACTATCGCTGCTAATTTTTTCCTTAGCTGGATTACAGCATGAAATATACGATTCATGCGCCACCGAATTAGCACCAGTTAAATAAATTACCAACCAGCAATATTTCAAATAATAACGCGCAACTTTAAGATAAACCTGATCACGAAACTCACGAAATGACAAATTCCCTGGATTAGCATTGTAAATCAATGACATAAACTTATCGCTAAATGAAAAATTAAAATGCACCCCTGAAAGCAATTGCTTACGTGTGCCATATTTATTGGCTAAATATTCACGATATTCGGTAATTTCTGGATCGGTAAATTGTGCGGCTTTAATTAAGTGATCATCGTGAGGTAAAACTGGTGGCAAAGAATAAGGCCACAAAACCTCATTATTCAGTTCCAATGACACAATATCATGCAACGCCTCAACAAAATTAAGTGCTTCCTTGGTTGTGTCAAAAATTGGCGTGACCATTTCAACCTGCGACTCGGCAAAATCGGTGGTGATATACGGGTGCTTCGCCTTATCGCCAAAAGCCTCTGGATGTGCTGTTAACGCGATATTTCCCGCTAAATCGGTACGGACATTCTCTTTTTCCAAACCAAAATTACCACTTAATAATAAACTACCTAAATTTTGCTGTTTAATTAAATCATAAAAATTCACGTGTCTTCTCCCAATGAATCACAACTTACGCAGTTGCTAAATTAAACAAACTCCAGTGCATACATAGTCACCAGAGTTATCCCGCATCAAGAAGTTAATTTTCTTGAATTATTTGCTCGGTGTCACATCCAAATAAGTCATCATACCAGCGCCCATATGGTAGAGCATATGGCAATGCAACATCCACTTACCTGGATTACTTGCGACAAATTCAACTGTTACTTGGCTATTTGGTAACACAAGTATTGTATCACACTTTATCTTTAGCACTCGCAAGCGCTTCAACACTGTGTAACTTCAGCTCATCCGCATAATCAAGCGCCATATTTGGTGCTGGGGCATTAGCAGCAACAGGAGCTGCATCCATAGAATGCATCCTTGACTTGAATCGTTTGTGATTTAACTTCAAGTACTGTTGGTAGCGCAAAACTACTCCCAGTTAAAATTAGTAAACTCAGAATTGATTTTAGTTTCACGATACACCAGTCATGAAAATGTTAACCAATATTCTAATTCAAGTAGCCATACCTATCTATGTACGAATTTCCACTCGCCCCATATGAAACTCGAAAATTTTAGCATATTTGCAACACCTTAACAACTACAGCTCAGCTAATATTAAAGCCTTATTTTACTATTGGCAAAACAGGCAGTTACTCATCATAACCACCCACTCAACAAACCTAATAAATTTATTAAATCTATCAAATATGCATTATCCACAGCTACTCTTCTCTTTTTGTTATTACTAACAATGCTATAATCCATCCGTTTGATACAGTTTCATTGCTTTATCTCGAAGATTTTGAGCACTTATTGCTCATTTTTCATTTCATTTTCATCCAAGAAATTAAATATATAAATCGTAACATTATAAAACTAAAAACAAACTAAGTTTATGGGGAAACATACGTGAATAAAAAAACATTGGTATTGGTGTTGTCTTCATCTGTAATTATAGCGGCATGTAATAACACAGGTGAGAGCACAAGCACAGTTAGCGCAAAAAACAGTCTAAATAGCACAACCGCACTGCAAGATGACCGCGACTTTACACTATTCCCCGAGCGAGCTGATGGTGTATTTGAAAGCAAAGAGCAGAACTACGGAGTTCAGTGGATTGAATCGACTACTAACTATCCAGGTGTGCGCCTCAATGCGGCATTTGACCATATTGAGAATAAATATGGGTCATTTACTCTTATGTATGGTGGCTGTACAGGGACACAGGAAGATGACTTAATCGCGCATCCTAGCCTATCACCAAATTCAGGTCGATGTTATAATGATATCTGGTTATATAATCACGATACCCATAATTGGGTATGGGTCGGTGGTGAACCAGGTACTTTCACTAAAGATAGCAATCCTAAATTTGCAACTTATGCGTTTGCCCCCTCTAGAATAATTGTAACTAATCTAGAATATCCGAAATCAACACCTAATGCATTGAATAAACTTGAAATGTTTGTATATCCTGAGTTTCTCAGTGCAGGTGGTGTAGGAGCATATTATAATCAATATGAAGAGTTAACTCTTGATGCCCTGCGCTACCCTATTGAGCATCGTGCGCTATTTTGCAGTGGCAGTCCATCTGATCCGGCAAAATATTGTCGTGCCCTAAGCCTCACAGACTACATATATAAACGAAAGCTTGGGTTTAATGGTACTGCCCATAAATCTACAACTCAGTCACAATGGGATGAAACAGGTGAACAGATTGGGCATTATTTTTTTACGGGTCGTGAACCATTAAGTGGAGATGCTGCCTCATTATTACCAAATATTAATGAGGCATTTGACACTACTTTTATCTACAGCGGTGAGTATTGGTGGCCACCTGCTGATGACTTTATTATCAGTAATAATAATAGTGCTGATGATTATAGTTATTATCATTTTGGTGCTCATCTAATGCGTGGATTGGTGGGAGCTCGTGATCATGTAGGAACTATTGTTCACAATCCTAATGCTAAAAGCGATGGCTCTGGCATACAGTTTTATATGGCTGGTGATAAATCTACAGTAAATATATTGAGCGAGCATGCTGGAAAAGTAACTACCCACGCGTTGATTGGAGGAACAAGTAACATTGGTTCGTTTGGAACGATAACTGCTGGTGATACTGGCACAGCCCCAGACAGTAATGAAGGATTTCCAGTGAAACCATTAGTTGCTTATGGTCTTAATGCTAATCTAAACAAAATAAAAACTTTTGATAGCGGTCAAGGACGTACCCAATTTGAGCAAGCAGAAGATTTGTTAACGAAAAAGATCCCAGTAAACCGCACACACCCGGCCACGACAGTAAGTGCAGATGGTAGATACCTATATATATTTGGTGGATTAGGATATAGTATGACAGGTAATTATCTCACAAAACGAGATTCACATTACGCTTTTGACATAGTGGTCGAACCTAAAACTATTAAGAATGGCGCGGAAGTCAAAGCTAGTGCATTAAATGATTTATGGCGCTTGGATTTAGTTACAGGGCACTATGATTATATGAACACAGGTAGAGGTGAAAGTAATGTCTGGTCTTGTTCGAAACAAGCTAATGAAACTAATCTATGTTCTCCAATTATGGATAGAGGAGCACACGTCGACTTACCAGGTAATCACTTTACACCTCCAGGACTTATTGGTGCTACGATGTGGGAAAGTGGTGGGCGTTTATACATGTTTGGCGGAAGTTACGGTGTTGTAGCTAGGCACTTTACTACTTTTCACGAAAATCGATGCTATAGTAGTGCTATTTGGATGTTTACCCCAGCCAAAGATGGTTCACCTAATGGAACATGGATGTCGGTAGCTAACGACTCTGCTACTTGTCGTACACAAACAGCAGCTACAAACTATCCATCAACCCAAAGCGATGCCTTGTCATGGGCTGATAAAAATGGGCAGCACCATCTATTTTCTGGAGCAAACTTAGTTGTTGGTGATTTCTATTTTTTCGTTATAAACGATAGAGATAAACAAAAACCTTTATGGGAACATTGGATATTAAACTCTAGGACGCCACTAGACCCTCAACAGGATACTACAATATCAATGTCAGTGGCTCCAGAACATTCAACCAATCAAATGTGGCATGGTTTTGATACGTTAGTGAGTATTCCTTATGAACACTTTGGCTTAAGAGAAATAAAAATCACACTATTTGGCTATCCTGATTATAGCTATAAGTTAGCATTTAGAAATCCTCCGCAAGGATTCTCTATCGACAGCACTCGTTCAACTTGTCGCTCAGTAGGTCAACCAGATCAAGATGCAAACATAAAAGGATGGATTGCTCAAGGTGGCTATAACTATGAATGTAGTTTTATTTTGAAGTATCAACCTGAATATGCTTCTACTGCGGCTGGATTTGTTAGTGTTGATTTATTAGATGGAACGTCAACGGCTATTCAAACTATTGATATACCATATTCACCACGGTTGTAAGATACTATGGTTATATAGTTAACCTATAATCATCTGAGTAAATATGGTAAACTATATAACCTCTAATTTTGGCTGATAATAAAATGTACGGTCTTAGAAATAAAGCAATGGCTTTGTATACCTGAATTCAAGAGCGAAATGCAGAATTTAGTATTTTCCTGTGTTTCGCTTTGATAAGGTATTGATTTACACCATAGTATATTTAAGATTGAAGCAACTATTTGACTAATGAAATCAAAATGTCGGCTGAATTTGAATCGTTTAAAAGGTAGTCTTAGTGATAAATTGAACGCTACCTTGGCAGCTATTACCTATAACCTACGAATAATCCCAAGAGTTATTTTTTTACTTTATTATTTATTACTTATTTTTGCAAAATACCCAAAAAAATACCAGCTAGAAAAATTCAGCTGGTAAATATTGGGGATTATTTAGCATTGACTATCATAGTAAGCATCTCCTTTAATGAATTAATTTAATCTCTAAACAATCACAACACAGCTAGAAAAACGAGCCTCATACAGAATTAATATCCATCACGACGACGTTCACGCTGCGGGACACGCGAGTTGCGCGCACCATTAGAATGTGACGGCGGGCGCTGATGATCAATTTGAGCATAATCATCCTCATCCTCGACACGAGAATATCTGGAATTAGAACGTGGATGCCGCGGGCGTTCTTCCTCATATCCATAATCTGCTTCTTCATCATCAAATGAATTGCGACGCGGTCTGCGTAGCGCATAAATCAAACCCACTGCGCCAAGTGCTAGGACACCAAAACCTAATAACCAATAACCTAAATTTGAACTATCATCATTAATAACCGTATTCGTGGTTGTATTATTCGTTATATCCTCAGGTGGTTGGGAGCTATCTGGATTTGAATTAGTCGCACCGTTGCTACCTGAAGAACCGCCACCATTTACATATTCGACGGTTGGCGTTGAATTGTGATTAAAGAAATAATTAAATAAACTGGTTGCCGCAATTCCACCAATTATTCCCTCCATCAAGCCCATTCCCCAACCACCATTTTCATAACCATGATTCCAACCGTTATCCCAGCCGTTACTCATCCCAACTGGACCTTCATTCCAACCACGATAAGGAACGTTATAACCATCACCATAAGCACCGCGATTAATATTACCGTGTCGTTAT
>Ga0247839_1006136_pt1 | contig 14060 bp, 6 predicted proteins | sample LaCruzMarch2015__6_FD_192405 | JGI IMG/M metagenome (GOLD analysis project Ga0247839, IMG submission 192405) | Freshwater microbial communities from meromictic Lake La Cruz, Castile-La Mancha, Spain - LaCruzMarch2015_16m | ecosystem: Environmental > Aquatic > Freshwater > Lake | place: Spain...
CGAACGTCTGGAAGCACCTCGCCGCCAGCTTCGACGGGAAAACGCTTCGCCTCTTTCTTGATGGCAAGCTGGCAGCAAGCGAAGATATCAAACTCACCCGCGCCGCCATGCAACCCCTGGTGGCCCCGCCACCGGCCTGGCAATACGGCGGATCCTTTGTCGGCAAGGTCGCTCGCTTTACCATATGGAATGAGGCTCTGCCGGTAAATCAGCTCGCGGAGCTTGCACGAGATTCGGCAGGCCTTGATGCCAGTGCCTTCAAGCCTGCTCCGCCGGGCGACACTCCGACTTACCGAATTAACGCCAGGGATTTCTGCACCGGGCGTGATCGCAATCTGCCCGCCCAGGACCCGGCAACGCTTCCAAAGCCAGTTCCCGAAGTGAAAGTGGAACGCATTCCGAAATTATCCCCCCGCCCGGTCTCCTCACCCGATGATGCCGGCGATCTCGTGCTGAACAGGGGCTGGGAGATGGCCGACGCATGGACGGTTCAGGCAACCCCGGAGCAGATCTCGAAGCCTGGTTTCGATACGGCGTCGTGGTTTGACGCCACGGTCCCTGGCACTGCGCTCACCACGCTGGTCCAGCAGGGCGTCTACCCCGATCCGCTCCACGGGCTAAACAACATGCTCATCCCCGACCTCGCCACCAAATCGTGGTGGTATCGGGTGGAGTTCCCCACACCTTCGGCATGGGAGGGCCGGAATGTCGGCCTGACGTTCAAGGGCATAAACTACCACTCCGAGATCTGGCTCAACGGCGAGAAGCTGGGCAATACCACTGGGGCCTTTATCCGGGGCCGATTCGAGGTGGCTCCAGCGCTCGTCGCTCAGGGCAACAACGTCCTGGCCGTGCGCGTCTGGCCACAGCCGCACTACAACGCACAGGGGTGCGGGGATGAATCGATCGCGGCCGGAGCCGGCCCAAACGGGGGGGACGGCACACTCGACGGCCCCGCGTTCTTCTGCACCGATGGGTGGGACTGGATCCCGACCATCCGCGACCGGTGCACGGGGATCTGGCAGGATGTCGTCCTGCGTCCCACCGGCCCGGTGAAAATCGACGACCCGCAAGTCATCACAACCCTGCCCAAGCTTCCCGACCTCTCCGTTGCCGAAGTCGCTATCACCACGGACCTGCGCAATCTCACGCAGAAGACCCAGACCGTCACCGTCGAGGCCCGCCTGTCTGACTCCAAAGAAAAAAAGTCGGTCACCCTCGCGCCCGGCGCGACCGAAAATGTCCGGTTTCAGCTGACAATCAAAAACCCGGATCTCTGGTGGCCCAACGGCTACGGCAAACCGACGCTGCACGACTTCACCCTGTCGGTCTCCGATGGCGACAAGCGCGAGTCGGATCGCTTCACGCAGCGCATCGGTTTGCGGCAGGTGGACTACGAATTCCTCCCGGCCCCGCCCGACAACCCGACAAACAACCCGCTCGTGATCAAGGTTAATGGCCGGCGCATCTTTGTCAAAGGCGGCAACTGGGGGATGGATGATGCCCTCAAACGTTCCTCCACCGACCGCCTCGAACCCTACTTCCGCCTGCATCGCGATGCCAATTTCACCATGATTCGGAACTGGTGCGGTCAGAGCACCCAGCAAAACTTTTATGAGCTCGCCGACAAATACGGCATCCTCGTCTGGAATGATTTCTGGCTCTCAACGACAAGCTACAACAATCCAGCTGTCGATGCGGAGCGGTTCCTGGCTAATGCCGGGGATGTCATCAAGCGCTTTCGAAACCACCCTTCCATTGCCGTCTGGTGCGGTCGCAACGAAGGGTTCCCGCCGGTTTGGATCAACGAGCCGCTCGACCGGCTTCTGAAAGACCTGGACGGCACCCGGATTTATATCCCGCAGTCCACCAACCGCCAATTCCTCATGAAGAGCGGTCCCTGGGCGATTCAGGAGCCCGGGTATTACTATTCGCGAATCCAGGGCTTCTGCACCGAGTTGGGTGTCAATTCGGTGCCCACCGCCGACGCGATGCGGGCGATGCTCGACCCGAGCCAGTATTGGCCACCCACCGAACAGGACGCCTGGGCGTACCACGATTTCCACAGCAATGACAACGGATCGCGCACGCCCTACCTTGCCGAGTCGGAACAGCGCTATGGCGTCGGCCAGAACCTCGACGATTTTGTCCGCCGCATTCAGATGCTCAACTACACCCAGCACCGGCTCATGTTCGAGGCCTGGAACGCCAACCTTTGGAAGCCCAGTACCGGGCTGTTCCTCTGGATGACGCACCCCGCCTGGCCGAGCACGGTCTGGCAGGTCTATTCCAGCGACTACGACACGCACGCCGCCTTCTACGGCTGCAAAAAAGCCTGCGAACCCATCCATGTGCAATGGAACCTGAATGACGATTCGGTCTCGGTCATTAACAACCCCGAAGTCCCGCTGGAGAAAGCCAAGCTGAAACTCAAGATCGTCGGGCTGGACGGCACGGTGCTCAGTGAATCCACCGCCCCGGTCAACGTGGCTTCCAACAGTGCGGCGCAAGTGGCAAAGGTCGTCTGGGCCGACTTCGCCGCCCAGACCGCCCAATTCCTCAAACTCGAATTGCTCGGCCGCAACGGCAACCTCGTGTCGGAAAATTTCTACTGGCACTCCCAAAAACCCGAAGATCTGCGGGCTTTGGAGAAATTGGACCAGATCAAACTCCAGGGCAAAATCAGCAGCACACAGGAAGGCGACGAGACCGTGACCACGGTCGAACTCACCAACCCGGAGAAAACCCCGGCGCTTATGACGCACCTTGTTCTGCGAAATGCCGCCGATGGGGCTCGCATCCTGCCTGCCTATGCCAGCGACAATTATGTGAGCTTCCTGCCCGGTGAAAAGAAAACCATCACCCTCCGATGCGTGACCAAGAACCTGCCCAAGTCAGTTCATGTCACGCTCGATGGATGGAACATCATGCCGACTATTTTACATCAGTAATTGGCAGCCCGTAGAGTCTGCTAAACACCAGCTTTCAACTATATGAATTTCCCGGGATTCCCTTCTTTTCATTGCTGCGGTTAATATAAATTCGTCATATGCCACGTCTTAAATCCAAGAATCCAATATCAACGCCCCGGGTTGTTCTCTTCCTGCTGATCTTCGTCGTTTCTTGCAATTGCCGGGCCGACGTTAAAGAAGTCCGCGCTCCCGAGGACGCGATTACGCCCAAGGAGTATGGCGACATCACCAGTATCCAGAAGACCATAGCACGGAAAGGCGCGATTATCGATCTTGTCCTCATTGGCGATACGATCACCGAGTTCTGGTCGAAAACAGGCAAGGAGTCGTTTGCCGAGTTTGAGGCCTGGAATCCATTGAACCTGGGATTTGGCGGACAAAGCACCGAACACGTGCTCTGGCGACTGCAAAACGGCGTGCTTGAAGGTTATGAAGCCAAAGTTGTCATGATCATGATCGGCACCAACAATATCGGTCACTTTGCTAGCGAGCAACCCGAGTGGGTAGCTGCAGGCATCAAAAAAATCATTGAGACCATTAAAGAGAAGCAGCCGCGAGCCAAAATCCTTCTGCTTGCGATCTTCCCTCGTGGGGGAACGGTAGAGGACAAAAACAACAGGCGAATTATGGAAACCAACGAATTGCTGCCTGCTCTCGCGGATGGGAAAACCGTTTTTTTCATGGATATCGGAGCGAGGTTTCTCGACGAGTCGGGCATCGTGAACCCAGAACTGATGCCCAATCAATTCATTCCCAATGCAGCCGGGTACAAGGTCTGGATGGAAGCTGTGAAACCCAAATTGTCCGAGATGATGCAGTAGACAGCTCCTTAAGTTGCCATGCGCACCATCCCTCTCCAGTTTCCATAGTAAGAGTTGTTAGTAACCGTCTAGAAATTGCACCCAACAACTTGGCCTTTTTAAAAGCCAATTCATCAGTTGTCTGTCTATTTTTAGTGGACAGATCAAATAGAAATTCCCGACTCAAATCAGAATTTATGAAGAAAATTGTTTTTATTTTATCAGCGGTGGCGATTTGCGCCCTGACCGGGCATCTCGATGCAGAAACTCCGCTAGAAAATCCCAACCAGAGTCCCCGAGAGGTCATCAACTTCAATGCGGACTGGAAGTTTCTTCGGGAGGATGCGCCCGGGGCGGAAAGGCCGGACTTTGCGGATTCAGCCTGGCAGGACGTTGGTCTTCCACACTGCTACAACGATCAGGATACCTTCGATAAATTCTACGGGTTGGAGAGTTACAAAGCCCAACACCCGGTCTCCGACGGTGGGGATGGCGGTTGGGAAGGCAAAACCTGGTATCGGAAGCATTTCCGCCTCGATCCCTCAACTCAGGGACGGTCGGTTTACCTCGAAATCGAAGCGGCGCGCACCGCTGCCAATGTCTGGCTCAACGGCCGCTTTCTCGGCAAATACGTTTCTGGCTTTTCCTCCTTCGCATTCAACCTCACCCCATACCTCCTCTACGATCAGGATAACGTCCTGGCTATCCAAGTGGACGATACCGAGGGGGAAAATATTTGCCCCGGCAATGTCAGCCATTGGCAGCCGGTTCTCGGCGGGCTTTACCGCAACGTCCGGCTCCATGTGACCGACCCGATGCATGTCACCTTGCCCTTTTACAGCTTTCTGAAGACGGAAGGCGTCTACATCGGCGTTACGGCTTTGTCCCCGCTGGAGGCGGATGTCCGCATGAGCACCGAGGTGGCCAATGACTCGAAGCAGGCCACTCCGTGCGAAATCATTAATGAATTCCTGGATGCCGACGGGAAGACCGTGCTGACGCTTACAGAGACAAAGTCCATCGCTGCCGGAGAGCAAATCAAGTTCGATCAAAGCGGCAAGATCCCGAAGCCGCATGCTTGGAGTATCGATGACCCCTACTTGTATCAGGTCGTCACGCAGGTCAAAAGGGAGGGGAAGGTCGTTGACCAAGTTACCACGCCACTGGGGATTCGTACCGTCGGCTTCGACCATCCAAACAGAAAATTCCTCCTCAATAACAAGCCTCTGCTCCTGACAGGATTTGGCCAAAAGCCTGACTACGCTTGGCCCGGTCTCGGTTCCGCCCTCCCAGACTGGCTCATTGCGAAGGACATTGAGCTGATGAAGGCAGGCAACGGGAATATCGTCCGCTGGGGCCATTGCGCAGGACCTGTGCCGGCCTTGGAGGAGGGCGACCGGATCGGCTATCTGAATTGGCAGCCCAACGTTTCCGGGGAAGGCGACTATAAGGGGGAACTCTGGAAATTGAAGACCGAGATCATGCGCGACCTCATCATTCGCGACCGCAACCACCCTTCGCTCGTTTTTTGGGAGGGAAACAACCGCGACCTATCTCCCGATCACACCAAGGAACTCAAGGACCTTGTCGCTCAATGGGACTGGATCGCCCCCCGCCCCTACGCAGACCGCGGGCCTTACCAGTCGTATAAAAAAAGCAACGATCCGAAGGACGTCGCCCTAATGGATTTTTCGATGGGAATGAATGCGGCGGATTACGTCAAGACCCTCACGAACGTGGAAAGCGAATACTACCGCCCCGAAAACCCGCGGCGTTGCTGGGACGATGACTCTCCGCCCTATCGCACCACCACCAACGACTATTTCAAAACCCAGCAGCAGGCCTGTCGGGAATTCCTGAAAGGTTGGAAGAAAATCGCCAAGACCGGCGGGGGGGTTAAATGGCATTTTACCGACGACACCACCCACCTGCGCGTGCCGGAGAATTCCGTGGCCCGCCTCTCCGGTCCAGTGGATGCCACCCGCCTGCCCAAAGATATGTATGGGGCCTTGCGGGTGCTCTTCGCCAGCGACACGCCCGAAACCTACCTGATGGGGCATTGGAACTACGAGGACAAGAAGGTGCACACCGTCGATGTCTACTCGACCTGCGATGAGGTGGAACTTTTTGTTAACGATAAATCACTTGGGAAAAAACCGACGGAAGACCGCTGGGTTTCCTGGGAAAACGTGCCCTTTTCTCCGGGTCGCCTCAAGGCGGTGGGTTACAACAGTGGCTCACCCGACGCTTTCGATGAGCGCGTGACCGCCGGCCCTCCCGCAAAAATCAAACTTGAGTGCCTGACCAATCCCAAGGGCATGCGCGCCGATCGCAGCGACGTCGCCATCATCACCGCAACGGTCGTGGACAAGGACGGCAACTGGCATCCGCTGGCCGACAACAAAATCACCTTCCAGACGGACGGCCCCGGCAATTACCGGGGCGGCTTCAACTCCTATCTCGAGAACACAACGGGGAAACCCTCCCTTTTGGCCGAGGCCGGTAAAATCCGGGTCTCCGTTCGATCCACCGATCAACCGGGCAAGGTCACCGTGACGGCACGCGCCGAAAGCTTGGAGCCGGGCAGTATTTCCTTTGAGGTTCTGCCGATGGAGAAAGCCGCTCCTTGATTGGCCTCGCAGGGCGCCGCGTCCCACTGGTTCCAAGACGAACTGCGACCACTACGGATTGGTGACATGATATCCGGGACACCCCGAACCAAATGCCGCTGGATCATTTGCGTTCTGCTCGGTGGCCTGCGTTCAGGCATTTTTCCTGAATCATCTGCTCGCGCCGAGGTTCGAACCTGTCGCGATCCAAAAACCCATTCCCCCCACGAGAGCCGTCCCACCTGAGAAGCCAAGCGCGTCGTCCTCGGAACGGTTAAACCGGAGGGAAATTCAAGGATATGACTCTTCGAAAGGATGCACTGCTCCCAGACGATGTTACTCCTTAATAAATCCCTCGAATCCCCAAATCAGATGAACCCCCGTATTCTCCCAGCGATCGTAACCTTAGGGTCTCTTTTGCTGATTGCGATTGCCGGCGGGATGGGGGTTGTCCGCGCCGACGAGCTGGTTTCAACCGGCTGCAGCGCTTGCCCGACGGTAGTGATCACAGGGCCCGACCTTAGAAAAAGGAAATTCAAGGAGACGGTCGAGGGCACGGAGGCTCCCGAGCTTTTTCAGGAGCAGGTCTTCGGCAACAATTTCACGGTGACGATTCCTGATTTGAAGGAGGGGGCCTACAACGTGGATTTCGAGTTTGCGGAAATTGACGGAAAGCGGGGTCCCGGCATCCGTGTTTTTACGATTACTCAAGGGGACAAGGTCATTGCCAAGGATTACGATATTTTCAAGGAGGCGGGGGGAGCCGCCAAGGTGGTCAAAGTTTCCACCCTCGTCAACCATCCCGGCGACATGATTTCCGGGCCGGTCACCTTCGGTTTCGAAGCAAAAAAGCTGGAAGCGAAGGTCAATGTCATCCGCATCCAAAAGGTCGGCGACAATAAAATCAGTTCTATTTCAGCGCGCGATTTTGTCGAGAAGTTTGATCCCGTCGCGGCGAAGATTCCTGAGGTTTCCGATCCCGTTATCTACCAGGATCCCGACCGACCCATGTCCGCTCGGATCGACGACCTCGTCAAGCGGATGTCGCTCGGCGAGAAGGTCGCCCAGATGTCCAACACCGCTCCCGCCATTCCCCGGCTGGAAGTTCCCGCCTACAATTACTGGAACGAGGGGCTCCACGGAGTGGCCCGCAAGGGCATCGCAACGGTCTTTCCCCAAGCCATCGGCCTCGCTGCGATGTGGGACGAAGCATTTCATAAACAGATCGCCGATGCCATCTCCACAGAGGGCCGGGCCAAGAAGGTCGGCCTGACCTTCTGGTCTCCGAACATCAATATCTTCCGCGATCCGCGCTGGGGCCGGGGCCAAGAGACCTATGGCGAAGACCCCTTTCTGACAAGTCGGCTCGGAGTGGCCTATATCAAGGGAATGCAGGGGGACGACCCGAAATATCTCAAAGCGATGGCCTGTGCCAAACATTTCGCCGTTCACAGCTCGGAAGCAGGGCGCGGCGGCTTCCAGGCGTCTGCCTCCTCCGAAGATCTCTATGACACCTATCTGCCGCAGTTCGAGGCGGCGGTTCGAGAGGGTGGTGTGCTCAATGTTATGTCCGCCTACAATGCGCTCGATGGCGAACCCTGCTCATCCAACCACTTCCTTCTCACCGAAATCCTGCGCGACAAGTGGGGGTTCAAGGGGCATGTTGTCGCCGATTGCGGAGCGGTTCAAAAAATTTACACGAACCACAAAACGGTCGCGACGCCGGAGGAAGCCTCCGCCCGCGCTGTGGTTGCAGGCCTGGATCTCGAATGCGGCACGACGTTCAAAGCGCTTTCCAGAGCCATGCAAAGCGGTCTGGTCTCGGAAGACCAAATTGACCAGGCGGTCAAACGGGTCCTGGAAGCACGCTTCCGCCTCGGAATGTTCGATCCCCCGGAGCGCGTTCCCTATTCCTCGATTCCTGCGGCCAAAAACGATTGTGCCGAGCATCAAGCCATGGCCTTGCGGGCCGCCGAGGAATCCATCGTGCTTCTGAAAAACGACGGACTCCTTCCCTTGGATCGTGCGAAACTCAAGCGCATCGCCGTTATCGGCCCCAACGCAGACGATGCCGTGATGATGTATGGCAACTACAATGGCACCCCGTCCAAGCCGGTCACTCTCTTGGCCGGGATCCAGGCGGCCGCCCAGGGCATCGAGGTGGTTTACGAGCAGGGCGTTCCACGAGAGTTGAAAGAGGGGACGACACTGAAACCCGAAGACCCGTCATTCCAGAAAGCGTTGGAAGCCGCCCGTTCGGCGGATGTCGTCATCTTTGTGGGAGGCCTCGATCTGAAATTCGAGAACGAGGGGCATGATCGTGATGCGATTGAATTGCCTGCCTGTCAGACGACCATGCTCAAAGCCCTATGGGAAACCAAGAAGCCCGTCGTTTTTGTCAATTGCAGCGGGAGTTCTGTGGCCATGCTCTGGGAAGCGGCGGACTTGCCAGCGATCCTGCAGGCCTGGTATCCGGGACAGGCTGGGGGAACTGCCGTGGCGAACATCCTTTTCGGAAGTGTGAACCCCTCCGGCCATCTCCCGGTCACGTTCTACGGCTCGACGGCGGATCTTCCTCCTTTCTTGGACTACTCCATGGCCAATCGGACTTACCGTTATTTTACAGGCAAGCCTCTCTTCCCTTTTGGACACGGTCTCAGTTACACGACTTTCGGTTATGGAAAAATTGGCCTCAACCGGAATTCCGTCAAAGCCACCGAGACCATCAACCTGACAATCCCGATTACCAACACGGGCAAGCGGGACGGAGATGAGGTGGTTCAAGTCTATTACCGTCCGGCCGACCGGAAGGGATCGAAGCTGATCAAGGCCTTGTGCGGCTTTCAGAGGGTCTCGGTTCCGGTTGGAAAAACAGTAGAAGCGAACATTCAGATCCCCGCGAGCCGGTTCCGCTGTTGGAATGATGAGAAAAAGGACTACATTATCCCTCCCGGGAAGTATGTTGTGGAAGTTGGATCCTCCTCGGACGACATCCGCCAGTCGACCCCTGTAACCGTGGAGAAGGAATGAGGACGCAAAGCCATAACGCCGCCGTCGAATTTTCCAGCGGAATGATTCCCATGAAGCAAAGAAATAACCTTTTGGTTTTGCCGCTCCTTTTCCTCCTCCTCGCGGTCTTGCCGGGGATGGGAGAAACCCTTCAAGGGAGCCTGTCCAATCAGGCAGCCTCGGGCGTTCCCGAGTGGGGGCTGGGGCCGTTCACCCGTCCAGCCGCGGCCGAACCAGTGATCAAGCCCAACCCTGACTCGATCTTCAACTGCCCCATGCGCAAGGCGCCGGTCCGCTGGGAGGCAACGCATACCTTCAATCCCGCAGCTATCGTCAAGGATGGGAAAGTCTACGTCCTCTACCGCGCCGAAGATGATATCGGCAGGGGTATCGGAGGATTCACTTCGCGCCTCGGTTTGGCTTTCAGCGAGGATGGCATTCATTTCAAAACATTGCCCGAACCGGTTCTTTATCCCGCCAAGGATAAACAGAGCGAGTTTGAGTGGGAGGGCGGGTGTGAGGATCCCCGCGTGGTTGAGACGGAGGACGGAACCTACGTGCTTTTTTACACCCAATACCAGCGCACGGCGGAACCCAAAAAGCGCGCTGTGCTGTTGGGCGTGGCCACCTCGAAAGATTTGATCCACTGGACCAAGCTGGGGGCTGTGGTCAAAGGCTTCAAAGGCTTTGCCAGAAAATCTGCCTCACTGGTGTGCAAAGTCGCGGGCGACCGCCTGATAGCCGCTAAAATCAACGGGCGTTATTGGCTCTATTATGGGGAGGGAGCCATCCGGCTGGCTTCCACTGAAGACTTCCTCACTTGGGAGGCGGAGGGCACGCTGCTGGATCAGCTCGACGAGAAAGCCGTCCGGTTGCGTGGACTTGATCCAAAACATTCCGATCCAAATATCCTGCTCGCCCCGCGCAGCGGAAAGTTTGATGCTGGCTTCCCGGAATGCGGTCCACCGGCGCTGCTGACAGAAAAGGGGATCGTTCTTCTCTACAACGGCAAAAACGGCATGGCACTGGATGACATCGGGTTGGGAGAAAAAGCCTATTCCGGCGGGCAGGCGCTCTTTTCTGCCACAGATCCCCGCAAACTCCTCGACCGAACAGATGTTCCGTTTTTTCAGCCAACACTTCCCTGGGAAAAGAGCGGCCAATACACGCAGGGCACCACTTTTATCGAGGGCTTGGTCTTCTTCAAAAACCAGTGGTTTCTCTACTACGGCTGTGCGGATACATTTGTCGGAGTGGCGACCGCTCCGGTTCAACCTTGGCAGTTGAGCGCCCTCTCTTCCACGAAACCCTGATATGAACGCGAAAACATCATTCCTTGTCCCGGTCTTCGTCGCCCTCCTTTCCGGAGCAAGGGCGGAAGTGAAGCCCAACGCCCTCTTCTCGGACAACGCCGTGCTCCAGCAGGACGTGGAGATCCCAGTCTGGGGAGCCGCAGCGGATGGCGAGAAAGTCACCGTGACTCTGGATGGGGAATCCGCCTCTGCGGTGGCCACCGACGGCAAGTGGATGGTGCGTCTGAAGCCCCGTCCTGCGGGAGGGCCGTTTGATTTGGTCATCGCTGGAACGAACACCCACGTGGTAAAAAATGTCCTGGTGGGTGAAGTCTGGATCTGCTCGGGCCAGTCCAACATGGCCTATAATTTCAAGGGCTCTGATAATGCCAAGACGGAGGGATCTCTCGCCGATTATCCCAAGCTCAGAATGTTCAAAGTCAATTCGCCGGGGGCGGCGACGCCCCAGAGCCAGCTTTCCGGAAATTGGGTGGAATGCTCTCCGAGCTCCGTCGATGGCTTTTCTGCGGTTGGTTACTTCTTTGGCCGGGACATCCTCAAATCCACCGGTGTTCCGGTCGGCATGATCCACAGTTCGGTGAGTGGAACGGCGGCGGAACTGTGGACCAGCCTTTCCGGATTGGAGAAAGAACCGGCCTTGCGTGGCTACGTGGAAGCAACCAATCGGATATTGAAAAATGACAAGGGAGGAAGTGAGAAATATCTGCAGGACATGGAGGCCTACCAGGCCCGCATGAAAGAATGGCAGGACACCGAAGGGAAGGCCTATGGCCTGGCTCTAAACGCTTGGAAAGCTGAAACCAAAAACGGCGCAACCACGTCCCCCGCGCCCAAGCCCGCCGTGCCCAAGCCCCAGCCGCCGTCGGATCCCGGAGGCAAGCAGCCCACGAGTCTGTTTAATGGAAAAATCGCGCCGCTCATTCCCTATGCATTGCGGGGCGTCATCTGGTATCAGGGGGAATCCAACAGCCTGAAGGCTTTTGAATATCGCACGCTCTTTCCCCGCCTCATCGCCGATTGGCGCGAAAAATGGGGGCTGGGCGATTTCCCTTTCCTCTTTGTGCAGATAGCCCCTTTTAAAGGAAACCCGCCCGAACTCCGTGAGGCCCAGTTTCTCACCTGGAAGAAAACCCCCAATACCGCCATGGCGGTCATTACCGACACGCCCCCCAACCTGCACCCGCCGGAAAAAGAACCTGTCGGGGTGCGACTGGCGCTGGCGGCGAGGGCCATCGCCTACGGTGAAAATATTGAATACTCCGGTCCGGAGTATGATTCCGTGACATTCGAGCCGAACCGGGCGATCCTCCGCTTCAAGCATCTCGGCGGCGGTTTGGTCGCCAAAGACGGCCCGCTCAAAGGTTTCACGATTGCCGGCGCGGACAAAAAGTTTCTGCAAGCCAAGGCCGAGATTCAAGGGGACACCGTGGTGGTTTCCAGTCCTCATGTGCCCGCCCCTGTCGCGGTGAGCTACGCGTTTCTGGCCCTGCCCGATGGAAATCTCTGGAACAAAGACGGCCTGCCCGCTTCACCCTTCCGCACGGATCCCGAGTCCATGACCCAGGATCTTCCCCCGAACAAAAAGCCACAGCCCGAATCCGCCGTCCCCGAGTCATGAACCTTTTGCTGAATATGAAGATCACACCTCTCCTACTTTTCTCCGCTTGTGCCGTCGCCTTGTCGGCTCCCTCCAGTCATGCCGCAGAGGCCCAAAGCGAATGGGTGCATCCCGACGCCAGCGGCAAGCTCGTCTATAAAACCCTTCCGACCGGGGATCGCATCATTGACTTCTCTCATGCGGGTTATGGCGGAGGTGGCGTCAAGCTGCCCGTCGTTCCCGTGAAAAAAACCGTGGAGCCCTCCGGTGGTGATGATTCCGCCGCCATCCAAGAGGCCATCAACGCCGTGGCCGCGCTGCCTTTGGAAAATGGATTCCGTGGTGCTGTTCTGTTGGCACCGGGAACATTCCATTGTGAAAAAACCATCGTTCTTTCCCAAGACGGCATCGTTGTGCGCGGCTCCGGCTCGGGAGAGAAAGGCACGATCATAGAAATGACCGGGCCAGGGCACACCTGCCTGAGTATCCAAGGGGCCAACCTCAAGTTCGGCAAAGAGGATCCGGCAGACCTTTACCCCATCAGCGACGCGTATGTTCCCTCCGGAACCACCACTTTGTCCGTGAAGGAGGCCAAAGGCTTGGCGGTCGGCGACACTGTTCTTGTCCGCCGGTTGCGCACCGCTGCGTGGATCCAATTCATGGGCATGGATAACCTGATCCGCGACGGACAGTTGCAGAACTGGATCAAGGCGGATTCGGCGGTCAATTTCCAGCGAAAGATTCAAGCCATCGAAGGTAACCGCCTTACGCTGGATGTCCCGCTCACCGATTCTATTGATTCCCAGTTCCTCCCCGGTGTGGTGGTTAAAATCCAACCGCCCAAACGTCTCACCCAATGCGGGTTCGAATCGCTCCGCATCAACTCCTTGCCGCCAACCGGCACGCTAACAGCCAAGAACAACACCGCAATGACCGCGGATAACTGCGAGGACTGCTGGTTCCGAGACATCCTCACCAGCGACACCCTGAATATCGCCATTGTTCTGGGCAATGCCCGGCGCATCACTTTGCTGAACATCAACGCGCTGCACACCGCGACCGTGGAAAAAGGCGCGGGCTATCCTGCGGACTTTACGGTCAGGGGATCCCAAGTGCTGATTGATCGTTGCACTTCCAAAGGAGATGGCGCGTTCTTTGTCGATACCGCCCACGCCTCGGCTGTGCTCAATGTGGCCCTGAATTGCGTCTTTGAAGGCAAGGGCGCCATCCAGCCGCATCAGCGCTGGTCCACGGGTTTGCTCGCGGACTCCTGTAAATTGCCTGGCGGCAAAATCGAGTTTATCAACCGTAACACGGCAGGCTCTGGGCATGGCTGGACGATGGGATGGGCGGTTGCCTGGAATTGCACGGCGAAATCTTTTAATATCCAACAGCCGCCCGGAAGCATCAATTGGTGCATTGGATGTGTGGGGGATTTGGATTGGGGCAAATTGAAAAAGGGAGAAGAGCCCCCGCAGCCCGGGCCATGGCTTTCCTCACATGGTAAGCCGGTCGAGCCCGCAAGCCTCTACCTTGCTCAATTGCGCGAACGCATTGGCCCACAAGCCATCACGAACATCGGATATTAACGTGACATGGATTTCAGGCAATAAATCAAATATTATCCCATTTTCAGGCTCTTCACAAAAATCTGTGGGTGAAAAAGCACCAGTTTGATGGGGGCTGTGCGCCCCCAAACCCGGCACCGCTCGCCGCGGCAGGCGTTCGGGGGGAGGGATGGGTAAGGCTTGCCTGCGGCA
>Ga0247839_1006137_pt1 | contig 14059 bp, 8 predicted proteins | sample LaCruzMarch2015__6_FD_192405 | JGI IMG/M metagenome (GOLD analysis project Ga0247839, IMG submission 192405) | Freshwater microbial communities from meromictic Lake La Cruz, Castile-La Mancha, Spain - LaCruzMarch2015_16m | ecosystem: Environmental > Aquatic > Freshwater > Lake | place: Spain...
CCGCCGCCGCCGCCGCCGAAGCCGAAGCCGCCGCCTCCGTCGCCGAAGCCGGCGCCGAAGCCGGCACCGCCGCCGCCGCCGTCGCCACCGACGCCGCCGCCTGCGCCTCCGCCGCCTCCGCCGAGCCGGCTGAAACCGCCGCCGACGCCGCCGCTGGCGATCGTAGCATCTCCGCCGTTGACCGCAAAACCACCACCACCACCACCACCATCTCTAACGCCGTCGCTGCCGCCGCCGCCGCAAGGGAAGGTGGCGCAACTAAAGACTCCCCCAAAGCCGCCGCCGCTGGTGGTTTGCGCATCCTGGGCGATGCCGCCGCCGTGTGGTATAGGACCGATCGCGGAGATACTCCCTCCCTCGGCCCGGTTGGTCGTCAGGGTGACCCCCTCCAAGGTCAGATCGCCCTGGTTGAAGATAGCCCCGCCAGCCCCGAGTCCGCCCCCGCCCACTAAAGCGTTGCCACCCTTGGCATTGCCATTGCGCAGGGTCAGTTTGCGCAGGGCCAGGGTGCCCTGGGGCATACCGGGGGTCAGGGTGCCGCTGACATAGAAGAGCCGGAAGGGGGCGGTGCCGGCCGCCGAACTGCGCTCGATGACCGCCCCATTGCCCTCCAGGGTGATGGGACTGCTGATCGCCGGCAGGGCGTTGGGGCCGTACCACCAGTTATCGGGTGCGGTGAAGGTGTAGGGAGCGGCCGTCAGGATCAGGGTGTCGGCCCCGCTGCCGGCCGGGCAGCCGCCGGTGGCGGTGTCGGTGTTGGCGGCGGTGATAGCGTCGCGCAGGGTGCAGCCCCCAGGGTCATCGCGCGTGCCGGCGGTACTGGTCACGGTGATGGTGGCTGCCGCGGCCGGCGGGGCGCCGGCCAGCCACAATGACATGACACCGGCGAGCACGGCGCCGGACCCCATCAGACCAAAACGTCGTGGCATCCGCGCTCACTCCCACCCGCTGGTTCGTTGAGGGATCGGTCGGCAAGGAGATACTAACGAAATGCCGGATCCCTGACAAGGTTTACGCCGGAGCGACGCTCTAGCAGCCTGTCGGACTTTAGGCGACTTCCGAATAAGACGCTATCAAGAATCAAGCTCCGTAGGAGCCCGCTTGCGGGCGACGTGACCTGCCGGAATCGCGTCATTGTGCCCCCACCCGTCGCCCGCAAGCGGGCTCCTACGGGTTGGATTTCTCGCGGAAATCACCTTACGTTAGATTGTGGAGCAACAAAAAGCCTTTATGTTGACTCATGCTCTTATCCTAGGGGCTAAGTCCGACAGGCTGCTAGTCCAACCAATGGAATGTTGCGACACCTGGCAACAGGGATGTGCAGGGGGATCGGCCGGCGCGCGGTCCGGTCAAGGGGGTGCGACCGACGGCCTTGATCGTAATCCCGGCCACCGGCGTGCGTCGTCAGGGCTTCCAGCCCTGATGGTGTCAGGCCAGGATGGCCTGACTACGCACCCCGCGAGCCCAAGCGGCCGGAATCTTGATCAAGGCCGATCTGTGCCTCGTTGTCGCGGTCAGCCGACCACTTCTCCTTGCAACACCCGATCGAAGCGCAAGGCCCCATCCGCGAAGTCCACCTCGATCCGGTCCCCCGGGCCGAACTTGCCGGACAGGATCTCCTGGGCCAGCGGGTTTTCCAACTGGGCGCGGATCGCCCGCTTCAAAGGTCGGGCGCCATAGACCGGATCGAATCCCGCATCGCCCAGATGGTCCAGGGCGGCGTCGCTGAGCTCCAGGCTCATGTCCCGATCGGCCAGCCGCTTGCGCAGGAACTGGATCTGGATACGGGCGATGGCGCGGATTTGAACGGCACTCAAGGGGTGGAAGACGACGATGTCATCGAGCCGGTTGATGAACTCGGGCCGGAAAGCCAGGCGCACATGCTCCATCACCGCCTCTTTCATCTCGGCATAGTTGGCTTCACCCGCCCGTTGCTGGATCACATCCGAGCCCAGGTTGCTGGTCATCGCGATGACCGCGTTGCGGAAGTCGACGGTTCGACCCTGGCCGTCGGTCAGACGCCCATCGTCGAGCACCTGCAAGAGGACATTGAAAACATCCGGATGGGCCTTCTCCACCTCATCGAGCAAGATGACACTATAGGGCCGACGGCGGATCAATTCGGTCAGATGACCGCCCTCCTCGTACCCCACATAGCCGGGAGGCGCGCCGATCAGGCGCGCCACCGAGTGCTTCTCCATGAACTCGGACATATCGATACGCACCATCGCGTCCTCGGTATCGAAGAGGAACGCGGCCAACGCCTTGCACAGTTCCGTCTTGCCAACGCCGGTCGGGCCCAGGAAGAGGAAGGAACCGATCGGCCGATTGGGGTCCGACAACCCGGCACGCGAGCGGCGGATCGCGTCGCTCACCGCCCGCACCGCCTCATCCTGACCGACTACCCGCTGGCCCAGCGCGGTCTCCATGCGCAACAGCTTGTCCCGCTCACCCTCCAGCATCTTGGACACCGGGATGCCGGTCCATTTGGAGACGATGTCGGCCACCTCTTCCTCGGTGACCTTATTGCGCAGCAGTCGGGTCTCGCCCTGCTCCACCTCGCCGGCGGCGGCCAGTTGTTTCTCCAGTTCCGGGATGCGCCCATAGGCGAGTTCGGACATGCGCCCCAGATCGCCGGCGCGCCGGGCGGTCTCCATTTCGATGCGCGCCCGGTCCAGTTCCTCCTTGATGTGCGCGGTGCCCTGGACGGCCGCTTTCTCGGACTTCCAGACCTCGTTCAAGTCGGTGAACTCGCGCTCCAGGCGTTCGATCTGGCCTTCCAGGTCGGCCAGGCGCTTTTTGGACGCGTCATCCGATTCTTTCTTGAGCGCCACTCGTTCGATCTTGAGCTGGATCACACGGCGATCGAGCCGGTCCATCTCCTCCGGCATCGAATCGATTTCCATGCGGATCTGCGAGGCCGCCTCATCGATCAGGTCGATCGCCTTGTCCGGCAACTGACGGTCGGTGATGTAGCGATGCGACAGGGTCGCCGCGGCCACGATGGCCGGGTCGGTGATCTCCACCGCATGGTGGACCTCATAGCGCTCCTTGAGCCCGCGCAGAATGGCGATAGTGTCTTCCACGTTGGGCTCGTCCACCAGCACCTTTTGGAACCGCCGCTCCAGGGCGGCGTCCTTCTCGATGTATTTGCGGTACTCGTCCAGTGTGGTCGCGCCGATGCAGTGCAGTTCGCCGCGGGCCAGGGCGGGTTTCAGCATGTTGCCGGCATCCATGGCGCCCTCGGCCTTGCCGGCGCCGACCATGGTATGCAGTTCGTCGATGAAGAGGATGATGTTGCCCTCCTGACGGGCCACATCATTGAGCACGGCCTTGAGCCGCTCCTCGAATTCACCGCGGAACTTGGCCCCGGCGATCAGGGCGGCCATATCGAGCGAGAGCAGACGCTTGGACTTGAGCCCTTCCGGGACCTCGCCATTGATGATCCGCTGGGCCAGCCCCTCGACGATGGCGGTCTTGCCCACGCCGGGCTCGCCGATCAGCACCGGGTTGTTCTTGGTCCGCCGACCCAGGACCTGAATGGTGCGGCGAATCTCATCATCGCGGCCGATCACCGGGTCCAGCTTGCCCTGCTCCGCCCGTTCGGTCAGATCAATCGAGTATTTCTCCAGGGCCTGGCGCTGCTCCTCAGCGTTCGGGTCATCAACGGCCTGACCGCCCCGCACCGACGTGATCGCCCCCTCGATGGCACCTTTGCTGGCACCCGCGTCCCGCAAGGCCGAGCCCAGCACGCCCTTGTCTTCCAGTGCCGCCAGGACGAAGAGTTCGGATGAGATGTACTGGTCGCCGCGCTGCTGGGCCAGCTTGTCGGTATGATTCAACAGCCGGGTCAGGTCATTGCTGACATGCACGTCACCCGCCGCTGCACCCTGCACGGACGGCAGCCGCTCCAGCGCCTCGCCCAGGGCCGAGCGCAGCCGGTTCACGTTCACGTCCGCCTGAGTCAACAGGTGACGGACGGTCCCGCCCTGCTGATCCAGCAGCGCGGTCATCAGATGAATGGGCTCGATGAACTGGTGATCGCGACCCAAGGCCAGACTCTGAGCGTCAGCCAGGGCCATTTGGAACTTGGCCGTCAGTTTGTCCATGCGCATGGTGCAGATCTCTGATGAAACATGTGGATATCCGCAAATTGCGGACGGGCGGCCCGACTTCAAGGGGTACGGTTCCTAACCGAACAAGGCGATCCTTTTTTTCCTTTTTGGGACTGATCACCGCATGATCGAACCGGACGCACTGCTCTCCGAGCGTTTCTTCGATGCCCTGCGCTATGCCGGGCAACTGCACAACCGTCAGGTGCGCAAGGGCGCCAAGGCCCCGTACATCGCGCATCTGCTGGCCGTCTCCAGTCTGGTGCTGGAGCACGGCGGCAGTGAGGACGAGGCCATCGCCGCCCTGCTGCATGACGCCATCGAGGATCAGGCGGAACATCAGGGCGGGGCCGCGGCGCTGCGCGCCGCCATCCACACACGCTACGGGGCAACCGTGCTCTGGATCGTCAACGCCTGCACCGATACCGAGGTCGTTCCCAAGCCGCCCTGGCGCGAGCGCAAGGAGTCCTACATCCGCCATGTGCGCGACACGCCGGATCCGGCTTACCACCGGGTGAGCATCGCCGACAAACTGCACAATGCCCGCGCCATGCTGCTGGATTACCGCAGTCTCGGCGACACCCTGTGGGAGCGCTTCAGCCGTCGGGAACCGGCCGAGCACCTCTGGTACTACCGCAGTCTCGCCGAGGCCTTCCGCACGGCCGGCCAGGCACCGGCGGCACTGATCGACGAACTGGAGCGGGTGGTGGCCGAGTTGGAATCATTGGTCAATAAAAGGAATGAGCCTCAGTGACGTTGTAAGTAGGAGCCCGCTTGCGGGCGACGGGTGGGGCACAATGGCTCGATTCCGGCAGGTCACGTCGCCCGCAAGCGGGCTCCTACGGAGTTTGATATCGGCGCAGCCGCGTAAAATAACCCCGCGCATCTCAGGTATCCTCCCCCACGCGGCCCCGCGGTCGCGTTGCCCCGTGGAGTATCCCGATGAAACGCTGGTTGCTGCCGTGGTTCCTGTTGTTACTCTGTTGCATCGCCTTGCCGGGGGTCGCGGCCGACGCGCCCCACCCGCGCATCGGTCTGGTGCTGAGCGGCGGCGGCGCCCGCGGGGCAGCCCATGTCGGCGTGCTCAAGGTGCTGGAGGAACTGCGGATCCCCATCAGCGCCATCGCCGGAACCAGCATGGGCGCGCTGGTGGGCGGCGTCTATGCGGGAGGCATGAGTGCAGCGGAGATGGAACGGCGCCTGACCAGGGTCGACTGGGACGACCTGCTCCTGGATGACCCGCCGCGTCAGACCTGGCCGATCCGGCGCAAACAACTGGACCTGCAGCCGTCGGTCGACCTGAGCGTCGGCCTGCACAAGGGGAAGTTCAAACTGCCGGGCGGCGCCCTGGCCGGACAAAAGGTGGAGAACTTCTTCAGCGCGCTGATCGCGGGCACCGAGGCGGTGCCGACGTTCGACGACCTGCCGATTCCCTTCCGCGCCGTCGCCACCGACCTGGAAGACGGCAGCATGAAGGTCTTCGATTCCGGCCCCCTGCCGGTGGTGATGCGCGCCAGCATGTCGGTTCCCGGAGTCTTCGCGCCGGTCGAAATCGGGAAACACATCTATGTCGACGGCGGTCTGGTCCGCAACCTGCCGGTGGACGTGGCCCGCCGCATGGGCGTGGATCTGGTCATCGCGGTCAATCTGGGGGGCGCCTTGCTCCCGCGCGATCGGTTGCAGTCGGTGGTTGGGGTCATGGAACAGATGCTCGCCATTCTCACCGAGAAGAACGTCCAGGACTCGCTCGCACAGTTGCGCCCCGACCAGGACATCCTGATCTCGCCCGACCTCGACAGCATCACCTCAAGCGATTTCAACCGCGCCCCGGAAGCGATCCGCCGCGGCGCGGCTGCCGCCCGGGCGGCGGCTCCGGCGCTGCGGCGCCTGAGCCTCAGCCCCGCGGCCTATGCCGCCTGGCGGGCCGCGCGCGACCGCCCGACCTCGGACGAGGCGCCGATCGCCGCGGTCGAGATCGCGGGTCTGACGCGCGTCAATCCGGCCCTGTTCGCGCCCCTGGCCGCCCACCAGCAGGGACAGCCCTTGGACCGTGAGCGCCTGGAGTCCGACATCCAGACCATCTATGGCCTGGGCGACTTCAAGAACATCAACTATGACCTGAATCCGCTGGGCGACGCGAGCGCGTCGGGTGACCGCAATCGCCTGCTCATCCGAGCCCACGAAAAACCCTGGGGACCCGGTTACCTCAGCTTCGGACTCGGTGTCTCCACCGACTTCGTCGGCGACGACCGCTTCGGTTTGCGGGCGACCTACCGCCGTCCCTGGGTCAATCGGCTTGGGGGCGAATGGCTGACGACCGCCCAGGTCGGGAACCTGATGGGCCTCCACACCGAGTTCTACCAACCCCTGGCAGTCGACCGCCGGTTCTTCATCGCGCCCAGCCTGGGCATCGGCATGGCTCCGGTGAGTGTCTTCAAGCTGGGTACGCGCATTGCCCGCTACGAATTGGTCCGTGACGCCATCGGCCTGGACCTGGGCAGCACCCTCCTCGGCGGCAATGCCGAACTGCGGATCGGCGCCTTCCTGGGCAACGCAACTGCCAAACGCGATACGGGCTTCCCGGAGATCCCGGAGCGGTCGACCAACGAAAGCGGGCTGCGGGTCGCTTTGCGGTACGACACACTCGACAGCGCCACGCTGCCGCGACGCGGCAACCGCGTGGTTCTGGACCTGCGTGCGCCGGAACCTGTCATGGGCGCGGACCTGGACTTCCAGCGGGTGTCGGGTCATTGGACCGCCGCCTACAGCAGCGGCGCCCATACGCTCGTCAGCCGCGCCGAATTCGGCGCGGGCTTTGGTGACGAAATGCCCTACTACGACCAATTCGCACTTGGGGGCTTCCAGCGTCTGTCCGGCTATGCCGTCGATGAACTGCGCGGTGATCGCATGGCCTTCGGCTCGCTCACCTACTACTACCGCCTGACTCATTTGAAGCCGCCCCTGACGCGCGGGGTCTATGTCGGCGGCTCACTGGAGGTCGGCACCCTGGAGGACACCGCGCCGGCGCTGACCGCGCCGGGGACCCGCTTCGGCAGCAGTCTCTTCCTCGGAGTCGATACCTTGATCGGACCCGCCTATCTCGGCATCGGGATCTCCGGCGAGGGTGAAGGCACCGGCTATATCAGTATCGGCTGGCCCTGACCCGCCGTCATGGATTCGCAACGGCAGCACGGGAAGCGGGTCAGGTATGATCCCGCCTATGGACGCACGGCTCTGCGCCCCCATGGAGTTACGAACCTGATGAAACGCCTGTTGCTGCTGTTGTTGATTTGCTGCGTCGCGCTGCCGACAGCGGCGCGCGATGCCGCCTACCCGCGGATCGGTCTGGTGCTGAGCGGGGGCGGCGCCCGCGGGGCGGCGCATGTGGGTGTGCTCAAGGTACTGGAAGAACTGCGCATTCCCATCGCGGTCGTGGTCGGAACCAGCATGGGCGCGCTGGTGGGCGGCACCTATGCCAGCGGTGTGAGTCCGGCCGAGATGGAGCGCCGCTTGACCGCGGTGAACTGGAACAAACTCTTTGTCGATGACTCACCGCGGGACGACTGGCCGATCCGCCGCCGCGAGCAGAGCCTGCAACCGAACTTCGACTTCAGCGTCGGCGTGCGTGAGGGCAAGCTCAGACTGCCGAGCGGGGCACTGGCCGGCCAGAAGGTCGAGCTGTTCTTCGGTGACCTGGTCAAGAACGCCGACGGCATCAAGCAGTTCGATGAGCTGCCGATCCCGTTCCGCGCGGTGGCCACCAATCTGGAAAACGGCGACATGCAGGTGTTCGACTCAGGCCCGCTGCCGGAGGTGATGCGCGCCAGCATGTCGGTTCCAGGGCTCTTCGCCCCGGTCGAGATCGGCGAGAACATCTATGTGGACGGCGGCCTGGTGCGCAATCTGCCGGTCGACGTGGCCCGCGCGATGGGCGTCGATCTGGTCATCGCGGTCAACCTGGGCGGGTCTTATCTTCCCCGCGATCAACTGGAGTCGGTCGTGGGGGTCGTGGGACAGATGGTCGCGATCCTCACCGAGCAAAACGTCCAGCGATCACTCAAGGAACTGCGCCGCGGCAAGGACGTGCTGATCTCACCGGATTTGGGCGACATCACCTCCAGCAACTTCGACCGCGCCGCCGATGCGATCCGCATCGGCGAGATCGCGGCACGCAAGGCCGCGCCGCGGCTGGCGCACCTGAGCGTCAGCCCGGACGCCTATGCAGCCTGGCGGGCCGACCGGCCGCTGGCCATTCCGGACCGGGCGCCCATCGACGAGGTCAAGGTCGCGGGCCTCGAATTCGTCAATCCGGCCATCTTCGAACCGCTGATCGACCATCAGGAAGGACGGGTGCTGAACCGGAAACGGCTGGAGTCCGACATCGGCAAGATCTATGGCCGCGGCGACTTCAAGAACATCAACTACGACCTGGATCGGACGAACGGCGGCAACCGCCTGGACATCAACGCCCGCGAGAAACCCTGGGGACCCGGCTATCTGACCTTCGGTCTCGGCATCGCCACTGATTTCGAGGGCGACAACCGCTTCGGCCTGCGCGGCACCTATCGCCGGACCTGGATCAATGATCTTGGCGCCGAATGGTATACCACCGCGCAAATCGGCAATGTGGTCGATCTCTACACCGAGTTTTACCAGCCCTTTTCAGTCGAACGCTCCACCTTCGTGCTGCCCAGCCTGGGATTTTCGCGGGTGCCGCTCAGCGTTTTCAAGGACGGCAAACGCGTCGCGCGCTATGACCTGTCGCGCAGCACGCTCGGCCTGGACCTGGGCGCAACCCTGTTCGGCGGCAATGCGGAACTGCGCATCGGCGCCATCCTTGGCCGCGCCAATGCCAAACTGGATACCGGCGACCCTGAACTCCCCGAACCGGAATCCAATGAAACCGGCCTGCGCGCGGCCTTCGTCTACGACACCCTCGACTCCGCTTTTCTGCCGCGGCGCGGTCACCGCCTGTCACTGGACCTGCGCTCACCACAGCCGGCGATGGGCGCGGACGTCAGCTTCAACCGCGCCTCGGGCTACTGGGCCGGCGCCTTCAGCTTCGGCGACAACACCATCGTCGCGCAGGCCGATGTCGGCACCGCTTTCGGCAGCGACATGCCCTATTACGATCAATTCACATTGGGCGGCTTCCAGCGCCTGTCAGGCTATGCCACGGACGAGTTCCGCGGCAACAACGTCGCCTTCGGCTCACTGACCTACTACCGGCTGCTCACGGCACTGCCGCCGCCGCTGGGCCGCGGAGTCTATATCGGCGGATCACTGGAGGTCGGCACCCTGAGTGAAACCATCGAGCAACTGAACGAATCCGGAACCCGCTTCGGCAGCAGCTTCTTTCTCGGTGCCGATACCTGGCTGGGACCGGCCTACTTCGGTATCGGCCTGACCGGGGACGGCGAGACCACCGGTTATATCATCCTCGGGCGGCCATGAGTCCGGCACTTTGGCTCATGGACTTCCGAGGATAGACTGTCGTTGTCGTATAGCGTTCGCACCTGATATCCAGACAGACCTTCGTGTAGGGGCGGGTTTGAAACCCGCCCCTATGTCCGGTTATAAAGGGAACTCTCGCCCATCTTATATTTCGAAACTGGACCTTCCAATACCTTAAAAGAGATATACGCCGCTGCAGTGGAAGCGAGTAGAACGAACCAGGCGCCGAAATACCCATTGACCCCGGCGTCTTTGACGAACATAATGAATATTGGATGAAAAAGATAAAGACTAAAACTGAGTGCGCCATAGTACATCAGTAACGGAAGAGCAAAAAAACGCTGGATCACTCCTCTGACGTTGACCGCTGACAAGAGGATCAGTGACCAACAAATTGCATATAGAATAAACTGTTTATGAAAATAGTTGTATGGGACACTCTTCCCCAGCAACGAAAAAACCAGAGGCGTCATGATGATAACGCCGAAAACACCAAGGAACCCCGAGTATCTTAAAGTTTCCCTCGCAATTTTGTTCAGCCCGTTTCGGTTGATACCGTCCTGGAGAACAGCAAGAAATACACCAACGATAAATATCGGCAGATAAGGCGACAATCGCGGATCATTTGTTAAGGATTCGCTTTGCGGTGATATGATTTGGGATAACGACATCAGCAGAAAAAAATACAATACTGTTGCACCATAACCATATGACCGGATGAAAACGATGGTCAGCACCAGAAAGGGAAGCAAGAAATAAAATTTGAACTCAACCGCAATACTCCAGGTCACATCTTTGCCTTCCAATAGGAACAAGTGACTCAAGAAACCATGCCAATTCAAGTCAAAAGGTATTCCGACACCACTCCGCCCGAGAGCAGTCGCGAAAAACCAGGTACTCATAACCGCAAGCAACAAATAGAGAGTATAGAGTGGGTAGATGCGAAAAAATCGTCTCTGCCAATAGTGTGACATGACTGAATATGACAATATTTCCTTGCCCTTCTGTAACAAAATCAGCGTAAGCAAAAAAGAACTCAGAAGGAAAAACAGAAATACACCGGACTTTCCTATACCTCCTAAATCAAGGATTGGAACAAAAAACATACCGGAATTACTGGTATGACTAAGAACAACGATCAATACGGCAAACCCGCGAAGACCATCGAGGGAATCCACTTGGAATTTCTTGTCGGATATTTCCCTATGAATCACGTCTCGGTCAACCCCCGCTTATCCATGACCCGCTTCGCCTTGCCGGCAAAGCGCTCGATGCTGCGCGGCTCCACCAGCTCGACTTCGGCGCGGATGCCGGCGACCGTGTGAATCTCACGGGCAATACGCTCACGCAGTGCCTGCATCCGGTCCATCCGGTCGGAAAAGGATTCGCGGCGGATCTCCACCTTGACCGTGACCTGATCCAGGGTGCCGGGTCGGCTGACCTCGATCAGATAATGGGGGGTGGTGCCGTCGACCCGCAACAGGGCTTCCTCGATCTGCGATGGAAAGACATTGACCCCGCGAATGATCAGCATGTCGTCGCTGCGCCCGGCCACCCGGCTCATGCGCAGGGTGTTGCGGCCGCACGGACAAGGCGCGCGGTAGATCCGCGCGATATCGCGGGTCCGGTAGCGAATCATCGGCATGGCCTGCCGGGTCAGGGTGGTGATGACCAGCTCACCAGGTTCACCCTCGGCCACCGGCGCCAGGGTCTCCGGGTCGATGCACTCCACCAGAAAGTGATCCTCTTGCAGATGCATGCCGTTGCGCGCCGCGCATTCGCCGCTGACCCCGGGGCCGATGACCTCGGAGAGTCCGTAGTTGTTGAAGGCGAGGATGTCGAGCTCCTCTTCGATCTCGCGGCGCATATCCTCGGTCCAGGGCTCGCCGCCGAAGTGGCCGTAGCGCAGCGACAATGCCCGCGGGTCCAATCCGGCATCGCGGGCGGCGTCGGCGATGGTCAGGGCATAACTCGGGGTGCAGATCAGCGCCTCGGGTTGCAGATCGTGGATGATATCGAGCTGACGCCGGGTATTGCCGGAAGCGGCGGGGATGATGGCCGCACCGACCAGCTCGACCCCATAGTGCAGCCCGAAGCCGCCGGTGAAGAGCCCGTAACCGAAGGCGATCTGCACCGTATGCTCGGGTTTCAGACCACCCGCGACCAGGAAGCGCGCGCACAGCCCGGACCAGATGCGCAGGTCGTCGGGCGTATAGGCGACGAAGGTCGGCCGGCCGGTGGTGCCGGACGAGCCGTGAATGCGCGCCAGGTCCTTGCGCGGGACCGCCAGAAAACCCAATGGCTGGTGGCGGCGCAGATCGTCCTTGGTGGTAAAGGGCAGGCGGCGCAGATCATCGAGCGTGCGGATGCTGCGCCTGGTGATGTCATGCAGGGTGAAATGGTCGCGATAAAAATGGACGTGCGCGACCCGCTCGACCAAGTCACGCAAACGCTCCAGTTGCAGCGCCGCCAGATCCGGCCGCGACAGGGTCTCCGCCGGGTCGAAGATGCGGTTTTCGATCAGAAAGCCGGATTGCGGCATAAGTTATTAACTCTCAAGAAGACTAGTTCGCAAATGAATACGAATGAACGCTCTTGCCGAAAAGAAAAATTCTCGTTGTCGTTGTCGTTGTCGTAATCGAGTTTATCGTAGCGCCCCGGACCAAATCGAAACCCTGTCGATATCGCGTTGCTCATGACCATATTGCATCGATTATCCGACTACGATTACGACAACGACAACGACAACGACAACGACAACGACAACGACAACGACGGTGTTCCGTCTTGAGTTGAAGCCTCACGGGAAATGGCTGAAGAGTTCCTCGGCATCGACGATATGCAGGCCGGCGGTCTTGAGGACATCGATCGCCGGGTCCGGGTCCTCGAAGCGGAAGATCAGGATGGCCTTATCGCCGCGGCGCAGCGAGAAGGCATACATGTATTCGATGTTGAGGCCCGCGCTTTCCAAGACCCGCAGCACCTCGGCCAGACCGCCGGGGCGGTCGGGCACGTCGACCGCGACCACCTCGGTGAGATTGACCACCCACCCGGCGTGCTCCAGGACCTGCTTGGCCCGTTCCCACTCCCGCACGATCAGGCGCAGAATGCCGAACTGGGCGGTGTCCGCCAGTGACAGGGTCATCAGGTTGATGCCCTCGGCGGCGATGGCCTCCAGGGGGGCGCCCAGGCGCCCCGGGCGGTTCTCGAGAAACAGGGACAACTGTTGCAGTTTCATGCGTCGACACTCCCGATCGTGGTTGCCGCCGACGGCCGTCGCCGCCGGTTTCCAACCTGGGTTTGAAGGGCGAAATTCGATGGCGGCTGACGTCAGATGTTGCGCTGATCGATCACGCGCCGGGCCTTGCCCTCGCTGCGCGCGATGGTGCGCGGTTCCACCAGCCGGAGGTCGACGCGAATCCCGCAGATGTGCTCGATGGCCTGCGCAAGACGGGCACGCACGGCCTCAAGGGCACGAATCTTGTCGCTGAAGACCTCCGCGGTGACCTCGACTTCAACCGCGATCTGGTCCAGCCCGCGCTCGCGGGTGAGGATGATCTGGTAATGCGGCAATGTCCCTTCCACCTCCAACAGGGCAGCCTCGATCTGGGACGGGAAGACATTGACCCCGCGAATGATGATCATGTCATCGCTGCGCCGCCCGATCCGCCGGATGCGCCGCAGGCTGCGGCCGCACGCGCAGGGCTCACTGATGATCCGGGTGATATCGCGGGTGCGGTAACGGATCATCGGCATCGCTTTCTTGCTGAGCGTGGTCAGCACCAGTTCACCCTCGGTGCCGTCGGGCAGCGGCCGGCAGGTCTCCGGGTCGATGATCTCCGGGTAGAAGTGGTCTTCGAAGACGTGCAGCCCCTCTTGGGCGGCGCACTCGCTGGCCACCCCGGGACCGATGATCTCGGACAGGCCATAGATGTCATAGGCTTTGACCCCGGCCTCGGCCTCGATATGCGCCCGCATGGCGTCCGACCAGGGCTCGGCACCGAAAACGCCGACCCGCAGCGGGAGTTCGCGCAGATCCACCCCGACTTCCCGGGCACGCTCGATCAGGTGCACGAAATAGCTCGGGGTGCAGCACAGAGCGGACACGCCGAAGTCCTTCAGCACCATGATCTGGCGTTCGGTGTTGCCGCCGGAGACCGGAATGACGGTCGCGCCCAGGGCCTCGGCGCCATAGTGCGCACCCAGCCCCCCGGTGAAGAGTCCGTAGCCGAAGGCGTTTTGCAGGATGTCACCGCGATGCAGACCACAGGCGGCGAAGGTGCGGGCCATGACTTCGGCCCAGACGTCCACGTCCTCGCGTGTATAGGCGACCACGATCGGCTTGCCGGTCGTCCCGGAGGAGGCGTGCAGTCGCACCACGTCGCCCATCGGACTCGCGAAGAGCCCGAACGGATAGGTGTCGCGCAGATCGGTCTTGACGGTGAACGGCAGCTTGGCGATGTCCGCGAGGCTGCCGATGGCGTCCGGCGTCA
>Ga0247839_1006139_pt1 | contig 14058 bp, 10 predicted proteins | sample LaCruzMarch2015__6_FD_192405 | JGI IMG/M metagenome (GOLD analysis project Ga0247839, IMG submission 192405) | Freshwater microbial communities from meromictic Lake La Cruz, Castile-La Mancha, Spain - LaCruzMarch2015_16m | ecosystem: Environmental > Aquatic > Freshwater > Lake | place: Spain...
TGCTTTTGCTGTCATCTTCAAACTCATTAGTAGCAATGTTACCTGCCCTTGTCGTGGCGTAAAAACTTTGAGTGCCCAAGAAACTATGTGGAAAAACTTAGAAATTTTCGCTCGATGAAGGATAATTAAAAAAATAAATCAACTTTTTATTAATATAACTTTATTGTTAATTTTTGTCAGAACTTATTTTGAAAAGTCTAAAATATCTTGTAAATTTTTTTGTGTTTTTTTGGATGACTTGAATTTGTAAAAGTTTCTCGGAAATCAACAAATCCTTCAGTTCGTTCCATTTTTTAAAATCTCTTCCTGTCGACGTCATGAATGCTCGGTAAATTTCTGACCATGTTGCAGGGAAAATATTGCTATCAACGTGCGGTAGTTTCAATAAAACTTTTAAATGTTGCTTTACCTGTGTAATGCCCACACTTAGCATTATTCTATTCAACTTTTCAATCAGCGAATCTGCTGTATTTTCTGAATCTTTCTCACAAGGTTCACTTATCAAATTACTAAAATTTCGGGTTTCATGATAATCTGCTGAATTTTTATCTGAACTTTCAAAGTTACTACTTTGAGGCGTGCAGTCTTCAAAACGATGAGCAAAATTATCTTTGAGTACTGATAATCTTTTTTTACTCATGTTTTCTGAATTAAAATCATAAATATCATCTTCAGTGTCTGAATAATTAACTCCTTCTAAGGGTGTACATGCCTCAACTGAAGAATTAATATGATAACTCATGCCTGTAGTTTCATCAACTTTCAGCTCGTTGTTGATTTGAAGTTTGTGTCGCAATTTTGACAATTGGGTGTTGTCTCTTTTTTTCCGTTGAGAGTCGGAATCATAAGATTTAGAAAATCCCAAATGATTACTTTGAGCAACGAGTTTAAATATCCGATTCCTGCCGGCAAAGTAATTTAATCCGATACATAGCATGTTTAGTTCTAATTGGCAAAAGCGTTGCTTAGGAATTGAAACTTTAGATACTTTCTGATGCGTTGCAATTGAAAATGATGCATTTTGAATTCTCGGACATGTACATAATTTGATAAAATGATGCTCAGTTTGCTTAAAAAATCGATACCTTGCACCAGCTTCATGAATATACTCGATATTATCTACGGCAAAATCCAGCATTTCAGTGGCTAATTCGTCTTTAATTGTTCCGTCACTTATAACTTTTTTGTAACAAACGAGGAAAGGAACATTCCAGCTATTGGGTCCTGTTTTGTTATCGAGCTTACTTAGGTCGAATATTCTGTTAAAAGCGTCAGAAAAACTGATAGAATCATTCTGGATAAATACTTTTCTAGATGTTTTAATGTTGTTGATCGAGTAATCAATTATATTATTATCTGGAAACTTGAAATCATTGGGAAATTTTGACCAAATATGTTGAAAGTAAGAATTCCATAAGAGCTTTGCCCTGGCTTTTAAGCAGGGATCCTGTCCAATTTGATGAAGTAGTTGATACGATTCGCGATATGACTCAGTTTTGATTTTATATTTGGCCAAAAAAAATTCGAGCAATTCCGTTGAACCTTGAATCAATTTTAAATCTCGATTCCAGCAAGCACCAGCAAAATTTAAACGATTGTATTTTATGATCGACTGTTTTAGCTTCAATGATTCCACTCCAGACGCTCTATCGGACCATATTGTCTTATCTAAAAATGAATACAAATTACCGCCGAAAAGAGTAGCTTCGATCAATGATTCAAATGCACTTATGGTTGGAATATATTTTTTAAGTAAAGTGTTGGAAGAATAATTGAATCGTAATTCACCGTTAAAATGTGACAGGCAGTCCATTATTGGAGTATAAAGCAAAATAATCCAGTGCTTCAATATATCAACAACATCTTCCAAGTTAAGTACAATACAATGATCATTTAAGAATTCATCGCTCAAATGATTATCGATGAGTGGTACCATTGACGTTACTCTATTCAAGGCTAATCGAAATTCTGCTCGAATTGGAATTGTATCATGCGAAAGATTTGAAATATTCTCAAGAATATTCTTTATATTTTCTTTTACAAATTTCCTCACATTTACTAAAGATGTGTATAGCTTTTTGTTATCAGAAATGTTTGCGAGTGCTTTATAAATTTTGTCGCAAATCCGCTGTGTTTCAATTGGTCTTTGGCTTTGATTTATCTGCAGCTTGTCTACTATTCTATTGTAAAAATTAATTTTTTGAATATAACCATATGCTTTGTTTGAATGAATATTTGCGCATTCATACGTAAAAAGTTGTGGATACAAACTAAACAAATTTCCATGGAACGACCTATTAAATGAGGCCCCATTCCAAAACAGGCTTAACTATAAAAGTTATAAGTTATAGTTAAATTTAAAAAATAAAATAAAATTACTTTGTAATTTTTGAAATATTCATTAGGACTAATATTCCAAGCAATGTCAATAAATAATCGTGTTTCATGGATAGCAAGAAGTTTGTTTAAATCAAAAGGGGATAAAAAGTTTTTTATCATCGAATTGAGATGGTTCAATGAAGTAAAAACGGTTTTAAATTTCGATCCAATAGATTTAACATAATAATAAACATCTAATCCCTCATAACTCGAAACAGCAGTTCTTAAAAAATCAAGCATTACTTTGATCAAACACTTAAACGACTTGGACTCATAATCCCATTTAAAACTATAACTTTTAATTTGAGTGTGATAGTCTGGACGACCGTTCCTAATTGATGAGTGCTCTTTGCTATGAATGCAATTATTCAAAATGCACGGGAAACGATTGGCATGGAAATGTGCCGACTCAAGACAAGATTTTAGATCAAAATTATCAAATCCCTGAGATAAACTGGAACCAGCAGCTATTGCAAAAACTTCATAGGAATGAGAAGATTCTAGTTCCGCAAATTTGATGCATTTGAATTTTGTGAAATGTCCAATACCCGAATCTTGGAAGACTTTTTTCAATGATGAAATTTCACGTTTATTCGTTGAAAAATCTTTGAAACTTACAATTTGGCCACCCCCAACTAAACAATTCTGAAACTCACAGTCTTTAAAAAGACCAAAGAATGCATCTAAATCCAAGGTCCTATAAAAAGAAACTAAATATTCATGTTCATATCTAAAATCAGAGCTATGTATATCTATTTTATCATTGTTGTTAAAGCTACTATCAGCGACTTTGTAACCTTGTGATGAATCGAGAAAATGATTGTTTAAATATTGTCTTATTGTTACGTTCTCAATATTTTCGTCAACGAGGTCTTCCGTATAGTTATTCGTCCTTCCAAAAGCTCTAGATTCTCTAAAAGTATCCAACGCAGATTCGGAGCTAACATCATCCAATGATATTATAGCGTAATCCGGAATGTTTTCTATTAATTGGGTAATAAATTCTCTTGTTCCATGATATATCAGTACTTTGAATATATTATTTTCATCGAGACCTACAACGACAAAATTTCCATTACTCTTTTCTGAGAAAATCTTTAGAAGACGATGGGATTTGTGAATAAATGATAGATTAAGTGAATCGCAAACAAGAATAATATCATGATGAAACGTATTACAAATAGATGAACATGAAAATAGTAAAGGCAAAAATCCAGAGTGTTCATTATATACGGAATCTTTGATCCATGACTTTTGATGGCTGAATTCTTTTTGCAAAAATGTTTCTTTATCGGACAAGAAGTTTGGGCTTTTCATGCTTTGGAAGATGAACTCTGAAGTGCAACCAAATAAATGGCTAAAGACTTTTCCAAAACTCTGAGATGAACTTGCTGAATCCGGTATAATAGTTTCTAAATCTAAACTAAAACCAATGCTTTGAAGAAAACTTTGAAAGTCTAGTTCCATAATTTAAATTTCTAATGACCAGGGTTGTTTAAAAATCTTTTTTACGAACATGTTCAAAAGTCCTGTCATCAAAGTTGAAGAGTTGCTCTTGAATGACGAACAAATCTCGAATGAAAACGATAAAGGTAGTATTTTTCAAATCAATTTGATTGATAGCGCCAAGAAATCTTTGAAGCTTTCAAAATTATCTTCGGGATTACTAGTCGGATCTGTTAATTTTCCACTAGATCAAATAAGCAACCCGAAAATGGACAGCACTCAACTTGAATTCAATGTTAAAGGTCCTGTGCATTTTAAAGCTTTGGATTTGAATAAACAATTTAAATCCTTTAATGTCCGAATAAAATTTGATTCTGGAGATAATATGGATATGAAGGCATTTTCGTCCCTTTTCGATTACTGGAATTTGGGTAAACTTAGCGAACCAATTATTGATTCTTCAGTAAATACGCTGTTGACGGAGGATTTTATAAAGAGGTTGCCGAAGGCCAATACGAAAAGTCCCTTTGTTAAGATATTCTCAAAAAAATGGAGTAAAAACGAGGAAGAAGATTATACAGTTGCCAAAAATATCGATTCAATGCCCAAGAAAATTCAAAGAAATAATTTTATATCAAAAAAGTTGACAAAAGATCAGGAAATATGTTTGCTTAATAGCTCAGAGATTTTATATGGAATGGAGTAAAATTTACAAATTGACTTTTTTAAGTTCTAATTTTTTTAGTTGTATTATCGGATTCTTTGAGAATTCACTAAAACACAAGATTTATTGCTTTGAAACTTTTTTCTTTAACAATTTTCAAAAAAACGAATATTACCCTTATATACGATCTTCGCCACACGTTTCCACAGATATATTTTCCTATAAATTTCATATTTTCCCTATTTTTCAACATAATCACTGGTTATTGGGAATTGCAGAATTGTCGGAATTAAAATCGAGCTCAACTTTATGCCCAATGAATGTAAAAATTACAATTCTTGATTCGATCGTTGATGAAGTTAGGAAGGGAAGTTGTTTCAAAGTGTTGAAATCGTTTTATTTAAAGGTGATTTCACGTATTTACGGGTTTAAAAAATTGGAAACCATATTGAATGAAAATATAAATGATATTCAGGCTTTTCAGAAAAATGGTTATGATTGTGGTGCTTTTAGCATGTATCATCTGCATAAATTCTTATTCAAGAATTATTTCGCTAGCGAATTTCCTCCTGAGAAACATTCAGAAATAGGAATATTCTATCGAAAAATTATCTTCTCCAAGGCCTCTGATGTTTTCGATGATTCCAGCTTTTATGATGAAAAGCAAAATGATGACGAATTTATTAAAGAAAAAGGAAACGACGAAGATTTGACATTTATGAATGAAATAAAAATGGATGATGAAAATGTGATAACTGATTACAAAGGGGCAATTAAAACTGGAACTTTATCATCAAAATCACAAAAATCACAAACATTAAATCCGGAAAATTCTCTGAACATTCCGTCGCCAAAAAGCGAATGCTCATTTCGGAAATGTGTAGATGTTTCACCTTTAAAGTCAATGCTCGATCTAGATTCAATTGATAGAAAAGAAGATGACGAGTTATTAAAACATGTAAACTTTGACTTTTCAATGCCTCCCGAAGAAAATGACTTTTTCGATATACGTATGGACAATTTTGACAAAGATGAGACTTCAATTAAAAATAACTATGTAAATGATGATACTTTACTCGAGGAACAAAATGCTTCAATTAAATATGATGATTTAATCAAATGTAACAAGGCAAATGTTCATCAGTCCCCAAGTTTGAATATATCCGAATCAGAGAATTTTATACCATCAATTGAGATTACTAGAACAAGTTCTAACAATACAAAAACTGGTCATAGCGAACGATTAAAGTTAACAAGTTCACAATATGAAATTTTCAAGTCGAAATTCGTTTTAAAAAAAATTATTGAACAATTAGAGCAAATAGCTTTTACGTTTTTAAATTTTAATATGAAAGCTGGTGTAAGAGCTATCCTTTCCCTTCCTGTATCTTTCTATGATAATCAATGTGTTACTTGGAAGCAGTTATCCTACGATCACGTGTATTACAAAAATAGGAAAAAAGACAATTTATTCTGTAGCTCGTGGAAAAACTTTATTGATGAATTAATTTCTCAAAAACTCATTATTAAAAGGTTCGATAATAGAATTATACGAAACGGAGATGTTCTTTATTAAAGTTTATCTACTTAATGCAGCAATCAAAATTAATAAATTTTTTACTATTATTTAAATAATAGTAAAAAAAATTCATATGTCTAAAGAGTTCAAGAATACAATTATTCAATAAATTATTTAGGAAATTATAAAAGAAATTATAAAAGAAATTGTAAAAGAAATTATTCAATAAATTATTCAGGAAATTATTCAATAAATTATCCAGGAAATTATTCAGGAAATTATTCAGGAAATTATTCAATAAATTATCCAGGAAATTATTCAATAAATTATTCAGGAAATTATTCAATAAATTATTCAATAAATTATTCAATAAATTATTCAATAAATTATCCAGGAAATTATTCAGGAAATTATTCAATAAATTATCCAGGAAATTATTCAATAAATTATCCAGGAAATTATTCAGGAAATTATTCAATAAATTATCCAGGAAATTATCCATGAAATTATTCAATAAATTATCCAGGAAATTATTCAATAAATTATCCAGGAAATTATTCAATAAATTATCCAGGAAATTATTCAATAAATTATTCAATTTTAGACCGGGGTCATGTAGTTGGTTTGGTTTGGTTTGGTTTAGAAAGAGAATTGTTTATTTAAAAAAAATAAAAACTGCGATAATTAATGTACAAATGCTCCAAAAACCATTTTATTTACCTAAAATGGAAAAAAAGCAAAATAAATATAAAAAAAAGAAGGTTCTATCGGACTGCACAAAATAGACCATGCCGATTATCATGGGGTTGTGGAATTGTGCGATTGTGGCATTGTGCGATTGTAGAATTGTAGGATTTAATTAAAGTTGTAAAAGTGTTAATTATAGTCACTTATATTTAGTTGTCGGATTGTAGTTCGGAAGATAAAATTGTAGTAGAAGTGAGTACTGTACTAGGCTTTAAGCAGTAAATGCGGTAACTCTCACAAGCTTATAGTGGGTGTGTACTATTTGCCACAGCTTTTCATGTACACAGTACAGTACTGTAATGGGTTTTAAGCAGTAAATGCGGTAACTCTCACAAGATGAAGTCTCACAAGATGAAGTACTTACCCGTGTTTTAAGGACAATTACCTAGTAAGTGCATTTTCACCTTCCTAATCGGGTAAATTAATTACTTCTCCAGAACTGGTTAATGAATTTAATTATCTGCATTGAAATTTTTATAATTTGGATTATATTTATTAATAAAACAATTTTTGATTAACCAATTAAATTAAATTAAATAGTTATTTTGATGTGTAGTCTGTATCTTTTAAAGGTATCTGATAGAATTTCTCTTGAACTATAAAGGTCTCTTTTAAAATTAAAAGTTAACTTGTAAAGATAGAAAATAATCTAAAATTATAAATTAAAGATAACTTGTTGAGATATCCCAAAACTATAAAGGCATCTAGTAAATTTCTCCAGAACAATAAAGGCTCTTTGTAAAAATGCTCCAAAACTATTAAGGTATCTGATAGAAGTTCTCTTGGTCGCTTGTAAAATTAAAAGTTAACTTGTAAAGATAGAAAATAATCTAAAATCATAAATTAAAGATAACTTGTTGAGATATCCAATAACTATAAAGGCATCTAGTAAATTTCTCCAGAACAATAAAGGCTCTTTGTAAAAATGCTCCAAAACTATTAAGGTATCTGATAGAAGTTCTCTTGAACTATGAAGGTTTCTTGTAACATTTCTCCCGAATTTTAAAGTTCTCTAGTAAATGTGGTCCTGAACTATAAAGTTCCTTTGTAAATTTGTTCCTGATCTATAAAGGCTCTTTGTAAAAATGCTCCAAAACTATTAATGTATCTAGTAGAATCTCTCTTGAACTATGAAGGTTTCTTGTAACATTTCTCCCGAATTTTAAAGTTCTCTAGTAAATGTGGTCCCGAACTATAAAGTTCCTTTGTAAAGTTGTTCCTGATCTATAAATGTATCTTGTAAAAGTGCTCAAAATCATATCTTGTACTAATTCTCCGGCACTTAAATAAAAGGTACTCTAGAAGTAAAAGCTCTCTTGTAAATTTAAGCCATTACTGATGAACCATGAACCTTTCGCTGATGCGCTTCGAACTGTGCATTTTCTCTGAAATTTCATACTACATAATTTTATCTTTTGAATATGTAATCATAAAACGTTTAATTTATTAATAAATATTTATTATAATACTGTTTTCCCTTTAATCTCTTAAAAAAATTTGGCCTTTTTGTATTTTTACTGAGTTTTTCGAAGCAGTTGTATAACTGATAATTTGAGCACTTTGTAGGCTTATAATTATTTGATTTCTAATTTCTGGACCCGGTCGAATATTGGTAGCTATGCCTTTCATAAAATCATTCAATAAAATAAATTCTCCATTAGGAATAGATTCTATTTTATCAAATAAAGTGTTGATAGTTTTGGTTGATTGCAAATAGCGAGACATTATGGAAATAAATATTTCGCGAGGTGAACTGTCCACTGAATTGCTATTTTGATGATTGTTAGCAATACTTTGGAGAGTAAAAGGCCGGTTAATGGGAACATAAGTTGCACGAACACTCGGAGTCGTATCAAATCTTTCAGTTGTTCGGTCAATATTTACATCCATAACTCTTTGTGGGTTAATATTATTGGTGCTCGGAGTAATATTTGCAGGTGAAAAAGGCTCAGAGGGCGGAGAAGGAATCGGTAAATCGTCGAAAAATTGGTTCGTAACAGAAACTGGAGGCGAAAAAGAAACTAATGGTGATGCCGTAACGGAATTCAGAGCATGGAAATTTGTGTTGTTTGTTAGGACCAGTCTTATTCTTTTTGCCGGTTGGAGTTGAGAAAATTTGTTTAAAGAACCACGCGGTGTCAATGGAGGTGTAATGATCAGTGAGTTTAGCAAGAGATCTTGATGGATGAATAGGTGGTTATCAGATTAAAAATAGGATTGGTTTCCTTTTTTAGAGACGATATTACCACTGACCCCTGCCAATGGTAAAAAGGTTTATTTAATAATTATTGATTCATAACATCATCTCCCCTCTTAGGGGGAAATGAAAAGGAAACATGGAAACATTCGGATTAGTTCTTAAGAGGGTTTTTAATTTGGAGGGCAGCATGAAATTCTTCCAGCGCTTCTTCACAGCCAGTCAAACATTCTAGGGGTTCCCAGGTGTTGTCAGCGTCCGAATAGCCGTACCAGTTAATTAAATAAAAGGTTTTCTTGTCAACGATTTTCATGTCCAAGATTCTTTCGACATAATATTCTTCATGATTTTCTACTTGGATCGGAGCAGGGGCAAGAGTTCTATTTTTCATATAGTCCTCAGAGGCAGGTTCTAAAAGGGCGCAATGGAAACAATTGGCAATCTTGTAGGTTTCCGGGAGATCCAGTTGAAAGGTGACATCATTGATTTTTTTTGTAATCAAGAAGGGGCCAAGACGTTTGTGATCCAATTTAGCAGAGGGGCGAACGGATTTAATATTTCTAGTAAGCAGCCAAGCATAATCTCCGACTTTAAAGGGATGATCCATTCTGGATTTGTCGGCGTTCATTTTCATACGAATCTGAGCTCTTTGAAGTTCATCTTTTAATACGGGTTGTAATTCATTCAAGATCTGGACATGATTGGAAACTGCGGGAACATTGGAGTCCGGATCAATGAAATACTCCATTCGAGGGTGGAAACCGTGATTAGCGAAAAAAGGTGAAGTCTTGGTGGAAGTTGACATGGTATTGTTATAGGAGAATTCTGCGATGGGTAAGTAGTTTACCCAATCATCCTGGGAGTAAGAAACGTAACAACGGAGGTATTGTTCAAGGCATTGGTTGACGCGCTCGGTTTGACCGTCAGTCTGAGGGTGGAATGCAGAGGAAAGCTTGGGTTGGACTTTCAACTTTTCCAATAGAGTTTGCCAGAACTTGGAGCGGAAGATCGGACCTCTATCAGATATGATATCGTCGGGAAGACCATGATGTTTGAAAATGTTCGAGATGTAAATTTCAGCGAGATCTAAGGCAGATATGGATTCGTTGCAAGGAATGAAATGGGCTTGTTTGGTCAATCGGCATACAACTACGAAAATAGAATCAAAACCTTTCGACAACGGAAGTTTCACAATCATGTCCATCGAAACTGAAGACCAAGGACGGGAAGGGATTGGCAAGGGTTGTAAAAGACCGAAAGGTTTGTGTCTAGGGGATTTGTTCCTTTGACAGACATCACATTTGTCGACATAAGCATAGATATCTTGACGCATGTTTTCCCAATAGTAGTCGCGTGCAATCAATTCGAACGTTCTTATCTGTCCAGGGTGGCCAGCTGAGGGTGCGTCATGACGAAGTCGAAGGATTTCGGTCTTGGCATATTCACTGTTAATCAAGACACGAGAGCAAGGTAATCGGGGACCAGATTCGATAGCATCAACAAAGAGTTCTTTCTTCAATAATACAAAAGAGGTCGAGTCAACAGGGTTGACACCATCTCCCCCCTCTGAAGTGGAATAATCAGAACGGCGGCTAAGGGCATCGGCAGCATCATTGGTAGAGCCAGGGCGATAACTGAGAGTAAATTGGAAAGGAGATAAGCGAGTAGCCCAACGAGCATGGCGAGTCTTCAATATACGACGGGATTGGAAGAAGATCAGGTTTCGGTGATCGCATAGAACAGATATCTTGAAAGGCGAACCTATGAGATAGTGACGCCAATGTTCCAGGGATGAAATGATTGCTAATAATTCTTTGTCATGCACATCATAATTTGTCTCGGCGGGTTCCAGTTTCTTGGAATAAAATGCAACCGGATGGAGAATAGAATTATCGTCAGGGGAAGGTTGATAGAGAACGGCGCCGATGGCAAAATTGGAAGCGTCAGTTTCAAGAGTGAAAGGCAGATCAGGGTCGGCATGGCGGAGAACGGGACCAGAGGTAATCGAGGATTTCAAAGCAGCGAAGGAAACATGGCAAGATTCGGACCAGACAAAAGGAACGTCTTTCTTGGTTAGATTGGTTAAAGGAGTTGCAAGAGCGGAATAATTGCCAATGAAGCGACGATAATAATTCGTAAACCCAATAAATTGCTGCACTTGCTTGACATTAGTGGGTGTTGGCCATGAGATAACCGAAGAGACCTTCTCCGGAAGGGGCGAGATGCCATAAGATGAAATGGAATGGCCAAGGAACTCAACGGAGTCTTGGTCAAAAGAACACTTGGACAGCTTAGCATAGAGAGAGTGCTCGCGCAAGCGACTGAGGACAGTCGCTACATGGGAACGATGGGAAACAAGGGAGTCAGAAAAAACTAGAATATCATCAAGGTAAACAACCACGAACACATCCAAAATATCAGAGAAGATCGTGTTCATCATCGACTGAAAAATGGCAGGGGCGTTGGTCAAACCAAAAGGCATAACCAAATATTCGAAATGGCCACGATGACAACGGAAGGCAGTTTTCCACTCGTCACCAGGTTTGATGCGAACAAGGTTGTAAGCTCCGCGAAGATCAAGTTTTGAAAAAAACTTTGCAGAACGAAGACGATCGAGGAGATCATTTATCAGAGGCAACGGACCACGATTCTTCACAGTCATAGCATTCAAGGCGGTATAATCAACACAAGGGCGTAATTCGCCGTTCTTTTTGGCAACGAAGAAAATAGGGGCACCAGCAGGGGACTTGGAAGGGCGAATAAAGTTCTTGGCAAGATTGGAATCAAGATATTCATCGAGTGCAGCTGTTTCCTTGGGTGAAAGGCTGTAGATGGGGCGATACGGAGGAATAGAATTTGGGTCAACGAGATCAATTGCACTGTCAAAGGGTCGATGGTCGGGTAGAATGTCGGCGGCAGCTTCAGAGAACACGTCGGCAAAAGAAGCATAAGGGGGTGGGAGCAAAGAAGTGACAAGATCCGGTTCATCAAGTTCATCATCATCGGACTCATCAACATATTCATCAGAGGGCAAGGCAGGGACAGGAGCGCGGAGTACAGAGCGTTGGGTCAAGGGACTAGAAGGGGGAGACAAGGATAGGGGTTCACCAACGACGGGAATTGAAGATGGTAGACCGTTACAATAGCAGCGGGAAAAAGTTAAGGACGGAACCTTCCAATCTACAGCGGGGTTATGGAGGTAGAGCCAATCATACCCCAAAATGATGGAGTGGCGGCAGTCTTCCAGTACAATAAATTGGATGGATTCATGGTGGTGTGGACCGACAGAAAGTTTCAAGGATATTGTGTTACTAGAAGTCGACGTAGAAGTACTTCCGGTGAAACCAGATACAAGAGTTGCGGCAGTGGAAACGACAGGAATGAGACTACGGTCCACAAAGGCGCGAGAGATAAAATTCCCACCAGAGGCACCAGAATCGACGTAAGCAAGGACAGAGATAACAGGGCGATCAGGGATTGTTAGTTGGACATTCAGATACATCGAGCATGAACCGGATGATTCCATGTTTGATGTGGTGGATATAGCTAAGGGTTCAGGGCCAAAATCAGGAGCCGAAGGAGACAAGGGAGTAAGAGAAGTGTGTGACAAGATAGAAGATGACGAAGAGAGCAAGGGAGAAAAAGGGTTTTGAGTTGCGATGCAAGAGATAGTTTTTGATGTTTTTTGATTTTCTAGATTTTTTTTTGTTTTTGAATTTTCTTGAGGTTGGAGGGGGGATGAGAGGGAAGTGTCCAACGCATTATCCCAATTATGCGCTGGACTTAATGGTTTTTTGGTTTCGTCGGACAGTTGCTAACGAAGTGTTGGTCGGAGCCGCAATAAAGGCACAAATTTCCTTTCAAGCGAGCATCTTTCTCTTCAGCGCTTAGCGGGGAGCGAGGTTGACCGTTATTGGTTGCGGTCGTTCGGGCCGACAAAACATCAACTTCCATTGGTTGAGAAGGAACTCCAGGAGGTGGCATAATATTATTATTGTGGGCGGCAAAGGTCGGAGGACGGTTAATAATGTTTCTACGAGAGCCGTAATCTAAACACGTGGCAACGATGTCGTTGAAGGTTCTCGGCATCATGTGCAAAGATTCAAGGTAGATTTGGACGGGGGTGTTCAGTCCAAGGAAGTATCCAGTAAGTAAAGCTTCGTCACTATAGTGACATTGATTAGAAAGGGCACGGAAGGAGCTGGTGTACTCTGCAATAGTTCTTTTGCCTTGACGGTGCAAATGTAGGTCGACGCGGATCTGCCATTCGGTACGGGTGGTGGCAAATTCTTGTTGGAGCTTAGTCATAAATGAGGTTATGTCCAAAAGGCAAGGGTCATCACGGTCCTCTAGCGAGCTGAACCAAATTTCAGCAGCTCCAGCTAAGCGGGTAGACAAAAACGCGATCTTCAATTCATCAGTAATGAAAAAGGCAGGGTTCAAGGCCCAACAACGTTTGTTTGCTTTGATAAAAGAGTTGATCGAGTAATCAGTTTGATTCTTTAAACCAAACATTCTAGGAGTACCCATCAGTTCACCTTGGTGGACGGGAAAAGACATGGTGGGGAAAGGGCGTGTATCTTCCATGGCCACGTTGGAAGAGGTCATGGACTCGGAATCAGAATCGGAAAGAATAGGGGCGCGGAAAGTGGTCATAAATAAATTTATCAGTGGTAATATTGTAATGATCAGTGAGTTTAGCAAGAGATCTTGATGGATGAATAGGTGGTTATCAGATTAAAAATAGGATTGGTTTCCTTTTTTAGAGACGATATTACCACTGACCCCTGTCAATGGTAAAAAGGTTTATTTAATAATTATTGATTATAAAAACAACCTTTTTTTATCTTAATAATTATTGATTCATAACATCATCTCCCCTCTTAGGGGGAAATGAAAAGGAAACATGGAAACATTCGGATTAGTTCTTAAGAGGGTTTTTAATTTGGAAGGCAGCATGAAATTCTTCCAGCGCTTCGTCACAGCCAGTCAAACATTCTAGGGGTTCCCAGGTGTTGTCAGCGTCCGAATAGCCGTACCAGTTAATTAAATAAAAGGTTTTCTTGTCAACGATTTTCATGTCCAAGATTCTTTCGACATAATATT
>Ga0247839_1006154_pt1 | contig 14030 bp, 8 predicted proteins | sample LaCruzMarch2015__6_FD_192405 | JGI IMG/M metagenome (GOLD analysis project Ga0247839, IMG submission 192405) | Freshwater microbial communities from meromictic Lake La Cruz, Castile-La Mancha, Spain - LaCruzMarch2015_16m | ecosystem: Environmental > Aquatic > Freshwater > Lake | place: Spain...
AGAGCCGAACCCATTGAAACAAGAGCGTATGTTCTCATTCCCGCTATTTTTCCGGCAAAAGTCCTCTCTAGTCCCAAAAGTCCACCGAGACAAACCGCGACAAGTAAATTAAGAAGAATGTCAAAATTTGAAATTAACATATTAATTATATTAAACTATTAATGATTAATTGTATCATATCCCTGCAAATATCTCCGTCACAAAGTTATATTACGTAAACCCCTTCATAAAGTGCCAAAAAACGTCTTAAGTCCGGACAAAGACGTTTCAGGTCATTTTGCGGAGAAGCTATTCTAAAAACACAGAATATAAATTTTTTGATAGAATACTAATTATGAATTCTGATTCATTAATTGAGAAAAACTTTCGTTTAAATGATAGACAGAAAATTGCCTTGAAAAAACTTGGTGTAAAAACTATAGAAGATTTGCTGTATCACTTCCCCGCAAGATATGGTGACATTTCAAAAATGCAAAATATCGCGAATCTTGTTGCCGGAGAAAACGCCGTTATTTTTGGAAAAATTTCTGGGCTTAAAACCGGTAAAGCTTTTATTAAAAAAACCCCAATTGCCGAAGCAGTCATTGAAGATGAAACAGGAAAAATTAAAGCTATTTGGTTTCATCAGCCATACATTGCAAAAATGATACACGAAGGAGTTTTTGTGCGAGCTGATGGAAAAATATCCGAAAGAAAAGGGGTTCTTGGGATGATGAATCCTAAAATTGAATCCGTAGCAAAAATCCCCATTGGCGTTGGAGATTCCCTATTTAATGGCGAAAGTGAAAAGCATTCTCTTTATCCAGTCTATCCAGAAAGCAGGGGTGTTTCATCAAATTGGGTATACCATGCAATACAAAAGATTTTTTCTTCAGGCATTCTTGATTCAATAAAAGACCCGATTCCTGAATATATTTTAAATACCTACAATCTACCAAGCTTAAAAACTGCAATGATTTGGATTCATTCTCCTCAAAAAGAAAGTGATGCAACTTCTGCAAGAAAAAGGTTTGCTTTTGAAGAGGTTTTTTTTATTCAGCTGGAAAGGCATAAATACAAAATGGAGTGGCAGAAAAATCCATCCTTCATCATAAAAACACCGAGGACAGATGTGGAAGAATTTATTAAAAGATTCCCATTTGAAGCGACGGAAGCTCAAAAAAGGGCGATTTTTGAAATTTTTGAAGACTTTAAAAAAGGTTATGCTATGGCACGTCTACTTGAGGGAGATGTTGGCTCTGGGAAAACGGCGGTGGCTGCCACAACTGCTTTTGGGGTCGTAACCACGAAGCCCGACGGAAAAAATTATGGAAACCTACAAGTAGCATATATGGCTCCGACAGAAATTTTAGCGAAACAGCATTTTGAATCATTTATAAAATATTTTACGTATCTTGGAATAAGTGTTGGTCTCATTACCGGTAGCGGATGTAAAAAATTTCCTTCAAAGGTAAATCCTAAAGACTCTACGGATATTTCCAGAACTCAACTTTTAAAATGGGTGGCAAACGGCGAAATTCCTATTTTAATCGGCACACATGCTCTCATACAAAAATCTGTAAAATTTAAAAATCTTGCATACACGATAATAGATGAACAACACAGATTTGGAACTACTCAGAGACAAAAACTGACAAAAAAAGATGACTTGATGCCTCATCTTTTATCAATGACAGCCACTCCGATTCCAAGAACATTGGCCCTCACCATCTATGGTGATTTGAATTTAACATTACTTGATCAAATGCCTCCCGGCAGAAAAACAATTATTACCGAAGTTGTTTTTCCAAAAGAAAGAGAGAACACTTATAAAAAAATCCGAGAAGAATTAAAATCCGGAAGACAAGCTTACGTGATTTGTCCAAGAATTAATGAACCTGATCCAGATAAAGAAATGGCGGTAAATGCAAAATCTGTAGTAGAAGAAGCAAAACGATTAAAAGAAAATATTTTTCAAGAATATAAAATTGGAGTTTTACATAGTAAAATGAAACCTACGGAAAAAGATAAAGTGATGGAGGATTTTTCGGAAGGTAAAATTCACATCCTGGTTGCCACTTCCGTAATTGAAGTGGGGGTTAACGTTCCCAACGCCACAAACATAATAATAGAAGGTGCTGAGAGATTTGGTCTTGCTCAACTTCATCAACTTCGCGGAAGAGTCTTGAGAAGTAACCACCAAGCGTATTGTTACATTTTTGCCGATACAAAATCGGAAAAAACAGCGGAAAGAATGAAAGCTTTGGTTACAGCAAAAAACGGATTTGAACTTGCAGAATTTGATCTAAAATTCAGAGGCTCGGGCGCTCTTTCCGGGACTAAACAATGGGGTATCACAGATATAGGCATGGAAGCAATCAAAAATATAAAAATGGTAGAGGCAGCTCGTGCTGAAGCTATAAAAATGCTTGAAGATGATGAAAGTCTTTCCTTTCATCCATTTATAAAAGAAGTTCTTTCTCATAGAAAAAAAGAAGAAATTCATTTCGAATAATGATTGCGAAAAGAAATTTTTTATTATCCCAGTAGCGAAGAATCAGAATTCTTGCTACGGGACTGCATAATTTAGTTATGGTTACATAACTAAATTATTTGTAATATTACTTTTTTTTTGTTAGATTTATGTTATTGCGCGTGTAGCTCAGTTGGTAGAGCGCGGAGCTTATACCTCCGTGGTCCCAGGTTCGAGCCCTGGCACGCGCACATTGCAAAAAAAAACACCCTTAGATTAAGGGTGTTTTCTTTTGCAATGTGCGAATTAAGTCCGTTCTATATCTCCACTGGATCCCCAATCAACATAACATTCGTGGAAGTTGAACAGGAAGAAAAACGTTCGGATCCATTACTATCTATCCTTGTGATATCCACGCTGACGTTTTTTGTTCCTATGGTTGTATATATCTTATTCCAAGTATTACCAGATGGTGATGATGACATATCCGTAGCGGTCCAAGTGTAATTACACAGACTTAATGATCCACATCCCATTATTTCAGGAGTATTAACAATCCAATTCACCATTTTATTAACTCCGGGGCGACCAGATGGTACTTTTGTAATAATACAATCACCATCTGATAATATAAATTTAGCTGTAGTACTTGTACTTAATTTCAAAGAAACAAGGGAGCATAATGGGTTAGAATAAACACCAGCACAAGCCCCTGTCCACCCTTTAAAACGATAAGAAGATGATGTGGTTGCAGCTGTCAGATTAACTGTTGTACCGTATCCGAAAGATTTATTACAGGTTGATGAAAGACAATTTATTTTTGATCCATCGGTTCCTGCCTTATCACTAGTAACTTTTCCGGTACCTTCAATAGAAACTGTAAGCGTCGCATCACATCCTCCAGAAGGAACTGCTTGAACCCCTCCTACTGGAGAAGAAATTGATTCATACTGCCCATTATATGAAGTTACCTTGAACCAATCTGCTGTGGAAGCTGTGACATTATAATATCTAGAAGATGTTGTAGCAATACGGGTCCAGCTTCCTCCTGTTAGTTTATATACTCTGTAACCTTCAATAGAAGATACGCCTGTCCAAGAAAGATGTGTTATTCCTCCACAAGTTGAAGATGATGCTGCAGTCAGAATAGGAGCACCGAGATCTGTAATAGTGGTTCCTCCTCCGCCACCACCTCCGCCTCCACCCACGCTGTTAGTACAAGAAGAAGAAGTGACGGGAGAAACCCCGCTTGAGGTGATTTTTACCGTAGCATTTTTTGTTCCTGTAGTTGAGTAAGAAGCTGTAACAGTTTTAGTAGTACCAGAGGCATCTCCATTCCACAAATATGTATATGTTCCATTTCCTCCTGTTGGATTTGCAGTCCAAGTGACTAAACTTCCTTTAGTTGTGGTTGCGGGAGAAACTGAACATGTGACAGAAAGAGGTGTGAGGGGCTTAGTTTCAGAACATGATGCGTTAGTACCTCCATTTGAACCATTGCAGTTCCAAGTGTACGAACTTGCACCGTTAACGTTGTTTACGCTTGTACCGGCAGTACAACTGTAGTGAGTCGCAGAACAAGCTCCGTTAATCTTAGCTTCAGAACATGATACGTTACCACCTCCATTTGAACCATTGCAGTTCCAAGTGTACGAACTTGCACCGTTAACGTTGTTTACGCTTGTACCAGCAGTACAACCGTAGTGAGTTCCTGAACAGGAACCAGTGATAGCTGCAGCTTGTCTACTTGCCGAACATGAAGCGTTAGATCCATAAAATTGTCCTAGACATGTCCAAGACACAGAACCTCCAGGAACAGGAAAAGCTCCATTATTAGAAGATCCCTTGGAACATTGAGAATAACTTCCATAACCTGTATCGGTATTAGCAAATGTTCTTCCATTAGCTGAACCGCAAGCGCCATGTAGGTAAACATAATATTGTTGATACCCCATGACGTCTGCATAATTATTCCAATTTCCTCCATCACGTAACTTAATAGTGAAATTAAGTTTATGCACACCAGGATTTGCTGCAACAACCGACCCAACATAAATTTGTGCGTACATAGGAGGAGCTCCTTGGGCATTTTGATTCCTGTGGGTTGTACCTACCGCAGTTGCTCCTCCCTCTTCTGCAATTATAGTTAAATCGTAACCTCTATTAGTACAGGCTTGGGCATAGACCCCCATGGCTACATCAAAAGATTCTCCTACTTGATACCAACCATCTGATTTGGGAGAGTTTATAAATAGACCATAAACAGAAGTTCCATCTCCAACGACATTATAACTGGTAATAACGTAAGCCCTTACTTTCTGTAAATAAACAAAAAGTCCTGCGGTCAACACTAAAAGTGTAAACAAGACTATCAATAAAGTTTTTCTTTCTTTCCATTTTTTAATAAATATAAGTATAAGAGCGATGAGAAGAATAATAATCGAAATACTGATAGTTTTAATATTGAAGTAATCTCTCCAGTCAATCTGGTTCTTTGTTAGGTCGAAATTTTTGGAAAAAGTGGCTTTGTATTCTGTAATAGTTTTACCATCTCTTGAAACTAGTACCTCTGCCCGAAGAGCAAGGGCATTTCTATCTGCAGACATTGTTAAGGTCTTCTGATATTCTTTATTAAAATCTGTCTTGTCACTATATTCTGCCACTAATTTATCTTTCTGATTAAATACTTTGACATTTAAGTCTGCCGGAGTTGAAGATGCAATTTTACTTGTCAATATATCAAACGGTGCTCCAGAGTAATCTAATTTTAATGTAAGTATATCTCCTGCTTTAATTGATTCTTTATCACTTGTAAGATTATTAATAGTTACTATATCTCCAAAGACTATATATCTAAAGTCCAGAGCCGGTGCCACTGCGTTCTTCGCACTATCAAGCATTTCAAGTTTTCCTACATATACTCTTGAAGTATAGTCAAAAGTAGGAAGTTCAATCTTTAAATCAACGCTTGTTTTTGGTTTCATCGTAATCGTACTTTCGGTAAATTCCTTTAACACTTCCCCTACATCTGATCTATTCTGTATTTTTATTGTCGGGGTAACTTCTATCGCTCCTGTAGTATTGTTTTTGAACGTAGCAAAAAGAAATGCTTTATCTCCTTCATATATCATAGGGCCTTCTTGAAGTCCAAATCCATTTGCACCTACCTCTATATGTGTAGATGTAACCTGTAAAAATCCTGTGCCTCCAGTAAGTTTGATTAATTCATCATTCCAACCAAGTCCTGCTCCATTTTGCATAGCTAAATGGACTTGGATTCCCAATCCTTCTCCACTTATTGCTTTTGGTATTGTGTATGTAAATTCTACTGTTCTTTTTTCTCCAGGAGAAAGGTTGTAAGGTCCTATCATTTCTGTTCTATCATACTGACTCTGAGGTATTGTGTTCTCGTAGTCACCCATAAGAAGAACCGTATAGTATATGTTTGGTATCGTTGTAGTTTCTGAGTTTAAGATAGTAAAGGTTCCTTTGACCATATCCCCTGCTTTGTATTCTTCTTTGTCTAAAGTTAGGTCTGTCGCATAGACGTTTGGAAGGGCAACCATTTCAATCTTGGCCTGCGTAAGAACTGGTAATAAAGCGACTGAAGATAAAATAGATAGAGAGAAAAGAACAAGTAAAAAATTTTTCATATGTTTCATCCGCCTTGGGCGGAATTAATAAAATAAGTTAATAATAAATCGGACCATTTATAATAGAGTAATTATAAAACAGAAAGACTCAAAACACAAAGGCTTATCGTTTGGATAAGCCTTTGTGTTTTGAGTCTTGAAAACTTTCTAATCTTGATGCTCAATATCTTCTTTCTTCTTTGGTATAATACCATTAGCAATTAATATCTTTTCGAAAGCATCTTTTTCTATTGTTTCAACATCCATAAGCGTCTTTGCAATATTATCAAGAGCTTTTCTGTGCTCTCCTAAAATTATTTCCGCTTTTTTCATCGCCTCATCAATTATTCTCGAAACTTCCGCATCTATTTGAGAATTTACTTTATCAGAATATTCCCTATCTCCTACTCCATGTCCAAACATCGCCCTGCCTCCGTCACCTTCAAGAGCCACTGGTCCAAATTTGTCAGACATTCCATACTTTGTAACCATATCTCGAGCAAGTGCGGAAGAAACTTGAAGATCATTTGATGGCCCCGTCGTAATATCTCCAAAAATCTTTCTCTCCGCTACATACCCTCCTAAGGAGACAGCAATATCATCTAAAAATTCTTTCTTTGATTGAAGACGTCTTTCCTCAAGGGGTAATTTCAGAGTATAACCCGCAGCTCTTCCGCGAGAAATAATTGAAATTTTGTGCACAGGATCGGCATAAGGAAGAACGGATGCAACAAGTGCGTGACCCGCTTCGTGATAAGCAGTAATTTCTTTTTCTTTCTTTGAAAGCAGATGACTCTTTCTTTCTGGACCCATCATCACTTTCTCAATTGATCTCACCAAATCAAACTGCGAAACTTTCTTTCTATTTTCCCTTGCGGCAAGTATTGCTCCCTCATTCATCAGAGAATACAAATCCGCACCAGAAAAACCCGGCGTTCTCTCCGCAATAATTTTCAAATTCACATCCTCGGCAAACGGTTTTTCTTTGGAATGTACCAGAAGTATCGCTTCTCTATCATTTCTGTCCGGTAAATCAATCACCACTCGCCTATCAAATCTTCCAGGACGAAGAAGTGCGGGATCAAGTACATCAGGTCTATTTGTCGCGGCCATTACTATTACTTTTTCATTGGGCTCAAATCCGTCCATTTCTACAAGAATTTGATTTAATGTTTGCTCTCTCTCATCATTTCCTCCGCCCATTCCAGCCCCTCTCACTCGTCCAACAGCGTCTATTTCATCAATAAAAATAATTGCCGGTGCGGTAGATTTTGCCATTTTAAAAAGATCTCGGACGCGAGAAGCACCAACTCCTACAAACATTTCCACAAATTCAGAACCGGAGATAGAAAAGAATGCTACGCCGGCTTCACCAGCCACAGCTCTCGCTAAAAGAGTTTTTCCCGTACCCGGTGCTCCCATAAGCAATATTCCTTTAGGAATTTTTGCGCCAATTTCCAAAAATTTCTTAGGATTTTTCAAAAAATCTACAACTTCTGCAAGTTCTTCCTTTGCTTCTTTGGCACCAGCCACATCCGCAAAAGTGATCCTCTGCTTTTTATCGCTTGGTAGAATAATCCTCGCTTTTGATTGTCCAAAAGAAAATGCCTGCATACCGGGACCTTTTATTTGCCTTGATAAATACCAAATAAAGAAAATAATAAAAATTATAGGTAACAAAAATGGTGAAAGTTCTAAAACCCAATACCAAAAACCCTTATCGGTAGAAATATCTATTTTTACAGTATCTAGTTTATCCCCTGAAACTTTATAGTTTGAAAGTGTATCGGTAAGAGCAACTCCAATCTCTTTCTGGGATATTTTTATTACAGGAGTACTTGTACCAAAAGCATTATAAGTAATTTCTAAGTTGTCTCCAGAAACCTTAATTTCTTTTACAAGGCCAAGAGAAATATCCGATGCAAGTTGTGAAATAGGGATATTCTCTTTTTTCAAACCATTATCAAAAAGCAAAGAAAAAGCGAATGAAATAATAATTATCACAAGAATTGCATTTGTAACTTGCGTCAAAAATTTCATATTGTTTCCACCAAAAAAATTCCCCCTCTTTTTTCCTCCCTTTTGTGGAGTTTTTTGAAATATATTCATAGAAACATTATAACGCATTTCGCTGTTTTAAAAAAGTTTTTGGAAATTAATCTCGTAAAAGATAACAAATTAATTGACAATATTCTTTGTTAAATATATAATAATATTAGAAATGAAATTAGTTTGATTTCATACCAAAACGTGGTGAAAACTACATCGTGTTCTTTAAAAAAGGAGAAAATTAGAAATGAAACTAGGATTTAGTCTTGTGTTCGTGATGTCGATAGTCATTGCCTTAACAATCAATGCTATTGCAACAGTTATGCCAGTTTCCGCCGACTTCGACGGAGATGGCAAAACGGATATGGCAACCTATATTCCAGAAACAGGAAAATTAACTATCTCGTTATCCAGTAATGGAGAAATAGGATCTGATTATATATTTCAGAACTGTATACCGGTAACTGCTGATTATGATGGTGATCACAAAGCAGATCCGGCAGGATATGATATAAAATCAGGCAAGTGGACAATTCTGTTATCTGGAAATGGCTATGCTTCCGTATATGGATATGTCCCCAAAGAAGCTATACCGGTACCTGGTAACTATGACAGTGACGGTAAGACTGACCTTGCAACATTTGATGAAAAGTCAAAGACATGGACTATCTTTCTGTCCAGTATCGGTTATGAAGAGAGAAAGTTTCAATTTCCCTTGGGTGTGGGTGGAACTATCATTCCTTGCCCAGGTGACTTTGATGGAGATGACAAGATCGACCCATCTGTGTATATTCCGGAAATTGGATATTGGGTGATGATGTTATCCGGCAACGAATATATAATTCAAGCGGAATTATATATAGGTCCAGGAGGCACACCACTAGTCGGTGACTTTGACGGAGATGGTAAAGACGAGCCGGCACAATATAACCCGGAATCAATAAGCTGGGATTTCATGTCATCTGGACGTAATATCAGCATATCTACATGGATGTGGAATATAAAACCGGGTGGTAGTCCAATCATAGGTGATTATGATGGTAACGGTGCATCTGATCTTACGATAGTAAATATGAATTTGTGGCATGTCATATTTATTTCTACGGATCCACCTATACCAGGATGGTTTTCTTCGCAACTTATAACTTTCCAGTTCCCCTAGCTCACCTAGTGGACAAGAAAGTAGTTACAAAGTCTTGTGCATCAGAATCAGATGCACAAGACCTTTTTTAATATTTTAACATATATAAATCACTATTAAATTAAATATAATACTCTAGATTAAAAGGGTAAAAAAATGCTAAGATAGCAATATGAGTGAAAGCTTAATCCAAAACAAAAAAGCATATTTTAATTACGAAATTTTAGAAAAATTCTTAGCAGGAATTGAGCTTTTTGGTTTTGAGGTCAAAGCCCTCAAGGAAAAGGGGGGATCTCTGGAAGGGGCTTATACGATAGTACGCGGTGGTGAAGCATATCTCGTCGGTGCAAATATTACTCCGCTTCAACCCAAAAATGTTCCTGAAGATTATGATCCAAGAAGAAATAGAAAGCTTTTACTAACTAAAAAAGAAATAAAAAAACTAGGAGACGCAGAAAGTCAAAAAGGATTGACAATAGTCGCTGTTTCGGTGTATAATAGCGCTAAGAAACTCAAGGTAGAAATTGCTATTGCAAGAGGTAAGAAGAGTTTCGACAAAAGGGAAAGTATTAAGAAACGAGAACTTGATAGAGAAATCAATAGAACATTGAAAAACGAGTGATCGTCGGTTTTTTAAAAAAATATCGACAATTCTCAATATATTGGGGATGATCGGCCTAGACAAAAGACCGGTACTTCTTTGCGCAAAGTGGAGCAACTCTGTTTATCTCCTAAAACTGACAGGGATCATAAATGCAAATCGCATTTCAAAGATCGTTTCTCCATTCTTCGGAATGAAGGACTTTCAATTCGCTTACGCTTTAGCCTAAGCGACATCGCCTTCCGTAATATCTGATAGCGGAAAAGCGGTGTAATATAATCAGACAAGAAAATAGGCCTTCTCTGTCCTATCTTCGAGATTAAGAGATCGGTAAAAAAGCATTTTGTTTATTTTGAACTTTTTTACTTAAATCTGCTTCGGCAGGAACAAATAATCTAAACTTTGTAGACCCATAGAGAACTATCTTTTGCACGCGAGTTCGATTCTCGCCATCTCCACCATAGTGAACTAGTTGTAAAAAAATCGTTCGTGCTGCGCACGGCGACATTGGTTTCAGCCAATAAAGACCAGTGTTTTTTGAATTTTACGGAAAGCGTTTGGGCGTGCAAAAGGCGGTTCGAGCCAACATTAGTCAGAAATGACTTCATTTCTAACCAGTTGTCGCTGGAAACCCATTTTACGGCCTTATTTGCTGATAAAACCCAGTTTTTCAAGGGTTCGAGCCGACTTGCCTTTGCCTTCTCCAAGGCTATCAATCGCTGCTCCAAATCCGTCTTTTGTTGAATGAGCGGGTTTTTTATTTCCTTGAATTCTTGAAGTTCCAGACTGCCGTCAACAAAAGCGTTGTTCACTCTGTCGAGACGTGATTTGAGAGCAGCGAGTTCCGATTTGAGGCGGTCGATTTGCTACTGTCTGACGCCGCAAGCCTCAGTTTCCCATGTCTCGATCTTGGCGAGAAACCTTTCCTTCCATTCATCCGGTAGGGTGACAAGTTCTGTGTTGCGCTTTATTTCCCCGGCAAAATCTTCTTGCCGCATGAAGTTTCTTTCTTCACACGCCCTGCCTTTAACTTTATGCGTGCAACGATAGTAGCGGAATTGCAAGCCGCTCTTTTTAATGTGACGTTCGCCGGTGACGGCACCTCCGCAAGAGTTACAGGTGGCAAAATTAAGGAACATCAATCCTTTGTCGCCACGATGTTTTCGCGGCTTGCTGACCATTACGCGTGCTTTCTGAACATCATCAAACATCTGCTTAGTAATCATCGGGACATGTGCACCTTGGTGCATTTCCCCCTTGTGAAGAAACACTCCGTAATAAAACGGATTTTTAAGCAGGTTATTTATCGCGCTAATTTTCAAAGGCTTCTTACTTCGCTCGCCGACAAGTTTTTGCTTTATTGTTTCGCGTTGGATGGCGGCAAGCGTGTATTTGCCTGTGGCAAAAAGATGAAAAATCCGTTTCAACTTCTGGAAATTTTCCGGGTGCGGCTCGATGGTGCGCAACTTGGGGTCATTGACGTATCCTAAAGGCGCTTTGCCGGAATAAACGCCTCGGCGGATTTTCTGCCGGATTCCACGACGGATGTTTGATGAGAGATCGCGGACATACTGATTGGCGATTCCGAATTCGAGTGCTATCATTAGCACGTTGTCAGTCGGCAGATAAGTTTTTTCAAACGTGCGTATTTCTTTGATGGCTTCGCGTTGAAGCAAACCGATGATCTTGCCGCCGTCATCAAAGTTTCGAGCCAGCCTGTCGAGCTTCCAACAGAGAATCGCATTCGCTTCGCCGCATTCGATTCTGCGAATCATGTCGTTGAATATTTCCCGGCCCGGAGACTTGGCGCTCATGCTTTCCTCAAAGGTCTCCACGACCTGAAGTTCGTTTGAAGCGATAATCTCGTTTATCTCGGCAAGTTGCGCTTCAATCGAGAGTATTTGACGGTCATCGTCCTCGCTGGACTTTCGGCAGTAAATAAAGTATTTATTCATGCAAGAAGTATATCAGAGGACAATTAGAATTGCCAGAGATATTTGTTGATAATATTACCATAATGAAAACCGACAAGATCGCAACAATCCACAAGGAATTTCATCGCTCATCAGAAGCGCGATATATCCACCGGCTGCATGGCGTGCTCTTGGTGTTGTCCGGTATGAGTTCCGTTCAAGCAGGCAGGCTTTTACATAATCCAAGACGTAGCGTGTCCAATTGGGTCAGCAGATTTAAAAAACATGGAGTGAGCGGATTGGAAGACGCCGAAATACCGGGTCGCCCCGCAACATTGAATGCCGGGCAAGAGCGGGCCATAGAAGCCGCGATCAAGAAGTCTCCTAAAGAATCTGGGATAGAGGGCGATGTTTGGACAGGCGCACTTGTTGCAAAATTCATAAACAAGCATTATCGCATACAAATGACCATGCGACATTGTCGCCGCATTCTAAGATCGGCTGAAAGCAAAATGTCTTCGGGAAGGTGACGACAATGTGAATTTCTGCATCCGGTATCGTGAGAATATTTTGGCTCGCGCATTCATGGAATGCGAACATGTGTGTGAACATGCCCCCGCCTTTTGCACGCCCAAACGCTTTCCGTAAAATTCAAAAAACACTGGTCTTTATTGGCTGAAACCAATGTCGCCGTGCGCAGCACGAACGATTTTTTTACAACTAGTTCACTATGGTGGACCCTATTGGACAAAGTCCGAACCTTTTTTGATGAAAATGTAACCGATTAAGCCTTCCCCACACCCTTCCCCGCATAGGGGAAGGGTTGCGTTCTAAAACAACCCTTTGTTTGCAATGGTCAAGTTGCGATTTTACCCGTAATGGTCTGCCCCCGACTTCGGTCGGTTTTTCCGCTCAGGCGGCTAACGGGACTGCGCGCGGCGCATACCGTGCTCGCCAAAAACCTCCCTCGGTCGCTAGTCGCTCCCCACGGGTTCACCCACGGACGGGTTAGTTTTTTATTCCGCACGAAATTATTATTTCACAATTGTGATATAATAATTTCGTAACTATTTCGCATTTAACGGGTCATATTTTCAAGCGAGTCTCTGTTACCTTGGCGATTCGTTAAAAAGCGTATGTCGCCAATATTATTTTCGCACACGACGCACATTCGTGTTCTTTGTGGAGTAGAGGCTCGCTTGAAAATATGACTGAAGACCCGCCAATAGTTTTAGGTCTGCGCGAAGTATGGGGCGGCAAAATACCTTTTGGACTTTTTCATAATGACCGTCGTCATCACTTCTACATAATCGGTAAAAGCGGTGTCGGCAAAACGACACTGCTTTGTAATTTGATTCTTCAGGATATAGAGGCCGGTCACGGTGTGGGCATTATTGACCCACACGGCGACTTGGCCGAAACTTTGCTCGATCATATTCCAAGGAACCGCATCGAAGACGTTGTGTATTTCAATCCGGCTGATGTGGAATATCCGATAGCGTTTAACCTGCTTAATTGCGTCAATGTCGAAAATCGGCATCTCGTAGCCTCCGGGATAGTCAGCGCTTTCAAAAGTATCTGGCGCGATTCCTGGGGGCCGCGTTTAGAATACATATTATACGCCGCAGTCGCGGCTCTTTTGGAATGCGACAATGTGAGCTTGCTTGGCGTTCCGCGAATGCTCTCCGACCGCCGCTTTCGCGCGCGGATCGTCAAGCAAATCAAAGACTCGATGTTGCGCTCTTTTTGGCTTAACGAATTTGAAAGCTACAACGACAGATTTCTTCAAGAAGCAATCGCTCCGATTCAAAACAAAGTCGGCCAATTGTTCATGTCGCCATATCTAAGAAACGTCTTGGGACAAGTGCGGAGTAAAATCAATGCTCGCTTCATGATGGATCATAGGCGGATTTTTATTGCGGACTTGTCCAAGGGAAAATTGGGGGCGGACAAATCAAATTTGTTGGGCGCACTGCTTGCGACACAATTTGAATTGGCCGCGATTTCAAGAGCGACAGTGCCGGAAGATGAACGAAAAGATTTCTTTCTTTACGTTGACGAATTCCAATCGTTCATTTCGGACTCATTCGTTTCGATGTTGTCGGAAGCCAGAAAATACCGGCTTTGCCTGACGCTGTCGCATCAATATGCCGACCAGTTGCGCCCCGACATTAAGGCCGCAGTATTTGGCAATGTCGGGTCTATGCTCGCGTTTCGCTTGGGATATTCTGATGCAATCGTC
>Ga0247839_1006157_pt1 | contig 14023 bp, 14 predicted proteins | sample LaCruzMarch2015__6_FD_192405 | JGI IMG/M metagenome (GOLD analysis project Ga0247839, IMG submission 192405) | Freshwater microbial communities from meromictic Lake La Cruz, Castile-La Mancha, Spain - LaCruzMarch2015_16m | ecosystem: Environmental > Aquatic > Freshwater > Lake | place: Spain...
AATTAACCCAGTTGCTGCCTTTACCACCTGCTCTTCACCAATTGCTCTAACCTGCGGCTCTGGCTTTTCATTATCTGCTAAATTTAAATTTTTAACCTTTGCAGTGGTATGCATGGTGTGAATCAATGGTATGCCAGTTGCCTCACTTACTACCCAACCTAACTGCCCTGAGATCCAGTAATGAGAGTGCAGTAGTGAGTAATAATCTTTAGGTAATTGTTTTTGGTAATTCATAAATGCACTAGTTAGCGCTCCTAATTGGCTAGGCAGCTCCTCTTTAGAAAATCCTTCAACAGGGCCAGCTTGTAGATGTTTGACATTTACTCCATCTGCAATCTCAATTGTCACTGGCAGATTTGGTTTATTTGCTCTGGTAAAAATATCTACGCCAACCCCTGCCTCAGCCATCTTCTTGGCAGTTTCCACAACATAAACATTCATACCACCAGCATCCCCCGTGCCTGCTTGATCAAGGGGTGAGGTGTGAACCATCAAAGTGGCTATCTTTGAGGTGCGTGGAGATTTCATATGATCAATTCTAACTTAAGTTAAGTGATTTAAATATTGGCTATTACCCCACCAATTACGCTTGCACCCCCATAAATCTTCACACTCTCATCCGGCATCGTAACGCCCCACCGTTTAAAAATTTCCATAATGATTGGCGCAACAGATCGCCATGAGCCATCAATAATCTTTATCGCTATTACTCTGCCATCACGCAATGCGCATACCTGCACACCCTCTGCTCCCTCCTTCATAAACAAACTAGGCACAGCCTGCATCATTCGGGTAGTTAATCGGCCATCTCCTGCAACTAACTCAGGGTATTTTGTGCAAGCCAAAACTATTTGCTGATAAATATCATCCTTTGATTTCACTAAGTTTGAAATTGCTCTTGCCAATCCAATTAAGGAGATTGCAAATAATGGCGCCCCGCAGCCATCAACACTTGTTGCACTCACTTTTTCACCAGATAAATCTTCAATCTCATTTTTAATTGCCACCTGAAGTGGATGATTTAGATCTAAGTAGGTATTCATATCCCAGCCATTTTTCTGGCAGGTGATAAGCATTCCAGCATGTTTGCCACTGCAGTTTTGAGCTAACTGGCTAGGAGGATTGTCACTCCAAGTGATTTTCTCTTTTTCACCTAATGGTTTATCAACAGCGTTTTTCAGTTGTGAGGTTGAGAGTCCTCGGGATGTGAGCATTTTGGTTACTAAATCAATATGTGATTGGGAGCCAGAGTGGCTGGCGCAAATTATTGCTAACTCATTTTCTTCCACTTTAAGTCCAGCCTTAAGCATTGCAGCTGCTTGTAAGGATTTGATGGCACTTCGTGGATAGATTGGTAACTCAGGTGAGCCTTTAGATAAATAGGTTGAACCATCTGCATTTAAAACAATTAAATGGCCTAGGTGAAGGGACTCAACTAAGTCACCCCGTGTTACTTTAGCTAAAACCTCGCCAACAAATTTCTCGTTAATTTTCAGATTGTCTTTCAAGTGAGGACCAAAGATGTGCTTGTAATGTTTGACCTTGTGCTGCCATGTCATAGGAGGTAAACAACTCACCCTCAACTAATCCATATAACCTAGAACCTGCGGTTACTATTTTTGCAGAAGGGGATGAGTAACCCTGATCCATCTCAAGTTGAATCTTGGCACCTTTAACAACACCAACCCAACCTTCAGCAATTCCAGTGTTGTGAGCTAGTAGTACTTCAAGAACATTGTTTTCTTTAACCCGCCAAAAACCAACCTCAGAGGCAGCTGGTCTGATGATTTCATCATTTTCATCAATGATCCAAGAACGAGAAAAGTAGTTTAAAAAGGCTCTGCCATCATGATTGAATGAAACCTCTTGGGCAAATTGAAAGCCTGGCACATTTGGATACTCACCACGTCCTTTCCCACGCCAAGTGCCAATTAACCAGGCAAGTGGCATTAAATCTGGATGCAGATTATCTGGGATAGTAAATGCCATTATTTTTTATCCACTTTTAAAGTTTTCTTAAGCCCGGTTACGCCTTTATAAATTAAAAAGATTGAAAAGGAAAGTGAGGCAACTATTAAAAAAATTGTGGTCAAAATTTCCATTAGGTAAGCCTAAACCCTTACCGAAGTGCTAACTCCTCTTGTGAGGCGCTAACTCCCTCACAAATTAAGGTGGCATCGACTGGCACATTGCGCTTTATAACAGCTAATGCAATTGGACCTAACTCATAGTGGCGGGCAACAGTGGCTATAAAGCCCACCTCTTTATCCTCTAAAAATACCTTTGCGCCATGCTCTGGCATAGCGACCATAGAGCCATCTAAGTGAAGCCTTACTAGCTTTCTTGGCGGCTGTCCTAAGTTAAATACCTTTGCCACAGTTTCTTGGCCTCTATAGCAACCCTTATTCATGTGTACTGCTTTGTTTATAAAACCTAACTCATTTGGAATTGATTTATGATCTGTTTCAAATAATAATCTAGCTCTACCTTGAGAGACACGCTCTGCCTCTAACGCCCACATGCCAACTTGGGTATGGGCTTTGCTAAATGCATCAGTTGTATCTTTTAACTCACCTCTTGGAACAAGTGCGTAAGGACCACCTAATAAATCTGATTTACCAGGGGCCCGTAGCACTGCGTAATCATTTGATTGATCCTTAACATCAACCTCTAACATAAATTTCATCTTGTTTAGGTAATCACATATTTCTTTGGTTCGCGAATTTTCAGTGTGTAACCAGGTAGTATTTCCATCATCAACTAAAAATAACTGATCAATTACATGTCCCTGCACATCAAGTATTAGCGCTTCAACCCATTTGCCAGCCTCTAGTTTTTCTACATGCTGGGTAGTTAATGCATGCATCCAAGTAAGGCGATCTTTACCTGAAATTGAAATGATTCCACGATGAGATAGATCCCCCCAAGCATTTCCAGCTACTAATGCTTTTTGTTCCTGATTTGGCTCACCAAAGTGCCAAATAGCACCCTTATCTGGACCCGACTCAACTAATACAGCGCTCATTACTTACCTGATTTATTAGCGCACTTACTACATAAACCATAGATAGCAAAGTGGGTAACATCTGTCTTAAATCCGTAATCGTCCGCCAAGGTGTTAACAAAGTTTGCAGCAGTATCAATTGGCGCGTCCCCAATTGATTCACACTCAGAACAGACAAGGTGCAGGTGGGTTAACTCTTCAGCTGCGTGATAGGTCGCACCACCATGGCCTAAATGGGTATGGAGCACTAAACCAACATTTTCTAATGTTTCAAGGTTTCGATAAACAGTTGAAAGATTAATTCCTGGATGGGTTGCACGAACTTTCTCTGCTACCTCTTCCGGTGTTGCATGACCAAGCTGTCTAACCGCTTGCAGCACCAACTCACGTTGTGGAGTTAAGCGAAGCCCTTTTTCCCGCAGCTCATTTGGTTTAGCCATGGGATAAGTCTAACTGGCTATTTTCTGCCACCTAATTTCGAGAGGTTATGCGAGATTTAGCCCGAAAGAGGATCAAGTAAAACTGGCAACCTAAGCAAAAACCAAAGGCAGCATTTAGAAAGGCTGCGCCTAATGCAAAACTAGTTGCAATTAAAAAGACTGTTGTGTTTCCAGTTAAGCCGCCAAGTAGTGCGGTTGCAGCAAAGAGTGCGCCAACTAATTGGGCAAATCTTGGGGCAGCTTCATTCTCACTAGGTACTGGTCCTGAAAGCCGTGGTTGAATTAAGTTGCGATAGATTAAACCATAAAGGGACCTGCGTAGTCCAAATAAAACAGCTGACAAAAAGACTGCAAATTGAAATCCAATGATCAAATTAGATTCAGTGACCAACGCTGCTGATAGAACCACTGTTGTGATTGTTGCGGTATATCTTGGACCTCTGGCATCGATTAAACGCTCAGCTTTTGCCTGAGTAATACTTGACATTTTTTTCTCCTTTGTTAGATAAATAAGATTAATTTTGTAAAGCTAAAACAAATTAATTATTTATCCAACAAATACAACCCTTGTTGCGGGCAAAATCAATTACGCGCCGCTTTGTAAAGTAAACAGGTTGTATGAAGAACACATCTCAAATTTTAGGATATTTGGTTCATATCTTCTTGCAAAGCATTTGCACAAAAGCCTTAGATAGCTTTGATCGCCTTGATAAGTTGATCACGTTTTGGCGCACCCTTAGCCCTTGCAACCTCAAACCCCTTGCTGTCTAAAAAGATGGTGGTTGGGGTAGAGCGGATATCAACCCTTCTAACTAAATCAAGATTGGATTCAGCATCGACTTCAATATATGCGATGTCTTTAAATGGTTTAACTACATCTTGAACAATTGCTTTTGAAGTTCGGCATTCAGAGCAGAAGGTAGTAGAAAATTGAAGGATAGTAAGACGGCTGCCATATTTCCCACCGAATTCACCCTCTGAAACTTTTAGCTTTCCACCTTTCTTGATGACACCCTTTTTAGCGCGCAGAAGAAGCCCAATTACTGAAGTGAGTGAGATCAGTAAAAGAAGTGGCAACAAACTTTCCATAGCGGTATTCTTGCACTCTTATGGCACGCCTACTTCTACTTACAAACTCAAGCGGTGCTAGCGCTGATGTGATGCCATCTCTTGGCTTACTGCAGCATGATGTGAAGATCTTGCCAATTGAGGCCTCAGTATTAGTAGAACCACCAGTAGTTGATTGTTTACTTATTGATGCCCGCCGAGATCTGCCAGCCGCTAAATCATTTACCAAGTTGATTGCCTCAACTGGGGTGGATGTGCCGATCATGGTGATAACTACAGAGGGTGGCCTATCTGCAATAAATGCGGATTGGGGTATTGATGATGTAATTCTTGATACCGCAGGTCCTGCAGAGGTTGATGCACGAATTCGGATTGTGATTGGCCAATCTGCGATTGCGCAATTAGCAAGTAATCCATCCTCTGGTGAGATTAGAAGTGGTGAGGTGATAATTGATGAGTCCTCATATACCGCCAAGATAAAGGGACGTATTCTTGATCTCACCTTTAAAGAGTTTGAATTGCTTAAGTACTTAGCTCAACACCCAGGCAGAGTATTCACAAGGTCACAATTACTGCAAGAGATCTGGGGATATGACTACTTTGGTGGAACTAGAACTGTTGATGTTCATATCAGACGCCTTCGATCAAAATTAGGTCCAGAGTTTGAAGCAATTATTGGCACAGTACGTAATGTTGGCTATCGCTTTTCAGCACAAAATAATCAAACAACAGCTGATATTAATTAATACCCCTTGCAACATTTAAATCACCTCTCTAAATCCCAACAAGAAAGTGTTTTATCTTTAATAAGAGCTGCCCATGATTTTGATGGAACTCCTCCTATTGCAGAGCATGTATTACTGCACCTTCGCCATGGTGGTGATAAATCAGATTCACACATAGTTTTTGAAAGTAACAACCTAGTAATCGCCTACGCCCACCTTGATACGACTGATCTGGTTGCTGGTCCTAGTGTTGAAGCAGTTGTCCATCCAAACCATAGAGGCAAAGGTTTGGGAGCTTCGATTTTAAAAGAGGCAATAAAGGTATGTGGTGATAAGACTCGAATCTGGTCACATGGTGATCTCCCAGCCGCAAAAGCTATCGCTGCTTCGCTAGAACTTGAACGTCTTTGGTCTAATCTTTTAATGAGTAAATCATTAGGTGACATCCAGCCAGTAAATTCCAAATACCCAATCCGCACATTCATTCCTGATTTTGATAATCAAGCATTTCTTTCGCTAAATAACAAAGTATTTGCCAATTACCCAGATCAAGGTGGGTGGAGTGAGGTTGATTTAACGGTAAGGCTTAATGAAGAATGGTTTCAAAAGGAAGGTTTTTTTGTAGTAGAAGATAAGAGTCAGTTAATTGGATTTTGTTGGACCAAAATACATGGCGCCCACACCCATTCACACAATGGTGAGGATGATGATCATGGCCATGACGCACTCGGTGAGATATATGTTTTAGCGGTAAACCCAGATTACAAGGGGCAAGGTGTGGGACGAGATTTAACTATCACCGGACTTAATTACTTGAAGTATCAAGGATTAAACAATGTGATGTTATACGTGGGGGTTGAAAATAAACCTGCATTTAATCTCTATAAATCACTTGGCTTTAATGAGTTTGGCAGTGATGTTATGTATCGGGTTCAAAGCTAAACTATAAATCTTCAGTAAAGGTTATTAAGCATTCAATATAACTTTCACCTTGAATTCCTAAGTTTTGGGCATCGGGAGGAGCTGTTACTGGCTCTATACAAATACCATCTTCATCTTGGCTATAAACCATCCAGTAAGGCGTATCGCACTCCATTGTTAATCTTGCAGCTCCTGGCCAAATGATCTCAGGGACTCCTTTGATTTCCATAAATGTATCATCCCATGGTGGTTGGGCTGGTGAGATGATTTCACCTGTTGGCAGGTAATCATCACCTCTTTTAAACATTTTATTGGCTGCAAATAAAAGCTCAGCTGAATCTCCCTTACCAATCTCACGGGCAAACCATGGATGAAAACCAAGAGTCACTGGAAGATCACAACCATTTGCTTCATACTCAAGTGACCAACGAATTGCATTATCTAAGATCTCATAACTTTGTGTAACAGTTGCGCCATTAAAAGGTGTTGGTAGCTCTAAGTGTTGTCTGCCTCCACCAATATCCTCCCAAGAGGATTGAGCGCCATATCCAATTAATGCATGTGGCGGGTCAAAGTTATTCGGTAATTGATGCTTATTTCCCTTTAAATCTTTAATAATTCCATTTTTAATTCTTCCGGCAAAGGGGACCATAGAAAACCAACCCCAACTTAAATCCTGTCCACGAAAAGGAACTGCAAACTGCATATCCCGCCACTGCACAGATGCAAGACGTGCTCCTTGATCTAAATCAATTGCTATTGAGATTTGATCTCCATCAATATTTAGCACTTACTCAATCTCCTTTAGTGTTGGTGGATTTGCGCCACTTCTAGAAACAGTTATCGCAGCAGCCTTTGCAGCCCGCTTAAGCATCATTTCTAACCTCACCCCACTCAAAGTATCTAGACCATATTTCATAATTGCCTCAACCAAAATAGCACCTACTGTGTCACCAGCACCTACTGTGTCAGCCACCAATACCTTTATCGCATCTTGGCTAATTTTTTCACCCACCCGATAACCAGCTAATCCTTTATCACCATAAGTAACCACGACAAGTGATGCTCCCATAGTGAGCCAATTATTAACAACCTGCTCTATACCAAGTGATGGGTATAGCCACTTTAAATCATCATCACTTACCTTTACAGCTGATGAAATAGATACCCATCTCTCTACTTGCACCAAATATTGCTTACGATCACTTATCACAGCTGGCCTAATATTTGGGTCAAAAACAATTGGTGCAACCCTTGCTACAGATTGTGCCCATTCAAGTAACACAGAGGCGCCTGGTTCAATTGCCGTGGCAAGAGTTCCAATGTGAAGAAGTGATGGGTGCTCAGTATGAGGGTTTGGTAGCCAATCTGAAGTGAAATCAAAGGTTGCGGTATTTTCGATAACAAACTCATATGAGGCTGATCCTGAATCACTTAGTGAAACTATTGCTAAACATGTTGGCTTATCTGAATATTTTACGTAATCAAGTTTTACACCTGCGCTAACTAAATCATCCTTCACCATCTGACCATACTTATCTGATGAAATCCCATCAATAAACTGTGTTTCAATTCCAAGCTTTGAAAGCGCTTTAGCTGTATTGGCAGGTCCACCACCAACAATTGGTTTTCGATCTGGGCCATCTGGAATTAAATCGATTAATACTTCACCTGCCACCCAAACTTGACTCATTAAAGCTCTTCACCTTTTCGAGCCAAAAACTCAGTTAAAACCTCAACTGCAAATAAGTGGTCTTCAACTTGAGGTAATCCGCTAATAACTAAAATCCCCTTAAAACCTTCATTAGTTATCAAAGGAAGCGCACCACCATGAATTGCATGGGTTTCATCCTGTAAATCGTTTTCTTTATGCCAATCAACTCCTCGCTCCTCGGCAGAAACTCTTTCATACATAGTTGAATGCTGCTTTAGCATCACAACTGCCACTTTACGTTTTATCCACAAATCATTCTCGGGCTTTGAACCCTCAAGGGAGGCATGGAAAACAATCCAATCACCAATTCGAATCTCAATAGCAATAGGTAGTTTTCTTTGGCTACCAAAAGTAATGGCTATCTCACCAATTTGTATCGCATCTAAATTTGTTAGTGATGGTAGTTTTAATACCAACTGCTCCTTGAATAATTGAGTACTAGTAAAATTACCAGTAGTCATAGTACTTACCCACAGAAATTAAGATTTGTTTGATTGAAACTGGGTGATATCCTTGATTATCTGATCAAGAGGTATCTTTGGAGACCAGCCGAGTGAATTCTTTATTTTGGAAATATCCGGAACTCTCCTTTGCATATCTTCAAACCCTTCTGGATATGCTTGTGAGTAAGGAATCTTTATAATTTTAGATTTAGATCCAGTAATCTCAATCACTTTTTTCGCCAACTCAATTATTGAAATCTGCTGATTATTACCCACATTGAATACTCCGCCAATCGTATCTTTGGAATCTATAACTAAAATTAATGCCCTTACCGCGTCATCTACATGGCAGAAACAACGAATTTGCTCCCCACTTCCATAAACTTCTATAGGTTCATTATTAAGTGCTGCTTTAACAAAACGAGGCAACACCATTCCGTAATTACCCACCTGTCTTGGACCAACAGTATTAAAAAGTCTCACAATCCGAATAGGCAGCTTATTCTCGAGGTAATAAAAATAGGCAAGGGTTTCATCTATAGCTTTTGTCTCACTGTATGACCAACGAGATTTCAAGGGATGCCCTATAACACGATCATCTTCTTCATTTAAAGGAATCTTGTCATTTTTACCATATATCTCACTGGAGGAGGCAATCAATATTGGTTTTCTATGTCTGTTAGCTCCTTCCAAAACAATTTCAGTTCCTTGTAAATTAGTTTTCAAACTTTCAAGAGGTTTGTTGACAATGTTAAAAACGCCCAATGCGGCTGCTAAATGAATGACAAAATCACAACTAGAAATCAATTTATTAATCAAAGGCTTATCTAAAATACTGCCAATTTCCAATTCAATATTATCCGCAATATTGGATAAATTATTAATAGAACCTGTAGAAAGATTATCTAAGATCACCACATTATCATTTCTATCAACTAAAGCTTGAGCTACTTTTGAACCAATTAATCCAGCACCACCAGAGATTAAGTACTTCAATGTGACAAGTCTCTGCTATTTAATATTGGAACATTTCCCAGTTTAGCTAAATCGACATATTCATGTGGAGTAGCGATAATTGCAAGATCGTAATTATTGCTAATAGGGACTGACTTTGACCCGTTCCATTCCTTTACTAAGTCGTCATGCCAATCAACTAATGCCCCTTTCATTGATAGTCCAGATAATAATCTTGACACGGGAGTTTCTCTTACATCTGAAATGTTTGATTTATAAGATACCCCAAGAACCAAAATTTTCTTATTGCTCAATCCAAACAACATCTCTTCAGCAAGTTTGATGTAATAATCTGGCATTTTTTGATTTATTGCGACAGCTAAATCAATTAATTGAGTTTCTACACCAATTTCTTTTGCTTTATGGGCAAGATAGACCGGATCTATTGGAATACAGTGTCCTCCAGCTCCAATACTTGGATAAAAGGGCATAAAACCGTATGGTTTAGTTGAGGCGGCTGCAATAACTTCATTAACATCAATATTCATTTTGTGGCAAAACTTAGAAAATTCGTTCACGAAAGATATGTTTACCAGCCTGAATGAGTTCTCAAGCAGTTTTGCAGACTCTGCTACTTCGATAGATGTGCATGGCACTAAGTTTTTTACAAATTTGCCATAGAAATCTAAAGCCTTCTGTTTTGCTAAGTCATTAAAACCAGAAACTAGTTTGGGAACATTGGCGATTTCCCAAACTTTATTTCCGGGATCTATTCTTTCTGGTGAGTAAGCTAAGTGAAATTCACCAATTAGCATATTTGCGCTTTTTTCAAGTAATGGCAGTAAAGTGTTCCTTATAGTTCCTGGTTCAACCGTTGATTCTATAATAACAAGATTGTTTCTTTTTAAGATGGAGCCAATAGACATGATTGCATCAACAAGGTAACTTAGATCTGGTTTTTGGTCTAACGTGAGTGGTGTTGGAACACAAATAAGGAACACGTCGGTTTTTTTAATTAGATTTATTTCAGTAAAGACTGTGAATTTTTCTGAAGATACCAATTTTGAAATCGTTTTTGACGGAATTTCTTCGATATAAGAATTCCCATTTTTCAATTGACTAATTTTCTCGCTATTTATATCAAATCCGTTTACTTTAAAATTTGTTTGCGCTAAAGCAATAGCCGTAGGTAACCCAACATATCCAAGGCCTACTACTGTAACATTTTCCACTACTTGGACAATCTTTCTAATTCGAGCTTAGCCTGTTTTCCTTCTGGCACATCTGAAGCAAATTCTAAGACTTTATTATAACTTTCTATTGCACTTTGTAAATTCGAATTATTCTCATTGGCTTGTGCTAAGAGTAGTAAGTTGACCGCATTCCAGGGATCAATTGATGCAATTTTTTGCCTAACCTCAATTACTTTTTTCCAATCGCTCTTTGAAGTATATATCTGTGCTGCAGCATTTAGATAATCAAAAGAGTCCGAATTCTGATTTAACAGTTTTTCAATCTCAACTTTAGATTTTTCTACATCTCCGATTTGATACCAAATACCAGCAGCGCGGAACCTGTAGGCAGGCTCTACCAAATATGTCCGCTCAAATTTTTCCATACTAGTAATGAACCCTGTTGTTGGCGGATTAGTGCCTGCGTAACCCAAAATCTCATACAGTAACTTTTCTCCTTGATAGAGTACTGAACAACAAATAAATGTTATTAACGCAAGCACAGACGAAACGATTTTTTGTTGTAGAAGTACTACGTTGTTTTTATAAAACGACTCTTTGGAATCTGTTCCCTTTTGATTGTTATTATCAGGTTTTTTTGATAGACCGATAATTGCCCCGCCGAGTACCCAACCCCAGATTGTGAGTCCAACATTATCGATAGATATAAAGCTTTGGGTTTGAAATCCAATCCAGGCGGCAATCACTCCAAGAACTAGAAATTTCTTACCGGGATTAACCAATCTCAAGGCCACGATGCCACGAATTAAAATAAATAAAGTTAGCATTAAATAGGTAAATCCAGTGAAAATTCCACCAGTTGCAAATATTTGAATGGGGACATTGTGAGCGTTATCAGTTGATAATTGGAACCCATAAGTTAGGGGATAACCTTTCTCTCTTACTAACCTAAAATATTCGCCATAGCTGTCCAATCCAACTCCTGTCAAAGGATTGAGTTTCAGCATTTCAATTCCACTGCGCCAGTAGTAACCACGTGCACTTACGGAGGTTTTATAAATATATTCTGTTAACGGTCCAATTTGCAACATCGCCAAAACCGTCAATGAGAAGATTACTGCAAACACTGACAGAAATAGGATGGCAAGTTTCTTTGATTTAGTGTGAAGGTAAACTAATATAACTAGTGAGCTTCCTATCCCGAATACAATCAATCCTTGCAGTGAATTTGATAGATTTATCAATACTAAAATAATAACCACCCAGCCAAGTAGCACTAATTTATAAGTGGCTTTCACTGCAAAACTATAGGAAAAAATAAATAATGCTAATATCGACATTAATGCGGATGCAAAATTTGGATTACCTAGAGTTAAAATAATAGAGTTATAGGGGTTTTCCCAAGAGATAAAATCATTTCCTGTATGTTGCATGAGTCCATAAACAACTAGAAGTATTGAAAGGAACAAGGCTGAATTATACAGTTTATAGATCGAATTTATGGTGAAAAAAAGTGCGCTCGCAACCATAAAAATTGCCATAAAGAAATAGAAAATAAATCCCAGCCTGCGCTGCTGTTCTCCAAAAAAAGCTGTGTACATATTCTCGGTTGAAAATGTAGACAAAAACATGCTAAAGACAAAAAGAAGTATTAAAACCATTGGAATTTTTATTTCTTTCAAGGAGAAAAATCTTTGAAACTTAAGTGTTACTAACACGTAACCGAATATCCAGGTCCCTAAAATCATTAAAGCCCAAAGTTTAGGCGAGTTGAATGGATCGGCTAAGCCAGGATTCATATAAAGAGAAATAACCACCACAGAAATAGAAATTAACCAAGTTGGGTCAATGGGCCTATTAACTGTGCTTCTACCGCCCATTACAAAAGTATAACCAATTAGTAGGGCCCAACCCCATTTTCTGGAGTTGGGCCCTACTTTAGACCAGTTTAGATAGAGGCTTTAGGCCTTTACCTTCTTCTGAATCTTTAACACCAAATTGGTCAATGTGGTGATAAGTGTTTTCAGTGATGCCACAGTTGTTGCAAGAGCATTTACAGCGGCTAGCGCTGCTGCTCCTGAATCAGTAACTGTTGCAGTTGCAGTAACAGCAACCTGTCCTGCTAGTGGTAGAGATGTTCCACCAGTTGCAGAGATTGTTACAACTCCACCAGTTGGTGGCATGAACACAGTGTAAACCTGTGATCCTGGCTTTGCACCAGTTGTTGAACTGGATTTATCTTGCGTTGTAATTGATGTTGCAGTTAAAGAGTCTGCAGTTGTAGTTGAGCCAGAGAATGTAAATCCGGCGTTAGAGCTAACTCCACCTGTAGCCAAAAGACTTGTGATGGCATTTGATGCAATCTCTTTTCCAGCACTATCTAATGGGGTTACATAGATTCTCGCCCTCTCACCTGGTGCATAAGTTGCCTTATCAAATGAGAGTTTGACAGTGGCTGCAGTATTGGTATTTACCACAACAGAGACCTCATTTGAGGTTACAGATGAACCAGCAGTTGCTGCATCTGCAGCGGTTGCTAGAGCGGTTGTTGAGTAGTTTGTAACCTTCATCTTTGCTGTTCCAGCTGCAATACCAGTAATGGTGCACTCATGTCTTTGATCTGTACCAGCATCAAATGAACAGGATGAGCCTGTGGTAATTGTTCCATTACCAGCAATTGCTGCATCTGCTGCTGCTACGGCGTAGACATATAAGGTGCCGGTCCAAGGATTTCCATTAGCATCCTTTGCAGCTACTCTAATCGAATCGCTGTTTGATCCAACCTTCAGATTAGGTGTAGGTACAGAGGCAACCAAGGTCGCTGGCTTTGCTGAATAGAAGTTAACAGTTTTGGTTGAGAAGGTTACAGATGGTGTGGAGACTGTAATTGTTCCAGAGCCAGCTGTGCCATCAGCGTAAACATCATATGTAACTCCTGTGGCGCCACCACCATAAGCAAGTACAACACTTCGGCCACGGTTAGTAGATGTACCAACCTGACCAATAGTTGTCGTAATAGTTACCGACTCACGTGCTGTGGCTGTGGCTGATGCAGTAGTTTCAGATGCGTTTCGCAAGGTAACTCTTATATAACCCACTGGGGTGTCAGAGGATGTAGCCAGAGCGCTTAGGACTGTATCTGAGGTCGCAGCGGTTGCTGTACCTATGAAAGCAGTTGAGCTACCAGGACTTGCAACTAGGCTTGCAGATGCAAGTGCAGCAATGGTGATTGTGACATCAGTAGTCTGAACCGTGGTAGCAGCCGCTCCGCTTTCAAATGGAGTGACAATGATCGTGTAGGTGTATGTTCCAGCAACACGGTCGCCAGCAGTCGCAGTTGTTGAGTCTTGGAATGCCCAGAAACTAGTATTTACATATACGTTTGTTTGCGCAGCCTTGTCGCCAGCAACAACAGTGGTACCTGAGTCAGTCAGAGTTGTGGACATTGCAGTACCAAGTGCCGTTGTGGTTGATCCAATTACTGCCGATGTTGAAGTTGCTGAATCCTTAAACTGGAAATTCAGTACCGGGGTGGCGCCTGCAGTTGTTGCTGCAGGCCAA
>Ga0247839_1006160_pt1 | contig 14015 bp, 8 predicted proteins | sample LaCruzMarch2015__6_FD_192405 | JGI IMG/M metagenome (GOLD analysis project Ga0247839, IMG submission 192405) | Freshwater microbial communities from meromictic Lake La Cruz, Castile-La Mancha, Spain - LaCruzMarch2015_16m | ecosystem: Environmental > Aquatic > Freshwater > Lake | place: Spain...
TGACGGATATCCTGTATGGAAACGGGGCCTGGGTGCACAAGGGCTATGACGCGGTAGGCCGGTTGACCTCGCTGGTCAACAGCACCGCGGCCAACACCATCATCTCCCGCCACACGCTGCGACTCGACGGCCTGGGCAACCCGCTCAGTGCCGACCTAGAACTGCCGCTGGAGCCCGCCAGGCTCGGCAAATCCGCCGAGGCGCTCTACGACGCCGCCAACCGCCTGACCAGCATCGGCGGCGCGGCCATCACCCATGACAGCGACGGCCGCACCACCGCCGACACCAGCGGCAGCGCCGCCATCCAGTACGCCTTCAACGCCCAGGACCTGATCACCAGCGTCACCGCCGGCGGCGTCCTCACCGACCGCTACACCTATGACGGCGACGGCCGCCGCGTCGCCCGCACCACCGGCACCCAAACCACCCGCTATGTCCTCGACCCCACCGGCGGCGACCTCTACGCGCTGCTGGCCGAGACCGATGCCACCAACAAGCCGCTGCGCTATTATCTCTATGGCGAGGGGCTGGTGGCGCAGATCACCGGGACCAGTCATCGGTATTATCACTTCGATCAGACCGGCAATACGCTGGCGCTGACCGATGATAGCGGGGCGGTGACTGATAAGTATGCCTATGAGCCGTTTGGGATCAGTACCGCGCAGGGGAGTTCGTACAATCCGTTCCGGTTTGTCGGTAAATTCGGGGTCATGGATGATGGCAATGGGTTGAACTACATGCGGGCGCGGTATTACTTAGCGAACACTGGGCGATTCCTAAGTCTGGACCAATTGCTCGGGTCAGTAGTATTTTCGCAAACGTTGAATCGCTATAGCTATACGGGTGGTAATCCAGTTTCTGGGGTTGACCCAACAGGCATGTGCACTGACTGTAAGATATTTGAATACGCAAAGGATTACTTCTCCGAATTTCTTAAAGAAAAGGCCACCGAGGAAGGAATTAAAGCGGCGGTAGCGCAAGTTGCATTTTATTCATCCGTTGGCCCAGAGAAGCTGGGGGTTCTCTCCGGTAAATATCTAGCAGGCGGCCAGGTATTTATTGGTTTGGGGTCGGCATTCATTAAAGAGATGATAAAGAAAGGATATACTTTCGAGGACGCAGCATCAGCATGGCTAAACGTAGCTGCCAATTTTCAGTATGCTTGGGAAAATGACCATGACATAGTCTACAAGTCGATGGAAGATGCTATGTCGTCGACGGCTGCGGTTAGTATAAATTTTCTTACCTTGGGGGTAAGAGATTACTCCGGCGATGAGATCGATAGCATCGTGAAGGTGCATGTGGCCGCGGCAAGTATGCAACTGGAAAATCTAGCTACAGGCGTTAGCTTCACGTGTAAGCTCCAGCAGCATGCGTGGTCTAAGGATCCCAGTTTCACCAACTGGTTAATAATGAAGTTCTGGTGTGCGCTTTGATCTGGCTCCCACGCTCCAGCGTCGCGTAACCGCACGGGCCGCTGGAGCGGCCAAACGGCGTTCCCACGCTGATCTGGCTCCCACGCTCCAGCGTGGGAGCAAGTCCCGACGCTCCAGCGTCGCGTAACCGCACGGGCCGCTGGAGCGGCCAAACGGCATTCCCACGCTGGAGCGTGGGAACGAGAAGAGTACGCTGGAGCGTGATCTGGCTCCCACGCTCCAGCGTGGGAGCAAGTCCCGACGCTCCAGCGTCGCGTAACCCCAGGGCCGCTGGAGCGGCCAGACGGCATTCCCACGCTGGAGCGTGGGAACGAGAAGAATACGCTGGAGCGTGATCTGGCTCCCACGCGCCAGCGCTCCAGCGTGGGAGCAAGTCCCGACGCTCCAGCGTCGCGTAACCGCACGGGCCGCTGGAGCGGCCAAACGGCATTCCCACGCTGGAGCGTGGGAACGAGAAGAGTACGCTGGAGCGTGGGAACGAGAAGAATACGCTGGAGCGTGGGAACGAGAATCCCATCGGTGGCGGCATGATATCGGGGTGCGAGAGGAAGCAGATGACAATGAACAAGATCGGGATATCCGCCGCCGCCGGGGTCTGTTCCCTGCTGCTTCCGGGAATGCCCTGCGCGGGTACCGTCAGCTATCAATACGATAAGCTGAGCCGTCTGGTCCAGGTCGCCTATGCCGACGGGCGCAGCATCGCCTATGCCTATGACCCGGCCGGTAACCGCATCGGCACGACCCTGACCGGCGATGCCGACGGTGACGGGCTCGCCGACGCGATCGACTCCGATGACGACAACGACGGTGTCCCCGATGCCCAGGACGCCTTCCCGCTCGACCCCGGCGAATCACTGGATACGGACCACGACGGGATCGGCAACAACGCCGACCCGGACGATGACAACGACGGCGTCCTGGATGCGCAGGACAGCGCCCCCCTGGACGCGACCAACCGGGGCACGATTATCGCCCTGCCGCTCAACGGCTTCGAGTCCGCCGCGCACGGCTGGGGCTGGGGCGACCAGGCGTACCGATCCATCCTGGCCGCCACCTTCACCGGCGACGGCACTGACCGGGTGCTGCATACCCAGGGCTACGATGTGGAGACGACCGCGGAGGTCTCCGTCTGGCTCAATGGCCAGCGGCTCGGGTATCTCGCGCGGGCGGGCGCCGCCACGCTCGGCCCCCGCGACCTCTGGTGGCTGCCGGCCGCCGGCCAGGTCACCGGTATCAACCGCGTCGAACTGCGCCAGGAGACGGCCGGGGAGACCTGGGGCGTCACCCAACTCGGGCTCTATGCCGCCGGTGCCGCCTTCGGTAACCTCAAGACGCTGACCGGCGGCGACACCGCGCACGCCGACGGCATCCAATTGCACCTGGCCCAGTCCGCCGGCGGCTACCTGCTGGGCCTGAGCGGCTACGACAACGACACCGAGGGCGAGATCCGCATTACGCTCAACGGCAGTCCCCTGGCGGACCTGCCCTTGGGCGGCAACGCCGCCTGGACCCCGGGCTATCAGGTCCTGCTGCCCGGCGCCTGGCTGGCGGCCGGCGACAATCGGCTGGTCATCAAGAACAGCGGGCCGGACACCGAGGACTGGGGTGTGCGTCTGGACGGGCTGCGCCCGCTCGACGCCACCCTCGGCAACCTGAGCACGATCCCCGCCGCCCAGCGCCTGGATGACCGGATCACGATTCTGATCGGCGCCGCGACCACCGCCAGCGTGCTCGACTACCGCGGCTATGACGTCGATACCACCTCCGAGGTCCGGGTCCTGCGCAATGGCACGCCGCTCGGGTACTGTCCGGTGAGCGGCAACCTGACCTGGGGTGCGCCTCAACGCCTCACACTCCCGGCCGGTCAGCGCCAGGTGCTGGTCTTCGACAACACGCGCAACCCGCCCGCGGTCGACCCCTGGGCGCTGCGCTTGGTCTCCTGGCTCGCCGATACCGACGGCGACGGCATCCCTGACGCCACCGACAACTGCCCGGCCCTGGCCAACCCGGATCAGGCCGACCTGGACGGCGACCGCCAAGGCGACGCCTGCGACGCGGATATCGACGGCGACGGCTACGCCAATGCGCAGGACGCCTTCCCCCGCGACCGCACCGAGTGGCTCGACACCGACCACGACGGCCGCGGCAACAACGCCGACCTGGACGACGATGGCGACGGCTTCCCCGATGCCGTCGACCCCTACCCGCTCGATGCCGGCAAGGTCCCGCCCGCCGGCATCGGCGTGTTTCGCCCGAGTACCCGCCAGTTCATCCTGGACCGGGACGGGAGCCTGAGCGAGGGCGCGGGGGACATCACCACCGGCCCGCTGGGCCTCGCCACCGATCGGCCCGTCACCGGCGATTGGAACGGCGACGGCCGCGACCAGGCCGGCTATTACCGACCGAGTACCCGCCGCTTCTATCTGGATTTCGACGGCAACGGTACCTGGAACACCGTCGACCGCACGAGCCTGGCCTTCGGGGCGGCCGGCGATCTGCCGGTGAGCGGCGACTGGAACGGCGACGGCCGTGACGAGATCGGCGTCTACCGCCCGGCTACCGGTCAGTTCGCCCTGGACCTGGACGGGAGCCTGAGCCTCACCACCAGGGACCTCACCACCGCGGCCTTTGGCCTGGTCGGCGACCTGCCGGTGATTGGTGACTGGAACGGCGATGGGCGTGACAAGCTCGGCGTGTGGCGCCCCAGCACCCGCACCTTCTACCTGGACACCAACGGCAGCCGGACCTGGGACAGCGGCGACCGCTCCGCAACCTTTGGTCAGGCCGGTGACCTGCCGGTGGCGGGCGACTGGAACGGCGACGGCAAAGACGAGATCGGCGTCTACCGCCCGAGCGAACGGCTGTTCTATCTGGACGCGGACGGGAGCAACGACGCCAGTGCGGGGGATGCACTCAGCGCACCCTTTGGCCTGGGCGGCGACCTGCCGGTGACGGGGCGCTGGTAGGGTATCCCAGTGGGGGGTTGGCCGCGCATCGTCGCCCAATCGCAGCGGGGATGCGCCGCCGCTACAGCGTCGCCGCGACACAGACGCGATGACGCCCGTCGCGTTTGGCCTGATACAGGGCCTGATCGTCAATGGCTTCCATGATGCGATTCTCGCTTTCCGTAAGAGACCACCGCCGGTGCGCTACCAGCGCCGCGGCACGAACCCGGGCGGGTTGCGCACCTCCATCAGTTCATCGCCGATGGCCAGGACCACGAAGCCCAGGCGGTTGGCGTGACGCAGCACGCTATCCTCGACCGCCAGGGTGGCGAGGATGCCGATCACCGGGATGGTGCGGAATTCGGGAAAGAATTCACGCAGCCGATCAATCTCGGCGACGAGTGCATCGACATCGGCACTGCGCAGGGTCGACTTGGTGCTGTTGAGACACACCAGGGACGGGGTGACGGCGATGGCGTCGAATTCCTGCACCCGCCCGTCGGGGAGCTTGCGTTTGCGCCGCACCGACAGGTCGATGATCTCCTCACCGCAAACCTCATGGACCACGCGCGGCAGACTGGGTGCCACCAGGTCCTCGACGATGGTCCCGAGTTTGTTGGCCATCTCCCCCCATTTGCGGTTGAGCTCGCGATGCTCGCGTCGGGTCTCGTCTTTGAAGTCGCTCATCTCGTTCTTGAAGTCGCTCATCTCGTTCTTGAAGTCGCTCATCTCGTTCTTGAAGTCGCTCATCTCGTTCTTGAACTCGCCCATTTCATCCTTGAATTCCCGCATCTCATCCTTGAACTCGCGCATCTCCCGACTCAGCCGCGCCACCTCGGCCGCAGTACACGCCGCCTGCTCGGCCAGGACTTGCAGGGCATATTCCAGGGTGTCGACCCGCGGTTTCAGGGCGGCGGCGGTCATGGGCAGGCGTCTCGGGGCAGGGGTGCGTCTCCCATCATGATAGCACTCGTGCGCTCCATCGACGACGATCGACCCCGGCGAGCCGTTTGCGCTACGCGGCGGTGAGCGGGGTTTCTATCGCTATTTCGGCGACCTCGCGGGTGACATGCGTCGCGGCCTGGGGGCCGCTCCTACGCCGTAGGAGCGGCCCCCAGGCCGCGACGGGTAGCGCAAGGGCTGTGGCCGTAGCCATGAGCAAGGCCCCTAACTCAATCCACAGCTGGCCCCTCGCCGCCAGGCCCGCGCAGTTCTGCCAGCACCGCGGCGATCTCCCGCCCCTTCTGCTCGATGAAATCCAGCAGGTCCGCGGGGGTGCGGGCATCGCCGGCGGCCGACCGATTGGGATTGACCGCCTTGAGGTCGTAGAGCTGGTTCTCGATGTCGTCGGCCTTGCCCTCCAGGGTACGGGCCTCCTTGGTCAGGGCGCCGAAGCGGGCCTGCGCCGCGGTGATCGCGGCCTCGTCCTGGTCCTTGCGCGCCGTCGCCTTGAGCTGTTGCAGGCGCTCACCGAACGGCGCCGCCTCGCGTCGTTTGGCCTGTGCCTGGTCGCGGTAGGGTTGCGCCTGCGCCTTGAGCTGGTCGCGCCGGGCGGCGAGATCGAGCGTCCAACTGAAGGGGCTGTCGGCACGGGTTGCGAGCAGTTTCAGAAAGCCGCAATCGTCCGCTATCGCCGCTCCCTGGTCATCCGTGACTGGCAACCCCGCGGCGTCCAGGCGGGGCACCAGCCGGTGCTCGAAGGTCGCCCGGGTCAGGGGCCTGGTCTTCGACACCTTGATGTCCGACAGGTCGTAGTACCAGATCCGCTCGCTCGGGCGTCCGCTCCGAAAGAATAGCAGGTTGGTCTTGACCCCGGCGCCGGCCTGGGTGAAGACCCCGCCGGGCAGGCTCAGGATACACCAGAGGTCGAACTCATCGAGCAGCTTGCGCTTGGTCTTGATGAAGGCGTCCTCGTTGGTCCGGAACAGCAGTCCCTCGTCGACCACGATGCCGCAGCGCCCGTCCCGCGGGTCCAGGCTGTTCATCACATGCTGAAGGAACAGCACCTGGGTCGAGCCGGTCTTGTAGTCGAATTGGTCCTGGGCGCCGACGCCCTCCTTGCCGCCGAAGGGCGGATTGGTCGCCACCACCTGGAAGCTCGGCGGCGCCCCGGCGAACAGGTCGCCGAACACCCTCTCACCGGTCAGCGTATTGCCGAACCAGATATGCGGATGGTCGATGCCGTGCAGCACCAGGTTTGCCAGCGCGACCGGGTAGATCAGCGACTCCTTTTCGCGCCCGTAGAAGGTCTGCTCCTTGAGTTGCTCGCGCTCATCGGGGCTGCCGGTGCCGGCATCCAGGGCCCGCAGCATGTATTGATAGGCCTCCGCCAGAAAGCCGCCGGTACCGCAGCCGGGATCGTAGACGGTCTCGCCGATTTGCGGGTCAAGGACCTCGATCACCACCCGCACCACCACACGCGGGGTGAAGAACTGACCGCCGTCATTGTTCTTCTCACCCATCTTGAGCAGCAGGCCCTCATAGACCTGTGACAGGGCGAAGACCTGGGTCTGATCGATGCGCTCGTTGCGCAGTTCATGGACCTTGTCGAGCACGTCGCGGAAATTCTTTTCGGTATCGATGCGGGTGCGCTCCACACCGCGCATGATCTCGCTGATCAGCTTTTGCCGCACGCTGGCCTCGGGTTGGTGTTCGAGGGCCTTGAGGTGCGGCAAAAGCTCATTATTGACGAAAGTGAAGAATGCGCCTGGCGACGTGCCCTCCAGCGCGCGACGCTGGGGGCCGTCCGGGGCGCCCCAATCGCGCCAGCGGTACGGTGCCTTGAGTGAGGGGACAAAGGCACGCCCGAGGATGGCGCTCTCGCGCTGCTCGCGCTGCTCGGTCTCGTCGAGCACGCGCAGGAACAGGATCCAGGTCAGTTCCGGGACATACTGCACGGCGCTGGTGACATTGCCGCGGCGCATGATGTCACAGATGGCCTTGACCGCCTGGTCGACTGATTGACGGCTCGCCAGGGGCTTGCCGTTGGGGGCCTGCTTGGCCATGTCATTACCTATATCGCTTAAGATGTCTCACGCCAAGGCGTCAAGAGGTCGTAGTCGTAGGTCGGGTTAGCGCAGCGTAACCCGGCAGGCAGCCGCGCGATGTCGGGGTACGGCTCAAGATCACACCAAGGCGCCAGGAAGTATAAGAATTCTCTCACAAAGGCACAAAGACGCAAAGAAGAAAAGGAAGGTGGATAAACGCAGCGCATCCACCACACAGCCACACAACCGACATCGGTGGATGCGGCGAGGGCCAACGTCGCACTCGTCCAGAGGCTCCGTGCCGCGCGCCTTATCCACCCTACGGGGCTCACCGCAACCTACCGGACTGGATGACCCCAACGGGGTCAAACATACCAGCCCAGGGCAACGCCCTGGGTTTGTCGTTCATGGAGTCCAGCCCTGAAAGGGCGTGACATATGGAGCCGACCGATCACCTGGGCTGTTATGTCACGCCCTTTCAGGGCTGATGAAATCGATGGCGTTATCCCAGGGCGTTGCCCTGGGCTGGTATGTGACGCCCCTTCGGGGCTTTGGGTCATTTTTTTTCTTCCAGGCTTCGGCGTGGGAACAAGTCGCGACGCGGAAGCCGTCGCGTCGACATTCCGGCCGCTGGAGCGGCCAATGACGGCACTCCCACGCGGAGAGACTGTGCAAATAGTGCTGTAGGATGGGTAGAGTGCAGCGAAACCCATCGTTTACGCTGGTCAACAGCAAGATCACACCAAGACGCGAGGAAGTATAAGAATTCTCTCACAAAGACACAAAGACGCAAAGAAGAAGAGGAATGATCACGCCAAGGCGCCAAGCTCGCCAAGAACGAGAAGGTGATCGCCGCGCCGGGGAACGAGAAGAATGGTGTCACGCAGAGGCGCGGAGACGCAGAGAAAATCAAGACATTCTCTTCTCTGCGTCTCTGCGTGAGACTCTTCTCTTTTGCAAAGTTGCGGATAGCGCCAAGGTCATAGGGCACCGGAGAAGGCTTGGCGAAGGAGCGATGCGGGAAGGCTTTCGATTCCTGTCAACTCCTGTTTCATAAGCCTCTGCATAGTAAGCGCACGATCACACCTCATACGCAGATCTTTGAGCAAAACCTCCTGAGTCACCAGGGCAGGTAGTGGTATCCGCAATCCTGCCAAACCTTGAGTATTGATGTTGTATTGGCCGGCAGTCGTCACGCAGTTTTCAAGGATGGATTCCCGCCCTGCGTCACTCTGAAAGTAATACTGGAGAAACTCCGCTGAGACCATTCCGTGCTTGGGTCGGGCACGAATCAGATAGGATGCGTAGATCACATCTCTTGAGTCAATTCCTTGCGTCTCCAGCATGGTCGACTGAAAAACCGCGCAACGTCCGACATTATCAGGGCTCCCGTTGGTACGAACGAACAACAGATCTCTATCGACTAAACGCAGGCGATCCAATTCCGCCGGAGTTACCGGGACCGTCTTTATCTCACGTAGATCGAGCGTGTTGCCAATGACGTTTGGAATTCGCAATGTCACATAGCCGGTATCCATCGACTTGTTTGATGTGCCGTAGCGGAATTCGTCTACCACTTCGCCGAGGGTTGCGTCGGGCCACTTTCTTGCTTCCTCGCTTTCAAATACTTCGCGCAGGTAAGCAGCCGGGAGGGCCCAGGCTGCCTCAACTCGCTCCGCGCTGGCTCGCCGTGCTCCCTCGATCGCCGCCAACTTCCTCTTGAGGGCTTTCGCGATCCGTTGCTGTTCCAAGATTGGTGGAAGCGGAATCTCGAAAGCCTCAAACTCTGGCTTGTTGATATGTTTCATCGTAGCGCCATGAGTTTGCTTTCTGATCTCACCCATCACTTCCCGGAGTGCAAAATAGAGATACTGACGATCTACCAGGGATGCGTCTTCTTCTACTTTGAAAATATGCTGATTTAAGATAGCGTCGCCTCTACGCCAAATGAAGGCATCCAAGGACGCCGACCAAGAAACCAGTAGATCTCCATCGCGAACAAAATTTCTTTCGCTGACCGGTCCCATATAGCGATTAAAGTGTGCTAATGGATCCGTCAGATTCTGTATTCTTATGATTGGCAAACCGACCGTGCCCCAATCGCTCGGCTTAAAAGGTCTTCCGTTAATGTAGGTCGCCAAATCGCCAAGTCGTACCATAGGCCAACCCCCTATAAGCTTTCTCGCAATCTCAACGCTCATGCCGAAAACATCCTCTCCTTCGCCTCCCGCACCAAGGCCGCCGGGTCCCCCCCGGCCTCCAGCGCCGCGAACCCGCCCGCCGCCACGAAGGCCGGCGAGGCGAATACATGAGTCGATTCCAGCCCCTCGGTCCCGCTATGCTCGAACTGCGCGACGATGGCGCGCACGGCCGCCGCGGTCTGGGGCGGCAGGCCGTCGAGCCAGTCCTCGTTCTTGATCAGGAACGCCTGGACCCGGTTCTGGCGGGTGCGGGGCCTGATGTGGAAGCCGAGATCGCCCAGCACATCATAGAGGTCATAGTCGGCCATCTGCTCGACGGCCCGCAGCGTGGCGGGGGGATGGCCGCCGCGGACCAGCTTGTCGATCAGGGCGCGGCGCTCCTGCGGTTCGGCCCAGCGGGCGCGGAAGTCGGCCAGGGTCGGCGCCTCGGCGAGCAGTTGCGCCGCCAGGCGCTGCTTGTAGACAGCAAGCAGAATCCGCCGGTCGCGGCCGTCTTCCTGCCCGAGCACGTAGCGGTTCTTGCCGTCGATGGTGATGTCAAAGCCATCGACTACGATTACCGGATCGGGATCTCCCCCACCATCCCCCCCGCCTTCGCCGCGCTCGGTCGGCGCGGTGACGAACTCGGCGCCGAACAGGTCGGTGGCGTCGGTGTAGTCGTAGACATGGAACATGAGCTTGCCGCTCGCCTCATCGATACGGGTACCGCGGCCGACCATCTGATAGAAGCTGATGGGTGAGCGTACATAGCGGAAGAAGACGACATTGCGCAGCCGCGGCACGTCCACCCCGGTGCTGAGCAGGTCGACGGTCGCGGCGATGAAATAGCGGCTGTTGGCGCCGCGGAAGTCGGCCAGGAGCTTGCTGCCCTGGCTGGCGGCGGTGCACTTGAAGGCGTAGTCCTCGACCGGTTTGCGGCCCTGCTCCTGGCACCACTGCGCATAGCGGTTGCCGATCGCGGCGACCACGGCGTCCGCATGGCTGTCGCGGGCGCAGAAGATGACGGTCTTTTGCTCGGGGCCGCCGGTGGCGAGCAGGTACTTGAAAAGGTCGTCGCACATCGCGATGACCCGGTCCGGGAGCATGACACGGTCCTCGAAGCTCGGCGCTTCATAGCGCGCGCGGACCTGGGCCTCGCTCACCCGCAGGCCAGTGAGTGCGTCACGCGGGTTGCGTGCCATGACCTCGGCGATGGTGAGGCCGGTCTGGTCCAGGTTGACGCGGCCTTTGTCGATCTGGCACACGGCCAGATAGCCGTCCTCCATGGCCTGGGCCATGTCGTACTCGTAGACCGGTTCGCCGAAGTACCTGCGGTTGTCGGCGGTGATCTGTTCGGCCTCGTCGATCTCGGCCGCGACCGCGGGATCGATGGCACCGCGGGGCTTGCCGATCCGTAGCCGACGGGGGGTGGCGGTGAGGCCGATGTGCACGGCGTTGGGGTTGCGGGTGAGGACCGCGGCCCACTGGCCCCAGGCGGAGCGGTGGCATTCGTCGATGACGACATGGCTGAACCAGTCCGGCGGGTAATGGGTGGTCAGGAAGCTCGCGTCGCCGTCCTGGTCCACCCCCAGCGTCTGGTAGGTAGCGATGTGGATGCGTGCGTTGCGGGCCTGGTTGCCGCCCGCGCCGTCGGGCTTGACCTCGGCGGCGTCGCTGCCGAAGACGGCCTGAAAGGCGCCCAGGGCCTGGGTGCGCAACTCGTCGCGGTCGCAGACGAAGAGCGCGCGGGTGAGTTGCCCGGCATCCGACAGACGCTTGAGCAGGTAGACGGCGATGAAGGTCTTGCCCACCCCGGTGGCCATGGTGAGCAGGGCGCGTACGGCATCATTGGTGTTGGCGCACTGGGCGATCTTCTCCAGGATGGCGCGAATGGCTGCATCCTGGTAGTAGCGGCGGCCGTCCTCACCACCCGGGTAGGGTTGCAGCAGCGGTTGGGCGGCGGCATCGGTCAAGGCGAAGCCCATGCCGGCCTCGTAGCGCTCGCGCAGTTCATCCGGGGTGGGGAACTCGGTCATCGGCCGCGGCTGGCTGGTCCGGCCGGTGAAGCGGTCGAACTCGACGAACAGGTGCCCGTTGGTCGCGTAGACGAAGGGGACGTTCAGGAGCTTGGCGCGGCTGTAGCCGCGGCTCTGCTGCATCCCGTGACCGGGGGGCAGTCCCTCGTGTTTGGCCTCGACCAGCGCCAGGGCCAGCGGTTGACCGGCGCCGCCGGCCAGGATGCGCAGCGTGTAGTCGACCCGGCCCTGGGCCCGGCGGCGGGGCTTGCCGGCGATGATCTCGATGGTGCAGGCGCAGACCTCGCGTTTGATCATGCCCTGCTCTTGCAGCCAGCCACGCCGACGCAGGGCGGGATCGATGAGTTCGATGCGGGTATCGGCCTCGCTGCGGCGGTTGGCGGGTGGGACCATGGCGTGAGGCGTCCTGCTGGGTGAGGTCGGTGGCGGGGTGACGACGGGGGTCGCGGTTCTTCGGTCAATATATCGCACGCGGCGGCAAAGCGGCATGGGATCGCACCGGGGTGCGGCGCTGACGGGCACACCCGGCCTGCGCCGGCGACCGTCCCGCCCGGTCTGCGGCCGCTACGTCCTTGGCAATGCCTGGCCAACTGTGCCATTGTTGGCACCCGGCGGCGGCGAACCTGACCACGATGAACCCTCGGAGATCATTTTAACGTGGATCAAGCAGATGAAGACCAGTTGAGCGAAATCGTTCGCCGCATTGTGGCGGTCAGCGACCCTCAAAGGATCATCCTGTTCGGTTCGCAGGCGCGCGGTGATGCCGCACCGGATAGCGATTTCGACCTCTTGGTCGTCAAGGACGAGGTTGAGTCGCCGCGGGCCGAGTCCGGACGGATTTATCGCGCACTGGCGGGCTTGAGCATCCCCGTGGATATCGTGGTGACGCGCTCGGACTATGCTCTGGTTCATCGCGATGTCGTCGGAACCGTCGTGCGCCCGGCGTTGCGTGAGGGTAAGGTGCTGTATGGCAAGTGAACCCGGCGAAGTCGTAGGCAATCTTGTAGCCGAGTGGCTGCGACGGGCACAGGCCGACATGTCCGTCGCGTCGCTGACCGATGACGAGCGTATCGCACCGGAAATCGTGGCATTTCATGCACAACAAGCCCCTGTAAGCCGTCAGGAGGCGAGAGAGGCGGCGACCCTGGCGGGTCGGGTCGTCGCTTGGGGTTTGGCGCAGATTCCGGCAGACGTCAAGGAGCGATAGGCTGATGCTGAGGTCGGGATCTGCGCCGGGATCATCAGGCGAAGACGCCGTGCTCGATACGCCCCAGGGTATCCATCACGCCCTCGGCGCCGATGTCGGTATCCAGCAAGCTCAGCGGGGTAACTCCGCCGAGCGAGGCATTGATCGACTTGAGCCAATCGATGGTCGCGTCCAGGCCAGCGAAGACCTCCTCACCGCGCGCCACCACGCGTGCCAGACGCAGCAGCCGGGACGACTCCTCGCTGTTGAGCCTGCCCTCGTGCGCCGCGCCAGGGTACGCTCGGGAATGCCCACTGCATTCGCCAACTCGGCCTGGGACAGGTGGGTCAGTCTGGTCAGGGCATCCACGGCGCCGGTGGGGATGCCGCGGCGAATGACCGCCACCCAGTCGAGCGCCGAGCGGGGGATGGCGGCCAGGACGCGCTGACCGCCGAGCAGGTCGTCGACCGCGAGGGAAGGCGTAGCCGATAGTGCAACCGCGGGGGACATGGATCATCTCCGAAAAAGGCCAGATGGCAGCCAGTATAGTCATCAATGGCCGCGCGGGGAGCACGGTATCGGAGTTGGCCGCGGCGCCGCATCGCGGCGGAGGCCGCTCCCACAGGGACCTTTACATGTTCCGGGGTAACGGACGAGTCTTCGTGGCCGTTAGCCGGTCGGGCGCGAGCACCGCAGATCCCAGTCGGACCGGTCCGGACCCGCCACCGGCTGAAGCCTCGACCTCCGGTTGCCGCTCGCCGGCTGCCGCTTGCCGGGCGACACCGCACTCGCAGGTGCCATGACGGCGCAGGTCGGTTATGCTATCCGTCATTGAAAATTAACATGGAACCGGTCCGGCAACGGCACCGGCCCGACCACCGAACATGGCAACGGTACCGACCCCTGATCCCGTCTCCCCCGCCCTGATCACTACGCTGGGACCGAGCGCCCGCCGCCGCCGGCTGCGGATCGGCGCCCGGGTCGCCCTGGCGGCGCCGCTGCTGGTGGCGCTCGGCGCCTGCACCCAACTGGCGAGCTTCGTCGCCAAGCCCGAGCCCAGGCCCAAGGACGCCGCCACGGCCGGGCCCCAGGTCGCGGCCAAGCCCGCCGCGCCCGCGGAGGTGGAACCGGGACCGATCCCGCAGCCCCAGGAGAAGCCCAAACCCGGCAAGCTCTACGAGTGGGACGGCGGGGACCGCAAGCTGACCCGGATCATCGTCAATACCGACGAGCAGAAGGCGCGCT
>Ga0247839_1006165_pt1 | contig 14002 bp, 15 predicted proteins | sample LaCruzMarch2015__6_FD_192405 | JGI IMG/M metagenome (GOLD analysis project Ga0247839, IMG submission 192405) | Freshwater microbial communities from meromictic Lake La Cruz, Castile-La Mancha, Spain - LaCruzMarch2015_16m | ecosystem: Environmental > Aquatic > Freshwater > Lake | place: Spain...
AGTCAAAAACCGGCTCCAGTTCGGATAGATCAATATTGTGTTTGTGAAGGTTTTCCCTTCGCTTTGACTCATCCCAAGCGATCATCGGCAAAATGTATATGCATTTTGCGGGCTTGTCAATCGGATTTTGGACGCTGCACCTTGTGTTTAAAACTCAGTTGCCCTCAAGCCGGACGGGGCATTCGCCCCGTTCGAAACGTTTTCCCCGAACCTGCCGGTTCCAGTCAACGGTTGGCCACGAATCAAACGTTCGGGACGGGGCGAATGCCCCGTCCCGCCGCGGGAGAGCTCAAATGAATGCACGCAATGACCGGTTGATCCAGACGATCCTGTTGGTCAGCCTGTGGCTGTGCGGCTGGACCTGGGTCCAGGCCGGCGATGCCGACGCACTGATCGCCGCGGGCGAGTCCAAGCTCAAGATTGGTGAGATCGATGCCGCCATCATCGACCTGCGTCAGGCCGTCGCGGTGGACCCGGCATCCAGCCGCGCCCAGACCCGGCTTGGCGGCGCTTTGTTGCTCAAGCAGCAGAACGCGGCAGCGATCGACGCCTTCCGTGCCGCGATCACGCTTTCCGCGAACAACGCTGATGCCTTCATCGGTATGGCCATCGCCTACCTGCACGGGGGTGACGGCGCCTTGGCCCGCGCCGCGCTGGAAGAAGCCAAACGCATCGATCCGGCGCGGGCGGCCAGGATCGATGCGCTCATCGCCTCAATCGATCAGCGCGCGACGAGCGGCGATGGGCACTGATGATCGCGGAGTAAGCCGGTGCGCCGAAACCAACGGCACCAGGAGTCCAAGGCTTCAGCCTTGGCCCGGTAACGCTGAGATGTCTCAGACCGGGGCCTTGATCATCGTTCCGGCCACAAGAAAACCGGAGGTCGAGGCTTACCGTGAACGTCGCGCAGCGACCTTGTGGGAGCGGCGTCCCGCCGCGATGGGGCCGGGCGCGTCACCGCAGCGTTCGAGTTCACCGCGGCACCGCATCGCGGCGGGACGCCGCTCCCACGGGGGACATTCATTTTCCGGGGCGGCTGATGTTCCTTCCATGGCCGTTAGCCGGTCGACATCGCATCTGCGCGGCCTTTGTTCGGCCCAAGCCTCCACTTCCAGTGCACGACTCCAGGCAACGGCCGGAACGAAGATCAAGGCCCCGACCGGTCCGCTGGCCGCGCTCGGCAGCACGCCAAGGTGAAGCCTTAGACTCCTGCGGAGCGGCCGCGCGGTGTGCGGCAGGACCGCGGTAAGGCCCGGTCGTCAACCGGCTTGCGCAAAGGCTCGTGGGTTTCCCTCGTCATCGACCGACTGCACCCTTGTATCTTCGTAACCCATCAGGAGTTCGCGCTCAAAAGCTTGCTCGTCGATCTGTGCCCCGAGGCGCCGGGCGACGGTGCGCATGTCGGCCTCGCCGCTGCCCAGACATCCGGTGCCGCCCGGCGAGGGCGCCATATTGAAGATGATGCCGTCGCCGTCGGTGATCTTGGTCTCGCCCATGCGCAGTCGTCCGGTGCTGCGGTCGATGAGCAGCGGGCGCACCCCGCCGAACCCTTCCGCATAGGTGATGTCGGCGGCGTTCAGCGACGGGACGATCTTGCGGATCTCTTTGATGAAGAAGCGGCGGTTGAGTCCGGGGACCTCGTCGAGCAGACCGCGCAGCAGGTCGTTGCGCAGTTCCGGGGCCTTGATCAAATCCCAGAGCGCGGCCGCCATCTCGTGGTCGAGCCGCAGCACCTGGAAGAACTCCCGGCCGGTCGACCGGTTGCGACGTTCCAGTCGGGGCAGCATGAGCGCGGTGGGTCCGAACCGGGTCTTGCCGCTTGCCTTGATGTCATGATCGCCATGGACGGCGGCGAATGGCAGGCGCCCTGGGTCCTGCACCCGGTAGACCTTTCCATTCAGCGCCTCGGGTGCGAAATAGAAGGACCCGGCCATGGGCAGGCAGGCAAAGTCGCGCCCCAGTCCCATCTGCTGCGCCATCGCCAGCGAATGGCCGCCGGCGCAGACCACCACGGTGCGTGCCTGTAACAAGCCGCGATTGGTGTCCAGCACATAGTCCGAACCGTCCCGACTGATACTCGCGACGCTGGTCGAGAAGAGTTGCGTGATCTGCCGGTCCGCAACCCGGTCCAGCCGCACGCAAGCCTGCGAGAAGGACTCGGCGAGCGCGGCGAAATCGACCGCGCAATAGGCGTCCGGCGTGCCGGTGGCAACGATCTCCTCCGGCCGCCAGGCCCCGTCCACCAGTGCGACACTGGGTTCGAGGTCCGCAATCGCCCGGTGCTCCAGCAGTTGCATGCGCGGGAACAGATCCTTGAAGGTCTCGAACCGGCGGCGCAGGTAAGCGCTCTCCACGGGACCGACCCCCAAGACCATCTTGGGCATCGAGAAGATGATGCGGTCGCGGTCCCGCGCTGCCAGCTTGACCGCGTAGTTGATCACCATGGCACCGGTGCGCCGTACCGCCCGCGCCTTTTCCAGGTTATAGCTGGTTTCGAGGTCGCCGCAGTGGATGGTCTGGCTGTTGTTATGCGCGTGGGAGTTGACCTGTGCGACGCTGTCGCACTGTTCCACCAGGCAGAGCCGTTTCAGGTCCGTGAACCGGGCCAGTTGATAGAGAAGCGCGGTACCGGTTACGCCGGCGCCTACGACCAGGCAGTCGTATTTCGTTGATAAGGTCATGGTTTGGGGCCTTCACGCGCGGCGCGCGGCAAGTCGTTCAGAGAGCGCGACCGCGATCGCGGGTTTTGTGCGGCGCAGCATTACCTTAACAGTAGCCTAAGTGGGGGCATTGAAACACCCGCTGATCGGCGTTTTTTCTATGAAATATCTAAATCCTTATTCTTTGTTAACCGGTGTCTGCCGTGTTTTCTGTCTGTCGACAAGTGGATGTGCCCGGCACGGGTGTACCCCTTGGGTTTATGGTGGCACGCGCCAACCTGTCGACACTTCGCACCGCCTGTTTGAAAAAACTTCAACTGAGCGTATTCTTAATTTCATATGATGCTCGTTCACCTGAGGTCACCAGCCATGATCGCCGCCGCCCGACCCTATGACCCGCAGGATGCACCCTCGGTCAGCATGGCTGACCCGGCTGATGCGTTGACATTTCTGGGTGTCGCCGATACGGGTGTTGGGGTTGTCGAGTCTGTCCGCGCCGGGTTACCCACGGGCGCGATCGAGCGCCTTGCCGGTGTCTTGGACGTTGGGCAGCAGGAGCTGTTGCGGCTTGCCGCCATCGCTCCCGCAACCCTGACGCGCCGCCGTCGGGCGATGCCGGCGCGTTTGTCACCGCAGGAAAGCGATCGCGTCTATCGTATCGCCGCGGCCTTGCAGGACACCGTGCGTCTATTCGACGGCGATCAGCCAAGCGCCCGCGCCTGGCTCAAGGAACCGGCCAAGGCGTTAGGTGGACAGACCCCATTGGCGTATCTGGGTACCGAGGTCGGCGCGGCCGAGGTGCATCGCCTGATCGCCCGGCTGGAGCTGGGCATTTACCCCTGATGCTGGTGTATCGATTGGTCAAAGCGCGCTTCGCCGCGAGCGCCTTGGATGGCCGAGGTGCCAAGATCTACGGCGGGCGCTGGAACAGTCCCGGCACGTCCATGCTCTATGCCTCGGAGAGCATTGCGCTGGCCGCTCTGGAGTTACTGGTTCATCTGGGGCGGAGCGAGGTCCTGGGAGGCTATCGGCTGTTCACATTTGAAATCGCAGACGATGCGTTGATGCGCTTGGATGCCGCGTGTCTTCCCGACAATTGGCGCGCCGATCCCGCCCCCGGCGGCACCGTCGGCATCGGCGACGGTTGGGTGGCAGCGGGGCGCTCGGTCGCCCTGCGGGTGCCGAGCACCCTCATCCCGCGTGAGCACAACGTCTTGTTGAATCCGGCTCATCCGGATTTTCGGGCCATCGCCGGGGGCGCGGCTGACGAGCCCTTCGGCTTCGATCCCCGCCTGGCACCCCCTGTCACGCCGGGCGTGGTTCGCTGAACCTTGGAGGGTAGGGGCGGGTTTGAAACCCGCCCCTACGTCCGGTTATCACGTCCGAATGCTATACTCCCGCGGTTACGCCGTACCCTTCGTCACCCTGTCCAGTCCCTTGCTATGAGCGATCTTCTCGACCAACTGCGCCGCCGCCGTACCTTTGCCATCATCTCCCACCCCGATGCCGGCAAGACCACCCTGACCGAGAAGCTGTTGCTGTTCGGCGGCGCCATTCAGATGGCGGGCACGGTCAAGGGCCGCAAGGCGGCGCGCCATGCGACGTCCGACTGGATGGAGCTGGAAAAACAGCGCGGCATCTCCGTGACCTCATCGGTCATGCAGTTTCCCTATGGCGACGCGATCGTCAACCTGCTCGATACGCCCGGCCACGAGGACTTCTCGGAGGACACCTACCGCACGCTGACCGCCGTGGACTCGGCGCTGATGGTCATCGACGTGGCCAAGGGCGTGGAGGAGCGCACCATCAAACTGATGGATGTCTGCCGGCTGCGCGATACCCCCATCCTGACCTTCGTCAACAAGCTCGACCGTGAGGGCCGCGACGCTGTCGAGGTGCTGGATGAGGTCGAATCGGTGCTCAAAATTCAGTGCTCGCCGGTTACCTGGCCCATCGGCATGGGTAAGCGGTTCAAGGGTGTCTATGACCTGCGCCACGACTGTACCTATCTCTTCAGCGCCCAGCACGGCGGGCGCATCCAGACCGGCGAGCTGATCCAGGGGATCGACAACCCGCGCATGGACGCGATGCTTGGCGACCAGGCCGACGAACTGCGCGTTGAGATGGAACTGGTGCAGGGGGCCAGCCACCCGCTGGACTTGGATGACTATCGCGCCGGCCGCCAAACCCCGGTCTTCTTCGGCTCAGCCATAAACAACTTCGGGGTCAAAGAGTTGCTGGATGCCTTTGTCGAATATGCCCCGCCGCCGCGCCCGCGGCAGACAACGCAACGCGTGGTCGAGCCGGCCGAGGAGCGTTTCACCGGTTTCGTCTTCAAGATCCAGGCGAACATGGATCCGGCCCACCGTGACCGCGTCGCCTTCTTCCGGGTCTGCTCGGGCAGCTACACCAAGGGCATGAAGATGCGCCACGTGCGGATCGGCAAGACGGTTCAGGTCGCCAATGCCATCACCTTCCAGGCGGACGAGCGCCGCCAGGTCGAGGAAGCCTGGCCGGGGGATATCATCGGCCTGCATAACCACGGGACCATCCAGATCGGCGACACCTTCAGCGAGGGTGAGGAACTCAAATACGAGGGCATCCCCTATTTTGCCCCGGAGTTGTTCCGGCGCATCGTGCTGCGTGACCCGCTGCGCATGAAAGCGCTGGCCAAGGGCGTGGTACAGCTCGCCGAGGAAGGCGCCACCCAGGTGTTCCGGCCGCTGAAGAACAACGACATGATCCTTGGCGCGGTGGGCATCCTCCAGTTCGACGTGGCGGCCTTCCGGCTCAAGGATGAATACGGGGTCGATGCCATGGTCGAGCCGGTCGGTGTGCATACCGCCCGTTGGATCGCCTGCGACGACCCCAAGATGTTGGAGCGGTTCAAGGAAAAGGCGTACGAACACCTGGCCTTGGACGGCGACGACCGGCTGGTCTATCTGGCGCCCACCAGGGTCAATCTCGGACTCACGCAGGAACGCTGGCCGGATATTCGCTTCCTGGCGACGCGGGAGCTCTAGTACCAAGCTTCAACTCGAGTTGCGGCGTCATTCCGGCAGGATGCCGGAAACCAGCGCCATGGATGGTACCTGGCAGCGAGCACGGACCTGCAAGATAAGATGAAGCGCCCTATGAGTCGCAACTGAACGCCAATAACGGTCAACTGACGCAAATCAAACGAGGTGATCGGCTTGGAAACCCAGGCAATCGAGCAATTGATCCGCACCGGTCTGCCGGAGGCGGAGGTCCAGGTCACCGGGGATGGCAGTCATTTCGATGCCGTCGTGATCAGCGAGTCGTTCGCGGGTCTGACGCCCATCAAAAAACAACGCCTGGTCATGGAGACGGTGAAGGCGCAGCTTGCCAGCGGCGAACTGCATGCGCTCTCCATCAAGACCTTCACCCCGGCCCAGTGGTCGGCAACCCAGGCCTGAATCCAGGCGCGGCCGACGGCATCGGGCCGACCGTCAGCCGCGGCCTAGATCCGCTTGTGGTCTGGGGCCGCAGTGCCATACTGAAAGTGCCGCGAGACGGCGTGTCACCAACGGAGGTCAGTCCATGTTCCTGAAACACACGATGACCGGGAAGATGATCGAGGTCCTGAGTCTGCGCGATCTCTTCAACCCACTGCACGACACCGTGATCGGGCGCTACCACTATGGCGAGGAGGCGCAAGACCCGGAGAGCTTCGACAAGGGTGAACTGGCTTTCTGCTCCGATGAACCCATGCCGAAGTGTTGGACCGATCCCACCTATCGGCAGCATCAAAGCCAGTAGGGTGATTTCCGGTAACGGCCATGGAAGGAACATCAAGCCACCCCGGAAGGTGGACGTCCCTCGTGGGAGCGGCGTCCCGCCGCGATGCGGTGCCGCGGTGACCGCGAACGCTGCGGTTCCACGCCCGGCCCCATCGCGGCGGGACGCCGCTCCCACGGGGTCGCTGCGCGACTTTCACGGTAAGGATCCATCGACATTAGGGGCGACTAAAGTCGCCCCTACAGTGGAGCGGGGGCGAGCCTGTTGCCGGTCAACCAGGCTTCTGCGCCACGGCCAGCACGTAATCGATTCCCTGGAAGGTGCTCGCCGGATTACGCGAGAGCATGAACCGCACCATGGGCCGCATCAGGGGGTGCAGCCGGCGGATGGCGTCCGGCTGCCCGGTGAGATACTGATGCAGCGGGCCGTAGACGTCGTTGCGGATGGACTCGACCCGGACCGACTCGAACTTGGCAACGCGCAGCCGATCGCGGTAGGCGTCGCGATTGTAGACATTGAGCTTCGGTATCGGGAACTTGCCGGACACCAGGCGCCAGGACCAGCGCTGTTTCAGGCGCGCGATCAAACCGGGGTGTTCCGGCAGGGGCAGAATGTCCGCCAACACCAGCCGACCGCCGGGACGCAGCACCCGATAGGCCTCGCGGAAGAAGGCCACGCGCGTGTCGAAATGGAATGCGCTCTCGAGCGCGATCACCAGATCGCAGGCGGCGTCCGGCAGCGGCAGCGCGGTCGCGGAGCCCTCACGCAAGTCGATCCGGTCGCTCAGGCCCGCTTCCGCCACCCGCGCGCGCGCCACCGCGACCTGAGAGGCGGTGATATTGATGCCCGTGATCCGGCGCGGCTGATACCGTTTGGCCCAGTAGAGATCCTGATCGGCGAAGCCGAACCCGACGTCCAGCACCTCATCCTCCTTGGTCATCCCGCCGGCCTCCGCCACCAGGGCGGCCATGGCCTCACAGGCGTCGTCGAGCGTCTGTGCCGCGCGCCAGTACCCGAGGTTGAGCCAGAGCCCGCGCTCGGTCGGCGCATGGGTGGACAACAGGTTGTAGACCCCGGCGACGTCCAGTGACTGGAAGGGGTTGTAAATCCAGTTCACAAGGCGGAGGGAGTCGCGGAGCGACGCGGACGACGGGGCGGTGGACATAGTGAAGCTTCTTTGAACGGTGAACCCACAATCTGGGTACGCTTGGCCGAATCACCAGTGCCGGGTGTGCCGGTGAGGCGCTTTTCGGAAATCCCCTAAATCTTGAGGCCCAAGGCCAATCCGGCGATGAATGAGGCCGTGCTGGAGAGATTGTTGCCGACGAAGTCCAGGAAGGCCCCGCCGTTGGCCGACAGCCAGGTGGCCCAGGTGTCGTAACGAACCTCCATGCCGGACCAGTCGACTTGGGCGATACCGGCATACTGGAGCGCGAAGATGCCGAGCAGGATCAGCCCAAAAATCACCAGCGCGACCTTGAAGGCCACCTTGAGCGCGTAGCCTACCGCCAGGCCGACCATGAATGAGAAGCCGACTTTTAGAAAAAACGCCTCGTTGAAGAGCCCATTGGGATCGACCGGTGCGGCTGGTACGGCGGGGTTGAATTCCCCGACCCCGGTTTGCGCCGCGGCCGGGGCGGCAACGCCGAGCAGGAGTCTGGACAACCAGGTCGCGGGTCTAAAGCGTCGGCGAAGGGGCATGATGCAAAGTTGACTCAAGCAGGAATATCCTTTCATTATCGAGCGGTTGACCGGTTGCAGGAGCGCCCGCGGGGGCGCTGCGTCAACCCGGCAAGACCCCATGAGGGGCCTTGTCGGCGCGTGGTCTGCTGCGGCTAAGCGATCTGGGAGGTTTCGGTCTGGCTCTCGCCCTTGTTGTCTTTCCAGGAGACCTCGACCGGATCACCCACGGCCCCGCCGATGAACTTGAACGACAGGTAGGGGTTCTTGGAGACGCCGCCGCTCCAGGCGGCGGTCAGCACCACCTGATCCTTCCATTTACAGACAACCTCCTGGATAAAGTGCGCCGGAACCAGTTCGTTGGTCTTGCTGTCCTTGCGCAGGCCGGTCTCCATGGGGTGGTTCATCAGACACTTGACAACCGTCTCGTTGCCTTCGAGCTTCGCGCGTACCTTGATATCGGACATAGTCGGTGACCTTTGGCTAAGGGGATCAACAGTGGATGCCGGCGTGCTCAGCCGCCGCAGCCGCCGATGGTGACCTTGACATTCTTCGCGTTGCTGAAGAGCTTGTCGCCCTGCTTCACCACTGCAACCACGTCCGCCGTCTTGCCCATCTTGATGCGGGTGGAGACGAACGGCATGGCCGCCGCGCCCAGTGCGAAGGAGGCGACCAGGGGCGTGGCGTTGCCGGAGGCGATAATGGCGATGTACGAGATGTCCGACAGGGTGGTCTCGACGGTAACGGGGACGACGGCGCCGTTCTCGGCAATGTCCGGGGCCTTGACGACCACGGCGTCGTTGGTCTCCATGGCATCGCTGCCCAGCAGACCCTTCAGGGCGGCACTAATATCCTTGGATTCGAAGGCGGCGGCATTCCACTCGGCCAGGACCAGCCGCGGGGTCAGCAACCCGGCGGCGACCGCGACGCCGACGGACCCGGCGGCTAACGAGCCCTTGAGCAGGATTCTGCGTTTTGCGTCGATCATCAACTGTCTCCTCATCGAGCATCAGTGGTTGGGTTGGGGTGGCATACGGCGAACCATCCGGTTCTTGACGCCGACGCCTGTGCGCATCCGGCGTCAGCCTCGGAGGCCTCCGCCGGTTGATCGGTAGGCGTGGCTGGGTGCCTGCCGGACCGCGCGAAACGCGGTTTGAACACCGCCGCCGACGATGCGTCTACCGACTGTTCGGGAAGCTTACAGCACTCAAGTTGGTCTTGAAACCGGCATCGCTATTTCACTGGTTTGGTGTGGGTTGGTCGCTCAGGGCGCCGTGGCGGCATTGGCCCTATCGCTGCTGAAGTCGAACGGGTCAGGCCCGCGTTTTTTCTGATCCCGCTGTTCTTCCTTCCAGGCATCGACCAGGACCTGGATCTGCGCCGAATCCTGATAGCCGAGGCCGGGCTGACGCAGGGCGAACTCCAGTTGCTTGATCGCCGGTTCCAGGTCGCCCTCCGTATACAGGCGTTCGGCACGGTACCGGTGCGTCGCGGCCTTGTCGCCCGATTGGATCGCTGCCTGTGTCAGGAGGTCATAAAGAGCGGCGTTGCCTGGACGTGTTCGCACCACCGTCTTGAGTTCCGCCATGGCCTGGCGCGGCTGTCCGGCCGCCATCAGTGCCTCGGCGTAGGCGCTGCGCAAGGCCCAGTTGCCGGACGACAGGGTCACCGCTTGCTTGAGGTGATCCAGGGCCTGAGCCGAGCGGCCTTGCTTCAGGTCGACCTGCGCGTCCAGCGCGATGAACTCGGCCAGACTAGGTTGCGCGCCGAGCAGCCGGGCAGACTCCGTCTTGGCCTCATCGAGTCGACCCGAGCGCAGCAGGGCCAGCGCGTAGCCATAGCGCTCGGCGGTTTCGTTGAGGTAGCGGCCCTCCCGCAGCGATGCCTTGAAACTCTCCAACGACTTCTCGGGCCGGTCGTAAGCGCGTTCGCGCAGGCGGGCGCGCGCCAACAGAAAGCGCAGGCTGTCCGCGCGTTGGCGGGCGCCATACTCGTCGGCGCGGCCAAGCGCATCGCCGATGCGGTTGCTGTTCACCGGGTGGGTGCGCAGAAACTCGGGTGCGTTGTTCTCATAGACACGGCTGGCTTTCGATAATTTCTCGAAGAAGCCGGGCATGGCGTAAGGATCGCGTCCGGCCGCCGCCAGGGTGGCGATCCCGATGCGATCCGCCTCTTTTTCGTTCTCGCGGGTGAAGTTGATCCGGTGCTGCATGGCCGCCGCCTGAATCCCCGCCAGCGCTGCCATCCCCGCGTCGGGGGACACCTGCGCGCCCAGGATCGCGGCCGCCACCATCAGTGCCATGGTGGGCATGTTCAGCCTGCCCTGGTCCTCGAGGCCGCGCAGCAGATGGTTTTGGGTGACGTGGGCGATTTCGTGGGCCACCACGGCCGCCAACTCGTCCTCGCTCTGGGCCGCCAGGATCAGCCCCGAGTAGATCCCGACATTCCCGCCGGGTCCGGCAAAGGCGTTGACCACGGGCTGATCGATCAGGAAGAACGTGAAGCTGCCGCCCGCACTCTTGTCCGCGGCCACCAGTTCATTGCCCAGTGACTCCAGGTAGGCGGTCAAGAGCGGATCGTCCAGCACCGGCAGCGCCGCGCGCACCTGGCGCATGAACGCCTTGCTGAGACGCAGCTGCGCTCCGCTGCCCATGACCGCGTCCGCCGAGTTGCCGATCTCCGGCAGGTCGAACTGCGCGGCCCGACTCGGCTCCGGCGCCAGCGGACTCAAGGCCAGCGTGGCAGCAACGGCAAGTTTGACCGTGGTTTGTCCCGCTCGGGAGCGTCTGAGACCTTGTGTCATGATTCGTTGAGATACGCGCGCGGCGAGCAAGTTCCGACCGGTGCGGTCCAGGCCGCATGGCGGGAGATGATAGGCGAGTCCGGCGTTGTCAGTGCGCAAGAATCGTGGATATGCGTCCGATCCTTGGGAATCCGATCCATCCCTGTCGTTTTTGCGCGGCTTCGCGGGCCGTCTGAGGGGTGTGCTGCACCTGAGAACTTAGGGTCCAAGCGTTCGAGCGGTGATGCGAAACGAACGTGCGCAGTGTGCGGCCGCTGTCGGTCTTGCAGTTAACGTCCTTACAATTCTTCACGCCTTATTCACACGATTGAGGTTGTATGAGCGCGCTGATCACGGGACAATGTAGGGGTAGTCCGCACAGAACGATAATTGTTGGCAGGTCGTCGGTCTTGGGTGGCGCACGCTCGTCAGGACATGTGGGCGTTGCGCCCGGAGCCTTGCATGTTACTTTCGTTTTTCGTCAGTGTAACGATCCTGGGCCTGCTCCGCCCGCTCGCCCCGCGCTTGCGGCTGCTCGATCATCCGGGCGAACGACGCAAGAACCATGCGCAACCCGTCCCGCTGATCGGGGGCATCGCGATCTTCGGCGCCATCCTGGTCAGTGTGCTGGTGTGGGTTCCACTGGATCGGCCACTTGCCTATGGCCTCAGCGGTGCGGCCTTGCTGGTCGTGGTCGGCCTGCTGGACGACATCCACAACCTTGGTCCGAAGCTGCGGATTGTCGCTCAGATCGCCGCCGCGCTGCTGCTGACAGTGGGCGGCGGCGTCACGCTGACGTCGCTGGGTGACCTGTTCGGCTTCGGCGCGATCGATCTGGGGCTGTTTGCGATCCCCTTTACGGTCTTTGCAATCGTCGGCATCTGCAACGCCTTCAATATGATCGATGGCATCGATGGCATCGACGGGTTGGCCGGCGGGCTGACGCTGATCGCACTCGGCGCCTTGGTGCTGCTCTCGCCGGCGGATGGTACGCCGCGAACCCTGATGCTGGCGACGATCGCCGCGATCGTTCCCTACCTGATCAGCAACCTGCAACTCTTTGGTTTCACGGGGCGCAAGGTCTTTTTAGGCGATGCCGGGAGTTTGTTGCTTGGTTACCTCGTCGTCTGGATGCTCATCACCGCCGCACAGTCCCCGGCAACACTGGAACCCGCGGCTGCCATTTGGATCGTTGCGATCCCATTGATGGACACGTTCCGCGTCATGGGTCGGCGGATGCTCAGGGGCCGATCCCCGTTCTGCGCCGATCGGGCGCATCTGCATCACGTTGTGGCGCGCTGCTTCAACGGTCCACGTCAGGCGCTGAGCCTGATCCTGTCGGCGGCGGCAGTGCTGGCCGGTATCGGCCTGTTGGGGCAGGTCCAGCAGGTCGCGTCGGCGGCGTTGATCTGGGCGGCGCTGGCGGTTTTCGCCCTCTACCTGTTCGTCCTGCGGTATGCGCCGCGGCTGTACCGGTCGCTGGCGCGCCAACGAACAATGGACTTCCGTCGGCGAACATTCAGGTCCGACGCTGTCCCGACGGTGGGTCATGATGTGGTGACTGCTGAATGATGACCGCTGATCACTTATGACTGCTGAGGACTTGGGCGAAGCGGAGCTCGCCGCCCAACCACGCTGGTACCTGGTGCAGGCCAGGCCGCGCCAGGCGGAGCGTGCTGCGCTGAATCTGGAGCAGCAGGGCTACCGCGTATTTCATCCGCGGTTCCAGATCGAGCGTATTCGGCGCGGGCGACGGGTCATGGTCGAAGAGTCCCTGTTTCCAAACTACCTGTTCATTCGGTTGCAGCGTTGGGTGGACAACTGGTACCCGCTGCGCTCCACGCGCGGCGTCGCGCGACTGGTGGCGTTCGGCAACGAACCCTTGCCGATCGACGATGCTTTGATCGAAACCATCCGCCGCCGCATCGGCGATCAGTCTCCCGAATTGGTGCTGCATCCCGGCGAGTCGGTGCGGATCATCGCCGGTCCGTTCCAGGGCCTGGAGGCGATCTTCCAGACCCATCAGGGGCAGCAGCGTGTGCGCTTATTGATCGAACTGCTGCATCGTCAGGTTGTGTTGACCCTGCCGTTAGCCGGTATCCAACGGGTCGGTTAGGCCGCCATAGCGGCCGATCGCTTAGTGTGTGAAAACGCACAAAAAGTGTTAATCGAGCATGGCTATGAGCGAAACCGAGTTAAGACTTGGCAGGTTGACCCTGATGGGCCCCTTCGGGCGCACGGATTACACGGTACAGATTCTTGGTCGATTTCTCTGGTATTACCGGATCGAGGCGATCACGCTCACACGACTGAAAGGCAACCGGGCACTGCGGCCAGGCGAGCGCGCCCTTGTGCCTCGGCGGTTCATTCGCCACATTAGACAGGCTGTCAACCAGCAGAAGTAAGCAAGATGACTGAGTGCCCGAAAGTAAAAGTCCTTTTTGTCTGCATGGGCAACAGCACGCGGCCTTAGCACTGGCGCGGCCTCGTTGGGGGTTGTGTGTGGCACTGTGTGGGTCGGAACCAGGATCAACCGGGCGGTGTGGGCTCTTGCAGATCCGGGAGAATGTCCACGGGCAAGCCGTCCGGGTGCCCCGTGGATGCGGTGTCAGGTGTCATGATGGGGTCATAGACCCGTGGTGTCAGGCGTCAGGAAACGCCCTATGACTACCCTAGCCTGACGCTTTTTTGTGGTCTGTCTAACGCCTTGCTGGGGTATGCCCAAAACTGACACGGGTTTGAGCCATTGCGGGTTAGTCCATCCAATCGACCGCCATCATGCAGCAATATCCGTGCGTACACGATGTCCGGAACCCGGTCACTCATAGGCAATACATATCGGGCACGGTTATTGCCCTCTATTTACCTCAGTGACTTATGCGAAAAAGCAAGATCAATGCCCGATAGGGAGTGCATATCAATCGACTACGCTCCGGTCAGCGTGTACAACAAAAAAGCCCGTAGGGGGCGGGTCAGGCTCCGGCCTTGCTCGCCCTGGGGCTCGACCGCGGGCCAGTGACCAGGTGCAAGCCGGCCGTGGCGGATCAGGTCCGGAAGGCTGTCCAGGTCCAGCGCCGGCCGGGTTCGCTGGGGCTCTGTCGCGGGCCAGTGACCAGGGGCA